>WNGP01002295.1_pt1 | contig 30810 bp, 25 predicted proteins | sample 5407671 | NCBI WGS metagenome assembly WNGP01 (sample SAMN13153381, study PRJNA577476) | soil metagenome | isolation source: 40 cm soil or saprolite under Garry oak tree replicate 2 | place: USA:California | collected 2016-06-15 | reverse complement strand
TGCCCCGCCTCGTCCACCCGTTTGTCGTGCACGTAGACGAAGGAGTCGCCGGCGTCGAGCCGCTCGGCGACCAGACCGAGATCGAGGTTCACCTCGATCGGCTCCAGCCCGACGCAGCGCCCGAGACCGCGGAGAAAGGCCGATTCCGCGGCGAAGCTCCCGGAGAGCCCGTGGCGCTCCCGAAAGCCCGGCACCGCCCGGGGCCGGCCGAACCACTTGAGCGTGATCAAGTTGAAGGGCTCGCCTTCCAGGCGCCGCAGCACCTCGCGGCTCCACTCCTCGCAGGCGCGCGCCGTCCGCTCCGCCTCAGGGACGACCGGTCGCGGCCGCAGGACCGGGTGGCGGTCGCGGAAGAACGCATCCGTGTCCGTGACGCGTTCGTCAGCGCCTCCTGAAATCCGGAGCACAGATTCCCCGCGCCAGACGTGCTCGAGCGAGAACGTGAGCCCGTCGATCTCGATCCCGTTGCAGCGCTCGACGAGCCCTGCGGTCTGCTCGGCGTCGCGTTCCGGATGCGGGCGGCCGGTCAGCCACCAGCCGTCGTCCCGGCGCTCGGCCGGGCGCAGAGCCGCATAGGCGAACACGTGCTCGGCGCTGACCTCTTGCCTACGCCCCAGCGCCTCGAAGACCGCTCGGCCGGGAAATTCGTCGGGCCGGTAGCCGAGCATCGCCCAGTGCGCGACCTCGCTCGACGGCGCCCGGCCCGGCCCGACGCCGTGAAGAAGTCCGCACGACCCGCGCGCCGTAAGCGCGTCCAGGTTCGGGGTCGCCGCCGCTTCACCCGCCGTCCGTCCGCCGAGAACGTCGTGAGCGCGGTCGCCGAGCCCGTCGAGCAGGACGAGGACGATCGGGAGCACGCGGGCAGGCTAAACAAACCGCAAAGGGCGGCCCGAAAGCCGCCCTTCGCGTTACTCCGGCGCCACTGACCCCTAGCGGCGCCGAACTGTGATCGTCGGGCTGTACCCGGCGAGGTAACCAGCGCCAGCCTGGTTGATGGACATGGCGACGCGAATCTGTGACTTCCCCGTCGGCAGGGTCAGCCTGAAGACCGCGCTCGACTGGCCGCCGAGCCGGACCTTCTTCAGCGTCACCCACTGGCCGAAGCGCGAAAGCCTCTGAGCCTGTACCGAGCGGCGCGCGTGCGAAGCCGCCGACTGGACGATCGTAGTGAACCTTCCGTTGCGATAGCTGAGCCTGATCCGCGGGCGAACCTGGACGCCCACGGTGACGCTCGTGCGGCCGTTCCACTTCGCCTGGTACTGGGTCAGCGTCTTGGGCGACGGCGTCAGGACGAGATTCCACGCCCCTCCCGTCGTCGTCAGAACGGTTGTCATCTCAGCGAACGAGGTTTGCGGATAGGGCTGCTGGTAGATCGTCACCCTCTCGTTGGGGTTGCCACTCGAGGCGGTGCCAGAGAGTGTGACCTGCTGCCCGTAGACGATGATCGGAAGCGAGGCGCCGATCGTCACCGCGGGCGGCGGCCCCGTCACCCTGACGGTGCCCTTGACCGCAGCGTTCAGGCCGTCGTGGTAGCGGTAGATGGCTGCGGCCGTAAAGCGGTGCGAATAGGTCTTGCCGGGACCGAGTATCGGCGAGACGAACGATCCGTTGTTGGACACGACCTGATGGTTCTGCGTGTCCGAATTGACCCACCTGACCGTATCGCCCGTCTTGATCCTCGCTGTCGTCGGGACGAACGAAAGGCGTTTGATCTGAACCGTCACCGTCGCTGTCGACGCCGGCATGGCCGGCGAGGCGCCAACGGCGAGGGCAGCGACTGCGAGCAATGGGATGAAGAGCTTTTTCATGACTCACCTAACCCCTTCTCGTTTGCGGCAGTTGTTAAAACGGAGCCGCAGCCGAAAAGTTGCTCGCGCACTTACAACGGTTTTACGTTCAGCGAGTCATAAAGCTCGCGCACTACGCGAGCGACGCCCGGAGGTACCAGCGACTCCCAGTCGCCGCCGTCGCGTAACGCGGCACGGACGTCGGCGCCGGAAATCTCCTTCTCCGCCCCCTCGTCGAGGACCACGACCTCGTAGCCCGCCTCGCGTAGCCGCTCGAGCTTGGTCCCGCCCCACGCGGAAAAGAGGCGCAGATACTGCGTGACCCCTTCGGGCACGTACGCCGGCCAGAGCTCGGGCTCGTTGACCGGAAACGGAATCACGTGGACTGCGCCGGGCTCGAGCCCGACCTCGGCGGCAGCGGCTTTCACCATCAGCAGTCGCTCGGCGTAGGAGAACGGGTTCGACTCGGGCAGGTGGCGCAGCGGGTCGCTGGCCTCCGGCTTGATGTGCTCCGGATCGGGGTTCGTGATTCCGATCCAGACCTCGTCGGAGCGCTCGGCCGCGCCGCGCAGGTACTCGAGGTGGCCGTTATGGAAAGGCTGAAACCGGCCGTGGATCATCCCACGGCGACTCACTGCACCTGAACTCCGAAGCCCTCCTCGACCCGTCCGATCCTGCGGAGGAAGAGCTTGCGCGCCTCGAACTCGGCCTCGAACGCGGGTCCCTGCTCGGAGGGCAGCGAAATCAGCAGACCGCCGGCGGTCTGGGGATCGAAGCCGAGCGCGACGATCGCCTCCGGCGTGCCGTCGAGCGCCACGTGCGCAGCGGCGAAGTCGCGGTTTCGCGGGTCGCCGCTCGTGCGCACGTCCTTGCGCGCGAGGTCGAGCGCGCCGTCGATCGCCGGCAGACGCTCCCACTCGAGCACGAGCCGCACGCCGCTCCGCTCGGCCACCTCGTGCGCGTGACCGAACAGACCGAATCCGGTGACGTCTGTGACCGCGCCGGGCGTCCTCGAGCGAAGCAACTCGGCGGCGTCCTTGTTCAGCGTGCGCATCCACTGGACAGCGCGCTCGAGCGGCTGGGAGCCTGTCAGCCCTTTCTGGTGGCCGCTCATGATCAGCCCGGTTCCGAGCGGCTTCGTCAGGAAGAGCGCGTCCCCGACCCGGGCGCCGTTCTTGTGCCAGATCGCCTCGGGATGAACGGTGCCCACGACCGCAAGGCCGTACTTCGGCTCGGCGTCGCGGATCGTGTGCCCGCCCGCCAGCAGCGCGCCCGAAGCCCGGACCTGCTCGTCGGCGGCGGCGAAGATGCGCGCCAGGATCTCCGTCGGCAGCTCCTCGGGGAAAGCCGCGATCGAGAGCGCGAGCAGCGGCATCCCGCCCATCGCGAAGACGTCATTGAGCGCGTTCGTCGCGGCGATCGCGCCGTAGTCGGCGGCGTCGTCCACGACGGGCGGGAAGAAATCGAGCGTGAAGATGAGCGCGCGCTCGTCGTCGAGGCGATAGACGGCCGCGTCGTCCGCCGGCGCGAGCCCGACCAGCAGGTTCTCGGCCTCGACGGGAACGAAGCCGGCCAGCAGCTGCTCGAGGCGTGCGGCCGAGTACTTGGCTGCGCAGCCCCCGCACGAGGCGAGGTCGGTGAGCTTGACGCTGGTGGCTTCGAGATCCATGGATTACTCGTTTCGGTTCCGCAGAACTGTAGGGACGCAGTCTCCCTTTCGTCCTCAGACGTTTCAGCGGTTCGAGTTATTCCCCATCCAACTCGAAGAAACCAAAGCGCAGCCGCTTTCCACCCGGGTTTAAGCGGGCGGCCGGCAAAGCCCGCCCGCCCTCCATGTCGGCATCGCAAGCGATGCCTTGCCCATCCGAATCGAAGAAACCAAAGCGCAGCCGCTTCCCACCCGGGTTTAAGCGGGCGGCCGGGCAAAAGCCCGCCCGCCCTCCATGTCGGCATCGCAAGCGATGCCTCGGGCAGAAGCTCCGTAAAAAAGGCGGCGGCCGAAGCCGCCGCCCTGTCAGGGGAGAGGAGGAGCTTTGCCGCGGAAAATGCTGCGCACTTTCCGCGGGGATCACTCCTCGATTCGTCGGTCTTGTGGCAAACCCTCCTAGCGTCTCTGGCGTGCCGCTGGGGTTGCCGCGCCGGAGGGGACAGTGCGAATAGCACGGCCCCGGAGTGCGCGGTGGCGCCGGCGGTGCGAGGCGGCGGCGGAGCCGGGCTCCGCCCGGCGTGAGCCGTCGTCGGCCAATGCCGCTAGGAACCCTTTTCGATCGGCACGTCGACGAGGTTGCCCCACTCCGTCCACGAGCCGTCGTAGTTCTTGACCGTCTCGTAGCCCAGTAGCTCGCGGAGGACGAACCAGGTATGAGCGCTGCGCTCGCCGATCCGGCAGTACGCTGTCACCTCTTTTTCCGGCGTGACGCCTTTGGCCTCGTAGAGCTCGCGGAGCTCGTCTGCGCTCTTGAAGGTCCCGTCGTCGCGGACGGCCGTCGCCCAGGGAATCGACGCCGCGGTCGGGATGTGGCCGGCGCGCTGCGCGCCCTCCTGCTCGTAGCCGGGCGGGGCGATCAGGTCGCCGGCGTACTCCTGCGGGCTGCGGACGTCGACGAGCGCCTTCGACTGCTCGCCGATCTGCGCTCTGACAGAGTCCCGGTATGTCCGGATCGACTCGTCGCGCTCGTTGGCCCTGTAGTCGGCCTGTTGCGGCTGCGGGGTCTCGGTCGTGAACTCACGTGCCTCATCCGCCCACTTCTGGCGGCCGCCGTCGAGGATGCGCACGTCGCCGTGCCCGTAGATCTTCAGGTACCAGTAGGCGTAGGCCGCGAACCAGTTGTTCTTGTCGCCGTAGAGGACGAGGGTTGTGTCGTTCGCGATCCCGCGCTCGCTGAGCAGGCGCTCGAAGGTCGGCTTGTCGACCAAATCGCGCTCGACGGGATCCTGTAGGTCGTCGCGCCAATGCAGCTTGACCGCCCCCGCGATGTGTCCCTCGTCGTACAGATCGGGGTTCTCGTCGACCTCGGCGACCACGACGCTGTCGTCGTTCAGGTGCTCGGCCAGCCAGTCGGTGGTCACGAGTACCGGCTTCGCGTATCCGTTCTCCGCCATCCGTCCTCCTAAGACTTTGCAAAGTGAAGTATTACCCGGCCCAGCGTACCGAGAGCTCGCCCGTCAGCGTCGATTGCGACGCTGACCCGGAGGTCGTGGCGGCGTTGCGAACGCGATCGGTGCCACAGCGGTCTCTTGCCGCTCGTCTACGAGAGCAACTGCCGGATCGCCGCTTCCAGCTCCGTCGCCGAGACGGAGCCCTCGAACTTGGCCTCGATCCGGCCGTCCCGGCCGACGAGGAAGGTCCACGGCTCCGACTGCAGGCCCCACTGTCGCATCCAGCGGTTGTAGCCGAGTGCAGGCCGGTTTTGCTTGAAGACTTCGACGTGAATGAAGCGGACGCCGCGGGCTGCGAACTTGCGACGCACGCGGTCGACGACGTCTACGACCGGCCCACAGGTTCGGCTCGTGCAGAAGCGCGGGGTCGCGAAGGTGACGACAAACGGCTTGTGGGCGGCCAGCGAGGAAGCGATCGAGTAACGAAGCAGGTCCCGATCCGGCGGCACGCGGGTAGTCAGCTGCGAGACCGCGCCATGGGTGCTGGCGAGCGTGGGTGTGGCCGAAGCCGGCGCCTTTGCGCCGACCGCGACCGAATCGGAACGCGCCTTGACGTCCAGTGTTCCGAGCGCCTGGATCTTTGCCCCGATCGGCTCGGCGACGAGCCAGTAGCGGCCCGGGCGGTGAATGCGGAGCTGCACGACGTAGATCCGGCCGACCCCCCCGAACGCCGCCTCGCCGGCGCCCGGCGGCCCGATCGGCTCCAGCCTCGCGGTCGCGCTCTGGAACGGGCGCCCGGACTGCGAGCCAGCGAGCCAGACCCGCGCCCGGCTGCGTTCGACCGGCCGCGCGTCGTGGTTGATGACGAGGAACGAGAACCGGACATCACCGACAGCGAAGTCCGAGTCGCCGGCGACGACGGTCACGTCCTCGCCCGGCCGCTTCATCAGAGACCCCAGCGTGCCGGAAGCACCAGCTTCGCTTGAAGGCCGGCTATTCGTCCCGCAGCCTACCGCAACGAGCGCGACGAGAACGGCCAAGAAGACGGCGCGCGAGGCGTTCGCTTGCGACGCCGCCCGGAGGACGTCCGAGCTTGGCTCGGGCGTCCGCTTAATCCCGGCTTGCAAGGTCGCCGCGAAAGATCGAACGTCGACAAGACGCCACGGACCCGAGTTTAGTCTCGGGCCCGCGCCGACCTCACGAGGTGGAGACCGCGCGCGGGCCTAGTGACCGTCGAACATGCTGCCGCCGTCGAACATGCTGCCGCCGTCGAAGGCGCTGCCGCCGTCGAAGGCGCTGCCGCCGTCGAACATGCTTGCCGCGTTCGCGTGATTCGGAGCCTTCGAGGCCTTCGCCTGGGCGAGGCCGGGAAGCGACCATGCAACAGCGGTGAGGGCACAAAGCAAGGGGAGAAGTCGCGTCTTTTTCATATTCACCTCCTCTCGTCGATTAGAACCGGACGTCCTGCAGTGCTTCCGCCGCCCGGCGGTAGAGCTTGGCCGCAGCGCTGTCCTCGCCACGCTTGGCGGCGAGGTCGCCACGAGCCATCCAGGCTGCCGCCTGGTGGCCGATGGACTCGAGCTGCTCGGCGCTCGCATCGGACGCGGCGAGGAATTCCTCCGCCTCGTCCAGGCGCCCCTGTTCCATCAACGCTCGACCCAGCACGAGCTGCGTCGGAGCGACGTGGTAGAGGAAGTCGTCGCGGTTCTCCATCAGGGAGAGCGCGTGACGTGCTTCCTCTTCGGCCGCGGTCGCCTCGCCCGTCATCAGGTGCACGTGGGCGAGTGATGCGACGACATTCGCGGCCTCCGCGTCGCTGCCCTTGTCGAGCAGCACGCGGTACGCGTCCTTGAGATGCTCGATCGCCTGCTCGGGCTTGCCGAGGTGGAAGTTCAGGCCACCGAGGTTGTTGAGCAGCCTGCCGACGTTTCGCTCGTCGTTGATCTGCTCGTAGTAGGCCTTCGCGCGCTCAGCGTAATTGCGCGCCTGGACCCAGTGCCCCATCCGCTCGCTGACAAGAGAAGCCTGGAAGTACGTGTCCGCGGTCTTGCGCGGATCGTCGAGCGCCTGCGCGAGCTCGAGCGCGCGCTCGACGTCCTCGCGCGCTGCTTCGAAGTCTCGCTGGCGGCGGTAACAGCGCGAGCGCCAGCCGAGGATGTCCGCGCGCAGACGGTCGCACGGAAGCTCGGAGCCCTCGGCCAGCGTCAGAGCCTCGTTGAGGAGGTTGAGCGCTGTCGTGATGCTGGAGAGCTGGTAGCGGCAGACGGCGAGGCGGAAGAACAGATCCGCGCGATCGACGTCGGAGAACTCCGGCGCCTCGGCAAGCATCCGCGCCCGGTTGAGCAACTCGATCGCGGGCTGGATTTCGCTGTTCTCCATCCGAGCCCAAGCCTCGCCCGCGAGCTGGCGAACCTCGAGCTCGGTCACACCCGTCGCGAGGACGGCCGTCTTGCAGTTCTCGTACTCGGCGATCGCCTCTGCGTACTGATGGGATTCGGTCAGCGCGTCCGCGCGCGCGAGCAACGTGTCGACGCGCCGGCGCTCGTCTGCCGAGACGCCACGCTCGAGGAAGCCGGGATCGACGCCGAGCTTGACCGCGAGCCACTCGATCGTCTCGCGCGTGGGCCTGGTCTTGCCGCGCTCGATCTGGCTGACGTACTCCTTCGAGAAGCGGTCGCCCGCGAGATCGGTCTGCGTCAGGCCGGCGGCGACGCGCAGCTGCCGCACGCGCTCGCCCAGGCGATTGCCCGAGTGGGTGCTGCGGCGGGTGTTCGTGGCAGCGCGCGGCATGAGCGACTCACGGGAAGTCAACTGCATACTTCACCAATAAGCAACCCTGGCCATTCCGTCCTCCCCCTAAAGGGGCATGTACGCGCCAAAAACAAGTCAAGCGCCGAGCCTGAAAATCACTTGATCGAGCTACTTGACGACCTCCGGGGACAGGTCTATAGTCAGGCAACTCTGCAGCACCGCCGGACGCCAGGTCGGAGCTGCAGGGGGCGCGCCAAGGAATGGCGACGGATACCCGGAAGCGGTGGCTGGGCCGCAGAGTCATAGCTTCCGGGTCGTCGCCTCTAGAAGCCGCTCAACTAGATAGAAAGGCCCCGGGTGCCGCAGCCGGGGCCTTTCATTTTTGTCGCCGAAAGCGCTGCACATGAATACCTTTGCTTCGGCATCGGGGCCGCTGTCCTTGACGATGCGGCCCGCGGCCGGCGAGGTCTGTCGGGTTCAGGCCGCTTCGGCCAGCGGCTGCGCTTGCTCGGCGTAGCGGTACTTGCGGATGAGCGCCGCCGCCGCGAGCGCGCCGCCGAGGCAGATCACGGCGCTGACGCGCATCCCGAAGGTCAGGCCGTGGACGAAGGCGTGTGGCGGGTCGGCGCCGGCCCGGGCGGCCGCCGCCTCGCGGTTCGTGATGATCGCGCCCATGATCGCGATCCCGAGCGCGACGCCGACCTGCCGGAAGGTGTTGAGCACGCCCGAGGCGACCCCCGCTTTGTCGACAGGCGCCGCGCCCATGACGGCCGCAGACATCGGCGTCATCACGAACGCCATCCCGAGGCCGCCGAGCATGAAGCCGGGGAGCATCTGCCAGAACCCGGAGTTGACAGTCACGGTCGAGAGCTCGAGGCAGCAGAGCGCCACGGTCGTCATCCCGCCCGCGATCAGCCAGCGTGAGCCGACGCGGTCGGAGAGCTTGCCGGCGATCGGAGCGAAGATGACGATCAGGATCGTCCACGGCAGTAGCGCAGCGCCCGCCTGGATCGGCGACCAGCCGAGGAAGGTCTGCATGTAGATCGGGAAGAAGACGAAGATCCCGAACATCGCGAGCGTGACGAGGATCGCGACAATGTTCGCCCCCGTGAAGGTCCCGTTGCGGAAGAGGGCGAGGTCGAGCATCGGCAGCCGCTGATGCATCTCGACGTAGACGAAGGCGGCCAGCGCGACCGCCGCGATGACGAAGAGGCTGAGGATCCGCGCCGACGTCCACCCGAAGCTGTGCGCCTCGATCAGTGCGTAGACGAGCGCCAGCAGGCCGATCCCGGACGTGAGCAGACCCGGCAGGTCGAGCCGCTGCTCTCGCGAGCTGTCCTTCGATTCAGGCACCACGACGATGCTGGCGACGACGGCGAGGATCCCGATCGGGACGTTGACGTAGAAGATCCAGTTCCAGGAGATGTGCTCGGTGATGACGCCGCCGAGCAGCGGCCCGATCGCGAGCGCCATCGCCGAGACCCCGGCCCAGATCCCGATCGCCATCCCGCGTTCGCGTGCCGCAAACGTCGCGCTGATGATCGAAAGCGTCGCCGGCATCATCAGCGCGGAGCCGACGCCCTGCACCGCGCGCGCGGCGATCAGCTCGGTGGCGCTGGACGAGAGGCCACAGGCGAGCGAGGAGACCGTGAAGACGATGAGACCGATCGTGAAGATCAAGCGCCGCCCGTAGAGGTCGCCGAGCTTGCCGCCGGTGAGCAGGAGCACCGCGAAGGTCAGTGCGTACGCCGTCACGACCCACTCGAGCTCCGAGGTCCCGATCCCGAGGTCGCTCTTGATCGCCGGCAGGGCGACGTTCACGATCGTGTTGTCGAGCATGATCATGAACAGGGCGAACGAGAGCGCCCCCAGCGTCCACCACTTACGGTTCTCGTCGGCGAAGATCGCTGCTCTCATCGGATCGGGCCAGGTTACCGAGCACTACGCTTCTCGCGAGATGGAGATCGTCTGGACCCCGACGCCCGAGGTGCTCGAGCAGGCGAACGTCGTTCGCCTGATGGGGCGGCTCGGCGTCGACAACTATCGCGAGCTGCAGCGTCGCTCCGCGCAGGATCCGGACTGGTTCTGGCCGGCTGCGATCGAGGACATGGGACTGGAGTTCTCGCAACAGTGGGACCGCGTCGTGGATCTCTCGCGCGGCCCGGAATGGGCGACCTGGTTCGTCGGCGGCAAGCTCAACCTCGCCTGGAATTGCGTGCACCGCTGGGCCGAGCGGACGCCCGAGGTTGCGGCCGCGAGCTGGGAGTCGGAGGACGGCGAGCGCCATGGGCTCACCTACCGGGAGCTTTCCGAGCGGGTGACCCGCTTCGCGGAGGCCCTCGTCTCGCTCGGGGTCGAGCCGGGCGACCGCGTCGCCTACTTCCTCCCGATGTCGCCCGAGGTCTCGATCGTCTCGCACGCCTGTGCTCACGTCGGCGCGGTGCAGGTGCCCGTCTTCTCCGGCTTCGCCGCCCCCGCGGTGGCGCAGCGGCTGCAGGACGCCGAGGCGAAGGTGGTCGTCACCGCCGACGGCTCGCTGCGGCGCGGCCGGGAGGTGCCGATGAAGGAGATCGTCGACGAAGCGGCTCGGGAGTCGCCATCGGTCGAGCACGTCGTCGTCTGGCGGCGGCTCGGTCGCGACGACGTTCCGATGACCCGAGGTCGCGACCTCTTCGACGCCGACGCGATGGAGGGGCGGCCGGGCACGCTCGAGCCGCTCCAGGTCGACTCCGAGCACCCATACCTGCTCACCTACACCTCAGGCACGACCGGCAAGCCGAAGGGCGTCGTCCACGTCCAGGGCGGGTTCCTCGTCTCGATCACGCGCGAGGTCGCCTACCAGGCAGACGCGAAGGCCGGCGAGGTCGTCCACTTCGTGACCGACATGGGCTGGATCATGGGCCCCTGGGAAGTCGTGGGCGGGAACGCGCTCGGGTGCACGGTGCTGTTCGCCGAGGGCGCTCCGGACTGGCCGGCGGCCGACCGGCTGTGGTCGCTGGTCGAGCGTGAGCAAATCGCCGTCCTCGGGCTCTCGCCGACGCTGACGCGCGCGCTGATCCCGCACGGCCGGGAGCTCGTCGAGCAGCATGACCTGTCGTCACTGCGCGTGCTCGTGACGACGGGCGAGCCCTGGAATCCGGAGCCGTACCGCTGGCTCCACGAGGTCGTCGGCGGCGGCCGCTGCCCGATCATCAACTGCTCTGGCGGAACCGAGGTCGGCGCCTGCTTTCTGTCGGCGTGTCTCGCGGAGCCGATCAAGGCGTGCTCGCTCGGGGGACCGGCGCTCGGGATGGCGATGGACGTCGTCGACGCCGAGGGCAGGCCGGTCCGCGGCGAGGTCGGCGAGCTCGTCTGCCGCAAGCCGTTCCCCGGCATGACGCGCGGGTTCTGGCGCGACCCGGAGCGCTACCTCGATACGTACTGGCGCCGGCTACCCGGTGTCTGGGTGCACGGCGACTGGGCCTCGATCGACGAGGACGGGTACTGGTTCCTCCACGGGCGCTCGGACGACACGCTCAACATCGCCGGCAAGCGGGTCGGGCCGGCCGAGCTCGAGTCGGCCGTCGTAGCTCATCCGGTGGTCGCGGAGGCTGCGGCGGTCGGGGTCCCGCACGAGGTCAAGGGCGAGACGGCCTGGATCTTCTGCGCGCTCGTGCCGGGAGCCGAGCCCTCCGAGGAGCTCGAGGCCGAGCTGCGGGCGCTCGTGTCTGCGGAGCTCGGCAAGGCCTTCGCGCCCGAACGGATCCTCTTCGTCGGCGCGCTACCGAAGACCCGCAGCGCGAAGATCGTCAGGCGCGCGGTGCGTGCGAAGGCGGTCGGGGCCGATCCCGGCGACCTCTCTTCGCTCGAGAATCCGGAGACGCTTGCGGAGATCGAAGCGGTCGTGCGCGGTTAGCCGACCCGTTTCAGAAACGCTCGGAAAAAACGGCGTCGCAAGCGAGCGCGTTAGCCGGCCGTTCGAGCAGCGGCTGCCAACTCGACGCCGGTACTTTCAGTCCGCTTCTCGACGTGGGCGGCGGCGTAGGCCTCGTCTTCGTCGAGCGTCTCGTGCTCGAGCAGCGCGGCGGCGAGCGAGTCGAGCTTGTCCCGGTTCTCCTTCAGCAGCACGACGACCTCCTCGTGCGCCGCGTCGACGATCCGCCGGACCTCGTCGTCGATCAGCTCCTGCGTGTGCTGGGAGACTTCGGCGGCGCCGGGGAGGAACGGGCCCTGGCCGTCGACGGGCGTCACCGCGACTGGCCCGATCTTGGTGCTCATGCCCCAGCGGCCGACCATCTGGCGTGCGATTTCGGTCAGCTGCTGGATGTCGGATTCCGCTCCGGTCGTAGGCTCGTCGAAGACGATTTCTTCGGCGGAGCGGCCGCCGAGCGCGACCTTGATCTTGGCCTCGAGCTCGCGCCGCTCGTAGCTGTAGCGGTCGGCGTCGGGCGCGGAAAAGGTCACCCCGAGCGATACCCCGCGCGGAATGATCGAGATCTTGCGCACAGGATCGGCGCCCGGGGTGAGCATGCCCACGATCGCGTGGCCGCCCTCGTGATAAGCGGTCCGGCGCTTGTCCTCCTGGCTCATCAACACCTGTCGCTCGGCGCCCAGCACGATTCGCTCGAGCGCGTCGGTGAAGTCGGCCTCGGTGACGACGTCGTGGTTCCTGCGCGCGGCGAGCAGCGCCGCCTCGTTGACCAGGTTGGCGAGATCGGCGCCGACCATCCCTGGCGCCGTCGCCGCGATCCTGCCGAGGTCGACGTCGGGACCGAGCGGCACGCCTCGCGTGTGCACCTTCAGGATCTGCTCCCGTCCGTTCCGGTCGGGAGGCTGCACCGACACCCGACGGTCGAAGCGTCCGGGTCGCAGGAGCGCCTGGTCGAGCACATCCGGCCGGTTGGTCGCGCCGATCACGATCACGCTGGTCGAGGAGTCGAACCCGTCCATCTCGGTCAGGATCTGGTTCAGCGTCTGCTCCCGTTCGTCGTTGCCGCCGCTGAAGCCGGCGACGCCGGAGGTGCGGGAGCGCCCGATCGCGTCGAGCTCGTCGATGAAGACGATCGCCGGCGCCGCCTCCTTCGCCTGCGCGAAGAGATCGCGGACGCGCGAAGCGCCGATCCCGACGATCGCCTCGACGAACTCGGAGGCCGACAGCGAGAAAAAGGGCACGTTCGCCTCGCCCGCAACCGCCCGCGCCAGCAGGGTCTTGCCCGTGCCGGGCGGCCCTGAGAGCAGCACGCCGTGGGGGATCCGGCCGCCGAGCTTCCGGTACTTGTCCGGATTGCGCAGGAAGTCGACCACCTCGGCCAGCTCCTCCTTGGCCTCGTCGATTCCGGCCACATCGGCGAACGTCACCTTGTCGCCGGAAGGCTCGTAGCGGCGCGCCCGCGACCGCCCGAACGCGCCGAGCATCCCCTGCACGTTGCCCGCCCGGCGCAAGAGCCAGAAGAGTAGGAGGAGGAACAGCAGCGTTGGACCGAAGCCGAGCAGCAGGTTTTCCCACCACGGCGTTCCCGTCTGGAGCGGCTGAGCGTTGACGACCACCTTCTTGCTCTGCAGCAGCTGGGAGAGGGCGTCCGTGTCCGCGAAGGCGGGGACCTCAGTCTTGAATGCGGTCGTCGGCTTCGAGCCGGCGAAAGTCTCCTTCTGGGTGAACGTGCCCTGAATCGCCGTGCCCTTCGACGTGATCTCCTTGACGTGACCGTCGGTCACCTGCTTGAGGAAGAACGGGCTGTACGGCACGCGCACCCGCGAAGGCTTCGACGTCGCGCGCGAGCCGGCGTAGTAGTTGATCGCGAACAGCCCGATAATGACCGCGATCCACCACCAGGTGATCCGGAACCGGGGCGGCCGTTCGTTCGGCTTCTCCGGGGCTCCGGACGGCTGCCGTCCCTGAGGGGTCGAGGCTCTCTGCGGATCCGTGCTCACCAGACCACGATGCCACGAATGACCAGGGTCGGGAAGGCGCAGACCGGCTCGACACCCCCATGTGCCCCTGCGCATATGCTCGCGCCGTGAGCGAAAGCGAGCTCGACGGCCAGATCGCCCTCGTCACGGGCGGTGGACGGGGAGTCGGCGAGGGCATTGCGCGCGAGCTCGCCGCGGCAGGAGCGCGCGTCGCCGTCAGCGCCCGCACCCGCGACCAGGTGGAGGCGGTCGCCCGCGAGATCGGCGGCCTCGCGATCGTCGCCGACGTCACCGACCGTGCCGACGTCGAGTCGATGGTCGAGCAGGTGGAGGCTGAGCTGGGCCCGATCGACCTCCTCGTCGCAAACGCTGGGCGAAACGTCCGCGAGCAGAAAGCGTGGGAGGTCGATCCCGGCGACTGGTGGAACGTCTTCGAGGTCAACGTCTTCGGCGTCTACCTCTGCTGCCGGGCCGTGATCCCCGGGATGCTCGAGGGAGGGGGAGGGCGCATCGTCATCACCGGCAGCGGCGCCTCGTACCTTCCCCACTCCGGCAGCACCGCATACTCGTCGAGCAAGGCTGCTGTCTGGCGATTCGGAAACGTGCTTGCCGACCAGCTCGAAGGCCGGATCCCGGTCTTCGTGATCAGCCCCGGCCTGGTCAAGACGGAGATGACGAAGGCGGCTCCCGACGACGCGCCCTGGACTCCGCCCGAGCTTGCGCCGCGGTTGGTACGCGCGCTGGCCTCGGGGCGAGCGGATGTGCTTTCCGGCCGTTACATCCACGCCGAGCACGACGACGTCGACGAGCTGATCCGCCGGGCCGACGAGATCCAGGAACGCGACCTGAACGCGATCCGGCTCCAGCGGTAGTCAGGTTTTAGACTGATAGTCTAAAACTAACGATGAGGCTCGCTCTCGCCCAGATCAACACCGTCGTCGGCGATCTCGACGGCAACGCGGAGAGGATCGGACGGCGGCTCGCGGAGGCGAAGGAACAGCAGGCCGACCTCGTCGTCTTCCCCGAGCTCGCGATCACGGGCTACCCGCCGGAGGACCTGCTGCTGCGGCCGAGCTTCGTGCAGGCGGCGCAGGCGAAGGCCGAGGCGCTCGCGCGCGGGGCGCGCGGAATCGTCGCGCTGATCGGCGTGCCCTGGTTCGATCGCGATCTTTACAACGCCTGCGCAGTCTGCGCCGCCGGCGAGATCAAGACGATCTACCGGAAGCGCTTCCTCCCCAACTACGGCGTCTTCGACGAGGACCGCTACTTCGCGACCGGCCGCGACCTCGTTCTGCTCGAGCACGACGGCACACTCGTCGGACCAACGATCTGCGAGGACATGTGGCAGCCCGGCCCGCCCGCGACCGACCTGGCCCTCGCCGGAGCGCAGCTGCTCGTCAACCTATCGGCCTCGCCCTTCCACCTGCTTCGCGACCGCGAGCGCCAGGAGATGTTCGCCACTCGCGCGCGCGACAACTCGTGTCTCGTCGCCTTCTGCAACTCCGTCGGCGGGCAGGACGAGCTCCTGTTTGACGGAAACTCGCTCGTGCTGGACGAGGAGGGCCATCTGCTCGCGCGGGGGCCAAGCTTCGAGGAGGCGCTCCTCATCGTCGACATCGAGCCGGCCGACGCGATCGGGCGCCGGCTCCGAGATGTCCGCCGCCGGGCGCTGGCCCGCGACCGACGCGAGCTCCCTGACATCCCGGCCGTTCACGTCGGCTCCGCGCACGGGCCTCGCGAACGCGTGGAGGCGCTGATCGCACCGCGGCTCGACGAGCTGGAGCAGATGCGCGTCGGGCTCGAGCTGGGCCTGCGCGACTACGTGGACAAGAACGGGTTCGGCGAGGTCGTCGTCGGCGTCTCGGGCGGGATCGACTCGGCGCTCACCGCCGCGCTCACGGTCGAGGCGCTCGGCCCTCGGCGGGTCCACTGCGTCTCGATGCCGTCGCGCTACTCGTCTGCGGAGACTCGAGCGGACGCGAGGCGGCTCGCCGCGAATCTCGGCGCCGACTTCCGCGAGCTGCCGATCGACGACATCTACAACGGATTCGAGAGCGTGCTGGCCGAGAGCTTCGCGGCCCTCGAGCACGACCTCACCGAGGAGAACCTGCAGGCCCGGATCCGGGGCACCATGCTGATGGCGCTCTCGAACAAGTTCGGCTGGCTCGTGGTCGCGACCGGCAACAAGTCAGCGGGCCGGCGAGGAGCTGATCCCGCAGACGATCATCGACCGGGCCCCGAGCGCAGAACTGCGGGACAACCAGCTGGACGAGGATTCGCTGCCGCCCTATTCCGCCCTCGACGAGGTCCTCGCCGCCTACGTCGAGGAGGACCGCTCCGCCGAGGAGCTGAGCGCGGACGGCTTCGATCCGGACGTCGTCGAGCGCGCCGTGGCGATGATCGACCGTGCCGAGTACAAGCGTCGTCAGGCGCCACCCGGTGTCAGGCTCCGCCAGAAGGCTTTCGGGCGCGACCGCAGGACACCAATCACGAACCGCTGGCGCGGGTAGCGCTTCCTCGCCGTTCGTGTCGGGGCGCGTGACCGGCTAATCGCGAACGCGGCTAAGCCGGCGCGCCAGCGCTACGGCCTCCTTATTGCCCAGTTCCGCGCCGACTGCCCTCTCGCCAGGATCGAGGTCGCCGAGCACGTCCTCGTACAGTGAGCGATCGAGCTTGACCTCGAGCTCTGCGTCGAGCCGCTCGACCACGCCCCAGAGGCGGGCCGCTTCGGCGAGCCGGCCGAGTGCAGCGCATGCGGCCGCGATTCCAGCGAGGAAGTAGGCCAGATCCCAGGGCGTAGCCACCGTCCACCCCTGCTCGAGCGCCTCGCCGTAACAGGCCAGAGCCTGCTTTGGCTTGCCTTCCTCGAGCGCAACGTCGCCGAGCCCGTGAATTGCCGCGGCAACACCGCTGATGTCGCCCGCCGAGGCGAAGTGCTCGCGAGCCCGCTCGAAGTAGCCCATCGCTGCCGGCAGATCGCCCTGCGCTCGGGCTACCGTTGCGAGATACGTGAGGCGGCCACCCGCAGGCGCATCCTCACCCAACGAGATGAATAGCTCGAGGCTCTCCTCGAAGCGCCGGCGCGCCTCCGCGAGCTTCCCTTCGTCCAAGGCCACATGGCCCGACCCGTGCAGGGCCCAGGCCGTGCGGAGGTCGTCGCCTGCACGCCGCGCCAGCTTGAGGCTCTGCCGGTACCACACTTTGGCACGCGCTGGGTCGCCCAACTCCACCGACAGTCGCGCGGCCACACCGAGCGCGCCCGCCCGGATTGCGTCAGGGACATCGTCGTTCCCGAGCTCGAACAGCTCCTCGAACCATCGCAGTCCCTCGCGGTGGTGGAAGTCCCGTACCCAGAGCGGCTCCAGGGCCTCGGCGAGCGTGAGACCGAGCAGCGGATCGGGCCGGTCGATGCAATAGCGGAGGGCAGCACGGATGTTGTCGAGCTCGAGCTCGAGGCGATCGAGCCACTCGCGCTCTCTGGGGCCGCGAGCAAACGAGCGCGCCTCCTCGGCAAGTGCAAGGAACCGCATGGCGTGCCGCCGGCGGACCTCGTCCCGGGCCTCCCCTTGACGCCCGAGCAGCTCCGAAGCAAGCTCCCGAACCGTCTCGAGCATCGCGTAGCGCGTCTGTCCCGGTCCGTTCGTCTCTCGACGCAGGAGACTGTGATCGACGAGCGATTCCAGAGCCGGCTCGTCGGCCGCGCAGACGTCTTCGGCATCCGCGCGGGTCCAGCTCCCGCCGAAGACCGAGAGCTGACGAAACAGCGAGCGTTCGGGCTCCTCGAGCAGCTCGTAGCTCCACTCGATCGTCGCGCGCAAGGTCCGTTGCCGGTCAGGGGCATCGCGCGGGCCGCCGACGAGCAGCGGGAGAGCGGCCTCGAGCCGCTCGACCAGCACCGAGGGCGAGAGCGTTCGCACGCGGACTGCCGCGAGCTCGATCGCAAGCGGCAGCCGATCCAGACGCTCGCAGACGACAGAGACGGACTCATCGGGTTCGAACCGAGGGCTCACGGCACGCGCGCGCTCGGCGAACAGTGTCTCTGCGTCGTCGACTGAAAGCGGCTCAACGGGATACGCGTGCTCACCGGCAAGACGAAGCACCGTGCGGCTGGTTGCGAGCACCGTCAGCCCTGCCGCCGCAGCGAGCAGCTCGGCGAGCCGCGGCGAAGCCTCGACGACCTGCTCGAGGTTGTCGACCACGAGCAGCAGCCGCTGTCCCCGAATCCGCTCGACGAGATTGGAAGCGTCCTTTGCCTGCAGCACGCGTGCGATCTCAGGTAACACGAGATCGGGCTCACGAATCGGGGCCAGCTCGACCAAGTAAACGCCGTCGCGAAAGTCGTCTATTAGCCGCGACGCCGCTTCGAGCGCTAGCCGCGTCTTCCCGCTGCCACCCGGGCCTGTGAGCGTGACGACTCGCGCCGGACCAGCGAGCAACTCGGTGATCTCGCCGAGTTCCCGCTCACGTCCAACCGTTGAGGTAGCCAGGGCGGGAAGGTTCGAGTTCGCGGGGGCTTCCGCCTCCGTTCGAAATGCCCCGCGCAACAGCTCGAGGAATCGTTCCGCCGGGGGCGTCAACGGCACGTCCCGCGCCGTGATCACGGAGATCGTCCGAGCCAGCCGCCAACGCTGGACGTCGAGCACGGCGAGCGTCCCGGCTTCGAGCTCGAGGTCGAGAGCAAATCGGCTGATTGCCGCGATCCCGGCCCTGCTCGCAACGGCGAGCTTGACTGCCTCCCAGGACGGCAGCTCGAGTGTCCGCACCGCGTGCAGGCCGATTTGCCAGCGCGCGGCCTCAACTGCAGCACGCGTCGCCGAGCCTTCCTCGCGTGAGACCCAGGTCAACCCCTCGAGATCCTTCGGCCGCAACCTCCGTCCACCAAACGACGGAGCCCCGACGAGCACGACGTCGTCTTCGACCAGCGGCTCGCTCTCGAGCTCGGGCGGCACCGTCATCCCTCCGACAACGGCGAACTCGACCTCGTGCGAGCGGACCAGCTCGAGCGACCCGCCGGACGTCGAGAGCCGGACATCGAGCTCGACGGCCGGGCGTTCGTCGTGGAATCGCGCCAGCACACCGGGAAGCAGGTAGGTGCCCGGAATTCCCGACGCAGCGAGCGAGAGCGTCCCAATCTGCGCCTCGGCTCCAGTGGCGAGCGCGCGCCGTGCATTGGCGAGCAGCGCCTCCGCGCGAAGCACGTAATCGGCGAGGACCTGGCCCGCCGGAGTCAGCGTCGCGCCGCGCCGGTCTCGGATGATGAGCTGCGTCCCGAGCTCCGCCTCGAGCGAAGCGACATGCTTGGACACCGCCGGTTGGCTGACGTAAAGACGCTCGGCTGCGCGCGAGAACGAACCCTCGCGGGCGACTGCCGCGAACGCTCGAAGTCGCGCCTCGATATCCATGAACAGAAGTTATAGCGCTCGTGAGAAACAGGTCTTTGAAGTTCTGATCGTATCGGCCTACGGTGGAAGCGTTCCTCGGCGATCCCAAATGCCTAGCGGGGCCGCCGGAGCAGCTACCGCAGAGGAGGTACCCATGCGCAAGCTTGCGATGCTTGCATTGCTGATCGGCGCGCTCGCGACCCTCGGCGCCGTCGCCGGAGCGAGTAGTGCGCGGAAGCAGATTCCCGTCAGCGGGACCGTTTGGGCCGTCGAACGTTTCGACGGCGGCCCGAACACGCTGGCCGCGTTCGACGCTTCTACCGGAGACGTCCTAGGCGTCGTCCCCGTCGGCAGACGCCCGATCGGGGTAACGGCGCCACACGGAACCGGCAAGGTCTACACGGCCGACGAGCGGAGTAACCAGATGACGGTCATTTCGAAGGACGACCTCTCGGTCGTGACGCACATCCCGATCGGGCCGCTTCCGCACCACATCATGGCGAGCCCCAACGGCAAGTTCGTCTATGTGGGCGAGTACGGGACGAACAAAGTCGGAGTCGTCGACACATCCATCGACGAGCGCGTCGCGGAGTACACGGCCAGCGCCAATCCCGGCGCTAAGACCCACGCGGTCTGGATTACCAACGACGGCAAGGACGTGTATGCGACGAACGAAGGCTCGGTGCAGTCGGATACCGGCACGCTCTCGAGGCTCCACGCGGCAACAGGTGAGCGGCTCTGGGAGATCCCGACCGGCAGACGACCGAGCGAGGTGCTCGTTACGCCGAACCGCAAGACGGCGTACGTCTCGATCCGCAACGACAACGCCGTCAAGGTCTACGACGTCTCAGGCGAAACGCCGGCGCTAACCGGAGAGACTTTCATCGGCGTGCAACCGGACACGCTGCAGATGACGAACGACGGCAAGACGCTGATCGTTGGCTTGCGCTCGATTCCGCAACTGGCTCTGATGGACACCGAGACGCTCTCGGTCCGGTTCGTCACCTTCCCAGCCTTTGGCATCAGTGGGCATGAATGGCTGTCGGCGAATGGCAAGTACACCTTCGTCGCTCTCGAGAGCACGTCAGTCGGTCAACCCGGCGCGATCGCCGTCGTCGACAACGACGCCGGAGCAATCCTCGACTCTTGGACGTATCCGGGCGGGCCCTGGCCCCACGGGGTCTTCTACGAACCACAGGTGCTGCGGTAGCAGCCGGGGGAGGGCTTCGGTCCTCCCCCGTCAGAGCGATCGCACCGAGCCTTGAACCAAGGCAGCCGTTCCGCATACCGGACGGCTGCCTTGGCCGGCGAGGAGAAGAACCTGCATCCGCCGAGTGAGAGAACGCTCGCCCAGGGCAGCGCCGCCGCATCGTCGTCCAGCTGATCTGATGCCGTTATGCAGCTACGCGGAGCAGTGCTCGTTGAGGGCACGAGCGACCGCGGCGCCGTCGAGACGCTTGCGCGCCGCCGTGGCCGCGACCTCCAGGCCGAGGGCGTCGCCATCGTGCCGATGGGCGGCTACGGGAACCTGCCGCGCCTCCTCGGACAGTACCGCGACGTCCGACTCGCAGGCCTCTATGACGTCGGCGAGGAGCGGCACTTCTTGCGTGCGTTGGGGTGCGACGAGCGCGGCGAGCTCGAGCGCGTCGGGTTCTACGCCTGCACGCGCGACCTCGAGGACGAGCTGACCCGGGCGGTGGGACCGGATGGAATGGAGCGGGTGCTCGCGAAGCAAGACGAGCTGCGCGCGTTCCGTACCTACCAGAAGCAGCCGGCGCACCGCGCCCGGCCGCTCGAGGAACAGCTGCACGGCTTCATGTGGAACCGCAAGCAGAAGTACGCCGTGCTCTTGGTGGAGGCACTCGACCTCGAGCGCGTCCCGCGGCCGCTCGACCGCGTCCTGGCGCACGTCTAGCTCAGCGCACGTGTGAGACGCACGCGGTAGCAACACGCAGGGGCTGAACATCACGTTCGGGTTTGACACGTAGATCACCGAGGTCTAGTGGCACCGCGGCTCTGGCGTCATTCCGGAACGCTGGCGCAGGCGGCGGGCATCGCGCCAGGGCCTCCTTGTCGTTTAGGCTCGGTGTCCTCCAACACGGCCTCAAACCAGGGAGTCAACATCCGTGCCTAACCCCGCTGCCGAGCCGATCCAGGTCGGGGCTCTGACAGTCCGTTTTCATGTCGACGCAAACGACTCCGGAGGCAGTGTGAGCGTCTTCGAGTGCGACGTCCCCGCCAATTCACGCATGCCCGCGCCGCACAGCCACGACGACTTCGATGAAACCGTCTTCGGGCTGGACGGCGTCACTACGTTTACCGTCGACGGAGGGCGCACCGACCTGAACCCTGGCGAGGCACTCTTCATACCTCGGCGCGTGATCCACGGATTCACTAACGGTGGTGACGTTGACGCCCGTTTCCTCGCAGTCACTAGTCCAGGTCTGCTGGGCTCGGACTACTTCCGGGATGTCGCCGATGTCCTTGCCGGCGATGGCCCGCCGGACATCGAAATGCTCGGCGAAGTCATGCGCCGCCATGGCCTGACTCCCGCACCACCGGCCTAATGTTCGGGTGATTCACGCAGCCTGTAGAACGAGCGCAACCGCTCCGTGTGGGGCGCTGCGACATTCGCGGGACTAGATCCCCACGTCAACCGGCTGCGGGGGTGCGCCGCGTTCCAGGAGTTCGCGCAGGAACTCGGGTAACCGCCTCGGCACGAGCGTCTCTTCGGCCGCCTCGAGCTCTGGGAGCGTCCACCAGCGAAGCTCGTGCACGCCCTCTGCGCGGAGGTCGATTGTCGGCGCCGGGTCGTGTCTCTCGACTCGGACAGAGTAGATGTCCTCTCGCTGCCGCAGGATGCGGCCCATCCAGGCGAATGTGTGCTCCCGCGTCCAGATCTCGGCGCCGAGCTCGAAATTCTTCAGCCCGAGCTCCTCGTCCAGCTCGCGGCGAAGCGTCTGCTCCGGGGACTCGCCCTCGCCGATCCCGCCGCCCGGGGTCGCCCACCAGACGTGGCCGACGGCGTCGACGAACTTGACCAGCAGGACGCGGTTCCGGGCATCGAGGACGACCGCGCGCACGGCGGGCCGGTCGACCGGCTCGAGCCAGTCGCGAAGCGCCTCGAACCAGCGCCGCCGCTCCGGGTAGGGAACTGCCGCATTCGCCGGCGAAGTCGAGGGCACGACGAAGAGGCCGACGTCGCCGAGAGTGCGTTCTTGCGGACCAAGTTCCGGCCGCTCGCCAAAAAGCCCGCGGTATGCCTCCTTCCCGACGAACGCAACCGCGCGCGGAGCGAGCTCGGCAACGACTTGTTCGAGCCGCTCACGGTCGAAGTCGCCCCGGCGCAGGTCGCCCGAGCCGCGCGTCGTCCTGGTGGCGGCATTCGTCAGTCCAATTCCGAACTTCAGGACCTCGAACTGCTCCTCGGGAGCGAGCAGCCTCGGCGTGAAGCCGGCGTCGTGCAGTAGCCGCCAGAAGTCGTTCCGCGGATTCGCGAAATGCGCTCCGGCGGCGGCCGAGACGAAGCCCGGATTGATCCCGCAGAAGACGACCCGCAGGCCCGGCGCGAGGACCTCTGGGACAGCGCTCAGCGCTGGACGGCGGCCGAGCGCGGCCTGCAGGCATCCGGCCCGGCACTCGACGACCAGCCGGTGCCGAGTCCGTGCCAGCGCGCCGCGCGGCGGCTCGAGCTACGTCGTGGAGTCCAGACGCGCCACGAGCGACGGCTCCCGCGCAGGCAGGTCACGCTGCGACGCTCTGCTCGCGCAGGTCGAGCCGGCTTTCGAACAGTCGGCGAAGCCGCTCGCCGGTCAGGCGAAGCTCCTCGTGCTCTGGCCGCTCGACGCGAAAGACCTTGACCGACTCGTCCGCGCCGCCGTAGCAGCGGAGATAGCACTCCGCTTCGCTCAGGGTCCGCAGCCTGCGCATTGCGCACGAGACTACGGTCCGCCCCGGACGGTCTTACTCGTACTGCAAAGCCTCGAGCACGTTCAGCCTGGCTGCGCGTCGCGCGGGCACGATGGCCGCTAGCACGCCGACGACGATCGCCGCGACGACGAAGTAGACGATCGTCAGCACCGGGAACGAGAAGACGAGGCCCTGGCTCGAGAGCGCGTGGATCACGAGTGCGCCGAGAAACGTGCCGACGGCGATTCCGAGTGCCGCTCCCATCAGCGCCGTGACGATGCTCTCGTACCGGATCATCATGCGGACCTGTCGCCGCGTCATCCCAACCGCGCGGAGCATTCCGAGCTCGCGGGTGCGCTCGAAGACGGTGAGCACGAGCGTGTTGACGATCCCGAACAGGCTGACGATCACCGACAGCGCCAGCAGCACGTAGAGAAGGTTGAGCAAGCGGTTGATCGGCTTCTCGCTGTCCTTGATGAACTGCGAGCGTGTCAGGACTTTCGCATCCGCGAAGGCACGGAGGTCGTCCTTCAAAGTCGCGGTGTTCGTCGTGTTGACGCCGTCCGGCGAGTTGATCAAGACCATCTGATCCTGCGGCCGGTTGACGTGCTTGTCGAACAGGGCGGTCGAGATGATCGCGTCCCCGAAGGGCGAGCCGCCCTTCGGTTCCTCGTACGTGCCGAGCAACCTGACGGTTGCCTTCTGACCCGACGCGAACTGCATCGTCATCGGCGAGCCGACACGAAGGTGGTGAGCCTTCGCGTACTTGCTGCTGGTGAAGAAGCCGGTCAGCCCGAGACGGCCGGGAACGCTGTTGTTGCCCTGTTTCCAGTCCAGGTGGACGACGGCGGGAAGCTGCGCGTCGACGCCGCTCATGTCGTGCACGGAACCAAGGAACTTCGCCGAGCCGGCCCGGATCGGCGAGACGACGTTCACGCCGGGCTTCCCGACCAGGCTCTCGCCCGCCGCCGAGGAGATCGGGATGAAGGCGCTCGTCGACGTCACCGCGTAGTTGGCGATGAAAAGCTTGTTCACAGCGTCCTCGAAGGACGACCGAAGCCCTTGACCGAAGAGGGCGACGAAGGTGACGAGCGCCAGCCCGATCATCAACGCGGACGCAGTCGAGGCCGTCCGTGCCGGGTTTCGGGTCGCGTTGTCGCGCGCCAGGACTCCGGCCGCGCCACCGATGGTCTGCGCCGGGGCGCCGAGAACAGCGGCAAGCGGGCGAACGATCTTCGCGGCGTTCATCGAGACGCCGAAGAACAGAAGCAATACGCCGACGCCGAGCGCGAATAGTCGCGGTCCCGTTGCGAGCCCGCCCGCGAGCGCGCCGACGGAGACGAGCGCCACGGCGACCGCCAGCACTGCGAGCGAGGTAACCGGCCCGTATTTCGCCCAGCGTGAGACGGGCAGCACGGAGCCTTCGCGGACGGCAGCGATCGGCGGCACGCGGGTTGCGCGCCTGGCAGGCCGGACGCTCGCTATCAGCGTGATCAGCGTGCCGACGACGAGCGAGACGATGATCGTCCGCGCCGCGAAAATCGTGTTTCCCTGGGGCAGGTCGATCCCGACGGCGATGAAGAGCCGGTTCAGCACCTTCGCCAGCCCGAGGCCGAGGAAGAGACCGACGATCGAGGCGACGAGCCCGACGATCAGCGCTTCGAGGACGACGGCCCAGAGAACCTGGCGGCGCGACGCACCAATCGTCCGCAGCGTCGCGAACTCGCGCGTCCGCTGCGCGATCGTGATCGAGAGCGTGTTCGCGATCACGAATGAGCCGACGAAGAGGGAGACGAATGCGAAGGCGAGGAGCGCGTAGCGCAGGAAGTCGATGAACCCGCCGAGGCCTTTCTTGTCCTGCTTCACCTGCTCTTGCACGTTTCGCACGGTCGCCGTGGCCGGCAGCAGCGGCTTGATCTCCTTGATCAGCTTGGCCTGCGACACGCCGGGGCTCGACTGGATCCGGACGTAGTCGAGCTTGCCGACCTTGCCGAACAGCTGGGCAGCGGTCTGGGGGGCGAAGAGGGCGAATGTCGCCCCGCCGGTCGAGTTGACGCCGGCGAATTTCGCGATACCGGTGATTCGGAAGGTCTGCGCCGGGCTATCCGCCTCCACGCCGATCGAGTCGCCGACGCGGTAGCCGGCGTCGGAGGCGGTGTGGTTGTCGATCGCAATCTGCTTCGGGCCGCGTGGCCATTCACCCGCGGTCAAGACCGTGGGGTTGAACTGGTTGTAACGCGGGTCGACCGAGAAACCGAGCGGCGGTGCCCCACCCGTGTTGATGATCTTCCCGTTCTTCTGCAGCAGCCGAACCTGGTCGCTGGTGACCGAGCCGGCTGCGACGGCGACGTCCGGCAGCTGTCGAACCTTCGCCAGCACCGATTCCGGGAACGAAGGCGTCTCGACCCCGTTGCCGTTCGCGTTCAGGAAGGCCGTCTTGCCGCTGACGACAACGTCGGCGTTCTTGTACGACTGCGTGAAGATCGTGTCGAAGCCGTTGTTGATCGTGTCGGTGAGGACGTATGTGCCGCTGATCATCGCCACGCCGAGGACGACGGCGAGCGCCGTCAGCGAAGCCCGGAACTTGCGCCCTGCAAGCCCCCTCAGCGTGACGGCTAGCATCAGCTCGCGGTCAGCTCGTCCATGGCCGCGATCACGGTGCTCGCGTCAGCGCGCGGCATGTCGCGGACGATTAAGCCATCGGCGAGGAACAGGATCCGGTCGGCGATCGCGGCCGCGCCCGGATCGTGCGTAACCATCATGGTCGTCTGGCCGTAGGAGTCGACCGAGGCGCGGAGCAGCTCGAGGATCTCCTCGCTCGTCTTCGAGTCGAGGTTGCCCGTCGGCTCGTCCGCGAACACCACCGTCGGCTTCGAGACGAGCGCACGTGCGATCGCAACACGCTGCTGCTGGCCACCCGAAAGCTCGGCCGGCCGGTGGCTGCGGCGGTCGGCGAGCCCCACCGTCTTCAGCAGCTCCTCGAACCACCCCTTTTCCGGCTTCTCGCCCGCAATCGTCAGCGGCAGCAGGATGTTCTCCTCGGCCGTCAGCATCGGCAGCAGGTTGAAGAACTGGAAGATGAAGCCGATGTGCTCACGACGCAGCTTCGTGATCTGCGTGTCGTTGAGCTCGCCGAGCTTCGTGCCCGCCAGGACGACGTAGCCGGTGGTCGGCACGTCGAGCGCGGCGAGGATGTGCATCAGCGTCGACTTGCCGGAACCCGACGGGCCCATCACGGCGGTGAGCTTCCCGCGCGCGACGTCGAGGCTGACGCCGCGCAGCGCGTCCACGGCCGTGTCGCCCTCGCCGTAGCGACGGGTCAGCTCGTGTGCCTCGACGACCGGCCCCGTGGGCGTGGCTTCGGCTGCGCCCGCTGCGGGCACTGCAATCGATTCGCTCATGTCCTCTCCCTGTTCAGAAGTCATAAAGAGGGTTGCACGCTAGCCGCCCAGACACAAGGGGGTATCCGGCCCATTGCTAGCGTTGGGCGATGAGCACCGTCGCGTTCGACGTCGCCGCGGTTCGAGCACGCTTCTCGGCCCTCGAGAACGAGCTCGCCTTCTTCGACGGGCCGGGCGGCACACAGGTTCCCGACGAGGTGATCGACGCGATCGCGACCTACCTGCGCGAGTCGAACGCGAACGTCAGTGGCCCCTACGAGACGAGCCGGCGTACGGAGCGGCTCGTCACCGACTCGAGACTCGCGGCCGCATCCTTCCTCGGCAGCGCGCCGGACGAGGTGATCTTCGGCGCCAACATGACGACGCTCAACTTCGCCCTTTCCCGGACGGCCGCCCGTGAATGGAGCGAGGGAGACGAGGTCGTCGTGACGCGGCTCGATCACGACGGGAACGTCTCGCCGTGGCTGGAGCTCGCGCACGACCTCGGCCTGGTCGTTCGCTTCGCGGACATCCGTGATGACACGACGCTCGACCTCGAGGATCTCGCCGCGCAGCTGACCGACCGCACCCGCGTCGTCGCCTTCCCGTGGGCCTCGAACGCGGTCGGCACGCTCGTGGACGTGGCCCGCGTGGCCGAGCTCGCGCACGAGGCCGGCGCCCTCGCGTGGGTCGACGCCGTCCACTACGGGCCGCACGGCCCGATCGACGTCGCAGCCGCGGGGGCCGACGTCCTGATCTGCTCGCCTTACAAGTTCTACGGACCGCACTTGGGGCTCGCGTACGGAAAGTCGGAGCTGCTCGAACGATGGCGCCCGTACAAGGTTCGCCCCGCCTCCGAAGAGCCACTCGGGCATCGGTTCGAGACCGGGACGCTCCCGCACGAGCTGCTCGCGGGCTTCGTCGCAGCGGTCGAGTACGTCGACTCGATCGGCTGGGAAGCGATCCAGGCACATGAGCGCGAGCTGGGCGAGCGGTTCCTCGACGGCCTGCCGGACAGCTGCACGCTGTACGGCGTCAACAGCATGGACAGGCGGGTCTCGACGTTTGCCTTCAACGTTGAAGGGCAGTCGCCCCGAACGGTCGCCGAGCGGCTGGGCGAACGCAACATCGCGGTCTGGCAGGGCAACTACTACGCCGTCGAAGTGATGAAGCGGCTGGGCCTGGACGAGGGCGCGGTGCGCGCCGGGATCGTCCACTACAACACGGCCGACGAGGTCGACCGGCTGCTCGGCGAGCTCCAAACCTTCTAGGAGGGCCAAACCCGCCTAGGGCTGCTGGGTCGCCGGCCGGCCCGCCCAGCGGGTTGCGGCGCTGGCGCGCGCGAAGCTCCGGGCGGTCTGCTCGTCGACCGTCAGCACGACCGGGCCGTGCACGATCAGTCCTTCGTCCGCCCGCTCCTTCAGCAGGTCGGAGAGGAAGCCGTTGACCAGCCACTCGCGACCCGCGACCACGGAAGCGCGCAGCCTGATCCGAACGAGTCGTTCGTCGAGCTCGTTGACCTCTTCGATCCACGGTCGGCGCGCGAAGGTCGTCGGGCCCTCAGGCAGGATCCGCTGCGCTGCGCGGACGAGGTTCTCGCCGCTCTCGCGGTCGGTAACGAAGAGCTCGATCGCGAGCTCTTTCAGCCCTTCGGGCAGCACGCGGACAGCAGGGATCTGCGAGTTCGAGACCTGGATCGTCTCGCCGTCGAGCGTGCGCAGCTTGGTGCGGCGCAGCGAGACGTCCTCGACGATGCCCTGGAGCTCGAGCGTCGGGATCGCAATCGTGTCCCCGACCGCGTACCAGCGCTCGACGAACATCATCGTCCCGGCGATCACGTCCATCAGCACGCGCTGGATCGCGAAGCCCGCGAGGATGATCACGAACGAGGCGCCGGCCAGCGTGGTGAGCTTGTTCAGGCCACCGGTCAGCTGCGCGGCCGAGAGGACGATCGCAATCGCGAAAGCGGCGTACGCGATCGCGGCGCGGATCACCGCGACCGTCGTCTCCCGTCGCTTCACGTTCGCGATCCGGACGTCCACGGTCGCCGCAGCGGCCTCGGTGTGGCGGTCGTGCCAGGCCAGGACCTTGCGGGCGACGTAGGCCGCCCCGCGCGAGATCAGCCAGGCTCCGGCGAACAGAGAGACAACGGTGAGCAGATGCAGCATGTCGAGCATCGGTTCGTCAAGCTAGCCGACGCCCTTAACCCCATAGCAAGGCTTTTCTCCACTTTCTTACCTCGGCTTAACGTTGGCTGAACGCGACTACTCCGGGACGCCGCTGACCACGAAACTCGGCGCGAAGCCTGGCGCCGACGTCGTCGTCTATTTCACGACCAGCCAGGCAGAGCTCGAACTGCGGTTTGCGAAGCTGAAGCGGACGCTGGCGCCGGCCGACGGGCTCTGGATCGCATACCCGAAGCGGACTTCGAAGCTCGAGACCGACCTGACCTTCGCGAGCGTCCAACGCATCGGCCTGGAAGCTGGGCTGGTCGACAACAAGAGCATCGCCTTTGACGACGACTGGTCGGCGGTCCGGTTCGTCTATCGCCGTGAGGACCGCTGATGTGGCACGACCTCATGCAGCGCCTCGAGGGTCGGCTGGTCGCGCTCGAGCCGATTTGTGAGGAGCACCGGGAGCCTCTGCGCGCGGCCGGGGCCGATCCCGTCATCTGGGCCTGGATGCAGATCGACGGAAGCGAGCCGGAGGGCTTCGATCGCTGGTTCGCCCACGCACTGCGCGAAGCCGCGGCGGAACGCGAGGCTCCCTTCGTGACCATCCGGCGCGAAGGCGGCCCTGTGCTCGGCAGCACTCGCTACATGACACTGCGCCCGGAGCATCGCGGGGTAGAGATAGGCAACACCTGGCTGGCGCGATCCGCGTGGTCGAGCGGCGCGAACGTCGAGGCGAAGCTGCTGATGCTCGAGCACGCCTTCGAGCGAGCGGGCGTGATGCGTGTCGAGTTCAAGACCGACGCGAGGAACGAGGAGTCGCGGGGTGCGCTCGAGGCCCTGCCCGCAACCTTCGAGGGGATCTTCCGGAAGCACATGCTGATCCACGCCGGGATCCGCGACTCGGCCTACTACGCGATCACGGACGACGACTGGCCCGCAGTCAAGACGAACCTCGAACGCCGCCTCCAGGGCCGCCGCTAGCATCCGCCCAATGTCGAGCGGCGACTTCGTCCACGAAGAGCGAGTGCGCTTCCGCGACCTCGATCCAATGGGGCACGTGAACAACGCCGTCTTCCTCACCTACCTCGAACAGGCGCGCGTCGCCTCGCCTCGGGCAGGAGGTCGCGATCTCGGTGCGGGCGAGCCGGTTCGGCACGAAGAGCTTCGACCTCGACTACGAGCTGCGCGTCGACGGGAAGCTCGTAGCGGTGGCCAAGAGCGTCCAGGTCGCCTACGACTACAACCTGCGCGAGCCGGTCCCGGTGCCGGCGGAATGGCGCGAGAAGCTGACCGCGGTCCCCGCATGAGCACCTTCGAGCGACAGACGCTGGGAAACGGGCTGCGCGTCCTGCTCGCCCCGATGCCGCAGGCGACCTCGGTCACCTGCATGATCATGCTGGCGGCGGGCTCGCGCTACGAGACGCGCGACACGAACGGGATCGCGCACTTCTCCGAGCACATGTTCTTCAAGGGGACGGAGCGGCGGCCGACCGCGCGCGACATCGGCACCGAGGTCGACGGGATCGGCGGCGAGTTCAACGCCTTCACCGGCAAGGAGTACACCGGCTACTACGTCAAGTGCGCGGCCGAGTTCCGCAACACCGCCCTCGACGTCCTCGTCGACATGTTGCGGAACTCGAAGTTCGAGGAGGACGAGATCGAGCGCGAGAAGGGCGTGATCGTCGAGGAGATGAACATGTACTACGACACGCCGCGGGACTTCATCGGCGGCGTCTACGAGGAGCTCCTCTACGGCGACCAGCCGCTCGGCTGGGACATCATCGGGCGCAAGGAGACCGTCCGCGCGGCCGACCGAGACACCTTCCTCGGCTACACGGACCGCTGGTACAAGCCGGAGCGGATGATCGTCGGCCTCGGCGGCAACGTTGGGGGCGACGCTGTGGAGAAGATCGAGCAACTGCTCGGCGACCTGCCCGCGGCCGAGACCGGCGATCCCGCCGCCGCAGACGTCCAGGCCAACGGGCCGCGCGTGAAGATCCATCACAAACAGTCCGACCAGGCCCACCTTTGCATCGGCGTGCCGAGCTACCCGCTCGCCCATCCCGACCGCTACGTCCTGCAGCTGCTCGCGACCGTGCTCGGAACCGGGATGTCGTCAAGGCTGTTCACCGAGGTGCGCGAGCGCCGCGGCCTCGCCTACTACGTGTTCGGGATCAACCACAGCTACACGGACGCGGGCTCGCTCTACTCGCAGGCCGGCGTCGACATCAACCGCGCCGACGAAGCGGTCGAGACGATCGCCCGCGAGTTGCAGCGGATCGTCGACGAGCCGGTCGAGTCCGCCGAGCTCGAGAAGTCGCGCAACCTCGCCAAGGGGCGCTTCCTGCTGCAGCTCGAGAACCCGCAGGGGATGATCATGTTCGGCCTCCGCCGCGAGGTGCTCGAAGGCGAGGCTGTCGATCCACAGGCGGTTCAGGAA
>WNGP01001456.1_pt1 | contig 30855 bp, 22 predicted proteins | sample 5407671 | NCBI WGS metagenome assembly WNGP01 (sample SAMN13153381, study PRJNA577476) | soil metagenome | isolation source: 40 cm soil or saprolite under Garry oak tree replicate 2 | place: USA:California | collected 2016-06-15 | reverse complement strand
TGCACATATAAGACTTACTTGGCACGATTTATCGGAAGATACCCATCATAAGCCAGAGATATTTCCTTCCTCCCGTGGCGATATGCAGTACTGAGCAAGCATTTTTCGGTGATGGGGTCCCCGAAAACCCTCTGTTACAGGTGCTCTTTTCGAGGTTTGTGTGCTTAGACTCTGGTGACTGTCACGAACCGCTTTGTTACTTGCAGGCTCAGCGCCAACAAGAGTCCTAGTTTAGGTTCAAAGATAGAGTCGCCTAGACCCTAGCCCATGCTCTTGACATTACCCTCGCAAAAAAAAGAAAAGTCAGATCTTGAACCAAGATCGGACCGGTCTCTCTTCGGTGAAACGGAAACATAAACCTGCAATAGGTTCTACCCTAATCTGGCTCGGGATGACGAAAAGCCTAGAACGTAGCCCTAGCCTTCTCATATTCTTCCCGCTCAGAACCCCTCTAAACGTGCTTGCGAGGCTATTGGGTGGAGACTGACTGTTAGATTTCGCAATTATTATCACCGGTAGAGCGTTACAGAGCCTAGGTCCGGAGACCGCCGACGTTGACCGTGAGATTTATCGATCAAGGATCTGTTTGAGTCCATGGGTTTGAGGGCCTTGTTGAAATTTTTCGAACGTCAACATTCATCGAACTCGGAACAAGTCCCATCCGACCTATGATCACAGCTTACTCCCTTCCCTTGCACCGGGTAGCGAAGCCGGTCTCGGCTGAAGATTGAAAATTGTATCTTCGAGTCAGGCATTGTATTTGAAAAAATGAGCGTGGTGCTGGGTTGGATGCCTACTCTTCGTTAGCCTTGCAGAATCATGGATTGCTCTGTTGGTTCAGGCAAAGACATGCCGGTGAGGGTTGGATAGCTGGTTTCGTCAGTCCGGGGATAATGTCTGTGGCCCGGAGGGGCTCCCCGCCAAGCTGATGAGCCCGCGGTGTTTGCCGAGAGGGGTGCTGAGAGAGCGCTCGAAAGATTCCCATTGTCTTCACTGGGGACGAAAGGATTGGGAGTTACTGTGACGGTAATCGTGAGCGAGCGTGAAACAGTTCCGTTTGTGGCCTTGATCGTGACCGTGTAGGTGATTGGCGTGTCGGGATTTATCTCCGGTTCAACCTGGCACCTGGTCTTGCTGGTTCCGTCGGCCTTCACGAAGACCGCGCGAGCGCTGCAATAAGCCGTCAAAGTGCCTTCGGTTGGGTTCACAGAAAATCTCAGGCGTACACTACCAGCGAAACCGTTCAAACTCGTCACGGTGACCGTAGTGGAAGCTTCGTCGTCGCAGAGCGTGCTCGAACCCTCGCAGAGACTCGACTCACCCATGACGGTTAGAGATGTAGAGCTGGCGGACAAGACGAAGTCAGGCTGACCAGTCACGACCGTGACTGTGATGCTAACACTCGTCGGTGTAGTTGTGGCACCCAGAGGATTGCCAGTCACATCGAAACTATAGCTGCCTGCGGCAACGGAAGAACCGACGTTGATCTTCAGGTCGCTACTCGCGCCTGCTGAAGTCGGAGTCACAGGGTTGACAGTGAAACTGCCACAGGTAATACCAGCAGGAAGACTACTGCCCACACACGACAACGTGACAGACTGAGCAGAGCCAGCAGTCAACATCGCAGTAACAGTCACAGTACCAGAACTACCAGAAGTGATACTCACAGGGCCATTGTTCGACAAGGAATAGTCAAACGGAACAGCGGTAACAGTAACACTGACACTAGTCGTAGACCCGGAAGCAGTAGCACCAACAGGACTACCATTAACCACCAGAGTAAACGGACCAGTCGGAGTCGACGCGGAAGTAGAGATCGTCAAGCCATCGGCAGAGCCCGAACCCGTAGGAGTCACAGTAGGGAAAACAAAACTGCAGCTGACACCCGCCGGAAGAGGGGTCACACAAGACAGAGTAACAGCCTGCGCAGCGCCGCCGGTCAACGTTGCAGTAATCGTGATATGACCAGAACTGCCCTGAGTGATACTCACAGGACCATTATTCGACAACGAATAGTCAAATGGAACTGAGGTGACTGTTATGCTGACTGTCGCAGGTGTTGTAGTCGCGCCTAATGGCGAACCTGTCACCTGGATGGTGTGCGAACCAGAAGTTACGGAGGAAGCGACTGCAATTGTCAGGACGCTCGATGCTCCGGTTGAGGACGGAGTGACCGAGGGTGGGTTGAAAGATGTGCAGGTTATGCCAGAGGGCAAAGGTGTTACGCATGATAGTGTAACAGACTGAGCTGTACCAGCTTTCAGGGTCGCAGTGATAGTCACAGTACCAGAGCTGCCCTGCTGAATGCTCACCGGACCGTTGTTAGACAACGAATAATCGAATAGTACTGCGGTGACTGTGATGCTGACGGTAGTAGGTGTGGTTGTGGCCCCAAGAGGTGCTCCTGTCACCTGAACACTGTACGAGCCAGGAGCAACAGATGACGCGACTGCGATCGCTAGAATACTGGTCGCGCCTGTCGACGACGGCGTCACGGAGGGCGGGTTGAATGATGTGCAGGTAATGCCGGACGGTAAAGGTGTGACGCAGGATAGTGTGACGGACTGCGCAGTTCCGGACTTTAAGGTAGCAGTAATCGTTGCTGTGCCGGAGCTACCCTGCTGGATACTTACGGTACCATTATTCGACAATGAATAATCGAAGGGTACTGATGTAACAGTAATGCTCACGGTCGTGGGTGTAGTGGTCGCGCCTAGTGGAGTGCCGGTCACCTGGAGGCTGTACGAGCTAGGAGCAACAGAGGACGCGACTGCAATCGTAAGAACACTAGATGCACCGGTTGAAGATGGAGTCACAGACAGTGGACTGAACGATGTGCACGTTATACCGGACGGTAAAGGTGTGACGCAGAATAGTGTCACAGATTGAGCAGTACCAGCTTTCAGGGTCGCAGTGATAGTCACAGTACCAGAGCTGCTCTGCTGAATGCTCACCGGACCATTGTTAGACAACGAATAATCGAACGGCACAGACGTGACCGTGATACTCACTGTCGTAGGAGTAGTCGTGGCCCCCAGAGGTGCACCGGTGACCATAACACTGTACGAGCCGGCCACAACAGAAGACGCGACGCTGATCATTAGAACGCTTGAAGCGCCAGTTGAGGACGGAGTGACCGAAGGTGGATTGAACGAGATGCAAATGATACCCGAGGGCAGAGGTGTACCGCATGAAAGTGTTACAGACTGAGCAGTGCCCGCCTTCAACGTCGCGGTGATCGTCACCGTCCCTGAACTGCCCTGCTGGGTACTAACAGGACCGTTATTGGACAATGAATAGTCGAATGGGACTGATGTGACTGTGATGCTGACGGTAGTAGGTGTAGTTGTAGCACCTAGAGGAGCACCAGTCACCTGGACACTGTAAGATCCTGAAGCAACGGAAGACGCGACAGCGATCGTTAGGACACTCGTTGCTCCTGTCGACGATGGAGTCACTGAGGGCGGGTTGAACGAGGTGCAAGTGATGCCCGAGGGCAGAGGATTGACGCAGGACAGGGTGACCGACTGTCCGCTGCCAGACTTTAGAGTCGCCGTAATAGTTACAGTACCGGAAGCGCCCTGCTGGACACTTACAGGACCATTATTCGATAACGAATAGTCAAATGGAACAGCAGTAACAGTCACACTAACTGTGGTAGGAGTAGTAGTAGCGCCCAGAGGAGCACCAGTAACCATGAAACTGTACGAACCGGCCGCAACAGAAGCAGCAACAGGACCAGAACTACCCGCCTGAATACTCACAGGGCCATTGTTCGACAAGGAATAGTCGAAGGCGGCAGCAACCGGACCATATTGCCCGCCGGTCTCAGATGCGATGATGTCGATGCCACTAGTATCGAACAGATGATTCTCGGATGTGCCGCCGGTCGTAGATTCTGGGAGCCGGACACTCGAACTGCCACTGGCCATCACCTTGTAGGTTATTGTGAAGAGTAGAAGCGCACCGATCGTAAAACCGCTAGACGCGAATGCGTCATGAGCAACACCAGGACCGTCATTACCTGTGCAGGGATTGAACGCGCCCGAGGGCAGGCCGTTGATACACTGGCCGTCTGTGCCCCCAGGCATAAAATTGCCTCCACCAGGAGTATCCGAATAAGGCACGTTACAAGCACTAGTGTTGCAGAGAGTAATCGACTGAGGAGAGAGAATCGTGTTGGTCGTGATAACTAGAATATCCCAGCCAGCAGTGTTCGGAGGCATGCTCTGTACGGTCACGTTAAACGTGAGAGTCGAACCAACGGCCAATGAACCCTGGCTCGCGGGCTGAATGGTCAGTGCGGGAGAGGGCTGAGCTTGAGCCCTAGGGACGGCTGGCGCGACCACCACCGTCGATAATGACAGTCCGACTAAGAGTATTAAGGGGAGGAGCAAACGCCCATTGAAATGACCCAACTACTAACACCTTGTAGGCGGAGGTTTTCGCCGTTGGGGAAGCGGATATAAGACTTGCCAGGCCTATGCCTGAGTGTGTATCCGGCTCCAGCGTAGGATATGAAACGCCAGCTCTGGCATACCAGCGTTGATCCATCAAGACTTTTTTCGGAAGATCCTGAATCAAAAATTGTCTCGAGTCTAAGGGCGTAGCGATGGTGTGGCAACCCGCCTGTCCTAGTCTTGATACGTGGCAGGATTCTCAAAGCTTACTCCTCCCATTGTTCTAGAAAGTTGCTGGTTTGACCCGACGCGTGCTGGCTACTCTTGGCTGTTCTGGGACAGTTGACCGGCAGTGTCGTTGACGACGACTATCAGAGTTCTCTTGAGGCATGTGTACGATGTTGGCCCGCACACGACGACCTTTCCGCTGAAGCCGCCCACGCAATGGCTGGAGGCTTTGGCCGTGGGGGTGCATGTAGCCGTGACGACCACGTTATCAGGTGTGGATCCGCAGTTGGGAAATGAGGTTGGGCTCACAGTTAGGGTGATGCTGCTCGGCTGATTTGAGCTGGCAGAGAGGGTTACCGGTCCGACTGGTGAGCTGCAAGTGAACGAGTCAGGAGCGCTTCCTGAACCAGATGCTGGTGAAAGGGCGATGAAGAGAGGATTCTGGCTCCAGGTGACGGTCGGCCCCTGGTTTGCAGAGGCGAAATAGTAGCCAGCCCCTAGGCCGACAGCAACCATTGTGACTAGAATCAGTGCGGATGTGCAACGCGGAGATTGTACTGAGAGGCCAATGCGGGTACACCGTCGACCGGATCTGACAGTTAAGGCTTCCGAGGGGCGAATTTGCTCGGTCTCTCTGGAGAAATCTCCGTATTCTTGCAGATGTCCGAGACTCCGGACAAGGCACAGGTTACCTACGGTCTGTCCGCTCTACAGGTCTCTGTGCTCAGTCGGCCAGGGATTAGGTTTCTTTTGCTACGAAGGTCTATTCTGGATGGTTATGCTGACGGCCAGAGCCTTCTTCAGGCACGTGTAGGAGGTCGGTCCGCACACGACCACTGTTCCCGTGTATTCTCCTGGGCAGGTACCGTTGGCTGTGGCCAACCCAGTGCAGGACGCGGTTACAACCACATTGTCCGGGGTAGAGTCACAACTCGGAATTGCCGAGGGACTGACAGTCAGGGCGATGGTATCGGGTGCGCTTGACTGCGCTTTCAGTGTCACGGGCGTAATGGACGGGCTACAGGTGAACGAGTCAGGGGCGCTCCCTGAGGTTGTGTTTCTTGCCGAGAACTTGATCTTGAGGGGATTCTCGCTCCAAGTAACCACAAAACTACTTTCAGCGGACGCGAAATAGTAGCCGGCGCCCAAGCCAGCGGCCACCAAAGCGACCAAGGCGGTAGCCACAAGCAAGGTTCGCAGGCGGCGGGGTGGCGTCATACCAGTCTATCGCTTACGTGGATCCGAGAGTTAAGACTTTCTGCAATGAGAAGTGGCGTAGGACTATCGCAATCCGTGTATTCTGCTAAATATACGCAGATAGCCTTCAGAGTGTCGGAATATCGGGCCAGGCATTGCTCAGCTACCAAGCAGCCATGACGACCAGACTGTCTGGCGTAGACCCATCCGAGAAAGCGACGAGGGAGACGATCTCAGATTAGTCCTGTCAGGGTCCTGAGGAAGCTTGACTATTCGCGTGTGAATATGTTCGCTGTTAGAGAAGCTTCGCAAGAGCGACGGTTTGTTGAGAGGTGTGACAATCCAACCTCACACTGCGAGTAATCGGCAAAAGGAGAAGTGCTCACGGAGCCAGAACAGGGGCCCAGCTCCTGCGCGGCTCCGCTACCGGTCCGACTAGGATGAGATCTTAAAAAAAATGCACGATATGAAGTGGGGTCGGCCCTACTTGTTTTGGACGGCTATATTGACAGTCAAGAATTGCTTCAGGCAGCTGTAGGGTGCAGGTCCGCACACTTGTACCGTTGCTGTGTACCTGTCTCCGGGACAAGTGCCATACGCAAGAGCAGTAGGGGTGCAGGATGCAGTTACTGTCACATTGTCCGGTGTAGATCCGCAACTAGGAAACGAAGACGGGGACACCGTCACCGCGATTGTGTCCGGCTGACTTGAGAAGGCTCGCAAGGTGACGGGCGAAACCGAAGGGTTGCATGTGAAGGAGTCCTGAGCGCTCCCTGAGCCCTGCGTCACTGTGAACTTAATGTTTAGGGGCCTCACACTCCACATTACCTGGAACGAAGGAGTACTTGCAGCCGCGAAGTAGTAGCCAACTCCGAGGCCCACGACAACGAATGCAATCAAGGCAATGGCGGCAGCGAGCTTGCCCGGACTGCGTAGTCGAGTGCTGGAGCTCATGTTAAACGAGCCGACTCCTTCGGCTCGGCATTTAAGAGTTTCTCTCCGATCGGTTATCATTGGATAGCTCTATACGATGCTAGCTACCTCCTTCTTTCTCCCGCGCGCTGCCAGGCCTGTCTCCTCAGTGTTACCATTCACACTCTAGAAAATGGTATCATTTCCAGACTTGGATGATTCGACAGTAAAGGAGTGAGGCCAAGAGCTCTACTACTATCTCTCCTCTACTATGTGCTCCTGGTCCGGGTTCTCAACCTCTCACAGGTCGGCGAGATATCACTCCTTGCTGCGGCGAGTTCAATTTTCACAACGCTGACACAGCTGGCCCTTCCCGCGGCTGCCACCCGGTTCATGTCTTCAAAGATAGGTCGCAATGACTCCACCAGTGCTAGTGGCGTTGCGGCCACTAGCCTAAGACTACTACTAGCGATCGCAGGACCCGGATTAGTAATAGCGATTCTCGCCTCTCCTCTGATTGGAACGACAGTTTTCAAAACAGCCGATTCTAGCACTCTACTCATCGCCACTTTCACGGCTTCTTTCTTCTTTGATCTCACAGCGCTCTACGGTGCATTTTTTCTAGGACTGGGGCTATACGCGGACATTCTCTACCAGAATATCCTCTTCTTTCCTTTAAGCCGAGGGCTTGGGCTTGCACTCGCCTACAAGGGTCTCGGACCCCTCGGAATCCCACTAGGATGGGCAATAGGATCACTCGCCACACTCTTACTCTCGCTTTACCTGTGGAAAGGGAAACTACCGCATTCCCGCAGATACCCCCCTCGTCCCCTGCTGGTCTTCGGCCTCCCACTCTTCGCCTCAGCCCTCGTTACCCTCGTACAGGGCTGGGGAGATATCGCGCTACTTCAGGGCATCTTAGGCCAGTTCGGAAACACAGGCGCTTACTACATCCTCGTTTCCAGTGTCAGCTTTCTGTCCATCCTGTGGATCCCAGTCGCCGGAGCCCTCTATCCAGCTTTATCATCGAGTTTCACAAGAGAGGGACCGACTGCAGTCTCCGCCAGACTTGCAGTAGCGACGAGGCTCATCAACCTGACAGTTCTCCCGACGGGCGCAGCCCTCGCGGCCATCGCGCCAACTGCCCTAGAGGCCGTCTTTGGAACATCACTAGCGAATCAAGCCTTTCCGTTCGCTATACTCGCTACGACACTTATCTTCACTGCGCAGAGCCTCCTCCTGATAACAACACTCCAATCGGTCAGCAGGACCAGGCATATTCTGGGAATCAGCCTCGCCGCAACAATAGTCGATCTTGTTACAGTAGGCTTGGGGGCTAGTATACTCGGAACAACAGCAGGGGCCATAGGCAGAGCTCTACTCGCCATCACAACGATGCTACTCGCGTGGTTCTCACTCCGACGAGTACTGCATGCTCCTGTGGCACAAGGCCTCTCAAAGGCTCTAGCTCTCACCTTGCTCACCGCTTTTCCCCTCCTTACCTTTGATAGACTTCTAACAGTGGAACTCCGACTCGCCCCTCTAATTCGGGTCCCGCTGTTACTAGGGGTCTTTGTCGCTTGTTTTCTCGCTACGAGCAGAGGATTCAAAGTCTTCAACGAGGATGATCTCGATCTTCTGAACAATGCACTACCAAAGTCCTTCTCGCCCCTTCTGAGAAAGTTTACGCGTTTCTTGGTTCGGACGACTAGGAGAAAGGCTAGTGAGTTGGGACCTACGAGGCAGCAATGAGGCGCAAGCTGAAGAGTTCATCAAGGCTACAACTAGATCCGATCTTGGAGATCATGCGAAAGAATAGAAGGGACAATCATCTCAAGCCATCCAGGCATGAGGCTATCTGGGTATATCGTCCTAACTTCACTCCTACTCCTAGCGGTAGGAATAGAAGCGGTTTCAGCTGTCGAGTGGGCCGCGTACCCTTACTTCCCTGACAAGAGCCTACTCTTTGCCAGGATGGACGCAGACCTCTTCTCCATCTTGGCTCCCTTCTCTCCTGCGCTTCTGATAATGCTGCTGTACACTTGGGCCGTCAGACTAACCGTCTCGTTAGACAACAAGTTTTCAAAACGTTTGAAGAGCTACTTCAGCCAGCTCGCACAATCTCTGTCGTTGCTTAGATCTAGAATCTCATCTGATTTCGTCAATAGATTCGCACTTACGGATCGCCCGAGATTACTGCTTGGGCTCGCAGTGATCATGGCCGTGTTGCTTGGCCTCGTACCTTATCGGCCGGAACTCAACCCTGCGATGACCCCGGTAGGAGTTGATGCTCACTACTACATTGAATGGGTAAACGCGATGCTACAACGATCCCCAGAAGGAGCTTTTGCCTACGCCCTGGGAAGCGCCTCGTACGGCTCGAGACCGCTACTCCTCTTCCCAGTCTTTTTGGCAGTCGCTACTGGCATGATCACCACAGTTCAAGCCGTCGAGTTTCTTCCCGCAGTTCTGGGCCCGTTGCTTTCCCTTTCGACCTTCCTATTTGTCCGGGAGGGCCAGCAGAACGAGAGAATCGCTGGCATGGCGTCGCTCTTCTCTGCGTTCTCGTTCAACGCAACCGTGGGTATGTGGGCAGGGTTTTTCGCAAACTGGCTGGCGATTGTCGAAGCCTACCTTTTCTTCGCTCTACTGCTGAGTTTCTTGAGAAATGCCTCGAGGTCCAAACTCATCATTCTTAATCTCTTGTCAATTAGTATTCTCCTAACGCATCCATGGACTGGGGGGCTAGTACTCGCCGTAACGGCCGTGTTCGTTGCTAGCGTCTGGAGAGACTCTCGTAAGACATTCTTATTGAAGGCTCTTGTCCTCTTGCTCACGATCAGTATTGTAGTCTACATTACAAAGAGCATATTCGTTGAGGGCCTAGCAACTGCTCAATACACTTCATCAACTCTATCCGAGTCCGGCGTATCGCAGTTCCTCGGCTTCTGGACAAACATAATCGAGACACTGTTCGTATACTTCGATGGCCTTCTCGGGAACGCGGTCGTGATAGGATTATCTCTCGTCGCAATGATCTATCTCAGATTCCCAGACAGGTTTGAACGACTTCTGATTCTATGGGTCGCAATAGGATCACTCCCCTTTCCGCTTCTCGCCGATGGCCTCCAAGCAAGAATCCTATACGACCTACCCATCCCCATACTAACCACCATGGGACTACTCGTTATTATTCGTCCAGCGGGGAGCAAGACTGCCCATTCCAACCTCGCGCTTCTGCTGGCATTGTTGCTTAGCGCAAACTATGCTTTGAGTGCGGGGACCAGATTGGTTGCCGCACCATTTTGATAGCTGAGGTGTTGCCCTCTCAATACATGGGTAGCGGTAGGAATACGGAGTAAGCTAAAATAACGGAACACCTTATGTATTAGCTATCGGTCGGTAGCTCCTCAAACAGGGCTATTGTGCCGCTATGAGAAGACCAGTGAACTATGCCAGGGCTATCGAAACTATCGAGAGAACTACGGCACAGACCACTGACGCATGGACTCGTCTTGAGGTTCAAGGTGAGATCGTTGCGACAGGGGTTGTGGTTCCGAGCCTTGGAATGCGAGGAGAGAGGCCTACTGGACGCCGCCTTAAGCTGGCTGAACAACATCAGAAGCGATCGACTGAAACAAGTCTTGACAAGAATTCTGGCGAAACTAGCGAAGGCAATGGCTTCGGTTCTATATCGCTTGCGCGAGCGTGGAGCGCCAATAGCGGTTCGCATGAGCGAACTCGCAGTACGATGGGAAAACCACCTAGCCCGGAGTTGGCGACTCGACGAAAGCTTCCAAGTCTGTTTAGGAGCGGGCATAGTCTGATCTACAGATCAAGCCTGGCTCAGCGAGCATCCACAGACTCTTCGATTACAAGCCGAATAGCCATTCCCTAGAGATTGAAATAAATGATGGAACAGGTCCTCGCAGAACCTCCTTCTAAGGCCACAGTAGAGCCTCTGTACAGGTTCGTCAAGAACCCATCAGTCATTGCATACACCGAGCCGGTAAGAGTCTCACTCATTCTTCCCATCTACAACGAAGGCATGATATTGCTTGATAACGTTCGCAACTTGACGAAAACGCTCAACCGCCTAGGTTTGGTTTCGGAAATATTGCTCTGCGATGACAACAGCAACGACGGCACCCGAGATGCAGCTGAGCTAGCCTCATCGGACCGTGTTTTCCACTTACGCTTCTCAGAGAGAATTGGTAAAGGAGCTACAATCAAGAACGCACTCAACGCAGCTCGAGGGGAAATCATAGTCATCCTAGACGCGGACATACCAGTCTCTCCGCAGGAGTTGTCCGGGGCAATCTCTCTAGTGGAGGAGGGACACCAATTCGTAATAGGAATGCGCCGCGCCCGACCCTTCACAAGGACACGGAGGAAATTCTTGAGCATTGGCTTCAACACCCTGACGAACATTCTCTTCAGAACTAGAGTTCGAGACCACCAATGTGGCTTCAAACTAATTCAACGCAGCGCAGCTGACAGATTGTTCCCTCTGATTGGAACAGATCATTTTGCTTTCGATGCTGAATTGATCGTGAAGGCGAGGTCGCAAGGTATACCCATCACTCAGTTTGAGATCGACTGGTTGGAGAAAAGAAACGGGCTCGATTCGAGCCTTCCCGCTCTCAAAACCACACTCGCAATGCTAATAGACCTTATCGTGCTGCGAACGGTTTCAATTGGGAGTCGGAACCTTCTGGGAGTCCATAGAGTAACCAACGGCTTCTTCAAGAATCCCATAACCGGCAAGACTCTCGCTTCAGAGATAACGATGATCGGCTCTGAAAATTCGAGCCTTCTCAAGGTTCTAAGAAGGCTCAGATTCCAGATGTCGGTTCAATCATGAACATCATCTGGGTGAATCATCGAGACCCACGGCATCCACAGGCGGGCGGTGCCGAAGTCCACCTCCGAGAGGTCGCAAAGAGGCTCGTCAAAAAGGGTTGTGAGGTCACTCTGATATCAGAGCGGTTTCCAGGCTCACAGGAGGAAGAATTGATTGACGGCCTCAAGGTTCTGAGACGAGGAGGAAGACTGGGAGTACATCTTAGAGCTCCACTGCTAATGAGGAGACTGGCCAAGGATGCGGATGTCGTCGTTGATGATATCGCTCATGCTGTTCCTTGGTGGTCCCGTTTTGCAACGAAAACTCCAGTCGTTGGCATAGTTCATCATGTTCACCAGGCCGTAGCCACCTTGGAACTCGGGCCTGTCTTAGGGACAGCGGTAAAGCTGGCCGAGAAGACAATCAAGCGATCCTACAATGATATCATCACTGTCTCTCAAGAGACGAAGCACCAGATTGAGAAACAACTCGGGGTTGAAGGCTCCAGAATTCACGTAGTCTACCATGGTGTTGACCATGAGACCTTCCGCCCTGATGGAGAAAAATTCTCTCGACCCACTCTATTGTCGCTTGGACGGATAAAGAAATACAAGAACCTCGATCATACACTACGCGCCTACGGCCAAGCTAAGAAGAGAGTGCCCGACCTAAGGCTTGTAATCTGCGGAGGCGGCGACTACAAGGAGCATATCGTCGACCTCGCCAAATGCCTGAACCTAGACGATGTACTATTCGTGTCGCGCGTCGGGGACGAGGAGAGAGTGCGGCTCCTCCAAAAGTCTTGGGCACTCTGCACGCCCTCGCTGGTTGAGGGCTGGGGCCTTGTCATTACCGAGGCCGCAGCATGCGGAACTCCCACCTTAGCGTACGATGGATCAGGCAGCAGTGAGGCGATCATAGACGGGGAGACCGGATACTTGGTGAAGAATGGGGACATTCGGGCGCTATCCGAAAAAATTGTGATGTTTAACCAGGACGATCAGCTGCGCCGATCCATGTCTAACGCCGCCATCCAATACTCCAACAAGTTTGACTGGGACACGACCGCCAACGAGACCCTGAAGATACTAGAGGCGTCAGCCAACTAGGCTGTCACCTAGACCTATCTTCCTCCGACTAGTTCAGATTCTCCGGCTTTACGGATGCTTTCGAGAGACCGCACGCGAGGCCGGCTTAGAGTGATCGACCAGCTGGCACGTAGCAGCAATGGTTTCTCGCTATCAGTAGGGTCCAAGTCGACGAAGCTCGCTGACGTGAACGTTGACCTCAACAAGGGAGCTAGGCCTGACATCGTGGCCACTGTCTTCCATCTACCGTTCGGTCCGGAATCATTTGACACGGTACTCTTTACAGATGTGCTACAATATTTGCCTGTCAACACCGAGGGCTTAGCATTCTTCGAACTAAAACGATGCTTGAAGAGAACTGGACGTCTCGTTCTGAGCGTGCCTAATGCGATTGGCGTTTTTACACTGCTTGACCCGGACCGATGGCTTCTAGGCAATCATCCTTACACGATAGAAAACATATCGCGGATCGTAGTTGGCAACGGCTGGAGAATAGAGCATCTTACAGTCTCGGGAGGCATCTGGGAGGCGATAGGTCTTCTCATCTATTATTTCATTGAATACCCTCTCAGCAGAATCCTTGGGCGGGAAGTTCCTGGCCCTCTGAAACTTGGCGAGGTCGCTGACAAGCAATACGGTGAGCGGAGCATGAAAGGCTACACTATTTTCATGGTTTGTTCAAGAAAAGAGGATGCCACCCTCTGACATCAACAGGTATGGAGAAAATAGGCCTTTGAAAGTCGGAATATTCAGCTCATTCTATCCAGAAATTCAGGGAGGCGCCGAAACCAGTCTGGCCGTCCTTCTAGATGGCCTCCAAAGGATAGGACTGGATCAGGTTCTCCTCACACTGTCTAAGGCTCAACCGGATACTCCGATTCATGTGATTCGCGTCGGCCGCTTTGGAGCGATTCCCAAGAGGATGAAACTTTTCGGACTGCCTGGCTTGAACTCGATTCTTGCCAGCCGGCTCTCAAAGCTATTGAGAGAGAACCATATTGGACTCCTTCATGTTAACGATACCTATTCGCTGCGCGCCGCCAGAAAGGCCGCTGAAGCGGTGGGGATTCCTCTTGTTCTGTCGTATCACAATAACTTGAACGTACCCTATTCATCATATGGCATACCGTTTCCTTTCAGTTCCTGGCTCGACCATAGAGAGAAAGGGATACTGAAGGCGGCGCGCAAATGTTCAGTCGTGATCGCCGACAGCAACTACATCGCAAACCGACTGGTCGAAGCTGGCTTGTCTCCAGCTCGTGTCAAACGAATATACATCGATGGTTCTATTTCCCAATGGGGCTCCCCTCGGACTCATCACGACCACCCCTCCATCCGCGTGCTTTCAGTAGGAATCATGCAATATCACAAAGGATTCCAGGACCTAATTCTAGCCGTCAAGAAACTCTCTACCGACGGCGTGCCTTTGGATGTCACCATGGCAGGCGATGGACCGTATTATGGGAAACTGCTGAGACTCGCAGAGCGGTTGGGCCTCATGGACCGGATCAAGTTCGTCGGTCGAGTGGCCCATCAGGAGCTGATGCGTCTCTATGATTGGTGTGATGTTGTAGTCGTCCCCACGATCACGCCTGAACCCTTTGGCAGAGTCGCAGCTGAGGCCATGAGCAGGGGCAGGGCGGTCATCGGAACCTCCACCGGCGGATTGACTGAGATAATAGATGATGGACGAACCGGCTACCATGTTCCGCCTGCTACGCCGTCGGCGATCGCCGAGAAGCTACTCATCTTCCAAAATCATCGAGATCTAGCGGAAGAAATGGGAACTCGAGCCATTGAGAGATGCCAAATGCTTTTTGACGAGCCGTTGATCACAAAACAAGTGTTCGACGTCTACCGTAGTCTAGGCCCAGTATAAGCGGAACTGGGCTTGAGAAAGTTGGAGCGAAGAAATTTGCCCTTCAGAGAGGTATGAGTATGAGAATTCTTCATATTCTCCCCCGTTTCTTTGGCAATGTTGATAACGTTTACAATCTTGAAAGAATAGGAGGAGCGGAGCGCTACGCAGTCAATCTCTGTAGGGCTCAACGCAGGCTCGGCCATGAAAGCGCCCTAATGATCTTTGCGCAGAAAGAAAGCAGCCTTGAAGTCGACGAGGTTCCAATTCTCACAACAAAGGCTACACGCTGTGTTCCCTCGATCAACAAGGATTTCGATCCTATTCCGATAGGCCTAGGGCGGTTCGCTGCTGCCCTGGCCAGTTACGAAATCGTCCACACTCACAGCATCGCATCCGATGTGTCGATCCTACTCTCCGTAGTTAGGAAAGTGTTGAAAATACAGTATCGCCTAATGGTCACCGACCATGGCTGGAATGGTTTCACTCTTTCCCGAGTCTTCCGAATATCCAAACCAATGATGAGGTTTTCAGGTTTCGACGGCCTGCTTCCGGTGTCCAGTTCCTCGTTTTCGGCCTATGCAAATTCCGCAAGAGTATTCGGGCCGTTATACGGGGGTGTAGATACCGACCTCTTTAAGCCGGTCAATGGTGAGCGGCGAAGAGATGTTCTCTTTGTTGGACGCATAATGCCCCACAAGAATCTCGAGAACATTATCCGAGCTATATCTTTCCTAGACGACAAGCCTCGTTTGATAGTCATAGGCCCAACGATCGATCACGTGTACCGGGCTTTCCTTGAAAAACTGGCAGAAGACCTCAAGGTCGACGCAAGCTTCCTTGGAGCTGTATCAGACGAGTCCCTAATTCACTACTACTCATCCTCTACCGTTCTCGTCCTGCCTTCATCGGAAGAACTCTTCGGAATCGTTCTTGTAGAGGCGATGGCTTGCGAACTACCCGTCGTTGCCAATAATGCCAGAGGAATACCAGCCGCGGTGGACGATGGCTATACCGGCTACCTTGTTCGCCCAGGAGACATCAAACAGTTGAGTGATCGGTTACAGTCCTTGTTGAGTGATCAGGACGAAGTGATAAGATTGGGCACCGCAGGCAGACGAAGGGTACTTGAAAAATTTACTTGGGAGCACGTAGCCGAGAGGGCACTCGCAGCCTACAAAGAAGTCTTACAATGAGCGAATCCTATCAGAGAGCATACCACAAGATCAAAGCCCGGAAAGAGGGAGTAAAGCCTCGACCGGTCTGGGGGTCTTGGGGACGGTTTTACGATCGCGTCTTCAACCTTCGTGGAAGGCTCGTCCTCGACTTCGGCTCGGACGTGGAGTCTCCACTCTACAAGAAATTTGAGCGAGAGAATGCTGGAGAGAGAGGAAAGTACAAGGGGTACGATATTGATGAGGATACGATCTCATGGCTGAAAGGACAGGACTATTACTACGACTTTTACTCTGACGATTCTCTCCGGGGGTCCTTCGACATCATCGTTGCGTCAGAGGTCTACGAGCATCTCACAGAGTCGGAGAGAGAACGTTTCCTTTCCCGATCACACGAGCTGCTCAGCAGCTCCGGAAGCCTAGTCGTCGATGTTCCGTATATTGCCAACCTGAACCTTATAGAATTCTTCAAGAGGGACAGATCACACAAGCCTGTGGCACTGGAGGACGAAGCAGCATACTTCGAAACATTCGGATTCACAGTTCGGGTGTACATTGGAGGCCGAACGGCACCTTATAGGCCCATGTTTTGGAATCTCTGGCGATTCGTGGGAAACATAGCCTTGGGATACTATCCTTTCCATGTGGCGTTGTTTGATGCGACTAAGACTCGTTAGTCGGAAGGCGATACTCCGCCTCCGGACTGCTATCATTCATCCGAGGCAAAGTCTCATCTGGCTGGGGCTTGCAGGTCGAGAGGCAGCGCTCCACCTGCTGACTGTTTTCACTCAAGCATTGCGCCGCATCATCCTGCCATGGCTCACGTCTCAGAGGACGCGCATTAGCCTTCTCTTCCCCAGCATCGCAATAGTCGCTTCAGTCGTTCTCCTTTCCCCATTGTTGCTTCCCCAAGGTCTTCCCTTCTACGGTGACGAAACCTACTGGATTCCTTGGACCCTTTCCACCCTCTCAACCTACAATCTCCAAATCTGGACCCTTGGCAACGGGCCTTCGACAGGTATGCTGTCCTTGTTTCCCACGCTACTACTTGTGGGGCTGAGAGGGATTCTCGGCCAAGAATTCGGGGTCAAGGGCTACCTTCTCTTGATGGCATGGCTATCCGCCATCATCCCCTATTCTGCGACTAGGCAACTCCTCAGACATTGGAAGCTCATGCTCGACCCTCTCAAACTAGAACTCGCATCGGGTGTGGGCGGACTCGTCGCGCTCCTGTTTTTCAGTAACCAGGCAACTGTTGCAGGCTCAAATAGCTATGTCTGGGTCTATAGCCTCTTCCCCCTTCTAGCGGCTTCCCTCGTGATATTCCTAGACACGGGGAACCTTCGGCAATTGCTTACCTTTGGCGTATCTTCTGTGCTTGCCAGTCCTCAACCTTTCTGGCCCTATCTTGTTGGAATAGTTGGACTGACCTACCTAGTCTTCGCATTGGTGCGAAGGACGGCTATTGCGGGCCTCTTGAAACTCATGAAAAATTCATTGCTGTCAGTCGCGGTCGGGCTAGGCTTCAATGCCTTCTGGTTGGTCCCGATCGTCGCAGGCTACGTGATGCAGGCGGGCGGCTCGACCTTTCAACTCTACACCACTCAGGGATTGATCACTCCCGGGGACCTTAGCTTTCTGAGCTTCTGGAGCCTTCAGGACATCCTGATGATGGGTGAGAGTGCACATGAGTTCTTTTGGAGTCACCCCCAGAATTACACGCTGTTTAGCGTAATCATCCCCCTTCTCGCACTCTCCTCAGTTCTTGTCTATCGAAGAAACAGGTCAGTTCTCTTTGTTGGTATCCTCCTAATTGTGGGAGCACTCTTTACCGCTGGAGTCAATGAGCCGTTAGGTTTCCTCTACTACCTAGTGGCGAGCAACCTTCCTTATGGTGCTGGGGGTATTCTGAGGAATCCCACAAAATTTGTCCCGATCGTGACGTTTGCATATGGCCTGCTTCTCGGCCTAGCGGTGGTTGCAATACTTCCTATCCTTGCCTCGAAAAAATTCTTCCAACAGATCTTCAAGAGAAATCTGGTCCGATACCTCACAGTTCTCGCACTGGTCTTCCTAGTCCTCGCACCAATTACATACGGAACATTGCTCGACCTTCAAGGGTATACATGGCCGCGCTACAGCCCAACAAACATCCCACAGCAGTACAACGAACTGAATGACTGGCTCACAGCTCAGCCTGGCGACTTTAAAGTGATGTGGATTCCGTCAGGAGGGGCGTATGATTGGAAACAATATGCAATAACCGCGTTTCCGGACCTACTGTCATCAAAGCCTACCGTACCCTTCAACACCATCTATCCAATGGCTCTGGCGTCGACAAACCATACGGGAAAGCTCCTAACGTTTTTGGGAGTCAAATATGTCGTGTTCCATGGTGATTCGATCAATTTTCCAAACGATCAAATACTACAAGACTTATTCGACCAACAGAAGCTTACCACAGTAGAATCCCTCAACAGCACCATTGCAGCAATTGACAATTCCCTCGCACCTCTCCCTATCGATTCCCCCGGAACAGAGTTCGGGAATAGCCCCTTCCACCTTTCATCCGTCATGCTGCCCAGAGGACAAGATAACCTTACTATGAGTTACACGATACCTCAATCATTGAGAGACCAAGGATTTCAAGGACAGTTCTGGGACGGGTTTGGCATCGCGATTCACGGATTTCCTGCCGGGACTGTTGATTTCTCCAGAAGGGTCTTTTTTTCCACAGTCGCCCATCAACAGATGATAAACGCCACCGATGGGTATGCGTCTTTCGACGTAGCTGCGTCCCTGAACTATCCAGATACCTCAATCGACCTCTACGGCAACTATTATGACGGGAGCTTCAGATCTCTAACACCGCTCTTTTTCATCGACCGACTTACACTTGTTCCAGACCATATAGTCAACCGCTATTTCATATTCGAAAACAAGGGGTTCATCGGGCCTGCATTCTCCCAGAATGTGACTGTCGCCGGCAATGCGAAAGTCACGGATCTACTCAATGATAATGCCAGCGTAGTTTCATCGCCTTCCGCCAGGGTGACCAATCTACAGATGGGTGGGACGGAGCTTGTATTGACCGTCGACGCGTCATCACCATTCCTTCTGGTTCTCACGGAACCCTATGATAGGCTTTGGAGGGCGTACGTAGGGAACGTAGAGCTGAAGCCGGTACTTGTCTACGGGTTAGTCAATGGTTTCCTAGTAGACCAAACAGGAGTTCTAAGCATCAGAGTCGACTATGCTCTACAAAACTACTTTTACCTTGGGACAGCACTCTCCTTCACAAGTCTCTCTTTGCTACTGCTCGTCCTCGTGTTGGTTTGGAGGAAGGGAAGACGAAGAATTCTTGCTTCGACCGAAATCGCCGCAGCTGTGCCGATCCCAGCACAAAACGTTTGATCACTTTGGTCCAGGTGCCTCGGAGAGTTCTAGACGATCAGGATTCGATCAGCCGAATGACATGCCTTCGAGCATCAAAACATGCATGACCGATGGCTCTAAAATCATGGTGGTTTGTTGCCGCAGAGTCGCTTGGATTTAGGCCCCGTAGTCACACTGACTGTTGACGACTGCTGGAAGACGCATGCGCAAGCATTCGATCAAGCCTTTGATTCGATGTCTCTTCGAGGAGTATTCTATGTCATCGCGGGATTTGTGGGAAAAGAGGTCAACCGTTTCCAGTTTCTCGAATGGGACACCCTTCGTCAGATGGCCGAAATGGGTCACGAAATAGGCTCGCACTCATTCACGCACCGAGGGTCAGCACTGACTTGGAGGACGAAAGCCACTCAGCTATTTCGCCTGGTAAGGAGCAAGGGGCCTGTGCGTTCTACGAAGCTTGCCCGCGCCCTTCTAAACTTGCCTGAAGAATATCCAGTAGTACACTTGCAACAAGATGAGGAAGTTGTAATGTCGAAACGTGAGATCGAAAAGGGTGTCAGGAGACCTTGCAGGAGCTATTCGTATCCTGGAGGAGAGCCCACTTCTCTACTCGCGAACCTTGCCAGAGACATAGGTTACACATCGGCACGAACCATGCGTCCTGGGTTCAATCGGCTTCGTCAATTCGACGCCTACACACTCAGAACCCAGGCATGGGATCAATGGACAACAGCAAGAATTGCAGACAAATGGGTGGAAAAGGCCATCAACAAAAATCTCTGGCTAATCGAGGTCTTTCATGCGATAGATCTTCCCAGCTACCCTTACAGTTGCTCAGAGTCTTCTCTTAGGGAGCATCTGTCGCACGTTCGGTCTAAGCTAGGAGAAATTCATAATCTTACCATTAGCGAGACTATCGAACTGATACGGAAAGACCTACCCGGTGGAACGCCGTTCGAGACACTTTCTTGACGCCACCGACCAGTTTAACTGAAAGGTCTGCATTGATTTTGGTGAAGGACGCCTCAAATGGGTCCTGAAGCGCTTGTCGTTCCAACGGGTGTTCACGACCCACGCCAGAGGGCTAAGGCTGGATCTGGTGGGCCTCCTCTCGTCTCGGTAATAATTCCAACGAAGAACTCGGAACGAACGATCCGCACATGTCTTGAGAGCGTCCGCGCTCAAACCTACAGGCACTTCGAAATCGTAGTAGTAGACAACTTCTCGACAGATTCGACAATAAGAATAGCCAAGGAATACGCTGACGTAGTTCTCCTCGCAGGTCCCGAGAGAACCAGCCAAGTAAAACAGGGAGCCGCCAATAGCAAGGGCGACTTCATCTACAAAATTGACTCCGACTTTGTGCTTGAGCCTTCCGTTCTGGAGAAGGCCGTCAAGGTTGCCTTAGACGAGAAGGCTGTAGGAGTAATTATTCCAAATCTGTCATACCCAAAGATAAGCTTCTGGTCCGAAGTACGTTTCTTCGAGCGCCTCTCGTACGTTGGCTCGAAACAGATCGAAGCTGCCCGCTTCATCAGCCGCGATGCGTATGACAGAGTAGGCGGCCATGACGGAACACTCGTCGCTTACGAAGAACACGATCTCCACAACAGGGTGTCCAGGCTTGGCAAAATTGTTCGTATCGAAGACGCCTCCGAGTGGCACTTGGGAGAGCCCAAGCACCTTGCCGACATCGTAACAACCAATTGGTACTATGGAAAGACGGCGATCCGATATATCAAGCGCTATCCCCACATTGCCCCGGCTCAGGTACTTCCACTTAGACGATCTCTTTTCAATCAGCGAACGGTGTTCCTTCATCGGCCTAAGCTCCTGCTAGGCCTCGCGCTATATGAAATAGCAAAATATTTCTCTGGTTTTCTTGGGCTCCTAGCTCAAGTTACGTGGCCCTTTTCTCCACCCTTCCGTCAACTCGATCAGATGCCGCGGACCATGGAACATCAATTGCATGTCCCTTACATTGCCGATGAGCTTCCAATTACAGAACCGCGGAATCTATTTGGGATCACGATAGTGATTCCTACCTACGAGTCTCGATTGACATTGGCTCGTTGTCTCGCTTCGATAGGACACCAGACTCAGAGTCCAAAAGCCGTCATCGTCGTGGATAGATATAGCAGAGACGGCACGGCCGAAGTAGCAAGGGCTGATGGCGCAAAGGTGATCGAAGTGGAAGTAAACCGCAGTCGTGCCAGAAACATCGGACTCGAAAAATCGTCCTCAGCAGGTGTGCTATTTGTAGATTCAGATATGATATTGCCACCGTCCTTAATGAGAGAGTGCGAGGCTGGACTGATCAAACACCATGCCCTGATAATACCCGAAATATCTGTAGGAAGAGGATTCTGGGCTGAATGCAAGGCGGCTGAAAGAAAGACCTACATCCGCAACGAAATGATTGAAGCCGCGCGCTGTTTTAGAACAGATGCTCTTCTTTCAATTGGGGGGTACGATCCGCGCTTGGAGGCTGGAGAGGACTGGGACCTGCAAATACGAGCAAAGGCTGCGGGTCTTTCTTTCGGCCGAACATCGACGGTGATAGAGCACGATGAGGGTAATCCAACCCTGCTAGCTATGCTCAGGAAGAAATATTTCTACGGAAAGATGTTCGGCACCTATTTGGCAATAAACCCCTACGAAGGAGTCAGACAACTCAATCCGTTTAGGCGCATATTCGCCCCTACTCTTGCAACGCTTCCGAGCGACCCAATTCATGGGGTTGGAATATTCATGCTCAGAACCCTAGAATTCACAGCCGCGAGCACCGGACACATTCGGAAGATCTTTACAAGGAAGAAAAAAATCAAGAACGGGTCATAGCTCAGAGTTGACCTGTTCCCTAGCGCGCACTGCACGAGCGCTTAATTTGCCCGAATGATGTGCCTAACTCCACTCTTTCGCCCTCAATTAAGTTCACACCTCAAATTTCGCTGTCTTGTGAGGACGCTGAAACTTCAGCTATAGGTTTAGCGAGACGCGAGGTATGAATTATTGAGGATGGGTGGGAGGAGAGGAAAGGACGACGAGAGAACGTACATGAATGCATCCGTGTTGAGTTTTGGAAGGCTACGTTTCACTTCTGCAGAAGAAAACACGGTGTGGCCGTTCTATGCTCAATTTTTCCAAGACACGTACGGATGCCTTCAGATACATAGGGATGACACGGTCCTCGATGCGGGTGCCAGTGTAGGCTTCTTCTCCATTCCCACTTCGCCCCGATGCAAGAAGGTCATCGCTGTAGAGCCGAACCGTGAGAGCTTCGCAGCTTTGACTCGCAACAGAATCATCAATCACGCGTCGAACATTGTAACAGTCAACAGGGCGCTGTGGGGTTCTCCAGGATTTGTAAGGATGGCAGGCCATGGAGTAGTCTTCAGAATTATCCCTCCTGATGCCGAAGAGGCCAAATCTGAGTATCTTCCCTGCACCACAGTCGACCAACTACTTGAAGAGTTGGACTGTTCGGTGAATGTTGTAAAAATGGATGTTGAGGGAGCTGAGCGAGCCTGTGCGGACGGTGCTTACCTTCGTATGGTAAGAGAAATGGTGGTTGAGACACATGGAACGAGAGACTACATTCTTGGATTACTTAGAAGACATGGATTTTCGACAAGGGTTGTGAGATTCAACTATGCACATATAGTGAGGAGACTGTTAAGACACTTACCCGAGTTTTCGGAAGCAGAGATTTCCACTAAGTTCACTGCAACGCGATCGTCGATCATGGCAGTCGTAAAGCGGCAGGGAATCATCCCGCAGCGGGGAGACCTCGACCTCGACATCGTCTATGGTCGCAAAGCTTGAACCGTCCCCGAAAATTCCACCTTAACACGAATCGTAGATCGTGACTCTGTTTGACAAGGATCGCAATAGGCCCTTATGGCGGTGGCTCAGGAATCTCAACCTACACTCTGGAATTATGCAAAGCGCTGTCGACCCTTCGAAGCGGGCTTGAGGTTACACTTCTTACCTGGCAAGGTATGAATCCTCCTGATACAGAAATACGGACCTTAAGCCTTCCCAAGAACGCGTTTCTCGGCATGCCAGACTACGCTGGCGGCCCTCTAGTCAAGATCCTGGGTGCTTCACAGGAGGTTCGTCGCGAGGCAAAGAGGTTCGATTTGGTTCACTTTCCGGATTCTACCTACGGAGCTTTCGTCAGACATCCTAGACTTGTCTTGACGATGTGGGGATACTATTCGTGGAGACTTTATCCAAGATGGTACGTCGAAAGGTTCGGGTTTCCGATCAACATCCCTGGTACACTTGCGGGGTTCCAGTTCATGGCGATGAACACGTTGGCTCTACGAAGGGCCAGAGTGATAATATCACTGCTGCCGCTCCACTATCTGCCAAAGGGACGGGTTCGCGAAAAGGTGTACTACGTTCCTCCGCCACTCGCTGTTACTGAGAATTCGGCTTCCACTGGTGCTAGCCAATATGAAATCGGCATGCGGACAGGGCACCCCGATGTTGTTTTCATTTTCGGATCTCGCGATCTCTCTATCAGAGGAAAGGGTGCGCAGCTTGCGATTGACGCGTTCGCAAAGCTCCTGCTTCGCCATAGGGTTAACGCTGCTCTCCTTATGGTTGGTGGGAACGAGCACGCCCTCAATGTTCCGAACGCCGTCAGGGACAGAGTCACCTTCACAGGATTTCTGAACAGACGCGACTATCTGAGGCTGTTGGGTCCAGGCCGTTGCTTTCTGGCGCTTTCACATGGAGAGGAACTTGACTATGCTTGTCTTGAGGCGATGGCAGCTGGCTGTGTGATGATTGCCTCAGACATTCCAGCCCACTACATGATCAGGGACCATGAGATGGGGAGGGTGGTATCGAGAAATACCGAATCTGTTTGCTTAGCCATGCGCGAGATGGCCGACGACGATGTTCGCCGGAAGCTGGGAATGAACGCCGCAAAAGAAGTGCGGCGGCTCAGCAGCCCTAATGAGGTGGCGAAGAGGTACTTGACCATCTATCGGACGGTGCTCTCTAACTAGAGTGTATGCGATGTGGCCTACAGATGACTGGCTGGATTCCGCGAGGATGTCAGACTTTTTTGATTCTCATTCCAAATTTCTCCTTTCGTGGATTAGGGCACCGCGATGAGACCTGGATCTATGTTCGTCGCTCCCGTCATCGGCGTCCATACTCCCCAGTTCCCAGCGCCATCACCACCGCTGGAGTACCAGAGATCCTTGGTCGCTCCGCTGACCACAACCCCTATTCTCACAGGCTCGATTAAAGCCCCAGCTGGTCTGTTGCCTGTGTACCCACCCAAGCTAGTAGCTGGATATATCCAGGTAGACGTTAGGTCGAAGCCTCTAGTACTCACGTAGACACTACTGTCAGCGCCCCTCCATATGACATAGACGGTCGGATCGTGGGGGTCCAAGACAAGAGACGGAGCGGTGTCGGAGGACCTGACAGTGGCTGCGGGGCCTGCATCTCGGATGCATTCGACCCAGCTACGACCCGCCGGTTCAGCCGATGTCTGGATTTCCACGGGCCCTGAGAATGCAGAACCCACAACAGCCACTTGGACAAGCTGGGTACCGCTTGAGTTTCCGCTCACAATAGCGGGCGTAGAGATCGTACGAAATACCACGCTACACGGTTCCAGTTCCCAAGTCGACCAGCTTCCAGAAGCGTAGAACGTGTGGTAAACTCTGTTGTCCTCCCCCCTGACTACCAGGTCAAGTGCGTTGACCATCTGGCTTGCAGCGAGAGCTGGAGCGGAGGGGCTAGAACCTCGAAGGTTGATCCATGTTGACCATGTTCCAGTGTTCAAGTCGAGACTGTTGGCCCATAGCTGATCATCGGTTCCCCTGACTACCAAGTGCATCGTCGTTCCTAGAACTGCGCATGCCGGCTGATCGCTAGTTCCACCCGTAGGCACCTTGTCCCAAGTGGGGGACCACGTGCCGGAGATGAAAGATTTGTGATAGATATTTCCGTCGTAGCCTCCCACAACAAGCTCCACGTGGCCAGGCCCGGACTGACAGAGTCCGGGCGGGGATGGACTGCCGCCTGATAAAGACTGCCAGCCACCCCAGTGGTCAGTAAAGAAACCGTTCCAATACAAGCCTCCATCCGTTCCAGTGACCACCGAGACCACGTTTGGAACGGTTACGAGTGGAGCAAGCCCAGAAACGTGCATGGTGTAGGCTAGCGGTAACACAGAGACTATGCAGAAAAAAGTCAGGGTGAGAGTCGATAGGGAGCGGTCTAGGCTACGTGAGGAAGCGCCTCTGCCTCGACCAGTGGAGGCCAATAGAAGCTCTCAACCTCCCCTTTCCATCAGGTAATATATATCGTGCTGTGATCGGACAACGGCTGAAAGGCTTGAGAGCTTGCTGCAATCTCTCGCCGAATTTACTCCCGCGGGGTGATTTTCACCCAAACAGCTTCGATACGATTAGTGTTCCGTGCTTTGTGACGGCGCCATCCATGTTTAAGGGGGGGATTGCACTTATGAGTGCCATGAATTGCACCCTCGTCCACTATCTTCGGGATCCCTAGGGGTCCATATGCCCTTTTTCTAGTGAGACCCCGTGAGATCGAGAACTCGCCTTGTAGTGGTGGCTGGACTGGTAGGACTGGTCATAGTGGCCATCCTAGCAGCTCAGCAATTTCTACCAGCTTCGGTCTCTCCTCTAACGACATCGGGGATAGGAGCCAACTGCACCACCATGCTCCAAGATTCCTCCTATACTCCAGTGACTCCAGAGAGCGGTACTATTCTGTTCGGCTGTACCACAAGATCCGAATGGCCTCCAACGTCGTTAAGCTGTTCAGGAGGCTGCCCGAGCGCCTATCCGGCACTTAACGTGTCACAGACAGCAGACTACACCCCGGGCTTCAGGCTGCCGCAGTATTACACTAGCCTATCCATCGCGAGCACAGCCGGTTGCTCAGAGCCAGCGGCCTCCGGGTCCACAGCAGCACGGTTAACCAATGGTACGGAGATAAGATTGTCTGGATCTAACACTTCACCAGGCTTCTACTACTGCGCTAGCTATGCGGGTGTTGCGTCGTCCGGGTCCACGTTGCCGGAGTTCACGATATCATGGGGATCCGGATCGAGAGTCTTCATCCAAACCTTCCCATCAGTGACTATTGCGAAGAGTGGTACTGCTGGAGTGCCTGTTCTCTGCTCGGGAGGGAGCATTGACAGTCTATACTTGGTCGCCAGGGGCTCGGATAATATCAGCATATTAGTCAAGAGATATTCGAATGGAGTTTGGTCGGGCTGGACAAGCCCCCCAGGTGGCGCGACGAGCGCTCAACCTGCATGCGCCTTGATGAACGGAACCCTCCATCTCCTCGTGCGCGGGGAGGATGGTGCTCTCCATTACAACAGTCTCAACCAGACCTCCGGCGTCTGGAGCGGCTGGCAACCATTGAACGGCACGCTCATCTCGCCTCCCGTTCTGGCGGCTTCTCCCAGCCTAAACAGGCTCGACGTTGTTGTGGAGGGGGCGTCGGGGTCCATTTGGCACAAGGCGTTCATCGACGGGGTGTGGAATCCGACATGGGACTCGCCTGAGGGCATTACTTTCGCCACTCCGGCAGTGTCGAGTGATGGACGAACCCTGCACTTAGTCGTCGTCGGCGTGGAAAATGTTGCCTGGTATAGCTCGCTCAATTTCACTACCAATCTTTGGTCCAGCTGGATCTCCCTAGGAACAACAGCCATCACGCCCAGTCTCGCAACGGACTCCTCGGGCACCGTTCACCTAATGGTTGTAGGACTGGACAAAGGGATCTATCACAAGTCTCTACCAGCCGGGAGAGTCTGGTCGTCGAGCTGGGACAGCCCAGGTGGCATAACAAGCGAACCCATCGCAGTGACCCCACAAGGCTCAGACATTCTCATCATGGTCAGCGGAACGAACGGTTCAATCTCGTACAACACGCTCTCAGCGTCTGTTTGGCGGGGCTGGACTCCTCTCGGAGGATCAACACCCATAGCACCGGCCCTGTCCACCATTTCATGATCGCTCGCCAAGGATGCAGAGTGTTTACCGCGTTTACCCAACTTATCCCAAAACCGCTACTTCTTCTTGACTGCTTGGACCTAAATTGTGATCGCGGTACAAAGACCTGCACTAGAGCCGTTAGTTTGACTGTGTAACTGCCAGAGGAGTCGAGCCTTTCGCGAAAACCGTCAAGAGAACCCTCGCGAACACACACCTGGTGCAATTGTTGCGGTGGTGGAGTTGAGGGTCACGAATGGCCTGGCTTGTGTTAGGGCGCCATACCGTCGTTCAGCTTAATGCTGCCGGTAAACCCAATGACTTGACCTCTTGCAGTGTTAACTAATACACGAGCTTGGTTGCATCTAGGGTACGAGCCCAGTTTCTGGATTAGATCATGGAACTGTTATCAGGCCTGGGTCTATGCTCGTCGACCCTGTCATTGCCGTCCATCCTGAAAAACTGCCGCAACAGGTGAAGGTGTTGTGCCAGAGATCCTTGCTCCCTCCACTGACCACGATCATTATGTTTCCAGACGAGAGCAGTGCCCCTGCCGGTCTGTTGCCTGAGTTCCCTGCCGCGTCGAAGCAATTCCCGCACCAATCGGATCTCAGGTCGAAGGGCCTGTAGGTTAGGTGGATGTGACCGTCAGACTCCCTCCCGACAGCATAAATCTCCCCCGCAGGGTCTGGGGGTCCTAGCGGATCGACGACCAGAGTCGGAGTGTCCAGAAAACCGGGCATCCCCTGATGCAAGCTTGGGCCTCCACCCCAGCTGCGACCGGGTAACGCCGCAAATGAATAGCCAGATATTGCCACTTCTACGAGGTGAGTACCGGTGCGGTTAATTCCACTTACAATTGCGGGAGCTTTAACGGTACGAAGGTACGTACCGCATGGAGGACATCCCTCTTCCCATACCGTCGACCAGCTTCCAGAAGCGTACCACGTGTGATAGACTTTATCGTCATTCCCCCTGACCGCCAGGTCAAGCGCACCGACCGCAGGAGTTGCGGCGAGGGCCGGTGCGGAGGGAGTCGATCCTCCCAGGCTAATCCATGTCGACCATGTTCCAGTGTTCAAGTCCAGGCTGTTAGCCCAAAGATTGGTATCGGTTCCCCTCACTACGATGTGCATGGTCGTTCCTAGAACACCGCATGCGGGTTGGAAATCCGTCGCACCTGTAGGAACCTTGTCCCACGTAGGCGACCAAGTACCGTTAATGAAGGATTTGTGATAGATATTCTCGTCATACCCTTCTACGACAAGCTCTACACGGCCGGGCCCCGACTGACAGAGCCCAGGGGGGGATGGACTGCCGCCTGACAATGGCTGCCAGCCGCCCCAGTGGTCAGTGTAGAAACCGTTCCAGTAAAGGTCGCCATTCGTTCCTGTGACCACTGAAATCATGTTTGGAACGGAGGTGGCAAGTGGAGCAGGCGCGGATGCACTCACGGTGAAGGTCATTGGCAACACGGAGATGAGGCAGGAAATGAGCAGGACAGAGGTCAACTGATGCAGAGTGTGTTGCAATTTATCCCAAGACCACTACTTCTTCTTGACTACTTGGACCGGAATTGTGATGGTGGTAGAGAGGCCCCCGCTAGAGCCCGTTACTTTGACCGTATAACTTCCAAGGGGAGTCGAGCCTTTCGAGGTTACCGTCAGGAGAATGGTGGCCGGTGCACCCGGTGCAATGGTTACAGTAGTGGAGCTGAGGGTCAAGAATGGCCCCTTGCTGCCCTGGGGCGCGATACTGGCGTTGAGCGTGATGGTGCCGGTGAACCCATTAGTGCTGTTGATGGTGATAGTGGTTGTATTGGAGCTACCCTGTCGGACCATTAGGCTTGAGGGCTTGGCGGAGATTGTGAAATCGGGAGGCTCGTTGCCCGCACACTGAACACTCGTCCAGGCGGAGGTACCTGTGGCCGTCGCGTTCGACACAAAGACCGACACAAATGGAATCCCAACAGTCAGCGTGCGCCCAGTATCTGTTGCGTTTGTATTAGTTGCTGTGAAATTGGCTGAACCTACAAGGTTGCAACCGGGGCTGATGTCTCCATTGGCGTCCAGCTTTGCGACCGAAACGCCCCCCGGAGAGGGTGGTGAGCCGTAGGCTATCGAGGCGTAAGGTGAGCCAGCTGCCACAATCCCGCCATCAGAAGTCTTCTGAACTGAAGCAATGGCTGATGAGGGTCCACCCTTCTGCCAGAGAATATTCCCGTCCGGGTCCAGCTTGTAGATCCAAGCTCCCCCGGGAGAGTTGGTTTGACCGACTACGACAAAACCACCGTCGGTTGTCTGGTCGACCGAATTGGCATGCTCACTGGTGCCAGTTCCACCATACGTCTTCTGCCAGACCATACCCCCTGTAGAATTCAGTTTGAAAACCCAGTCGTGGAACTTGCAATCTATAAGCGTAGGTATACAGGTACTGGGCTGGTTACCCCAGGTATTGCTCCCGCCCGCGACAATGAATCCACCGTCAAGGGTCTGCCGTGCCGAATAGGCCTCATTGTCAAAGTATCCGCTAAAGATCTTCTGCCAGACCAGATTTCCCAAAGAGTCAATCTTGAAAATTAACGGATCCCATGAAGAGACGGTCTCTGGCGGCACGTGATGTGCTCTTCCAGCGACCACGAATCCGCCGTCTGAGCTCTGCGCTATGGAGTAGCCGTAATTCCATTCAGTGGAGTAAACTTGCTGCCAGATCATGTTCCCCACCGTGTCAAGCCTGACAACCCACGCTCCTTGGTGTTGGCCGCCCGACATCAGATAGAATGTGCCCCAGCCCGCTACCGCGGATCCGCCATCGGAAGTATGCGTGATAGAAGTGAATGTACCGCCCCCAAGAGTCTTCTGCCAGACGATGTTTCCGGCCGGGTCCAGCTTGAAGACCCAGGGCAGTGTCTGGCTGGAGGAGGAGTTCATTAATGAACCTGCCAGTATGTATCCACCATCCGTTGTCTGATCGATCGAGCCCGCACTGTCGGGTCCGATACCGCCGTAGGCCTTTTGCCAAACAACGTTTCCCAGAGAGTCCAACTTGAGGACCCAAGCATGCGGGTTTCCCGGCGTCCCAGAAGCGTTAGTGCTTCCCGCTACTATGTAGCCGCCGTCAGCCGTCTGCTGCATCGAATTGGCAGTTTCTGCAGTACCGGTTGCGTGGTATGTCTTGGCCCATATGGGAATGGGATCCGAAACTTGAGCTGTGGCAGCGACCGCTTGGATAGAGACAAGTACGAGAACTACTAGTCCGACACTTGGGACTAATCCTAACCGTTTCATTCTCGAGCCTCTCATGGCATACCCTCTCATTGTGCCATACTTGGCACTCCGCTCACCCGGAACAATCTCTGGAATAGAGCGACTTCTGTGGAGCGAGTAGTCCATTCGTGATGGTTGAGAATTTAAAACTACCGGCCTCCAAGGCCGAATTGTAAATCTTGGTCGAAAGAGGATCCAAGAAAACGGGCCACAGCTTCCCAGCCCCTAACCCCGCCCAAAGAAAACAAGTCCTGTAGAATACCATTGCCAAGTTGCAGGTTATTGCTGTTGGGCTCCGAATCCAACAGCGGCGAAATTCAAGGATTCATATTCCTAAGGATTGTATCGTCTCGGTGCGTCAACCAGGTTGGGAGTCCGCATAAGTGCAAGATAGTCCTTCGCTTGGAGTTTCTCGAACTGACTCCATTCAGTCATGACTATACAGCAGTCAGCGCCATTGAGAGCTGATCTTTCATCTTCCGTAAACTCGAA
>WNGP01000471.1_pt1 | contig 30975 bp, 32 predicted proteins | sample 5407671 | NCBI WGS metagenome assembly WNGP01 (sample SAMN13153381, study PRJNA577476) | soil metagenome | isolation source: 40 cm soil or saprolite under Garry oak tree replicate 2 | place: USA:California | collected 2016-06-15 | reverse complement strand
TGAGGGGAAGATGGAGATTGTGTAGCTGTGTGTAGGGACGCAAGATTCGTAATTTGACAACCCCTTTTGATTCTATCCTTCCACTTCTTCGCCAATACTGGTTCGCACACCGTCATACATCTCCTGTTGCCACACCTGCGTGAGTTTGTCCAGCATTTCTTGAGGAAGTGACCCACCTTCCCTTGCCATCAGGTTATGCTCTACTTGTTCAGCGCTACGTACGCCTGGGATAACGGTAGTCACGGCAGGATGACTCAGGCAAAAACGCAGGGCGAGCTGCGCTAAGGGCTGCGTGGGATCGATCAGGGATTGGATACGAGCAACTCTTTGGAGGGTTTGCTGAAATAGTTCACCACGGAAGACCCGTTTCCGCCAATCCTGCCGATGGAATTTCATCCCCGCGTACCAACGTCCCGTCAGAGCGCCAGAGGCTAAGGGTGTGCGAGCGATGATACTGACATGATAGCTCTGCGCAAGCGGAAAGAGCCGTGTTGCCGCGCGTTGGTCAAGCAGACTATACGGAGCCTCGATCAGATCAACACGCCCAGCCGCAATGACTCCATTGGCTTCCTCTGGTCGATGATCACTGACCGAGATGCCAAAAGCACGAATTTTGCCTGCGCGCTGTAGATCACGCATCGTCTCATACCACTCCATTTCTTCGGACCAGGAAGGGCACCACGTCTGGAACAACACTGCATCCAGGCAATCCGTTGCTAAACGTCGCAGGCTGGCTTCGACCTGGGTACGAATATGGGTAGTGGGATAAATCTCTGTAATGGGTGTTCCTGGAGATGGTGCCCAATGGTAATGCTGAGGGTAGATTTTAGTGATGGTTGTGACGCGCGAACCGCGTTCTTTGAAGGCCTGAGCGATCAGGTGTTCCGCCCGGCCATTGCCATACAAGGCAGCAGTATCAATGAGCAAACACCCCATGTCGAGCGCTTGATGGAGGGCTGCCAGCGAGCGTGCTTCGGGTTGCGGTCCCCACCCGCCTCCAATCGCCCAGGTGCCAATCCCGATGCGACTTCCCACTAACCCGGTGCCACCCAGTTGAATAGAACTAAGTTCGAGCTGTGTCATAGCGTCGTATCTCTCGTAATGTGGCAACGATAGCTTTTCTCAATTGACCGACTACCGGTTCGTCCCTCCACCGTGATGCCAGCAATTTTGTATGAATCTCGCAGGCCCAATTGACATTCTCTTTGCTTCATAACCCCTGCCATACACTCACCAGAACACGCGCTTCAATACCCTCTAAACGCGCGATTTCATCTTGCCCATCCATACTGGATACTTTTATATGTACCTGCTCAAGACTCAGACCCAGTCCGACAGCAATGTTACGCTGCATCTCTGGCAGTCGCTTTTTCATGCGCGGCTGCTCCCCACAGAGAATAGTGACATCAACATTGCCAATCAAAACATAATCCGGTTCAATGAGACGTTTCCGTAAATCGGGCAGATAATCGAGAGACCTGACTCCTGTTTCTCCCTTGTCAGGAAACCAATCATCAATATCCCCTCGATTGACAGCAGCTACCAACGCCATTACGATCGCATGAGCGACGACATCCCCATCGCTCCGCTGGGTGTTTGGCCCCTTTGGGAAGGTCTCAAAAGGCACACCCGCCAGCACAAGCTGACGTCCCTCAGCAAAGGCATGAAAATCAGAGGCGAATGCCAGCCGTTGATTTTGTATCAAAAGCTTTGCTACCTCGCGGACTAATTCGGCACGTGTTGTTTCATCGAGCGTCATTATCTACTCGCCTCCTCATCTATCTCATATGAATACGTGAATTCGTGCAGTGAGGCATTCGCAATGATATGAGTATATTCGAAGAGTGTACCATCATCTGCCCATACCCAACGATCAAGGTCAATCACTGGCTGATTTCTTGCAATATGGAGTAATGCTGCTTCATTCGCTGTGGGCATTCGGCTTTGCAACTGTTCGTAAGCTCGCCTGGCTTTTAAGCCTGTATGCTCACGCAGCCATTTAAATAGGGGAATGTAGCCGTCATCTTTTCCAAGCAAGGCTCCTAACAAAGAGGCTAAATAGTAACTATCCAGGATGCGGTAAGGTATCCTCTCCACAAGATGCACACGATACCTTCTTAATACCTGCGTGTCGGGATGTATTCCCATCTTTGCGCCAATATCGTTGCCCACCGGAAGAATTGTGGAAGGTGCAATGAAGCGCACAAGGGTCTGCCGACCTTGTGCGTCCATTGCACGAATAAACGAGCCATGTTGCTTTAATTCAGGTGACGTTGCAATTGAGGGCAGCGTAGGCGTCCCTATTACTACCTTTGCACTGTTCGAGCGCACAAAGGCCCCACTTCTTGGCACAATATCCACAAGATTTTCAGCTTGAAGTCTCAGCAAGGCAGCACGAACTGTCACACGACTTGTATGCAACTCTTCTGCAAGTTCGCGTTCAGCAGGCAAACGTTGTCCTGCTACATAGTCGCCTGCTTCTATTCTGCGAACGAGTTGGCCGACAACTTCATCAATTCTGGTTTCTTTGAGGGGATACTATCCCCAACCTAGATCGTCTTTGTTGTCATTCGGGTTCACAACTAGGCGTCCACGAATATTAAGTTCTTCCGCTATCTCTTCCGCACTGCTATAATATCCTGGTCCTCTTCTCCTTGATACTTTTATTTTATGGCGAGAGATGTTGGTTAACTGCTCTCCTAGTTTGGTATAATATCGTATCCAGTATGCCTCGCGCTTGTAAGCGATGTCCTCAGTCTCGACTGTTTCCAGAACTCTGATTGAAGGTATTAATCCATCATTTAGCAGCTGCTGTATCCAGTCATCCTTTATACTATTACTACCTCGACTGTTTACATGCTGGTTAAAACGCTGCCTAATGTTCTTAGTTATGCCAATATACCCGATCTTATCAGTTCGCGGGTCAGCTAGGGCATAGATGAAGTACGGCATCGTTGCGCCTCCCGAAAGGATAGCCCGTGTTACGAGCAGATTACTCGTCCTGATCATCGTCTGGCTCACCGTGCTGATCAGTGATACGCCCTCTCATCTGCGTATCAATATAGTATTGGATATCTTCACGGTAGAACCTCCATACATCCCCGACCTTGAAACCGGGAATCTCGTTGCGTTCTACAAGTCGTACCACAGTGCGAGGCGTTACGCCTAACATCTGTGCTGCTTCTCTTGCGCTAATGGGAGTCTTCATTTATGTTAGACATATCCTTCCTTTCAGGTCTACACGGTAATCTTAACACATTCAAAAAAATCCGTCAATTAGGTCTTGACAGACAGAAGACAATTGGGTATGCTTTGTCTATAAAGACATATCAGCCTTTCAGGTCTACAACATTAAATGGAACTGATATGCCTTTATATTAAGAACGGTCTTTTAAGACTAGTCGGTATTATTGTTATGCAAGGAATACACAGTAAGCTTTCTGGTAATGCGTTCTCGTACTCTGTCTTTTTATCAAGCTTTTGAATGCAGGATTTTACTTGGCTGGATACTCAAGGAGTATATATCATGACCACTACGTCGCACACCACAACAGAAGCATTCAGGCGGGGCATGTCCTGGGGAAGAAAAGGTATCTTTCGCGGTAATTTGTGCGTTGAACAATCGGAAGAAGGCATTGTAGAGATTATCCAAAACCTGATTGACTTTGCTCTTGAAGGCAATCTTACAGAGGAACTACTTCGTCAGGATGTCGGTATTGTTGTTGGATTTGTACGTAGTCACCCGGAAGTTTTTTTAAGATCCTAGTACGTTTGGGCTATGGCGCGCCTGAGACGCCGGATAGAAGAGGAGTACGAGGCGGCGGAACGCGCTATGCACGGTTACGCTGTCACCGCCAGGCACGAGTTTATCACGGCGCGGATGGAGAAGATTGGGGCCTGCCACGAGCAGTTGAAGACGCTGGTGGGGGAAGCGACGGCGACCTCCATCCTGGCTGAGGCACTGGAGCAGGCAGGGAGCGAAGGGAAGTGATGGACGATGGCAAGCAAGCGACCCGACAGCATGAGGCACGGACGAGTATGGAGCAGAGACCTACGCTGCTTGACCTGTGGCGGCGACATCCCGAAATCCAGAATAGCCGCATGATTGAGGCTCCTGGCATTCCGTATATCAAGGTTGTGTATGCATTCTGTGACTTTGCTGTGACACAGGGAGAGTTCGAGGCGGTGTTGACGGCACTCAATCGCCTGGCTGGGACGACCTATGCGCAGGATGATATCGCGGGGGTGGCGATTGTGTCGCGGGAAAAGGAGGGGGTATGATGGATGCAAATGATCATTTAGACCGCAGAATTGAGCATATAGACCTCGCGCGGTTTGACCTCCCACTCTTCAGAAGGAAAGTCGTTCTCCAGGGCAAGTGCGGCTGCCTGGAAAGCTTCTTGCGATTCCCAGATGGAGATGCCCAGGAGCGTTCCTTTTTCGGTATCCCTAAAAGGATAAGGATTGACGAAAATGATCCCTGGCTGCTTTTTCATCAGCTCGCTAAATTGGTGCATACTCTGGATTAACAATTCTTCCTTTTCAGGCTGCGGATAATGAACGGCATAAAATAAAAACATAGCGCAGGCTTCCTCCTTTTCTCGTTTCGAAGCTTGGGCCTGGAGAGAGGGCGCAATGATGAACCTTCAAAAATTACGAAGGTATGTAGGGACGCGATTTATCGCGTCCAGACCCCGATTCAATGTGCGCCGAGGTGGACGCGATAAATCGCGTCCCTACATTTTGATCCGTGATTAATTTGTTCATGTTCTTCATGGTGCCCTACAGATGGCCTGGTTATCTTTTCATCTCCGATTGCCTGTCCCCAACGAAATCACTCTTGCAGCAGGGCCTGGAACTGTTTGCGGTCGAGTTGTTCTTGTTCCATGAGGGAGTTGGCAAGTTTGATGAGTTGGTCGCGATGATCTTGCAGCAGGGTGCGGGCTATGGCGTAGCCTTCGTTAAGGATGCGCTGCACCTCAAGATCGATGGTGGAGGCCATCGATACGCTACTGGGCTTGTTCGCGCCTGGGGCGAGCATGGCGAATGCATGCTGGCGAGCGGGTATGAACTGGCCGTTGAGCGATAGATTGCCACTCTCGTCGGCGATCAGGGTGCGGCTCTGCGCCGGGTTATCGATACGCTGCATGTTCAGGCCAGCGCCGCCACCATCAGCGCGGTAATCGGCGAAGACCACGCCAACCTGCTCACTCATGCCCCAGCGTGTGACCATGTTGCGGGCGATGTCGGTTACGACCTGCAGGTCGTTCTCAGCGCCGGTGGTGACGTGGTCGGCTCCAAAGGTTAATTCTTCGGCAGCGCGTCCTCCCAGGCCTACGGCGATACGCGCCATGAGGGACTGGCGGCTGTAGTTATAGCGGTCTTCTTCGGCGGTAAATTGCGTGACGCCGAGGCTCTGGCCGCGCGGCAGGATGGTCACGCGATTGACGGTATCGGCTTCGGGCAGGTGATAAGCGACGAGGGCGTGGCCTCCTTCATGATAGGCGATGATGCGCCGTTCGCTTTCGCTCATCACAATGGGACGCAGCGCGCCCAATTGAATACGAGCCAGCGCATCCTCGAAGCACTCGTGGTTCAAGTGTTCCAGATCGCGCCGGGCCGCGCATAGAGCAGCTTCATTGACAAGGTTGGCGAGGTCGGCGCCGCTCATGCCTGTGGTGAGACGAGCCATGCGTTCGAGGCTGACTTCTTCATGCAAGGGCGTGGCGCGTGTATGGACGCGCAGAATGGCTTCACGTCCAACACGATCGGGTAAGGAGACGGTGATGTGGCGGTCAAAACGGCCAGGACGCAGCAGCGCCTTGTCCAGAATATCGACGCGGTTGGTCGCTGCCAGCACCACGATGGATTGGCGAGAGTTGAAGCCATCGAGTTCGACGAGCAACTGGTTGAGCGTCTGATCTCGTTCGTCATTGCCCATAATTTTGGTGGAGCGCTTGCGGCCTACCGCGTCGATTTCATCAATGAAGATGACGCAGGGGGCGGCCTGCCTCGCCTGATTGAAGAGGTCGCGCACGCGGCTGGCTCCGACGCCAACAAACATCTCGACAAACTCGGAGGCGCTCATACTGAAAAATGGCACGCCTGCCTCGCCTGCAACAGCCCTGGCTAACAGCGTTTTTCCCGTTCCAGGAGGGCCAACCAGCAGCGCGCCACGCGGAATCTTTGCTCCCAGCCGCGAGTAGCGTTCGGGACTGCGCAGGTATTGCACAATCTCCTCAAGTTCCTCACGCACTTCATCGATGCCGGCCACGTCGGCAAATGTGACGGGAGGCTCCAGGCGTTTACGCGCAGTGGTGGTACCGCTGGCCTTATTCATATTGAATGCGCTATCCGATTTATTTGCCGAGGGCGATTGCTCAGTGGGACGTTTTTGCGTGAGAACCTCGTTGCCCTTTTCAAAGCGGCGCGCTTTGCTTTTTCCCATCTGGCTGAAACGTTCATCCAGGCCACGGGTACTGCGTCCCTTATTATTGCGCGGAAACAACATGAACCCGAGGATGAGTGTCAGGAAAAGAAATGGAATGATGCGCCAGATGAGTGACAACCACAGCGGCGATTGGGCAGGGGGTAATGTACTCACGGTGACCTGTTTGCTGACCAGTAATGGCATAAGCGCCTCGTCCCCTGTACTCGGCATGCGCGAGTAGACAAGCCGCGCCTGATCAATCGCAGGTGTCTGTGGAGTATTTGCCCATGAAGAACCAGCGCCAACGAAGCGACTGAAAGTCGCAAAGTCAGCGTTGCGTTGACTGGCAGTAGTAGTTGGCTGCGCTGCATTTGCGGTCTGGGTGAGCGGATTCGCCAGTAAACCTTGCAAATCACTCCCACGTATAGCTACCGCCAGCATATTGCCTGATCTGACCTGCGCTACAAATGTGCTGTAACCAATACTCGTTTCACCTGCTGGTGGGGTACTTATGACCGGTGCTTGAAACTGGCTAAATACGCCAAAAAGCAGGGCCACCAGGCCTATCACCAGGATACTAGCCAGAAGAGCTTGTATATGTGTTCTCAGGTAGTGTATGACTTTTCGTCCATTTTTCACAAACGTATCGTGCCGCCGCCGCTCATCCCCTGATGAGAGGCCGCGACTGCCCTTGCCGTCCATGTATTCACCTCATTACGACACCCGTACAGATCTCCAAGCAAGTACCGACTCTGGCTACCCGCCGATCTGATGGAGCCAATAGCTTTGCCATTGCCATGCTACACAACAAATTTTATTCTCCCGCGCCTTCACCAGCTTCGGTGGATACAGCGTTCTCTCAGGAGAATCCTTCTTTTGGGCCTGCGATAATATGCAGGAAAGAGGGCAGAAAACAATGAATAAATTTGAAATTCGGCGCTTCTTACATGGACACTGGTCACTACATAGTTTACAGATTGTAGCGCCAACTCCCCAGAAAAGGAAGGGCTTTCAGTACTTTCTTCTCATTATAACGCTCTACATCGACTTATTTCTATGTTGTTTTTCACATTTCAAGCTGTATCTTTATGCAGGCATTTCCCCATCAGGGTTTATCAACAAGCAAGTAGATACAGGCGGATATACCACATCTGTAGGGTGGGCAATATATCCTTTCTTTTATTTATACGCTAGAAGTTACCTGTTTAGTTGCATGGTATTTCTCACGTATGGTGAGGATAGTAATTACACGTTGTTTTGAGCCAAAAGAGATACGTTGGGATAACGAGCTGATTTTGTTGATATCACGGACTGACCGGGGCGTATCCAAATCGGGAGCCATATGTAGGGGACGCAATGATGCCATAGCGAAAGTTGTGTAAAGAGGAACTTCGCAAAAAGGGAGCAGAGAGGAGATAATACAGGCATAAGTTGTCCTTTCCATCAAAACCTTCAATTTCACCAGGGAGGGAACTATGCCTGTCTCGGCGTGGATCTGGAAGGAAACAAAGAGGTGTTGGCACTGCAAGCCTGCGCGGAGGAAAGCAAGGAGGGATGGCTCGCTCTTTTGCAGGAGCTGCGCACACGAGGGGCCACGCAGATCGATCTGATCGTCGACTTCAGGACACGATGGCTTGTTGGCTGCGCTCACAGAACTCTTCTCAGCCACCCCTCGCCAACGTTGTCTCGTGCATAAACAGCGCAACGTGCTTGCCGCTATCCCCAGACGCGAACGAGCTGAGGTTCAGGCCGAACTGGTGGGCATCTGGCAGCAAGCGACAAAGTCGGAGGCGTTCACCCAATTGGCCGCCGAGAACCGCCAAATAGACGGTTCGCTATCCTGAGGTGGTACGAAGCTTGGCGGAGGACGAAGAGCATCTCTTCACATTTTATGCTTTTCCTGCTGCCATGCACCGGCACATTCAGACCACGAACGCCATTGAAAGTCTGTGGAGCCTCGTGCGCCAACGCACCGATCAGATCGACGTCTTGTACTTTGGAGACCAGTTGCCTGAGCATTGTCTGGGCCACGATCCAGGATATCCGCTTGCACCCGCCTCTCGCTGGAATGAAGCTCACGAACTGAGCAGGGCTGATGAAGAAGCAACCAACCATGAAGGGGGGTTCAGGAGAAGGTGTCTTTTTGTGCCTATTCTGGCCTGTTTTCAGCACGGCTTGAGATTTTTCTGCTCTCATGGCGTCGTTTCTGGCGAGCACGTTTCTTGTGCTTCATACGAAATGGCGCGAACATGCGACATCGGTGTGCGGATCAGTCAGATGGATCGGAGAAGTTTCATGACGCATCAGGTGGTCTTCGTTCAGCCAGTTCTCTCTCTTCAAGAGCTCTTCCTGCTGTGAACGGTGAGGTCTCTTGGTAGATGGGCCGAGGCTTGATAGGCAGCGTCGATGTGGCCCCTGTCCTCTGCCAAGATGACCTCAAGCAACTGGACGGCCTCCGCCCTGCTTTCTTCTCCCCAATCCTCCCTGAAACACACGTTGTGGGTACACTCGATCAGATCTTGTACGACCCGTTCCCACAGGAAGTAGGTGAGGGCTACCCAATCGATCTCCGCCTGTCCATAGCCCTGAAAAAACGCAGCAGCGTGTGGTGGCCTGACAAAGAGGAAATCGCGCTCTTTGGGGGCCAGCATCACCTCATCCCAATCGACCACAAACACCTGACCCACTCGATTCCGGATCAGATTCCTTGCATGTAGGTCGGCGTGGCAGATGACGTAGGGCAATGATCGCGACTGGAGCACCGCTGCCAGCTTTTCCAGGGAGGTCACCATCGTGTGAATCGTGGACTGATGCGCCACCCAGGAGCGAAGCGCCCGCTCTGAGGCTCCTGGGCCTTGGGTCTGGCCGTGTTGGGTTTCAAAGGCACGTACCCATCGAACGTACTCTGTCGGATCAAAGGTCTCCTTGCGCAGGGACGCAAAGCCTCCAGGCGGCAGCATGACCTGGTGAATCCGTTGGAAGATGGTTCCCACCTGCTTCCACTGCTCGTCCGTCATCCCGGTCAAGCTACTCTCTCCGGAGATCCAGGGGTAGACGATCACGGTCCACTCCGAGAGCTGGGTCCACAACGCACTGCTGCGGGTGGGAATGGGAGCCACGACCGATGCAATCCCCAGATCGTAGAGATAGCGAGGAACCAGACATCGTGGTTCGTAGAGCGATCTCGTCGTGACTTTGAGTGCATAGGCTGTTCCCTGCTCGCTTGCCACACGATAGATCCCGGCGTCGTAATCATGTCCCAGGGCAAGAAACGTCAGCGTGACAGGGCTCAGATCATACTGGTCCTGCAAACAGGCACGAAGGTCTTCCTCGGTAATCCTCGGTGGTTCACGCATAGCTCTGCTCGTCTCATCCTATCTTTTCTTTTAGGGTTCTTCATTCATTACAAACGAATATGTGTTCACCCATTAGGTGAAAGGGGATGTCTCTCTATATTATGCAAGGTTTTCGTCCAAAAAGCATGCATCACATATGTCCACCAGTCTTGAGCAGGTCTCTTCTCTTTACACAACTTTCGCGATGGCATCCCAGTAATGCTATCCACAATAACAGGGCGATTTTGTGTCTTGCGATCCACATGTTAAGCTCCTTCCTTCGAGTTAAACCGGGTAACTTGTTCAAGTATCTCTTCCTAATTTATTAAGTGAACATGTTCATTTACCTGAAATGATTATAACCGGCGTAATCTTGCTTGTCAAGGGCTTGACAAATTCGCTCGATGACTCCTATAGTTCTTGTTATGAACGTGTTCATTTTTAGGAAGTATAAACGAGGAAACTGCAATGACTTGAAAGGGAGGAGCGTGCAGGATGGAGACTTTCATTTTTTGCGAAATATGCGGAGCTGCAAATGATAGCCAGACTTATTATTGTTTTGCCTGTCATGAACGCTTAGCAGTGACAACAGACGCACTCGCAACAACCCTATCTGTCAGCAAGGATCACAGCCAGAAGTCCTCTTTTCTACATGGCACGCTTCTCAATCATCGCTACTTTATTACGAATTTGATCGGGCAAGGTGGATTCGGAAGGGTATATAAAGCCATCGATACCCGTCTCAACCTGGTTGTGGCTATCAAGCAAATCGATCTGCAAGCGCTTACTCCCCGGCAGATCATCGAGGCGACGGATTGTTATAACCGGGAGGTCCAGTTGTTATCGAGGCTGCAACATGACAATCTGCCGCGCTTATACGACTATTTTCGAGATAACGAGAACTGGTATATGGTGCTGAGTTTCATCGAGGGGGAGACATTGGAGGCATATCTCCATACTGTCCAGGAACATCGTCTGCCTTTCAAAGATGTGCTGAACATCGGTATAACGCTGTGCGATGTGCTGGAGTACCTGCATACGCAGCGACCGCCGGTTATTTTTCGCGATGTGAAACCGGATAATATTATGCGCACCCCCAGTGGGCATGTGTACCTGATCGATTTTGGTATCGCGCGCCACTATCGAGAAGGACAGCCGAGGGATACCAGAAACCTCGGCTCGCCGGGATATGCCGCGCCTGAGCAATATGGGCTGGCGCAGACGACGGTGAAGTCGGATATCTATAGCCTGGGTGCGACGCTTAAGACGCTCCTTACAGGCAAGGAGCCATACGAGGAGGATAGCGGTGATTTAGCTGCCGATGTTGCCATACCTCGTCGCCTTCAAAAAACATTGATGTGTATGCTTGAGCTAGATGTCGGTAAACGGCCAGCAACTACCGAGAAGGTAAAAGCGTCTCTTCAGCGCATTCGAGGGGATCATCGAAAGCAGGCGAGAAGGCACCTCATTACCTACATGTTGGGACTGCTGTTGGGAATGACGCCATTCTTTCTTTTCCATCTTACCAGGTTCTTCTCCACGCTGGATGCGAGTAGTTTATTCCTCACAGCATTTTGCCTGGCTCCACTCTTCTTTTTTGCAGAAGTCGTAGCTATACCTGTGCTTTACGCGACAGGTAAGAACCGTATCGCGACGGGGATGGCGATAGGGCTGGTATTTTTGGTTGTGGCTTATGGGCAGCGATGGCTCATCTGAACTCTGTGGCCTCAAGGCGCTTTCAAGTCAGCGCCCAACATCGGGCCAAGTATCTGCGCGAGGCGCACGAGGGCTTTAGCGGCGGGAGGCAGCCGCAGCAGTGGACGGACGAGGGCGATCATATCATGTAAAAAATCCAGCAGGTCGTAGGTGGTTTTGGTCTGCCCGGTGCGGTCCTGGAGCCAGAAGAGCATCAAGGCGAGATGCATGCTATACAGGGCCGTCGCCAGGTCGCCGACCTGCGAAGCCCTGGGAGCATCCGAGGCGCCGGTCACCACCTTGACATAGATGTCCCTTGATAAGCGTCGGATGTCGGCGGCGTTCTCTGAAAAGACTCCCACCTCGGATCGAGGATTGAGCGCGGCGGTAAAAAGGGCGCTGAAGGTATCGCGATAGGGCGCCATCTGCCCAAATTGCACCAGGATGGTTTGCTGGAAACGGTCGGCTATCGAGGAGCGCGGAAGCGCATCGACATAGGCTTCGAGGTCCTGCGCGATTTGGCGATAAAAGCTGAGAACAAGCTCTTCTTTGCTGGCATAGTAACGGTAGGTGAGGCCGAGTGAGCAACCTGCGGCGGCGGCGATTTTGCGCATGGTTGTTCCTTCGTACCCTTCTGTAGCAAACAGTTTGAGGGCTGCTTGCAGGATGCGCTGCCGTGTCATTTCCGCTTTGGGTGTGAGTCCCGTCGCTTGTGCTGCCTGTGGTGATTCCATCCTATCAACTCCTGGATAAACATGTTCATTTTGGATTATGTCCTTATCCTGACAGCTTGTCAAGCAAATACAAATGAAAAATAATATTCTCCTGCTTGATTTGCTTAGACCATATGCAGTACAATGGGTATATGAGCGGATTCAACTAAAAAAGGACGCATGGACAGGCGCTTGTTTAGGGGAGAGGTGAGCCATGACAGTCGTTGGAAGAGAACAATTTATTGGTGAAAGCATTCGACAGCTTCGCCGGCAACGAAATCTGACACAGAGCGAGTTAGGTGGCGAGCGCTACTCGAAGTCCTATGTCAGTGCGCTCGAACGCGATAAGATTACCCCGTCTTTCCAGGCGCTCCAGTTTTTCGCCGAGCAACTAGGGCAGTCGAACGAATACTTCACGACGTTGTTAGAGCAAACCGAGCATTTGAAGCAGCTGGCAGTCCTCTCTGAGCAGAGCCACATCAATACAGGCGAGCAGCCTGTTCCCGAGGGGGAGTGGGGTTTCCTGGATGTCTTGCTTAAAAGCGCGCATTATGCTGACTTACAGGCGCTGCGAGACCTTCCTTCACTCTCTGACGAGGCCATTGCCACCCTTCAACCCATCAACCAGGCCCGTTACGCTTTTTTGACAGGCCTGATTGCGCAGCAGAAGCAGCAATACGATGCCGCTCTGCATGCCTTTGAGTCCGCGCTCGCGTTCGCGCCGACGAAATACCACGCAGCTATTCTCGATGCATTAGGGCGCAATTACTTCCTGGCCCACGCCTACGTAACAGCACTGAACTATCACCTGCGAGCGTTTCGCCTGCTTCAAAAGGAAGCGACCGACGATGTAGAGCCAACGCTGCGCCTGGATATTGCCCTGCATTGCGGGGATGACTATCGCTGCCTGGGGGCGTATCAACAGGCCTGTGAGATGTACGAACAGGCACGTGGGCATTTCAACGCCGAACACGATATGAAAACTGCTGGCAGCCTGTACCTGGGATTGGGCTATTGCGCCTATGCGATAGCTTACACTACTACGACCCTGGCCGCCCCCGGACGTGAGGAGGCCTCGTTAGAAGATATACAACCCCTCTTTCAACGCGCGATTAGCTTATTAGTACAGAGCCGAAGTGTCTACCAGGTCAGTGGTGATAGCTTAGGAGAGGCAGTAGTCCGGCTGACGCTCGCTCAGGCAGAGTTAGACTTCAGCACAAGTCAAAGTAAGCTGGCCCGGCAACGCACGAGCAAGGAACAAAAACTGCTCGCGGCGCAATGCGCCTCTCTGCTTGACGATGTGGAAGAGCATTGTCGTCAGATCGTATTGAACTGGCAAGAAACGTCCGGTGTACCTGGCGCATCTCCTGCCGAACTGGATAATATTCCCTATATCGCCCTGGCTTATCTCATAAGTATCTATAGACAGCGAGCAACATTGGCTCGTTTGAGTGGCCATAAAGAGACATCCTTACGAGAAAGCCAGTTTATGTCCTATCTCTGCCAGGAGGTACTGGATGCATTTTCCCAGCCTGTATTCCCCTGGACCATGCTAGCGAACACCTTGTCCATGCGGACAGATGCATCGGGTTTCACACCGCCGACCCTGCCGCGCCTGCCCGGTCTAGAAGAGGCTTCCAGGAACGTCCTGCACAGTCCTATCAGCCAGGTAGAAGTGTACTTTGCGGCAGGAGAAGTTGCCGAGGAACTGGGGCGCGCCGCGGAGGAACATAGCTTCGCTCGCGACTGCTATATGCAGGCCAATACATTTTTCCTGGCCGCGCTCAATTCCGCAGGTTCGGTGGTGACACAGGGGGAACGCGATCCTGGATATATGGTACGCTGCCATCAACGCTGCATCGCTACCCTGGAGGAACGCTTCACCGATGCCCCGGATATATTGGAGGAAACCGCGACGACACTGCTGACCATGCTGAAAAACTCGCTCCACCGCTTGTCAGAGATTATGCTACCGATTAACTTGAGAGCGCATTAATTACCTATTACCTTTAACAGGCACCCCAAAGGAGTGCATCACCGCCACTCGCTTTGATACTGCTCTCCTTCTCTCAGACATGCACGTAGCAGCGGTTTGGCACGCTGAAAATAGGTTTTCGCCGTAGCCTCGGGTATGCTGAGCCTCTCCCCGATTTCGGAGAAAGTCATCTGAGAAAGATAACGCAGAGCCACGATTGAGCGAAATTTGGGCGGCAGCACTCGAATAGCCCGGCAGAGGCGCTCCTGCACTTCGTGCTGTTCTGCCAGTTCTTCAGGAAGAGGGCCGACATCGGGAATGGCGAAGAGCATCGAGTACTCTTCATCATTATCCAGTTCAAGCTCCGAAAAGTGCGCCACTCGCCTGCGGCGTAACTCATCAATACAACGATTGCGCGCCACCTGGAACAACCAGTACTTGAGCGGTTTGTTCGCGCGAATCGTCGCAAGGGAGAGATAGAGTTGAAGCAATACCTGCTGGTAGATATCACAGGCCTGGTCATAATCACCAAAAAAGTGATAGATAAAGTTAAAGAGCGACGCGCTATAGCGATTGGCCAGCGCTTCAAAAGCTTGCTGATCTCCTACAAGTGCCTGCTGAACCAATTCACAGTCCGCAATCACTTCGTATTGTCTGGCAGTGTTCTCTCGTATCTGCATGAGAGACACCTCGCTTTCTATGAGCAGGTGCATCCGGGTATTAAATTTTTTCCATGGAGTTCTTGTGACTTTCTTCCCATAAGTAAGCACGTAATTCATATGTGGAAAGTGTCATAATTTGAGGGGTTCAAAGTAGGGGGAGCGAAAAGTAAAAGGTGCTTCCTTCGCCGGATTTACTCTCGAGCCACATGCGCCCGCCCTGCTGAACGATGATCTGGTGGGCTATGTAGAGTCCTAATCCCAGGCCTTCGACTATGGAGCTGCCTGTCTTCTGCACGCGATAGAAACGATCGAAAATGCGGGACTGGTCTTCCGGGCTGATGCCGGGTCCCTGATCGCGCACAGACACGATCACTTCATTGGCTTGGCGCTCAATGCCAACCACGACCGGCGTTTCAGGTCCGCTGTACTTGAGGGCATTGGTTAACAGGTTATTCAGCACCTGCTCCAGCCTCCCCTCATCCCAGTTGCCAGTAATGGCCTGATCGTCGGCCTCCAGCTTGAGCGGGTGAGTCTCGATGCTGGTATACTGCTCAACTACTCGTCGCACCAATGCAACAATATCGACATGTTCCTGCTTAAACAACTCCAGCACATTTCCACTAATACGGGTAATATCGAGCATCTCATCGATCAGGTTAGTCAGGCGATGTATCTGGTGAATAATACGATTCAGGGTCTGCACGTCCTGGGCGGAATCTTGCTTTTGATCTGGCACACTACCTGTATTTGCCTGGCGCTTCAGCTTGCGCTGGAGCAGTTCAATATTACCCAGGATGGCGGTGAGAGGTGTGCGCAGTTCATGGCTGGCGAGCGACAAAAACTCATCCTTGAGCTGGTTCAAGCGCTCCACTTCCTCGCGCGCGCGCGCCTGCTCTGTGATCTCCACTGCTGACACCAGTAGAAAATGGACGGGTTCCTGCGGGTCCTTGCCTGGAACGGGCGTGAGACTCCAATCCCAGATCGTTTCTTGCCCATCCGAGGGAAGTTTCAAACGCACCTCGGGTACGCGCATCGAGTCTCGGCCGTTCCGTACGGCATTCCAGATCGCAGTTCTTTGCTCTTCTGGTATAAAAACGCTCAAATCATGCCACCTACGCCCTATCAGTTCATCTGCTTCTATTCCCTTCACAGATGCTTCTATATTTATATAGCGCGGGCTTGCCATGAGTAACTCAGCCGTGTCAGCATCATACAACGCCAATGCAGCTATTGCCGCGTTGTCAAAAATGAGTCTGAGCCGGGCGCGCTCCTCCTCCGCTTCACTGGCGCGTTGTTCGGTCTCGTCTATGGCATAAATCACCACGCCGGTTACTTTCCCGTTCGCATCGTGAGTGGGCACGATGGTAAAGACAAAATAACTCTCTTCAGGTTTGCCCTGCGCCCCGGGAAGACGAACAAGGGTGCGAGGCGTAGTACGCGCGAGATCGCGCTGGTAGGCTTCGTGTGCCATGCGCGCGATTGCCACGTCGGCCTCCCAGAATATATCAAAGACTTCGTCGAGCAGCCTGCCCTGCACAACTCGCTCTCCCAGCAGGTGCGTGTAGCTTGGATTAAAGGCTTCAATAACCAGGCTGGGACCTCGGAGAACCATAATATAGAACGGCGCAAGCTCAACCATTTCAGACAACCGCACCCGTTCGCTTTCGAGGATGGCGGTGAGTTCTTGCAATTCAGCCGTGCGGGCCCGCAGCTCGTCGTTGGTGGTCTCCAATTCCTCGTTGGTGGCCTGCAGTTCTTCGTTGTTGGTTTCCAATTCCTCGTTGGTGGCCTGCAGTTCTTCGTTGGTCGTCTCGAACTCTTCCAGGGTCGCCTGCAACTCTTCGTGAGTCAACACAAGCTCCTCGTTGGCAACCTGCAATTCCTCATTGGCGTCCAGCAGCTCTTTATTTACGTCGTTCAGACGCTTATTCGCGCCGCTCAGTTGACCCATCAGCTGACCCTGTTCAGACTGCACAGCTTCCAGCTGCTTGCGAATCTGAACCTGCTCTGTGACATCCATCACGCTGATAGCCGCCAGGTCGGGCGCGCCCGCCTCCATCTGCATCAGCGCGATGGACAGGGTGATATAACGCCCATTGCCACCGCCGACGTTTTCCAACTCGACTTCTGGCAAGGAGGTGGCATTGCGATCGCGAAAAGCGGTATCAATAGCGGTACGCACAATAGAGTAAGGGATGCCGCCCACCGCGTGCAGGAAATCTTGTTCGTTGCCCACGTCGCGCAGTCCCAGGATGCGCCTGGCGGTTGCGTTGGCCGTTAATAAGCGGTATGAACGGTCGATGACCACGACTCCTACAGGTAAGAAGCGCAGCAGCAATTCATTGAGACGCCGTAATTGTCCAAGCTCAAGCAGGGTCGTTGGAGGTTCTCGATCGTCAAGTCCTTTGTTTACAGTGCGATTCGAGGTATTGTTGCTTGGTTTCTCTCCACCTGTCAGAGTTATATTTCTCAGGTTTGGACGGCGAGCGGCAGGGATAGCGCTGCCCGTACAACGATACACCTTCCACCGTTTGGTGACAAGCTCGTAAAAGGATTGTGTTGGCCGCACCGTCTCTGCTTTGCCCAGGAACAAATAACCGCCAGGAGAAAGCGAGAAAGCAAACTGGTTCAGCACATAGTCCTGGAGTTCAGGGGTGAAGTAAATCAGCACGTTGCGGCACAGTACCAGGTCGATGCGAGGGAAAGGCGCGCTGCGGCTTAAATCCTGCTGCCCGAAGATCACCATTTGCCGCAATGTCTTTGCAATATGATACCCATGATCGGCGCGCTCGAAGAAACGATCGCGATACTCAGTGGGGACGCCTTTTAGCAGATTTTCGGAATATAAGCCCCTGCGCGCGAAGTTGATAGCCGCCTCATCCAGGTCGGTGGCAAAGATTTTCACACTCCATTCAGGCAACTCTCCTCCCAGCATATCGGTCAGCAGCATCGCCAGCGAGTACGGTTCTTCGCCACTTGCGCACCCGGCTGCCCATAAACGCAGCACCCGGTCGCGCTCGCGGGCCTGAGCGATTAACCTGGGAAGAACATCGGTTTTCAGATAAGCGAATGCCTCGGCATCACGAAAAAATTGTGTGACGTTGATCAGGAACGACTTCACCAGGTCGCCAATCTCTTCTGGATGCGCCTTCAAGTACTCTGTGTATTCCGTCATCGAGCGATTCTGGGTGATGGCCATGCGGCGGCCAATGCGCCGCAGGATCGTCGATGTTTTGTAGGGACGAAAGTCGATGCTGGCCTGGCGGCTCACGAGCTCAAGAATCGTTTGCAGCATCCCTTCGGTTTTCGCCTCGATACGCGGAAGGCTGACCCCTGTCAGCAGATCGTAGAGCAGCTGGCTGATATGTTCGATATCGGCCACGAAGTCGATCACGGTGGGTGGAAGGGCCAATGGCATGGATGGGTAGCGCGCCGTTCGCGGGTCCTGCACAATCACCGTCCCACCCGCGTTCTTGACCTCCACCGCGCCAGCCGCGCCATCGGAGCCGGAGCCGGTCAAAATAACGGCAATCAAACGATCTCCGTAGACCTCGGCAGCACTGGAGAGCAGCACATCGATCGAGGGTTTCGACCTGGTGGTTCGTATCGCGTGATCTTCATGCACCTCGACGTGACCATCCTGAATAGAGACTACCCGGTTGGCCGGAACGACATAAATACTTCCTCGCTCAAGCCGACTTGTGGTTGTCACCAGTTCAATGGATAGCGAGGTACGCCTGCGCAGAATCGTATCCAGGCTGCTGGGCCGATTGGGATCAAGATGCTGGGCCAGCACGATGGGCGCGGGAAAGTCCGATGGCAGGTTACTCACGAGCACTGAGAGCGCTTCGACGCCTCCTGCAGAGGAGCCAACCACTACGAGTTCACCGAGATTGACATCTACGTTTTTTTTCTCACTCTGGAGAAGTTCTTCTTCACTCATCACATGCTCCCACGCGTATAAATAAGCAGACCAGCACTGGAAAAACAGACCAGGAAAAGTAGCGTGCTGAATTCAGCTACACTATATCTGTGCTGCCTTCATATGTCAAGCTTATTTCGCACTGTTCAGGGCTATTCAAAAGTTCATCTTTCAAGGCGCACCCTGGCGGTCGCCCTGGCTATGACCTATTCTGGTGCCTGACTGATGGCGGCCTCTGGTATGATGGTTGGTTTTTCCTTCTGCAAAACCTGCTGGATGATGCTCGCGCGTTGTTCAGCGCTGTGCACTCGCTCTTCATAGCTTCTTGCAAGGCTTTTCTGGCCGCGTTCGCGCGCTCGTTTCGCCATGCTGCGCGATAGGCTGGCGTTCTCTTCCAACGTTTTAAGCGCGGTCCACAATGCATCTTCGAGTTGCTCAACCTGCGCTCCCTCTACACTCTCAACGGAGAAGGCGTGGCCAACACGGCAGCGGAAACGCAGCATTTCTTCATCCTGTACCTCCCACAGTACGCCGCCGCACTCCGGGCAGGAAAAGGCCGAAGGCTTTCCCACCCGCTCACTGGTGGAAAATAGGCCGTTATCCATATTCATTCCGGCATATTTGACTTCCTCTTGCATATCTTCTGCCACGGGGTACGCTCCTTCCTCACCGGCTTGTTGATGGGCCAGGCGTTCTAATCGCGGTCCAATAGCAGAGAGCGATAGGCAATAATCGACATTGATATGCTCAAGGGCGCTCATGGGCATACTGGGATATAGGGCCTCATGCGGATCCTGGACAATAGCTATGCCGCCGCGCCGCTTGATGGCGTAGAGTCCGGCGGTGCCATCATCCAGCGCGCCTGTCAGCACCACCCCGACTACTTGTGGGCCATACGCCAGGGCAGCAGAGCGAAAGAGCGGATCGATGGCGGGCCGGTGCCGGTTTTCCTTCGGACCGTGTATGACACGGACATGCCCCCGCGTAACTATGAGGTGATGATCCGGAGGAGCTATGTAGATACGCCCAGGAGCGATGCTTTCCCCATTCTGGGGGTGTACCGCTTCAAGCCGCCCTGAACGACTCAGGATGTCTGGGAGGAGACTCGGACTTTGAGCGGGGATATGGAGTACAATAAAGATTGAAGCGGGCAGGTCCGCTGGCAACTGACCAGCCAGTTTTACCAGGGCCTCTACCCCACCGGCCGAGGCTCCAATAACGATGATGTCGTGTCCGGGCATGTTGCTTCTCCGTTTCTGTACAGATACTCTCTTAGACACGTTTGATAGCGATATCACGTGTCATCATGCGGTCCCTGTCCCCTTATCAGGAAAGCGCTTTAGGGCTATCAAGCCCGAACAGTGGTCAAATTGTACCACCACAACGTGAGGAGAACCAGCAAGCAATCAGCTACAACCTCGTAACAGATTTTTTTACATGCTTAACTCGCTTCTCAAGCCAGAGGAAGTCAGTTTGCAAGAGTAGGAGAGAGGAGACGGATGGTATACTTTCTGCAAGCAATTAGTACTTCGGTGAGTATCGAAGCCTGCTCAGGAACAGCGAGGAAGAGATGGATGCAAGAAATGCACTGGAAAACAAGTCAGACATACAACCAGCACTGTTGATAGAAGCGCTTCTAAGCGAGTCGAAGCAGTTGCAAGTCACCTCACTGCAATTGATGCGAGAGTCAAAAGAGCTACGAACGGCTCTCATTCTTCTCCAGCATCTCAATAGGAACCAGCACCAACAGCTGATGAAGCAGCGCGGTCTGTTTCTGCAACGCTTATCACAAAACAGCGTGTATCAGGACAATCTGGCGTTTCTCCCAATGTAGCGAGTAAGATTACTGACCCACTCTGATTATTTTTTCTGGCTCATCTCCACACTTTGATGTGTGTTTATCTGTCATGCGTTCAACCTCAATTTGGCAACAGGTCGGCAATGCTTTGGAGCAAAACCCTGTTATCGAATGGCTTGCCGATATGAGCCGTACACCCTACAGCCCTGGCACGCTCTTCTTTCCAGGGAGAAACATGCATAGTAGCTGGTCTTTCGTGGTAGGATATGGCAACATGGAACAGATCATCTATTGCATTTCGTGTACATAGTAAACGAGGTCTTGAAACCTGCGAGAGAAAGTTGAGAAACACATGTGAAGCAACCAGTTCGACGGGAGCGCAATGCTGCTGATTATGGGTATCCCTCGCCTGATGTCAAAGCCCTTTCGGAGAAGGCATTCAAAGTTACGCTGTGCCTGACGGAATTCTATGGTGAGGTTCCATTCTCAAGCAAAGACCCCATGAGTATGCTTGTCGATATTATCCTCTCGCATCGCACGCGGGACGAGCAGACGGCTGCCGCGTATGATAACCTCTTAAAGCGCTTCGGCTCGTGGGAAGCGGTGCGCGATGCGCCAACGCATGAGGTGCAGGAGACGATCAGCAATGTGAACTGGCCGGAGGTGAAGGCGCCGCGCTTGCAGGAGATTATGCGGCGCATCACCCAGGAGCGGGGCGAGCTCAACCTTGATTTCCTGCGCGACCTTCCGGTAGAAGAGGGCGCAGCATGGTTAGGGCGGTTGGAAGGCGTTGGTCCTAAAACGAGGGCCTGCGTGTTACTGTTTAGCTGCCAGAAGCCGATTTTGCCGGTTGATGTGCACGTGTGGCGCGTTTCGGGACGACTGGGGCTGATTGGCAAAAAAGTGACGGCAGATGCTGCTCATGATCTCTTACAGGCGCTGCTACCCAACGACGCGCGCACGATCTATGACTTTCATAAAGGGTTGCTGCGGCACGGGCAGCGCATCTGCGTGTATGAGCGCCCGCGCTGCGAGAAGTGCCCGATCACCGATCTATGTGATTACTATCAAACGGTGGTGAAACCGCAATAAAAAGTATGGAACGATGTAGTTGATGCCATCTCTGAGCTCCTGGCGACCGGCTCCACCATAGCGCGCCTCGCGCCAGGCCCTCTTTCCCGTTCATCTTAGCCCACCGGCAATTGTGAACAATCTGGCGAGGGGACGTTTTCTCCCTGCCGAATCGCTCTCACGAAATCATGAAGGGGAACGGCATCCAGGTCTGTCCCCCGTCGGTGGTCTTGAGCAAGAGGGCGGAGTTCTTGCCTTGCCCATCAATCGCCCAACCGAGCATGCTGGAAACAAAGTCGAGCGAGGTGACCTGCTTGAAGCTCGCACCGGGAGAAAGCTTTGTCCACTGTTGCCCACCGTCGCTGGTCCTATAGAGGATCATTCCATCGGTTGCCCATCCATGCTGCCTATCCACAAAGTCGGTCGCGACAGCAGCGAACGGGAGGGGCGTGGTACTCTTCCAGGTCGTCCCTTCATCGTGCGTCACGTAGATGTCCGTGGCAATTCCCCTCCCCGTGTCACCGTCTGAAAAAATGACCGGAAGAATCCCGTCCGTAGCCGAGAAAAATGTTGGTGAGACAAACGAGAGCTGCGCAGATGGGACCCCTGGTGGCAGGGTGAGTGATTGCTGATACCAGGTAGCACCTCCATCATGGCTCACATAGAGCCAGATGAGATCATTCGCCACTACGGTTCCAGTGATCCATCCCGTGGACGCATTCAGAAAATGGATCCCGGATTTCCGCCCTCCGAATGGAAGGTGACCGGGTGGGGGTCCATCCGTCGAAGCAGGAAGCGCACTGGACACGTTCCTCCAGGTCTTCCCGCCATCGCCGGTACGGAACACCGCAACTGCTTCTGCTGCTCCTCCTCCCGCCCCCCAACCAGCGAGTATCCAGCCATGCTGAGCGTCGACGAAGGTCATTTGCTTTAAGTAGAACGCCGGGACGGTTGACTGCTGCCAGGTCTGACCACTATCCATCGTCCGTAAGACCTGTGTCGTTGTTCCATTCGTCTGTGGTGTTGTTACCCATGCCAGGGAAGCCGTGAGGAAATCTGCCATACTTTCACGTGTCAACTGAATGTTTGGTGGCGTGACATTCTTCCAATGGAGACCACCATCTGTGGTTCGCAGTACCGCGTGCTCGCTCAACGCCCAGCCTGTCGTGGAATCAATCATGTGAAGCGATAACAAGCTGCCTGTACCTCCTGCTAGTTTCGAAGGCTGAAGAGTAGTTCCCGATGCATCCAGACTCCTTCGATGTGTTTGGCTCTCTACGAGAAGGAGAGAACCAACCAGCACTACCACGAACAAGCCGGCCGCAACCATGCTGAGGCGACGTCGCCACGGTCTCTCCTCGGCACCGCTGGAGCGAATTTGCTCCGCATTCCCGGTACTCGACCGTGCTTGCTGCATGTTGAGTGGCGCGTGGTGCTGTTGTGTGCTCTGGTGATCGTACTCAGAGCTGTCACGGTTTGTCAGCAGGCGCTGGCCTATGCGTGCGAGATGCTCAGCAGTTTGGGCCTCCATGCTGTACATGCGACGGAGATCGTGGATGAGACGCTGATCTCGCTCATCCGCCCCTTCTTCAGGAAGCAACTCATCAAAATCTGCCATAACACACTTCCTTTCTACTGCTTTTCGTAGATCGTCCGCAAGCGGGCAAGCGTCCGCGACCACAGTTTGCGCACGGTTGCTTCGCGCTTGTTGAGTAAGACGGCAATCGCGGCAAAACGGAGACCCTCGCCCAGGCGTAACTGTAATACCTGCTGTTGGGGCACAGATAAGGTGCTCACGGCCTGGTAGAGCCGTTCCAACTCCTCGCGTCGCAGCACCACCTGTTCGGGGGTGAGTCCCTCTTCGATGCGCACGGTCTCTACCACCTGTTCTAATGGGACAACGGGTAGGCGCGCCGAGCGGCGATAGCGATCCACCAGTTTGTTGTGCGCGACCCGGCGCAACCAGGCAAACTGCTGCCGCTCGCTGAGCGATGAAAGATTCCCCTGCTCCAGTGCCGACGTAAAGACTTCAAGCGTGACATCTTCCGCATCCTCCCATGAAGGCGTCGAGAGTCTCACATAGCCAAAGATGCTGGCTGCAAAGCGATCATAGAGTGCAGCGTCCGCACTCCTCCCCTGTGTGCATTTGTTGTGCTGGTGCATACCTTTTTCTCCGCTCCCTCTGGCCTCTTACTATAATCGCAGTATCGAGAAAAATGTGACAGGGAGAGACAAATAACTTTCGTTGATAGCCATGCTACATGCTCCTGCTAGCGGTTACCACTTCTATGAGACAGTGGGGCGCTTTTGCTTGAGCCATCCGGATAGTCCAATAAATTGACATTGCCATGCAAGATGAATATACTTCGTATTATGCCGTTGCATCGTTTTGTAGTTCCCATCGCTTTTTGTCGTATCAGGCTCTTCTTGAGGGTACTAGTTAAAAGTGCTCGTAGTGCCAAACTTGTAGAGGAAGCTCCAAGACATACGAGAGTAACCTGACTACGTACTAGTAAAAGTACTCGTAGTGCCAAACTTGTAGAGCTGTTACTCCAGATACTTTTTGTCTGTACGTGCGTTGTTCGACAAGACATACTTCAAGGAGGAATGACCATGTCTCTTATTTCCCGATTCAAATGGCTAACCCGCACCCTCGTCGCCGTCACCTTCGCTCTCCTGCTCGCACTGGCGACCACTATTTCCGCCTTTGCCAGTGCGGGCCTTCTCCAACTGAGTAGCGACACCTTTACCAACCCCGATAGTCAGCACGCAACGGAAGTCGAACCGGATACCTTTGCGGCCGGTTCCACCCTCGTGTCCGCCTTCCAGGTGGGTCGCTTCTTCAATGGTGGTGCTTCCGACATTGGGTTCGCCACGTCCACCAATGGTGGGAAGAGCTTTTCCAAAGGCTTCCTGCCAGGCACCACTGTCAACTCGACACCGCCGGGCCCCTACGCGCGTGCCAGCGATGCCTCGGTGGCCTTTGATGCCAAGCACAATGTCTGGCTCATCTCCTACCTGGGTATTGTGAACCCAAGCGGTCCGGTCGATGTGGATGTCAGCCGCTCGACCGATGGGGGACTGACCTGGAGCGCTCCCGTCGTGGTGAATAATGACGGCCATTTTAACGACAAGAACTGGACGGTCTGCGACGATACTGCCAGCAGCCCGTTCTACGGCAACTGCTACACCGAGTTTGATGACAATACCCTGGGTGACCTGATCCAGATGAGCACCTCCAGCGATGGCGGACTGACGTGGGGAGCGGCCCTGCCGACGGGCAACAATGCGCATGGCATCGGAGGACAACCCCTCGTGCAGCCCAGCGGGACCGTGATTGTGCCGATCAACGGCTTTGCAGGTGTCAATTTTCTCATGGTGTCCTTCACCTCCGCTGATGGCGGGGCAAGCTGGAGCAAAACAAATATCATCGCGAGAGTGGGCTTCCATCATGCAGCCGGGGGTATTCGCGACAGTATCCCGCTGCCCTCCGCTGAAATGGATGCGTCAGGCAAAGTCTATGCCGTATGGCAAGACTGTCATTTTGAACCTACTTGTAACGCCAGTGATCTCATACTGAGCACCTCGACCGACGGGAAAAGTTGGTCAAAGCTGACGCGTATCCCACTTGATCCGAGAGGGAGCGGGGTGGATCACTTTTTCCCAGGCCTGGCCGTTGACAGATCAACCTCCGGGAGTTCGGCGCACCTGGCGGTGACCTTCTACTTCTACCCGAATGCGAACTGCACCGCCGCAACGTGCCAGCTGAATGTGGGGTTCTCGACCTCGGTAGATGGCGGAGCGACGTGGAGTTCCAATTCGCAGCTTGCTGGACCCATGTTGCTTACCTGGCTCCCTAATACTACCCAGGGGAGGATGGTCGCCGATTACATCTCTACCTCCTTTGTAGGCTCGGCCTTTCCCGCCTTCGCGGTCGCCAGCGCACCTACCAGTGGAGGTTCGGATTGTTTTACAGCAACCCCCCACTGTAATCAAGCCACCTTCACCGTAAAAGGAGGACTGAGTGTGGGAGGAGGTGCCAACCCGGCGAGTGATCAAACCAACGCAGGCTCGAATGATACGCAGACGGATAGTACAATCACTGATCAATAGGTTGCGTGGACCCGCAAGGGTGCCATCTTTCAATTGCTTTAAGGTCCTTGCATGAAACACATGCAAGGACCTTAGCCTGCTAGCCGTAGTTTGTTGTTTCGCGAATTTCCCTCACCTTTGGCTCTTCATCAAATGCCCGATTACAGATCTGTGCGATTATTATAAAACGGTGGTGAGACCGCAATAAGGGTGTCAGAGACGAATGAGGCTCTAAACTTCTCTTCGCATGCAACCAACTGAAAGCGCTCTGTGATTTCATTAAGGGTTCTCCTCCGGCTCTATGAAACGCCCTATGCAGCCAAAACGTGATAGAGGAGTAGAGGCAAAATAGGCGAGATCAGAGGGTAACCGCCGATGAAAGAAACAAGGAGGCTATACAATGCCAAACGAAACAGACACCATCATCGTCAGTCGTTCCATCGAAGAAGACAGGGGCACTCGCGGCGTTGTTCAGGATGTGTTTGCTGCTGATAATTGCCCTGCCCAGTGTCCCACCTGCCAGCAGTCCTGCGCTTATACGGCGGGGCATGGGGGTCTTCACCACTGTGAGAACGGGCATGAGTGGATTTCATCCCCATAAATCGGACGAATAGGCTCTGTTGCCCTCTCCAGAAAGTGACCCAGGAGCCTGGTAGCTTGACGCTACCAGGCTTTTTTTATTTCTATGATGCACGTTTGGATACACCTATTTCTGGTCGTCTGGAACTTCCTCTCACGTGCCCTGGAGTGATTTCACCAGATCGCGCTGTTGCATACGTTCGGACCATCGGACTGATATGATGCCAGCTATGGCCGATGCGATGAAGGCGAGGAGGTAAAAGAAGAACCCCCAATCCAGAGCGATACGCACATCAACGTTGAATCGACCCGGCTTTGAGAAGGTTAACACGGTCATGAATCCCCAGAAGATCGCAAATAGAGAGAGAGTGACCTGCCCCACGTACACCACCCGGAAATGGATACCAGCTAAGCTGGCAATTGTGACCACTGCGATAATCACCATAGCAAAGAACCAGACAGTGGGGAGCGCGTTGAGAAAGGAAGAATACAGCGCTCGACTCAGAAATTGCAACACGCTTGATGGCGCGCCATTCTGGAATACATCACCTGGTAGAGAAATGAAAGGGAGAAGAGAGCCGACGGCAGCCAGCACAACTGCGCATACGCTCAAGATCGCACCAATATTGAGAAGAGAATGCGTTGGTTCTGGCGCGGCATAGGGCGTCGCTTCCTTTGTCCCAGTAGGTCCCGCATCATCGTTTAAAGGCTGCATGCTTTCTTCCTTCTGCAAGTTAATCTAGCTGAACGTGGCATTATTGCGCCACGATAAACATCGCAGTCGTTCCTAGCACACCAATAATGAGAGCGGCAACCAACGACACCGGTATCGCCCTCGGGGGATTTCCCTTATGTGGCTGCGGCGAGATGAATATTCGAGTCGCCATTAACGCGCCAACTGCGAGCGTGCAACCAAAATACAGACTTCGCATCCAGGTAGTCGCTGAGTCGCTTCCCGTCAACCAACCATGAACCGTGACGAGAAAGAACGTGGCAAAACTGACATAGTGGATGGCGCGCCACACGGAATACGTCATGCGCTTTTTGAGCCAGGAACTCAAGATCAGCGTGAGCATACCATAAAAGCCGAGTACCCCCAGGTCTACGGTAAAAGTATCGATCGGTTGGCTGAGTGGCAAGAGCAGATTCGCAAGCGAAAACGGGAGATAGGAATCGAGAAACAGGGTGATCATATGCCCGGCCATCAAGACGACAGTGAGGGTCGCAAACGTGTAATGCAAATCTTGGATGTGCCACATCACGCGCTCCCCCGTCACCCGTGCCAAACTGATGGCCAGACCAAAGAGCACCGTGAGCGTCAACGTGAAATACGCGGCAATCGCCAAATCTCGTGTAAGATACCAGTAAAACGGGCTAGAGCTCGTTGCAAATTGAGCGATAATCATCAGTGCAAGTACCAGATTCCTTTCTCTACAGAGTAGTGTTGAAACCATGCGTCAAGGTTCAACGAGGCATGCAGTTTGCCCCCTCCCAGCGCAACTAACAAAGCGGTGCCTGTTCCCGGTGTTGCTGCCCAGGCATCTTCGACCGCCTCTAGCGCGTGGGGAAAACCGCGCAAAAGCGCGACCTTGGCGGCTACCTCTGCCTCTGACGCTGTCTCGGCGAAAGCCGTCGCTGCTGCGATGAGCGTTCCGGCGGTAAGCTCATCTCGCTCGGTTTCAGGTGGAGTCCACACCTGCGCGGGACGACCTGTGCGCGGATCAATCAGGTGATGGCTCACCCTATGCCCTTGAAACCACCAGCGACGATTCGCGCCCGAAGTCGCGACGCCCCCCCCGCCCGGTGTGACGATTGCCAGATGATCCTCATTATCGGCATCGCTGAGCAGTGGATTATCAATGGCAATTGCCCACAATGTATCAGGCGTGTCACCACCACGCACACGCAGATCCCCGCCGACATTAATGAGTGCGTTGGCGTAAGGAGCCAGGATATGGTCGGCCAGATAATCTGCGGCCCAACCTTTCGCAATACCCCCCAGATCAATCTGAACACCTGCTGGAAGCGTAATTTGCGCTCGTGCAACATCAAGCTGGATCTCACGCCACCGGCCGGTAGCCGGGAGAACCCTTTCTACGATCCCTGCATCGTGATGCGCTATCTCATTGAAATCCCGATCATAGCCCGCCGCTTCCAGATGTGGTAGCAGCGCGGGATCGTACAAACCCCTGGTTCGCTCTGCTGCTGCTAGCGCGACGGAGAGGCAATCAAGCAAAATCGGTGATGCGTCGAATGGTATCCCTGCATGGTGATTGAGGCGCATGAGTTCACTGCTCGCATTGAAGCGAGTCAAACGTGCCTCAACTTCTGTAAGCCAAAGAAAGCTCTCGTGCATCGCGTGATCTGCCGCTGTAATCTGCTCTGATGGGACGACCAGATGGATGCTCACGTTCGTTCCCATCATGCGCCGCTGGTTACTACAGATATGCAGGGAAACTGTTGATGTATGCATTAGGATGACCCCGTTTTTGTGGTTGGCGTCGGCGTTGTTGATGACGTGGTCGGTGTCGGCGTTGTTGATGATGTGGTTGGTGTTACAGATGGCGTTGTTAGTGTTGGTGTTGCAGATGGCGTTGTTGTCGGACTCGATGACGTGGCCGACACTTTATGGTCCGTCAATTGCCAAAGACCCAATGCCATGACGCCGATGACCGCTGCTGCGGCCAGGCGCAACCCATACTTCTGTCTGACCGGCCTTTTTGTCACATTGCGCGCAATAATAGGTGTTCTGCGTGGTGGAATGCCGCCTGATTCAATCATGACATCACCCTGCGGTTGCGCGATACATCCGAGGACTATACCGCTTCTAAGTTCGGCTGCTGTCAGGAATTTGTTGCCGGGATTACGTACCCGTCCTTGCAGGACGTGGAGTTGGCAAGCGCCACACGTGCCCCTTCGGCAGCCAAATTCGGGTTGATATTCATGTCTTTCCAGTGCTTCCAGCAGTGTCTCTTGTTCGCGTGCGTCAACGGTTGTACCCGTTTCTTTGATGGCGATATGCCCAACAACTCTTCATCTTTCTCAACATATGTCAGACTTATGTTTGTTCATCCCTCCCATCTCCCCATATGATAAGGGGTAAGTATTGAAAAGCGATTGGAGAAAAATTAGAAAGCTCTCATCTTTCAAGGAACAAACTCTACCTTGAACAGGATGCCTCGCAAACACCCTTTGCTTGATCCTGCTGTGCCCAAACGACCGCGAGGGCGTTCTCGCAAAGTCGCTTTGAGCACCTTCACCAGTTAGCGGGGGTGTACCGACTTCCTTCATCATCGAATGTGTAAGCGAGTCCGTTTAGAGACAAAAATGCGTACAATTACGCATGACTTCAATGGAACACCCGTATATCCTTAAGATATTGGAACTTGAGCAATAGAAGGCTCTTCTTCTATAAAGGAGTTACAATCATGCAATTCCAGGAGCCAGAGATAGTCATGACATCCTGGCTTTTTTAGAAGGCTGAGATGGCCACAAGCCGGTACCTTTCCGGCTTCTACTCCAGTGAAGAGGAGATTTTACCATGAAAGAGAGAAACAAAGTGTCCACTATTTTGAGTTCGTCGAGTTTGGCGCATGATGATCGCATCTTGCCAGAGGCACGCTGGCTTGCCGTTTTGATCATTCCCTTTCTCGTCGCTGCTTCCATTCTTCTGTTCATTTGGCCTAACGATACGGATAAACTGTTCGCCTGGACGATCAAACCGGCCATGACTCCAATGATGTTGGCTGCTGCGTACCTGGGAGGTATTTACTTCTTCACGCGCGCGGCTCTGGCGAAGCGATGGCACCTGGTGAAACTGGGCTTCCTGCCGGTGACAGCCTTTGCGTCATTGCTGGGGATTGCCACTATCTTGCATTGGGATCGTTTCAATCACAGCCACATCTCATTCTATACCTGGGCAACACTCTATTTCACTACGCCGTTTCTCGTCCTCGCTGTCTGGTTGCGCAACCGAACGACCGATCACGGTACCGTTGAGCCAAACGAAGTGGTCATCCCCCAAGTGATACGTCTGTTCATCGGTGTTATCGGTGTGATTACGCTTGCCGTCAGCTTACTGCTCTTCCTGCAACCAGCTCTCATGATACGTCTCTGGCCCTGGATGCTGACTCCTCTTACCGCACGTGTGGTGGGAGCCATGTTTGCACTTCCTGGCGTGGTCGGTTTGGGTATAGCGCTAGAGAAGCGATGGAGCGCCGCACGCATTATACTGGAAGCTCAAGCCTTCTCAATCGTGATGATCCTGATTGCGGCAGCACGCGCCTGGGGTGACTTCGAGCAGTCGAAGCTGATCACCTGGCTCTTTGTTGGCGGGTTAAGCTTTCTGCTCGTAGCGCTTGCCACCCTGTACATTAGTATTGAGATTCATCGCCGGAACGTTGTAAAAGGGCACTCGCTTTCTGTGTAATGGATTACCCTCTGCGCTTCTTGAACAGAAGCAGACAGGAGACTATCTATGGGAACGTTCCGCTTACCGCCCGAGGTCGAGGCCGTGTTTCGTGAGTTTCGCACCTGCGAGTTCACGACCGTGAACCGCCAGGGGCAGCCGCTGACCTGGCCCACCGAGCCTTTCTATGATGCACCTGCGGGCAGACTCATCGTCACGTCCTCGATCGCTTTCCCAGTCAAGGCATATAACGCCCGCCGCCACCCGCAGGTAGCCGTGTTCTTTTCCGATCCCA
>WNGP01000469.1_pt1 | contig 30987 bp, 28 predicted proteins | sample 5407671 | NCBI WGS metagenome assembly WNGP01 (sample SAMN13153381, study PRJNA577476) | soil metagenome | isolation source: 40 cm soil or saprolite under Garry oak tree replicate 2 | place: USA:California | collected 2016-06-15 | reverse complement strand
CGCGGTGCCCACCGCCCCCAGGGCGGCCACGGCCAGCCCGGAGCGCAGCACGGTCCGGCGGTCAGGATGGTTCACTGGCGAGATCACCTCACGGAGGACAGCTCACGGCCGCCCAGCAGGTGGCCGGCGACCGTGATTCGCAGCAAGGACGGCGGCGTCACGGTGATGAGAACGCCCCAGCGTATACCTAAGCCGATTAGGTCACCAGCGCCCGGCCGTGCAGGAGTGACGCGGGTATCAGGAAACGGGCTGGCGACTACGGGCGGGCGGCACCGACCAAGGTGGACGCGTACCAGCCGCTCAGCGACATCTTCTGTACGTTCGATCCGGTCTGCGGAGCGTCGATGATGGAGCCGCCTCCGACGTACATGGCCACGTGGCCTATGCCGTCGAAGTACAGCAGGTCACCGGGTTCGAGAGCGGACGTGGAGATGTGCGGCAGGGCGGCCCACTGGTCGTAGGTGGTGCGCGGTATCGCGACCCCGGCCGCTCCCCAGGCGGCCTGCACCAGGCCCGAGCAGTCATAGCTGCCGGGTCCGGTAGCGCCCCACTGGTACGGCTTGCCGAGCTGGGCGTAGGCGAAGGCCACGGCCTTGCCCGCCTGGGTCGAGGTCGGCCCGGTGTACGTCGCCGTGGTGGTGCCGCTGCTGCCGCCGATCGACTGGCTCTGCACCGCTTGCTGCTGCGGCACGGTCAGGCTGGCCAGCGTCGCCTTCTGGGTCGCGATGAGCTTGCCCAGCGAGGTCTTGTGGTCGGCGAGCTGGCCCTTGAGGGCCGCGATCCCGCCCTCGGTGCGCTGCATCTGCTGCGCGGCGTCGGCCAGTTGGCCGGCGGCGTTGCCGAGCAGCCTGGTCTGGGCGTTCCGGTTGCCGGACAGCTCCTGCAGCAGCGACCCTTGCTGCAGGACGACCGACGGGTCGCCCGAGGTGAGCACGCCCGCGACGGACGTCGCCCCGGTGTCTTCGAACGCGGCCGCGGCGTTCTGCGCCACGTTCGCCTGTGCCGTCCGGAACTGCGCGGTTGCGTGGTTGTACCGCGCGCGCACCTGGGACAGCTTCGACTGTGCGGCGGAAAGCTGCTGGCTGGCCTGGTCGAGCTGCTGGCTGACCTGGTCGAACTGCGACGTGAGCCGATTGATCCGGGCCTGGACCTGGTCGACGGTCGGCTGTGGCGCCGCGCCAGCCATCCCGCCGTAGGCGGCGAGGCCGCTGGTCATGACAAGTCCGGCCACCAAGGCGGTGCCGCGGCGCAATCCGGACACCTTCGCAAGCAGTTTGCCCACGTTCCCGTCACGCTCCTTTCGCGTCGGGGACGGCCAATCGAAATTCCGCAGCGACCTGCAGCGGCCGGACCAGACGCTGAGATCAAGGTAGTGACGGCCATCTAACGGCTCAACCGATTCGCGCAAATATCACGGATCTATTACGGATGGGCCAGTGGCTGATGTCAGGTCAGCCCAATCATGTGCGGACGCCCAGTGCCGCAGGGAGTGCCAGCCGATTTCCGGGTAGCGGGTGCGGAGTTGCTGGATGTCGGCGTGGAACCCGGTGCCGGCGAGCCACTGGAAGAACGGGGCCATGGGCGCGAGCGGCGCGGGCATCGTCCGGGGGTGCGTGATCGGGCGGTGCAGGACCCCGGACAGGATGCGGGCGGCTTCCGGGCCGGTCACCTCGTCGGAGGCCAACTCGACGCGGCGGCCGGCGAAGTCGCCGGGCCGCTCGATGACCAGCGCGGCGAAGCGTGCCACGTCGACGGCCGGGATCAGCTGAACGGTCCGGTCGGGCGGCAGCGGGATGGGCCACTGGCCGGCCTGCAGCACCGCCATGTTCCAGGGGTAGGCGAGGTTGTCGAGGAAGTAGACCGGGGCGATCACCGCGTGTGGTACCGGCAGGGTGGCCAGGTGTTCCTCGACCCGGCGCTTGCTGTCGAGCATCGGCACACCGCGCGCCTGGCGGGCGCCTGCGGCCGAGGCGTAGACCAGGTAGCCGGCTCCCGCCGCTCCGGCGGCGTCGGCGAGGGTGATTGCCTGGCGCGTCTCGGCCGCGGGTCCGTTGCCGTGGTGCGGTGTGCTGAGCACGAATACCGCGTCGGCTCCTGCCGCGGCGCGGCGCAGGCTGGGAGGGTCATCAAGGTCGCCGGCCACGACGTGTGCCCCGCGACGCCTGAGCCGGTCAGCCGGTGCCGCGCTGGGATCCCGGGTCAGCGCGCGGACCCGGTGCCCGCGCTCGATCAGGCGGTCGGCCAGCGGGCCGCCGAGCCTGCCGGTGGCCCCGGCCACTAGCACATCCAAGTTGCTACTCCGCGTGCCGTCGCTATCCTGTCCTCCATACCATACCACCCTAGGGTATATACAGGAGCTCGAGGTCGGCTTTTATCGGTAGTGCGGCGCCGAACGCCGCCGAATACCTGGGTCGGTTAGCGGATGAGGTGGCCGTTGACCAGGGGGAGGATAGCGGCGCTGGCGATGCCCATGGCGAGTGAGGCCGCGCCTGCGGTGTAGGCGACGAGGGCGGCCCAGCGGCCGGCGGGCTGAAGGGCCTCCGCGCCGCCGTCGCGTGGCTGTCGCAGGAAGGCGGCCACCAGCCACCGCAGGTAGTAGAACAGGCTCGCGACGGTGTTGACGACGGCCAGGCCGGCCAGCCAGCCGTAGCCGCCGTCGATGGCGGCGGTGAACACCTGGAGTTTGCCGAGGAACACGGCGGTGGGCGGGGTGCCGACCAGGCCGAGCAGGCTCAGCAGCAAGACGGCGGCCAGGCCCGGGTGCCGCGAGGCGAGCCCGCGGTAGTCGGCGATGGTGCGAGCGTCCGGCAAGTCCGCGACGACGGCGAACGCGGCCAGGTTGGTGACCGCGTAGGCGGCCAGGTAGAACAGCAGCGAGCGGGGCGCCGTGCCGCTGCGGGTGCCAACCGCGACGGCCATGAGCAGGTAGCCGACCTGGCTGATGGTGGAGTAGGCGAGCAGCCGTTTCACCGAGGTCTGGAAGAACGCGGCGAAATTTCCCAAGGTCATGGACGCCGCGGCCAGCACGGCAACGAGCAGCGGCCAGTTCACCGCGGATGCCGGTATCCCGACGCTGAGCAAGCGCAGCAGCGCGGCCAGGGCACCGAGCTTCGGCACGGTGGTGACGAACGCCGCGACGGGGGTGGAGGTGCCCTCGGTGACGTCGGGGATCCAGAACTGCGCGGGGACGCCGCCGATCTTGAACATGAGCCCCGCGACCACCGCGATAACCCCCACGGCGGTGACGCCGTGCGGGGCGGCCGCGAGCGCCGTGTGCAGCAGCGGGTAGCTGGTGGTGCGCCCGGCGCCGTAGACCAGCGTGATCCCGGCGAGCATGGCGATGCCGAACAGCGCGCCCATCAGGTAGTACTTCAGCGCGGCCTCGGTCCCGGAGGCGTCTTTACCGAACCCGGCGAGCGCGTAGCCGGGCACCGAGGCGAGCAGGTACCCGGCGAACAGCAGCAGCAGATCGTTGGCCCCGGCCAGCAGGATGGTGCCGAGCGCGGCGAGCAGCAGCAGCACGTAGAACTCGGTCTCGCGGGGATGGGCGCGCATCGCCCCGGCGGACAGGCAGATGACCAGCAGGGTGGCGGCCGCTACGACGATACGGACGGTGTCGGTGGCGACGTCGACGGCGTAGCTGGTGCCGAAGTCGACGGTGGCGCTCCCCGCCGCGGTGAAAACCGCGGTGGCCAACACGGCCAGGCACGCGGCCGCGGCCAGCAGCCGGACCGGCCATTGCCGCTGGCGCGGCAGCCAGGACCCGGCGAGCAGCCCGGCCACGGCACTGGCGGCCAGGATGATCTCCGGGGTCAGCGGGGCGAGCCGTTCGTTCACCGCGCCACCAGGGTGATAAGCGTGCGGGCAGCGGGTTCGATGACATCCAGCAGGAACCGGGGCGCGACCCCGATGACCACCGCCGCCACCAGCAGCGGGACGATGCTGGCTACCTCGGCGGGCCGCAGATCGCGGAAGGCGGCAGGAGTGCCGGGGCCGTCCGGGAGCCGCAGCGGGCCGAGGAATATGCGCTGCAGCGCCCGCAGGAACAGCGCTGCGGTGATCAGGATGCCGAGCACCGCGACCGCGGTGGCCACCGTGGCCGAGGGGAGGCTGCCGGTGAAGATCTGGAACTCGGCGATGAACCCGGACAATCCGGGAATGCCGAGCGAGCCGAACGCGGCCACCCAGGTGACCGCGGCGAACACCGGCATGCGCGCGGCGAGCCCGGAGTAGGCGGTCATGTCATAGGTGTGGCCGCGATCGAGCAGGATGCCGGACAGCAGGAACAGCGCGCCGGTGAGCAGCCCGTGGCTGACCATCTGGGTGACCGCACCTGTGACGGCGAGCGTGCGGGCCTGGGCAGACGTGCCCGCCAGGATCCCGGCGGCGCCGACGGCGAGCAGGATGTAGCCCATGTGGTTCACCGATGTGTAGGCGATCATCCGCTTGAAGCTGTCCTGGGCGAGCGCGACCAGCGCCCCGTACACCACCGACACCACGCCGATGATGACGAACGCGAGCGCGTAGTGGCGCCAGGTGCCGGGGAGCATCGGCATCGCGATCCGCACGAACCCGTAGGTGCCCATCTTCAGCAGCACCCCGGCCAAGATGGCCGACCCGGCGGCGGGAGCTTCGGTGTGCGCGGGCGGCAGCCACGTATGGAACGGCACCGTCGGGGTCTTGACGGCCAGGCCGACCGCGACCGCCAGCAGCACAAGCCCGGCGTAGGCACCGCGCCCGGCCAGCGGGTTCGCGCGGATCACGGTGACCATGTCGAAGGTGTGCGGGCGGACCGCGAGGTACAGCCCGATGAACCCGAGCAGCAGCGCCAGGGACCCGGTGAAGGTGTAGAGGAAGAACTTCAGCGCCGCGGCGCGGGCCCGCTCGCTGTGCCCCCAGCCGGCGATGACGAAGTACATGCCGACGATCGACAGGTCGAAGAACAGGAAGAACAGGATCAGGTCCAGTGCGGCGAACAGCCCGAGTGACACGGTCTGCAGGAACAGGAACAAGCACACGTAGCTCTTGACCCGGCGGGTCTCCCGCAGCGAGTACACCGCCACCATCAAGAACAGGGCCGCGGTCATCGCCAGCAGCGGCAGCGACAGCCCATCCACCCCGAGGTGGTAACGGATGCCCACGGTCGGGATCCAGGCGATGTTCTCGGTCCAGCCGAACCCGCCGCGCGGGTCGTACCCGGCCCAGGCGGCAGCGACCAGCCCGAGGTCGGCGGCGCTGACACCGACCCAGGCCCACGCGAAGACGCCGCGGGGCGCCCGGCCCGGCACGGCCAGCAGCGCCACCGCCGCGGCGGCGGGCAGGAACACGATCAGCGACAGCATCGCTACCTCACCAACACGAAGATCAACGCGAGCACCGCCAGCGCGACGGCGGCCTGGGCGTAGTAGGTATGCAGCTGCCCGGTTTCGGGGCGGCGGGCTAGCCGTCCCAGTGACCGCGCCGCCGAGCCGACATCCGCTACCAGCTTGTCCACGCCGTCGTCGGCCCGTGCCGCCGCCCGGGCCAGCCCAAGGCCGCCGCGGGCGATCTGGTGCACGGCGCGGTCGAGGACCCCATCGTCGAAGGCCGCCAGAGCCCGGGCCAACCCCAGGGTCGGGCCCGCGACCACGATGCGGGCCGCCCGCTCGAGGTGCAGCCACCCGGTGAGCCAGCCGCGGGCCGACGTGGCCAGGGGTCCCGGACGGGCACCCCGCCACCAGGTCACCGCGCTGGCGGTGACCGCGGCCGCCGTGCTCACGGCCAGCTCCCACCACGCGGGCGACGGCTCACCGGCGGCACCGAGCGCCCGGCCCAGCGGCCCGGCCAGTGCCGGTACCGCCAGCACGCCGAGGACAGTGGCCAGGACCGCCAGGACCGCGAGCGGCGGGCGTGTCACCGGCGCGACGCGGCGGGTACCGGGCCGTTCGGTGTCATACCGCTCGTCCGCGTCCGCGGGCACCGGCTGCCAGACATACCAGGCCGCTTTCGCGCTGTAGACCGCCGACACCACGGCGGCGGCCAGCCCCACGACATACAGGGCCGGGCTCGTGCGCAGCGCGGCGGCGAGCACGTCGTCCTTGCTCACCCAGAGCGACCCGGGCGGCAGCCCGGCCAGCACCGCCGCGCCGACGGTGAACGTCACCCCCGCGAACCGGTAGCGGCGGGCCGCGCCGCGCAGCGCCGGGAGCTGCTTGGTGCCCAGCGCGGTCAGCCACGCCCCGGCCCCGAGGAACAGCAGGCTCTTGGTCGCCGCGTGCGCCACCAGCTGCATCACCCCGCCGCGGATGCCGCCCGCCCCGGCGGCTAGCACCATGAACCCGACCTGGGCGCAGGTCGAGGCGGCCAGCAACTGCTTGAGGTCGGCCTGGGCGACCGCGACCAGCCCCAGTGCCAGCGCGGTGACCGCCCCGGCCCAGGCCGTCACCGGCGCCCCCCAGCCGGACGCCACCAGCAGCGGATGGGTCCGCAGCAGCAGGTACGCCCCGGCCGCGACCATGGTGGCCGAGTGCAGCAGCGCCGAGACCGGGCTCGGCCCTTCCATCGCCCGCGACAGCCAGAAGCTGAACGGCAACTGCGCCGACTTGCCGAATGCCGCCAGCACCACCCCGGCGGTGATCACCGCCAGCCACGGCCGGGCGGCGTGCGGCAGGGCGGCGAGGGCGAGGCTGCCGACCCCGCCGGCCATGGCCGCGCCGGCCGCCACGTACAGGCCGAGATCGGCGGCGCGGGTGGTCAGGAATGCGGTGCTGGCGGCGGTGACCCGCCGCGGTTCGCGCCACCAGTAGCCGATCAGCGCGTAGCTGGCGGCGCCCATCGCCTCCCAGCCCATCAGCAGCAGCGGGAGCGTCGCCGCGATGACAGTGACCAGCATCGCCCCGGCGAACAGCAGCATCAGCCCGTAGAACCGGCCCCGGTTCTCCCGCACCTCGAACTCCCCGGCGGCGAACACCAGCACGGCCAGCGTGACCGCGGCCACCGTGACCACCAGGACCGCGGACAGGCCGTCCACCCGGACCGTAGCGGCGATGCCGGTGAGCAGCGGCGCGGACGCGGCCGGGCGCAGCGCCGCGGCCGCGCACGCCAGGGCCAGCGTGACCGCGGCGGTCAGCGTGCCCGCCGCCGGTGCCGCCCGGGTCGCCCGCATCCCGGCCACGGCCAGGACGGTGCCGCTGGCCAGCGGCACCGCGGGCAGCAGCCAGGCCAGCCAGGCGGCGCTGGTCATCGCCTCAGATCCGCGGCCATATCGGTCATGTCCACGTCACGGGCCCGGAAGATGGCGGTAGTGACGGCGAATCCCATCGCCATCTCCACCGCCATCGCCACCACCACGACGACCAGGATCACCTGGCCTGCCGCGCTGGCCGGCGCCAGGTAGTGCCAGAACGCGCCCGCCGCGACGGTGACTCCGTTAAGCATCAGCTCCAGCCCCATCATGATCATGACGATCGACTGCTGGGACAGCGCGCCGTACAAGCCGACCGCGAACAGGGCCGCCGCGAGCAGGAGGAACAGCTGCAGCATCACCGGCCCACCCCTCCTCGCACCGGGTCGGCCGGCGGCCGGCGTTTCAGGTCGTCGCCGAACCGGTCGTAGCGGCCCCGGTGGGTGGCCAGCACCACCGAGGCCACCATGGTGGCGAACAGCGTGACCCCCAGGACGATCATGGTGAGCATCTGCGGCCCCATCAGCGCCGCCCCGAGCTGGAACGCGTCATCGCGTGGCGGGACGCCGGCCCGGTGCGGCCACGGGGTAACGAGAATCCCGGTGGCGAGCAGGGCGAACGTGGCGATGCTGATGGCCAGCGAGCCGCGTTTGTTGTGATACATCGCCATCGGCATCAGCCCGGCCGGGTTCATCATGTAGGCGACCATGAACACGGCCATGATGACCATCTCCATGACCATCATGAGGATCACCACGGTGCCCAGGTAGGCCAGGCCGAGCCAGATCAGCAGCCCGCCGGAGGCCAGGAACGACACCAGCAGCGCGATGGTGGCCCGGGCCATCGAACTGAACCGGAACACCATGAATCCGCTCGCCGCGGCGAGGGGTCCGAGCATCCAGAACACCACCGATGTCACGGCGGTCCTCCCATCGTCAGCACGACCAGCGCCACGGCCAGCGCCTGCGCGATCATGAGCGGAATCAGCACGACCCAGGCCAGCTCGGCGTACCGGTCGGCGCGGATCACCGGCAGCCGGCGGCGGCCCCAGACAAGCAGACCCAGGACCGTGAGGGTCTTGACCGCCGACCACGCCCAGGGCGGCAACGCCGGCCCGGCCCCGCCGCCGAGGAACAGCGGCACCGCCATCCCCGCCCCAGAGGTGAGCAGCAGCCACCGCCCCGCCACCAGCATCAGCCGGTCCGGCCCAGAAAGCTCCGCCGCCACTCCGCCGGCCAGGTCGCGGCCGGCCGGATAGCCGAACGGGCCGAGGAAACTGAACGCGTACACGCTGACCAGGTAGACGGCGAACGCGGCCGGCATCCACACCGCAAACCACAGATGCCCCTGCGCGGCCGCGATGACCGCGGCGTTCAGCGACTGCGCCCCGCTGGCCGCGCAGATCAGCGCGAACATCAGCGGCAGCTCATACGCGAGGCCCTGCGCGACGAACCGGTACCCGCCGACCAGGCTCAGCGCCGAGTTCGGCCCCCAGCCCGCCATCCACACACCGGCCCAGGTGAGCACCTCCATCGCGTTGAACCACACCACCCCGACGCTCATCCGGCTCACCGCCACGGGCCCGAACGGGATCACCACCGCCGACAGCACCCCGGCAGCCGGCACCGTCGCCAGCCCGAGCCGCCACAGCAGCGCGTCCGGCGCCCGCGTGGTGCGCCGCTGGGCGGCCAGCAGCCGCGGCACCTCGGCCAGCGGCGCCGCCAGCACCGCCCAGGTCACCCGCCGGCCCGCTGCCCGGGCCGCCAGCCCCGCGTCCGCCGCGGCCGCGGCGACCGTGAACGCGGCCAGCAGCGCCGGGACCACCAGCACCGCCCACAGCGGCGCGCTACCCACCACGGCCCGCACCCACCCCGGCCGGCAGTTCGTCAAGGTCCGGGTCCAGGCTGGCCACGATCAGCCGGGCCGCCGCGAATTCCGCGCCCGCCAGCAGCCGAGGCAGCACCGCGAGCAGCACGGCAGACGGTACCTGACCGCCGCCTGCCCGGCCGCGGGGAGCCGCCAGCACCGAACTGTCTAGCCGCGAATCGTCATCGAGCAGCGCGGCCACGTCCGCCAGATCGCCGCACCAGCGGCGGTAGCGCGCCGTGACATCACCCGCCACGCCCGGTGCCTGGCGGCCCGCCCCGGCAGCGACCGCGTCGTCGAGCCGCAGCACGCCCATCCCCAGGGTGGACCAGGCCAGCAGCCGGGACCTGGCCACCCGCGCGGCGAACCGGCGCACAGCAGGTCCCAGCCTGGAGGCCGGCTTGCCGCCCAGGGTGTCATCCCGGAGCGCCCGGGCTGCTGTGGCCGCGTCGGCCCAGCCGGCGACCGCGAGAAACCGGGCCAGGCTGTCCAGGTGAGCCGCGGCCCGCCGCCGCGCCGCCGCGCCGGTGGTGACCGGGTCGCCGGCGGAGGCCCGCCGCCACGGTTCGGCCCAGAACGACGCGGCGGCCGCCGCCAGGCCCACGGCAGCAGCCTCGGCGTGCTGCACCACGTCGCCCTGCAGGGTCAACCGGGTCACCAGCCCGGCGGGCCAGTCCGGCAGGAGCGGGCCGAGGGGCACATGTAGCTGGTCAAGCTTCAGCCCGTCCCGGTCGTCCGCCCGGTCTGCCATCGGCAAGCCGGCCGGCATCCCCATGTCCCCCATATCGTGACCGTGGCCGCCCCCGCTCATGCCGTCATGGCCGCCCGGGTCGTGTCCCCCCTGGCTGGCGGGGTGGCGACTCGCGGCTGAACGCCGCTGATCCGCGGCGCTGGCGAGCTCGGTCCGGGCGGCGTCCAGCGCCGGGGCAACATCGCCAGGCCGGGCGGCGCGAGCCCGGGCCCGCGGCGCCGGGATTGCCGCCCACGCTGCCTCCACGGCCTCGGCGATGTCCGGGGCGGCAGTACCGGCGACCAGGAGCACGTCGGCGTCCGCAGGGGTCAGCGCGACCGGCCAGCCGCGGCGGCGCAACTGCTCCTCGGCCGTGAGCCGCACGTCCGTGCCGCCCGGCATCGCGGCGATCATGACGTGCGGCCGGGTCGCTCCGGCGCGCAGCAGCAGGCCGGTCACGTCCACCGGAGCGCGCCCTCCCGCCAGGCGTAGGCCACGCCGGCCAGCAGGATGGCCAGGAAGGTGAACATCTCGATGACACTGCTCGCCCCCACCGCCGAGATGACGCGGGTCCACGGGTACATGAAGATCATCTCCATGTCGAAGGCCAGGAACAGCATCGTGATCGCATACCAGCGCAGATGGAACCGGCTGACGGCGTGTTCGGCCGGCGCCAGGCCGCCGGTGAACGGCGCCGCTGTCAAAGGCGACCGGGCCACACCCACCAGCCATGACACACCGTAGATCACGCCGTACACCAGCGCCACCAGCCCCAGCAGCGCGGCCGCCGCATTGAACCCGGCCATCCAGCCGCTCTCCTTCCTGCGCCTGCGAGTCAGCCGCCCTACACCAGCATCTGATCAGGCTGAGGCCGGGCTACCGGCGGCGGGGTCGAAGGGTTGGAACCGGCGCAGCCGCAGGCTGTTGGTGACCACGAACACGGAGCTGAACGCCATCGCGGCGGCGGCGATCAGCGGGTTGAGGAAGCCAAGGGCCGCCAGCGGGACGGCAACGCAGTTGTAGCCGAACGCCCAGAACAAATTGCCCTTGATGATGCGCAGGGTGCGACGGGACAGCAAGATCGCGTCGGGTACGGCAAGCAGGTCGCCACGGACCAGGGTCAGGTCCGACGCCTCGATCGCGGCGTCGGTGCCTGTGCCCATGGCCAGGCCCAGGTCGGCCTGGGCCAGCGCGGCGGCGTCGTTGACCCCGTCGCCGGCCATCGCGACCACCCGGCCCTCCTCCTGGAGCCGCCGGATGGCGTCCACCTTCCCGGCCGGGAGTACTCCGGCGACCACCTCGCCGATTCCTGCCTGAGCGGCCACGGCGCGGGCGGCGCGCTCGTTATCGCCGGTCAGCAGCACCGGCCGCAGGCCCATCCCGCGCAGTCGCCTGACCGCTTCCGCCGAGGTGGGCTTGATCGTGTCGGCGACCGCGAGCAGGCCGCGGACCTGCCCGTCCCAGCCGGCGAAAACGACCGTCTGCCCGGCTGCCTCCGCTGCCGAGGCCCGGGCGGCGAGTCCGGCCGGGACGGCGAGCGCCCCCTCCGATTCCACCCAGCCTGGCCGGCCCACCGCCACGGCGTGCCCGTCCACCATGCCGGTGACGCCGAGCCCCTGATGGCTGGTGAACTCCGCCACGCCCGGCAAGCCACCGTCGAGCAAGCCACCGTCGAGCCTGGCCCGCGCGGCTGCCGCGATCGCGGCGGCGATCGGATGCTCCGAGGCGTCCTCGACCGCCCCGGCCAGCCGCAGCAGCTCAGCCGGGTCCGTCCCGGGCGCGGCGCTGACGTCGGCCAGGCTCATGTCCCCGGTGGTGACGGTGCCGGTCTTGTCCAGCACGATGGTGTCGACGGCGCGGGTGGACTCCAGTACCTCCGGGCCCTTGATCACGATGCCGAGCTGGGCCCCGCGGCCCGTGCCGACCAGGATCGCGGTGGGGGTGGCCAGCCCCATCGCACACGGGCAGGCGATGATCAGCACGGCCACCGCCGCGGCGATCGCCGCGCCGGCGCCCTGTCCTGCGGCCAGCCACCCGGCCAGCGTTATGACCGCGACACCGATGACGACCGGGACGAACACCGCCGAGACCCGGTCCGCCAGCCGCTGCACCGGCGCCTTCCCGGCCTGTGCCTGCGCCACCAGGCGGGCCATCTGCGCGAGTTGCGTGCCGGCGCCGACCCGGGTCGCGCGGACCACCAGCCGCCCGCCGGCGTTCACCCACCCGCCCGTCACGGCGTCCCCGGGGCCGACCTCGGCCGGGACCGGCTCGCCGGTCAGCAGGGAGGTATCCGCCGCCGAGCTGCCGGATGCGACGATCCCGTCGGCGGCGATCTTCTCCCCGGGCCGGACCACGAACTCCTCGCCCGCCGCCAGTTGCCCCACCGGGATGCGTATCTCGCCGCCGTCGCGGAGTACCGCGACGTCCCGGGCGCCCAGTGACAGCAGCGCCCGCAGCGCCGCGCCCGACCGCCGCTTCGCCCGGGCCTCCAGGTAGCGGCCGAGCAGGATCAGCGCCGTCACTCCCGACGCGACCTCCAGGTAGGTGGCGTCCGCGCCGCTGCCTTGGGCGAGCCAGGTGAAGCCCATCCGCGTGCCCGGCCGGCCCGCGGACCCGAAGAACAGCGCGTATAGCGACCACAGGTACGCGGCCGCCACCCCGACCGAGATCAGCGTGTCCATGGTCACCGCGCCATGCCGCACGTTGACCAGCGCCGCGCGGTGGAACGGCCAGGCTCCCCACACCGCCACCGGGGACGCCAGCGTCAGCGCGGCCCACTGCCAGTTCCGGAACTGCAGGACCGGGACCATAGCCAGCACCACCACGGGGACCGCCAGCAGCAGGGACACCAGCAGCCGCTGCCGCAGCGCCGCCGCCTCCCCGGTATCGTCCGTCTCCTCCGCCTTCCCGGGCGCCTCGTCCCCCGGCACGGAGGGCAGGGCGGCGGTGTAGCCGGCCTGCTCAACCACCGAGACCAGGTCACCCGGGCTGACCGTGGCGGGGAAGGCGACTTGCGCGGTCTCGGTCGCGAAGTTGACGGTCGCGGTAACCCCATCGAGCCGGTTCAGCTTCTTCTCGATCCGGGCCGCGCACGAGGCACAGGTCATACCGCCGATCACCAGGTCGGCGCGGCGGATCGCGTCATGCGCGAACCCGGCCGAGCTCTCGCCCGTCGCCGTGCTCATGAGCACAGCCTCCCGTCGTGTCGTGGTCAGGACCGCACGAGACGTGCGATCGCGTCGGATGCCTCACGGACCTTCGCGGTGGCGACATCGCCGCCCTCAGCGGCCGCCTGGGCGACGCAGTGACTCAGGTGGTCTTCCATCAGCCCCAGGGCCACCGACTGCAGCGCCCTGGTCGCCGCCGATACCTGGGTCAGGATGTCGATGCAGTACTTGTCTTCCTCGACCATCCTCTGCAGGCCGCGGACTTGCCCCTCGATCCGGCGGAGCCGCTGCAAGTAGTCCTCTTTGCCAGACGTGTATCCGTACATGCCACCCTCCGCTCGGCTGCTCACCCGCAGCTACAGCGGCAGATTACCATACCCCGGATAGGTATATAACGAGCCCCGGACGGGCCGCCGCCGACGTTCCGGTCAGGCTGACCGGGATGCCATCGCCGTGGAGGCCTTCTTGGCCGCCCAGCTGGGCTGTCCTCTCGTGTTCGATGGGGTTGCCGGGGTTCTGACCCTGGAGGTCTGCTGCTGCTCACTGGTCGCGGCGATGCACCACGGCCACCGCGACCACCGGGGCGGGCAGTGGCGCTTTACCTGATTGCCGCGGGAAAGGGCACGCCTGGGCATCCTGCGATCGGACAAGCTGACCGGCACTGCCCCATGAGCGGTCGGACGAGGCCCGGGCCGAGATAGAGCGTAGGTTCGTGGGTCGTGGATTCACTCAAAGCCGGATGTGTCGCCTGCCCCGCGGCGCACGATCTTGGGCTCCTGCTGAGAGAAGTCGATCACCGTTGTCGGCTCGGTGCCGCAGTCGCCCGAGTCGATCACCGCGTCCACGGCGTGATCGAGCTGCTCGGCGATCTCCCGCCCATGGGTCATGGGCTCGTCCTGGCCGGGCAGCAGCAGGGTGCTCGAGACGAGCGGCTCGCCGAGTTCGGCGAGCAGCGCCTGGGTCACCACGTGGCGCGGGATCCGCACGCCGACGGTCTTCTTCCCCGGGTGCTGCAACCTGCGCGGCACCTCCTTGGTCGCGGGCAGGATGAACGTGTAACTGCCGGGGGTCGCCGCCTTGATGGCCCGGAACACCGAGTTGGCAACGTACACGAACTGGCCTAGCTGGGCGAAGTCCTGGCACACCAGCGTGAGGTGGTGCCGGTCATCGAGGTGCCGGATCGACCTGATCCTGGTGATGCCGTCCCTGCTGCCGAGCTGGCACCCGAGCGCGTAGCAGGAGTCCGTCGGGTAGGCGACCACGCCGCCTGCGCGCACGATATCGGCGATCTGGATGATCGCGCGCCGCTGCGGGTTGGCCGGATGGATGTCGAAGTACCTGGCCATGCGACGAGCTTAGGGTCATCGCCCGTCTCATCGCCGGCCGGTCCCCCGCACTACTGAGTGCCTCTCGGCGGTGAAGCCGCCGCCCGGCAGCCCGCTCCACGCTGAGGTCAGTGCTGCTCGCCGTCGACCGCGGTGGCGAACGCTCGCAACAGTTCGGGGTGTGACTGGTCGGAAGTCGCGAGTGTGTCGTCGAGTGACTGCGCGATGGTCACTCGGGCGAGAGCCGCGTTCGCCGCTGCCTCCGCGGCCTGGTACACGCTGGTTAGCATGGGGCGGATGCTGTAGCCGATCGGGCACTTCGCTGATGGAGGTGTCGCGTGCAGTGCGAAGAGCGGCCCGTCGTGGAGTGCGGTGCGCACATCGAGCAGGGTGATCTGCTCCGCGGGCCGGGCGAGTGACCAGCCTGCGGGCGAGCCGCGGTGCGAGTTGACGAGCCCCGCATCCCGCAGCGCGCCCAGCACGCGCCGGATGACGACCGGGTTGGTCTTCACGCTGCGCGCGATTGCCTCCGAGGTCGCCGGCCCGCCGCCTAGACGTGCGTGCAGTTCGATCCATTCCAGTGCGTGCGTCGCGATGGTCAGCCTGCTGTTCGCGCTCAAGGACGCGTTCCTCTGATATCTGTGGGCCGGCCGGTCAGCATCGTCCTATGCGGCCTTGAAGAGCTTGGCTGCGCCCCACAGCGATCCAGGGTTTGCGCGCCGGGCATGCTTGCGCAGTACACCCTCGTACAGTTCTGTCGCAGTGGCGGTCTGCGCCTCGGCATTGTTGAAGTCGGTCAGGTAACGGATCGACTCGTCGATGTTCACCGGCTCGTCGTCGCAGTCGGGCTGCTTGTGGCCCGCGACAACGTAGAGCGGGTCCAGGTCTTTGAGCTTGGTGAGGGACGCGATCCACTCCTGGCGCGAGGTCGTCGTGGTCTCCGCGAGGTACATATGTGCGTCAGGTCGCGCCCGCGCGCCTTGACCCATTCGACCAGGCGCTCGTTCTGCTCGATGGTGGTGAAAGTGTCGACCAGCACGGCGTCGTGGTCGCCGAAGATCAAGGTGGCAGAGTTCGCGACCCAGCGCAGGTCCTCGTTGTCGCCTGCGGGCAGATCCCGCGTCAGGCCCTCTCTGCGCACGAGGAGGGTCTCGTAGTGGAGTTGAGACATCATGAAGTCCCTTCGTAGCCGGGTCTCGAGTCAATGTAACAAAAATGGTTACATCAAACAAGACCATCGTCGCGGTGGTGGACGGCGACGCTGCTGCGCGCTCATAACCACGATGTGCGGCGCGCTCGGAAGCTGGCTATCGGCTTGGGAGCGATCGCGGCAGCCCGAACCACGGGAGCACGGTGTTCTCAAAGCGGGTCATGGCGCAGATCCGGTCGCCGGAAAGCGTGAGCACGAAGAGGCCGACCCCGTGGCTGATGCCGTCGGGGGCGCGCAGGTAGGCCCCGAACGCCGGCTGACCGTTGGCTCGCGTCGGGACGAGGTCGAACCTCCGGCCCGCGCGGAACAGGCTGGCGCAGAAGCGGGCCACGACGTCTCGGCCCTCGTACTCGAGGGGCATCGGCGGCATCGACATGAAGACGTCGTCCGTGAGAAGGGCCACCACCGCGTCGAGATCGGCGGACTCCCATGCCCGGACGAACTTCGCCACGATCGCATCCTCGGAGGGTGAGCCGGAGGCGGGAGGCGGCTCGCGGTCGGCGGTCGTCGGTCGTCGGCGCTGCAGGCTGGCGCGCGCCCGCTTGAGGGCGCTGTTGACCGATTCGACGGTCGAGTCCAGCATGCCGGCCACCTCGCTCGCGTGGAATTCGAGGACGTCGCGCAAGATGAGGACGGCGAGCTGGCGGGGCGGCAGGACCTGCAGTGCGGTCACGAAGGCCAGGGAGATGGATTCGGTCTGCTCGTAGCGGGCCTCCGGCCCGGGCGGCACGCTGATCGCGCCCTCGAGAAGGGCGTCGGGAATGGGCTCGAGCCACACGACTTCGCCGAGCCGGGTGGGCTCGGGCGGTTCAGCCCCGGGGATGTCCCACTCCTTGGCCGGGCGCCGGCTGGCCGAGCGGAGCGCCTTGAGGCACCGGTTGGTGGCGATCCGGTAGAGCCAGGTGCGGATCGAGGCGCGTCCCTCGAACCCGGCGATGCCTTGCCAGGCGTCAAGCAGCGTGTCCTGGAGGGCGTCCTCGGCGTCCTGGAACGATCCGAGCATCCGGTAGCAGTGCACCTGCAGCTCCCGGCGATACGGCTCGGTCAGCTCTTTGTACGCGTCGCCGTCCCCGGCTCGAGCCCTAGTGATCAGGTCGGCTGTCACCACACCCACGCTACTGTCACCTCTCTCACGCACCGTCTCGCACTTGCCGTGTAGACCCCGGCCGAGAGGCGAACTGGGCGGTCGGCGGACGCCCACTTTCCCGACGTCGCGGTCTCTGCATTGTCGACGGCTCTAACCACCCGAGAGAAGGGGAAGCAGCGATGATGCTGAAGGACAAGGTTGCAGTGATCTACGGAGCGGGAGGTGCGATCGGCGGTGCCGTCGCACGCGCCTTCGCGAGCGAGGGAGCCGAGGTTTTTCTCACGGGGCGCCGCCGGGCACCGGTCGACGCGGTCGCTGAGGACATCGTTTCCGGCGGCGGATCCGCCGAGGCGGCGACGATCGACGCTCTCGACGAGCAAGCGGTGGACAAGCATCTGCAGTACGTCGTCGATAGGGCGGGCCGCGTCGATATCTCGTTCAACGCGGCCGGGATCCCGAATGCGAAGATTGTGGGTGTCCCTCTGGTCGAGCTGGATGTCGAGCAGTTCTCCGAGCCGATCGCGACCTACACGAGATCGTACTTCCTGACCGCACGCATGGCGGCCCGGCGGATGGTCGCGAATAAATCGGGGGTGATCATGACCGTCACCGCAATCCACTCGCGGACGGGCCTCCCATTGGTGGGAGGCTACGGTCCGGCGCAGGCCGCCAAGGAGGCACTCACTCGAGGCCTATCCACCGAGCTCGCACCTCACGGCATTCGCGTGGTCGGTCTGCGACCACAGGCCCTGCCGGAGTCAGACACGATCAAGGAAGCCTTCGAGCGTCGCGCCAAGGCATCGGGAATGACCTGGGAACAGTTCCAAGATGTGCTCGCAACCAGGACCCACGGGCGACGGCTTATGACGCTCACGGAGATGGCTAACGTGGCGGCCTTCATGGCTTCCGACAAGGCCAGCGGGATGACGGGAACCACCGTCAACCTGACCTTGGGCAGCCTGGACGACTAGCGGGATAGCGGGGGAGTCCATCGTGGCAACCAAGACAGGCGCCGGCAAAGGAATAATTCTCCTACTGTCGTGCGCGGCACAGTTCATGGTCGTGCTCGATATTGCGATCGTGAATGTCGCCGCGGGGGGATTGAGCGCTCCGGCCGCGCAGATCGGGGCTCTGTCCGGTGTCGCAAACTCATTGACCGGTCTGGCATCGGGGCTCGTCGAAACCACGCGCGAGATCGGGGGCGCCATTGGGGTGGCTGCCGTCTCGACGGTTCTCGTCTCGCGCGTCGGCGAGATCCCCGGTGCCGCCGACCCGGTGGCTCGTCGCCTGGCTACGGCGAACGCTTTCCATGGCGCGTTCTGGGTGATGTTTGCCGTCGCAGCCTTGGGCGCGCTGACGGCTGCGATTTCTTTCCCGCGGCCCCCAACGCAAGAGATCGAGCCCGGGCCGTCTCCGTCCGACCTTTCGATGGCCCCGCAACCGACCGAAAGGCCTGACCGAGCCGAGATGTGGTGATCAAACAGGGGCGAGATGAGCGAGAGCACGCGGACTCACAACCCACGCCGCCCGCGGCGGTGTAGCTGACAACACCAACCAAGAAGGAGAACCGATATGGGAAAGATAGTGATCAGCACGAACGTCTCGCTCGACGGAGTGGTCCAGGACCCGGACGGTGAGGAGGGCTTCAGGCTGGGCGGCTGGTTCGGCCAGTTCGGGGACAAGGACCTCGAAGCGTGGGCCAAGCTCGAGCTCGACGAGGCGCTGGGCACCGAGGCCCTGCTGCTGGGTCGGCGGAGCGACGAGTGGTTCGCCGCGCGGTGGCCATCCCGGAGCGGTGAGTGGGCAGACAGATTGAACAGCCTGCCCAAGTACGTCGTGTCCTCGACCCTCGAAGAGCCCAAGTGGAACAACTCGACGGTCCTGAAGGGCGACGTGGTGGACCAGGTCTCGAAACTGAAGCAGGAGCTGGACGGGGACATCGTCGTCTACGCCAGCTATCAGCTCGGGCGCACGCTGATCGAGCACGACCTGGTCGACGAGCTGCGGCTGGTCGTCTTCCCGGTCATGCTCGGGGCTGGCGAGCGCCTCTTCGGCGAGACCAGCGACAAGAAGTCCCTGCGTCTCCTCCACACCCGGACCGTCGGTAACGGCCTCGCCTTCCTCACCTATCAGGTTGTCCGAGACGCCTAGTGGGCGTCGGATGGCGCCAGCGTTCCGAAAGCTCGGATGCCGCCCGCCGCCGGGCGGACATCCGGGAGAGTGCCTAGCGATCTGACCCAACAGATCCGGCCGCACGTCCCGTGAAGCAGCGCCCGATAAGGACATGCTCGTGGGAACCTACGCCTCGAGCGTCGGCTCGTCGGGGGCGGACAGGCTCAGCACGGCGCCGGCCACCGCAGGCGACGCGCAGAACTTCGCCTCCAGCGCCCGCAGCCGGACGGCCAGGTGTGACTCGATGTCATCACCGGTGAGGTCGACGTCGCCGGTGACGAAGACCATCCGCGGACCGACGACTTCCAGCCGCAGATAGGTCACCCGGGCAACCTCGGGCATCTCCAGCAGGGCCCGGATAGCCGCCGAGCGTACCCGGGGGTCGGCTTCCTCGCCGATCAGGAACCGCCGGTTGCGGTTGATCAAGACGACCGCGACGACGGCGAGCAGCACGCCGACCAGGATCGAACCGGCCGCGTCCGGCACCGGGGAACCGGTCAGCTGATGGGCGGCCAGCCCGGCCGCCGCGATGACCAAGCCGGTCAAGGCGGCGGAGTCCTCGGCGAACACCGCCCGCAGCGTGGGATCGGAGGTGGCCATCACGTGCTCGATGAGGTCCCGCTGCATCGACTCGGCCTCGGATCTGGCCTGCCGGACCGACCGCAGGAACGAGATTCCCTCCAGGACAAAAGACACGGCCAGCACCACGTACCCGACGAGGAAGCGGTCGGCCGGCCCGGGATGAATGAGTTCCTGGATGCCGTGCGTGACCGATACGGCGGCGCCGGCCACGAACAGCCCGAGCGCGGCGAACAGCGACCATACGTAGGCTTCCCGGCCATGACCGAACGGGTGAGTGCGGTCGGGCGGTCGGCGGGACCGCCGGTTGGCGATCAGCAGGAAGATCTCGTTGCCGGAGTCGGCCCACGAATGCGCCGCCTCGGCCACCAGCGACGCCGATCCGGTCACCGCGGCGGCGGCCGACTTCGCCGCGGCTACCAGGACGTTGGCGCCGAAGGCCACCAGCACCGTGGTGAGACTCTCCGATGCGCTGGAACCGCGCAGCAACGGCACCGACATGAGCGGCTCACGGGATCCGCGGGCAGCCCCCTCGGCCGCAACCGGTGCCGGAGTCTGCTCGCCGCCCTGCTCGCGCGCCATCAGCCAGTCTTACACAAGCCGCCGGCACCAGGAACGGGCACAGGCATCACACCTAAGCAGTCACTTCCCGGATCCCGGAATAGGACCAGGGAGGTCTTGATTATCTCTATTATCTCGATCTTAATGGACGACTTTGCGAGCGGGCCAGGTGACTGTTCAAGGCATCGACAGGGAAACCTTCACCGCAGACTGGACGCGGTGGCACCGCCATCCCGAGCACCCGCTGCGGGCCAGGTTCAACGGAGTCGCTGCCTACGAGCGATGGTTCCACTCGTACGGAACGGAGTGACCTCCCATGCACCTGTCCGTCGCGCTCGATGGCGCGGGCTGGCATCCCGCCGCGTGGCGCGAGCCACGGGCGCGCCCGGCCGAGCTGTTCACCGCCCGCTACTGGACCGACGTCATCGCCGAGGCCGAACGAGGCTTGCTCGACTTCGTCACCATCGAAGACGGCTTCAGCCTGCAGTCCTCGCGGACCGACCGGGTAGGCGGGCGCCTGGATGCGGTGCTCATCGCCGCCCGGGCGGCCCCGCTGACCCGGCATATCGGGCTGGTACCGACCGTGATCGTCACGCACACCGAGCCGTTCCACATCTCCAAGGCCATCGCGACGCTCGATTACGCCAGCAACGGCCGGGCCGGTGTCCGGGTGCGGGTATCGGCCAGCCCGGATGAGGCCGCTCATTTCGGCCGCCGGGTCTTCCCGCGGCTCTCCCCGGCGGATCGCGACGATCCGGCGGTGCACCAGCTGAAGAGCGAGCTGTTCGATGAGGCGGCCGACTACATCGAGGTGGTCCGGCGGCTGTGGGACAGCTGGGAAGATGACGCCGAGATCCGCGACGTCGCGAGCGGCCGGTTCATCGACCGCGGCAAGCTGCATTACATCGACTTCTCCGGTGACTACTTCAGTGTCAAGGGCCCGTCGATCACTCCCCGGCCGCCGCAGGGCCAGCCGGTCGTTTCCGCTCTGGGGCACGCGGCCGCGGCCTACCGGCTGATCGGGAGAGCCGCCGATATCGGTTATGTGTCGCCGGGCGACGCCGGTCATGCCGCCCAGATCGTGGCCGAGATCCGCGCCGTCAGCCGTGCTCATGACCCGATTCACATCTTCGGCGACCTGGTCGTTTTTCTCGGCCCGAGCGTGGCCGCGGCGGCCGACCGGAAGGCACGCCTGGATGAGCTCGCTGGGTATGTGTACACCAGCGACGCGACGGTCTTTACCGGCACGCCCGCGCAGCTGGCTGGCTTGCTGGCCGAATGGCAGCAGGCCGGCTTGTCCGGCTTCCGGCTGCGGCCCGGCGGCATCCCCGGTGATCTCGAGGCGATCACCAGGGAGCTGGTGCCCGAACTGCAGCGGCGCGGCGCGTTCCGCACCAGCTACGAGGCCGGCACCGTGCGCGGGCTCCTCGGTCTCGGTCGGCCCGCCAGCCGCTATGCCGCCAGTGAAAGCAACTGAGTGAAAGCAACTGAGTGAAAGCAACTGACCATGACCAAGCAAATTCATCTCGCGGCGCATTTCCCCGGCGTGAACAACACCACGGTGTGGAGCGATCCGCGGTCCGGCAGCCACATCGACTTCGGCTCGTTCGGGCACCTGGCCCGCACCGCAGAAAAGGCCAAGTTCGACTTCCTGTTCCTCGCGGAGGGCCTGCGGCTGCGCGAGCAGAACGGCCAGATCTACGACCTGGACGTGGTTGGGCGCCCGGACACCTTCACCGTCCTGGCCGCGCTCGCCGCGGTCACCGACCGGCTCGGCCTGGCCGGCACGATCAACTCCACCTTCAACGAGCCGTATGAGGTGGCGCGGCAGTTCGCCAGCCTCGACCACCTGTCCGGCGGCCGGGCCGCCTGGAACGTGGTCACCTCCTGGGACGCGTTCACCGGCGAGAACTTCAGGCGCGGCGGCTTCCTGCCGCAAGAAGCCCGGTACGAGCGGGCCCGGACGTTCCTGCGGACCACCTGGGAGCTGTTCGACTCCTGGCACGGCGACGAGATCATCGCGGACAAGGCGTCCGGGGTGTTTCTCACCCGCGCAAAGCCCGGACGGTTCGAGCACCGGGACGCCTACTTTGATATCAGCGGGCAGTTCAACGTGCCCCGCAGCCCGCAGGGTCGTCCGGTCATATTCCAGGCCGGCGATTCGGAGGAGGGCCGCGAGTTCGCGGCGTCCAGCGCGGACGCGATCTTCAGCCGGCACGGCACGCTGGCGGACGGCCAGGCGTTCTACGCCGACGTCAAGGGCCGCCTGGCCCGGTACGGCCGCACCCCGGACCAGCTGCTCATCTTGCCGGCCGCGACCTTCGTGCTCGGCGATACCGACGCGGAGGCGGCTGAGCGGGCCCGGGAAGTGCGCCGTCAGCAGGTCAGCGGGCAAACGGCGATCGCATTCCTGGAGCAGCTGTGGAACCGGGACCTGTCCGGCTACGACCCGGACGGCCCGCTGCCCGACGTCGATCCCGACCCGGGCGAGCACACCATCGCCCGCGGCCGGGCGAGCGTGCGGATGTACCGGGACCCGCTGGCCACCGCGGCGCAGTGGCGGGCCAAGGCGGAGGCGGAGAAGCTGTCGATCCGCGAGCTGATCATCGAGGTCACCGTCCGCCAGACGTTCGTCGGATCCCCGGCCACGGTCGCCGACGCCATCAACGACCTGGTGCAGGCGGACGCCAGCGACGGGTTCATCCTCGTCCCGCACATCACGCCGGGAGGGCTTGATGAGTTCGCCGCCACGGTGGTGCCGCTGCTGCAGGAACGCGGCGTCTTCCGGTCCGACTACAAGGGCAGCACGCTGCGCGAGCACCTAGGCCTCGACCCGTTGCCCCCCCGGCAAACCCCCACCGCCCGCCGGGCAGCCTCATAAAGTTCCTATTGAGTCAGCAGGCCAGAGGCTCTCCAGGTTGACCACGATCCCCTCCTGGCTGCTGCGCGCGATGATAACCACGGCCTCCTCGGTACCCGGGTTCTCCTCCCGATGCGGCGCATACGGGGGCACGAAGACGTAGTCCCCCGGCTCGGTCAGCAGCCGCACCTCCCGGTCGCCCTCGGCGAAGACGAACGCCGGGTTCCCCGATAGCACGTAGATCGCGGTCTCCGCCTCGCCATGGTGGTGGTCGCCGGAGCGGGTGCCGGGCGCGACATGCGTCTGGCCCATCCACACCTTCGCCGAGCCGGTGCTCTTGCCCGAAATGGCCTCGCGGCGGGTCATCCCGGCGGTCTGGCGGGTGTCAGCACGGAGCTCGCGTCCCCGCACATGGACAAGCGGCTGGTGCCAGCGATCCTGGGTCATCACGCCTCCATTAGCAACTAAACCTATCGGAAATATATGATAAGTCCATCCTGCCAGCTCAGTCGATGAGGTCCGAATGACCCGAACTCGTCCGGTGACCGGACGTCGACCAGGTTTCAGGCGGCCGATTGCCGCGACTACCTCATCGCTGTGCGCCCGGATCGAGGAGTCCTGCTCTTGCGCATGCTACGTCGTGCCGGGCCGGCGCGGAACGTCGGTCACTATCTCACGTGAGTCAAGTTCCCCGTACGGCACGTAGCCCGTGGCGGAGCGCTGGGAACCTGGGAGAAGATGGAACGATGGAGTCGCTGGCCCGACTGCGGGAGCAGCGGGTGTTCTGCTGCCGGCTCAGCCCCGACCGGGCGCTGGGGTCGGTGCAGGAGGCGGATGCGTTCCTGCGGGACCGCGGGCTGCTGACGCGTACAGCGGACTGCGCGCTGCCGAGCCTGTATGAGGCGTGCCATGAGGATCCATACCAGCCGGGCCGCCCCGGCTTCGCCACATGGCCAGCGACCAAGTGGCCGTGGTTCGGCGAGCTGGGCGACCGTGGCCACCTGATCACCGCTGTCCATCGCGGCAAGAGCCTGTTGGTCTCGGGTGAGGTGGCGCGGCTGCTCGACCCGATCTGCCGCGCGGAGATCGCCCGCATGCGCGCCGCTGACCGCGGCTGGGGTCGGCTGCTTGATCACCTTGCCGCCACGGGGCCGTCCAGCATCGAGGACTTGCGCGCTGAGCTAGGGCTCAAGCGGCAGGAGTTGAAGGCGCTGCGGGCACCGCTGGAGCGGTGTGGCGCGATCGTGTCGCGTCCGCTGCACGTCACCGCGGGCGAGGGACATCAGCATTCCAGCGAGCTGGTGCGCTGGGATCAGGCCTACCAGGGCAGCGGCACCGGTGAGGACCCCATGGCCGCGCTCAGGGACCTGCTCGGCGCGGCCGTGCGCGCGGCCGTCCTCGCGCCCGAGAGCGAGCTGCGACGCTGGTTCTCCTGGCCGTGGTACTGGACCGATTCACTCGTGGACGACCTTATCCGCCAGGGGCGGCTCCGCAGGGTCGGTGGCCACGTCGCTCCGGCCGGCCAGAGTGGGCCGCGCGAAGGGCTGCACCGCCCGGCAAAATCCCGGAATTCCGGCTGAAGTTGCGCAGCGAGCCCGTCGCGGATCTGGGGTCTTGGATGGGCCAGCCGCCGCCTGCCTCACGACGGCTGGCCACAGGAGGTTCCTGCCTCAGCTAACTAGGGCAGGCGCCATTGCTGGTTGCTGCCGCCGTTGCAGGTCCACAGGATGAGCTGTGTTCCGTTCGTGGTATTGGAGCCGGGGTCATCGAGGCACTTGCCGGAGGCCGGGTTGACCAGCGTGCCGTTGGTCGCCTGCCATTGCTGGTTGCTGCCGCCGTTGCAGGTCCACAAGTCGATCAGGGTGCCGTTGCTGAAGTTGGCGCCGGTGATGTCCATGCAGCCGCCGTCGATGGTGAGGGTGCCGTTGCTGTTGACGGTCCAGTTCTGGGCGGCGGTGTTGCCGTCGCAGTCCCATATCTGCACCTTGTTGCCGTTCGCGCCGCTGCCGTTGTTGTTGTCGGCGCACTTGGCGCTGTTGAGGCCGGACACGATAGGCCCGGTCGTCCCGCCGCCGCCGGAGGAAGGCGAGTAGCCGGCCGCGACGATGTTGGCCTGGACCGCGTTCTCGGTGGCGTCCGACGGATACCCGGAGGTCATTACGCCTTCGTAGAAGGTGCCGGCGGAACTCTTGCTGTTGTCGCCGCCGATGCCGAGGATGATCGCCCCTTCCTTGTGCATCGGGTTGTAGCCCGACACGTTGGGACGCACTCCGCTGTAGAAGGTTGACAGGCCGCCCGACTGCGCGTTGCCGCCCCGGATGGACCACAGGTTCGCCGTGCCCTTGATGATGGCGGTGGTGAACCGGAAGTTGATGGTCGGGTCACCCGAGTTGAGGTGCTGGTTCACCCCGGAGAACAGGCCGTTTTCCAGATCGGCCATGATCCAGGGGCCGTTGCCGGATCCGAACCCCCAGACCTTGATGTTCCCGAAGTAGATGGCTTCCATGTGGCCGTTGCCGGTGTCGTTGTTGCTGGTCTCGGCGTTGCCGTAGTCGAAGCAGCAGCCGGCGTTGAAGTGCGTGCCGTCGAAGATCGCGTACTCGCCCTCCGCCTGGTCGCCGGTCGCGATGCCCGAGGTGTGGTCATCGCGGTACCCGGTGCCGGGAGCCACGAAGACGCCGTAGGCCTTGTGGCCGCCGACCGTGATCGGCGCCGCGGTCGCGTTCGCCAGATTGTCAGGGCCGCCGGCCGCCCCGCCCCCAGGCGCCTGTGTGAGGTTGTTACCGCGCCCGGACTGGTCATAGATCACGGTGATGACGCAGGTCGTGCCCGCGCAGAACGAGTCCTGCGCGGCCGCGTTGGCGACGCCGCCCGCGCTGAGCGGGTTGATGTTGGTCGTCGCGCTGTCGGAAGCGCGCCTGACCTGGTACAGCGGCCCGTTGTAGTTGCCGTACAGCGCCCGCGTGGTGCTGTGCGCGGCCACGCACGGCGTGCCGGCGTTGCCGTAGATGTCACACGGGCCCGTTCCCGCCGCGCGGGCCGGCGCCGCGCCGGTGGCCACCAGGGCGCTGGTGACCAGCGCCGCCGCCGCGCCCAGGAGCAGCACCGCCTTTCTCGCGTGCCTAAGTCGTGAGCGGAAGGTCATCGTTGAACCTGCCTTTCTTACCCGAGGGTCCATTGCTGGTTGGATTGGCCGTTGCAGGTCCACAGCTCGACCAGGGCGCCGTTGCTCGTGCTGGCCCCGGTCACGTCCAGGCACAGCCCGGACTGCACGCCGGTGATGGTGCCGTTGGAGTTGAGCTGCCACTGCTGGTTCGCGCCGCCGTTGCAGGACCAGATCTCCACCTTGGTGCCCGGCGTGGTCTGGTTGTTGAAGGCGTCCAGGCACTTCTGGCTGCTGCCGCCGTAGACGGTGAGCTGTCGGGAGGAGGTGGAGGTCCAGATCTGGTTGCTGCCTCCGGTGCAGGTCCAGATGTCCAGCTGGGTGCCGTTGGCCTTCGTGGAGTTCGGCACGTCCAGGCACTTGCCCGCCCCCACGGCGTGCACCTCACCGCTGCTCCCGCCCCCGCTGCTGGTGCCGCCCGCGGCCCGGTACATGACGGTGCCGTGTGCCGGGACCGAGGCGCTGATCGTGCCGGTGGTGGTGGAGTTGGCGCTGGTCCACAGGTCGGTCAGCATGTAGCTGGACGATCCCGTCTTGCCGATCGCGGACGCTGTGGTGGAAATCGTCGCCGCCGACCCGGTCTCGTTGAACAAGGCGACGGCCACGTCCCCGTTGGCCAGCGGCTTGGCCAGCACGTCGAGCCCTCCGGACGAGGAGACCTCGTGGCCCTGCCTGCCCAGCGAGTCCTGGTCCACCGCGATCACGGCCCGGTTGGTCAGCACGGACAATGTGGCCGAGCCGGCGCTTACCAGGTTGGTGCCCGCGATCAGCGGCGCGGCCATCTCGGCCCACAAGCTGAACTCCGACTGGTTCTCGGTGGCGCTCATCCCGTTGCCGACCTCGAGCATGTCCGGGTCGTTCCACGCCCCGGGCCCGGCGAAGGAGGCCAGCCCCACGTTGATGTGGAAGTTGTTCAGCATGCTGGAGAAATTGGGCTGGATGTCGGTGGTGGTGCGCCACAGGTTCGACACCGGGGCGGCCCAGGTCCACGGCTGGACGCTGGCATCCCAGCCGTTGCACATGCTGAACACGATCGGGCGGCCGGTCGCTGAAAGCGCGTTCCGCATCCGTGTGTACAAGGTCTGGGCGACCTGCTGGTGCGACTGGCCGGAGAAGCTACTGAACGGGATGTTGCACCAGTCGTACTTGAGGTAGTCGACTGCCCAGGAGGCGAACAGGTTCGCGTCCTGCTGCTCATGCCCGTAGCTGCCAGGGAACCCGGCACAGGTCGCCGTGCCGGCGTCCTCGTAGATGCCGAGCTTCAGGCCAAGGGAGTGCACGTAGCTGGCGACCGCGGCGATGCCATCGGGGAACTTGGACGGATTCGCGGTTAGGTTCCCGCTGGCGTCCCGGCTGGAGGACATCCAGCAGTCATCGATGTTGACGTACTGATAACCGGCTGCCTGCATCCCGTCGTTGTGCATGGCCAGCGCGGTCTGCTCGACCAGTTGCTCGCTGACGTTGCAGCCGTAGGCGTTCCAGTCGTTCCAGCCCATCGGCGCAGTCAGCGCCAGCCCGTTGCCCAGCGCCAGCGCCGACGGCGCCCCCGCCAGCGCGATCACCGGCACCCCCGCCAGCGCCGACGGCGCCCCCGCCAGCGCGATCACCGGCACCACCGGCAAGGCCAGTGCGGCTGCCAGCCACATCCTGGCCGCGCGGGCAACGCTGTGGGCTACCTGCCGCAAGCACATCCGGAACTTCCGGTACATGGCTATCACCTCTTGACGCGTAGAGCCAGCTCAAGTCGGCCAGGATGTTAGCGCTCACAATTCTCAATACGTAAGGACATCGGTGCGGATAGTCAGGGAGTGCCGTTATTGTGAGCGCCAACAACCCGAGCGTCAAGGGGGCAACTCCATTGTGGCGCGCGAGCTCGCGGTTACTGCTTCCCATAGACCTGGTACAGCTTCCGGCCGCCGGCGATGGCGAGTTTGCGGTAGGCGCGGCTCAGGTGCGTCTCGACGGTCTTGGTGGTCACGAACAGCGTCTGAGCGATGGCGGCGTTGCGTCTACGATCAACGGGTGAGTGGCCCAGAGCGCGATCTGCGCATCGACATCGCCCATCCGGCACGTGTCTACGACTACTGGCTCGGCGGACGCTTCCTCTAAACACGCACTAACGACGTGAGCTAGGTGTCGTCTAGTCCGTCGCGTCTGTCGCTACATCATCTAGGGCCAATGTAGGGTCACCTCTAGGGCCACGAGTACGTACGCTGACCTGGCCGAACGTCGCGGGCAGCAGGACCACTCAGCACGTGACCGGTGCTGTCTGACACGCGTACTGATTGAAGACACGGTAGTACTGATTGAATATTCTCCCGGACGTGAGCAGATCATGATGGGAGAGTCATGAGCGTTGTCCAGCCGGATCGTGTAGCGGCCGAGCGCGTCGAGCTGCGGCAAGTCCCGGCAGGGCTTGCACGAGTCCTGGCCGACCCGGAGGCGGATGATCCTGATTCGCAGTCCTGGGCGCACGGCTACCCGCTGCCCGGGACCCGGGTGGCCGCGCGGAATTTCGTACGGCAGGCCGAGGCCGCCGGGGATGGCGGCAACGGTCAGTGGGGCATGTTCGAGATCATCTTGCGCGAGACCGGTGAAGTGATCGGCGACATCGGTTTCCACGGGCCGCCGGATGAGGCCGGGACGGTCGAGATCGGCTATAGCATCGTCGAGCAGTACCGCGGGCGCGGCCTGGTGGGTGAGTCGGCGGTGGCCATCTGCGGCCTGGCCTGGTCCCGGCCGGAGGTTACCAGGATCATCGCACAGACCGAGGAGGGTAACGCGGCGTCTGCGGGCGTTCTGAGGCACGCGGGCTTCCGGGAGGACGGCGTCGCCGATGGCCTGCGGAACTTCTCGCTGGATCGCCCGTAGCGGCCTGATCAACGGCAGCAGGCTGCCGATGGCCCGGCGCGCCGCGCCGGGTCGGCCCCCGGGGCCGCACGCCCGGTGCGTGTGCGGCGGGCAGCTGCGGCGCGGAGCGCCGCCGCCTTGATCTAGTATGGCTCAATTCGGCAGTGAGACGCGGACCAGATCAAGCCGACATCACATAGCCGCGCTCGGGTCCGCAAGTGTGATTACAAGCCCAATATGTGATTAGTAACTGGGTGGCAAGGACAATTTCGAGGCCGATCGCGCGGCCTCGGCGGACGCTCTCAGCCTCGCCCCGGAGTACCTGGACTACGCGGTGGCCAACCGTAAGTTCCTGGTGCGCGCCGCCCGGCTCGGATAAAGCGTGGCAAAACGGGCGCAGTCCGAAAGCTAATCGTTATTGTGTGACACTACAGCCCTTATAGCTTGCGTTTTAACGTGAGTTACGTGTGGGGTCTGATAGCGGGTGCCTGTGCGCATACCGTGAGGTAACGGGCCGTACTGGTGCTTGTTCCGGCGTTTTGCCGGACAGCATGAGTCCGGCCGCCGCATCCTCGGAAGGTCTGGCTAAGGATCTACCGGGAAAGGCGGCGGCCGTGGCCTTCAGTATGGCGTGCCGGCAGCGATCGTGTCAGGCGGCGGGCGGAGATGCCCTAGATGAGCTGGCGGGTTTCCGGCGGGATTTATACCGGTGCCTGTGGCGGCGGGCTGATGCGCTGTTCGAGACGATGGACGCGGTGCTGACCGCCGGGCTCGTGCCGTCGCTGCCGTACTTAAGCCTGGACCCGGCGTTCCGCCGCGGTCACGGCATGGTCTGCCAGGGCCTGGCGCGGGGCCGGGTCGATGAGGAGGCGCTGCGGGACCTGCTGGTCCGGTCCCGTCCGGCGCACTGGCCGTGCGTGTTCGGCATTGACGCCTCCACGATCGGCCGGCCGCGGGCGGTCACCAGCCCGGGCCGGGAGTTCCATCACCACAGCTGCGCCGGTCACACCGGTTGCGGGGACCCGGTGATCAAGGGCTGGGCCAGGCAGTGGCTGTCCCAGCTGGGCTTTGACGCGGATTCCTGGACCGCCCCGCACGATGCCGTCCAGGTCGGCCGGGACGATGCGGCGGCGGTGACCGCCGCGCAGATCCTCGCGCACGCGGCCCGGCTGCGCCGGCACGGGGAGACGCGCATCCCGCTGTACGTGATGGACGCCGGGTACGACGAGGCGCCCGTCACCCTGGGAACTGCGCGAGCACCTGGATCAGGTGCCCAGGCCCTCCGGCCTGCCCCGCCACCGCTTCCCGCATGCCCCATGAGTCCCGCGCGCCCCCGTCCCGGAACCCGGATCCGCCCGCCCGCCCGCGGCAGCAACCACGCCGATGTCACATCGACGTTGCCAGAGCCACCCCGATGTCACATCGGCGTGGCTCATTTCCGGAGTGAGCGCGCGGCACGCCTCCGATTTCGGCGAGCACGACCTCTGCGATATCAGCTGACCTGTCATCGGGTGCCTGCGCCGGGCGGCAGGACCGGCTCGCGGCCGCGGTGTGGTCAGCGGGCGAACTTTTCGATGGCGGCCGGGGTGACCGGGGTGAAGAAGTTGACGAGGTTGCCGTCGGGGTCGCGGAACAGCAGTGACCGGTTGCCCCACGGCATCGTGGTGGGCTCCTGGACGAAGTCCTCGACGAGGCCGGCCAGGTTCTGGTGCACGCCGTCCACGTCGTCGACGAGGAACTCGATGATCACGGTGCGGTTGTCGGCCGGGCGGGCGGCGCCGGGCGCGAACAGCGGGACGGTGCGGGTGCTGCCGATCGCCAGGGTCGCGTGGGCGGTCCTGAGCTCGGCGAAGTCCTCGTTGTACCAGGTCGTCCGCACTCCGGTGGCCTTCTCGTAGAAGCCGGCGAGGCGCGCGACGTCATCGGTGATGACGCGGATCGAGACGAAGTCCATGGTGATCTCCTTGGTCTGCGGATGGGTTCTACCTCGCAGGCTAGGACGAATACTGGACAGAAACGGTCCGGTATTTCCGCTAAATTTTGGGCATGGCCCGACCTGCCGCCCGCGTGCTGACCTTGCTCGAGCTCCTGCAGTCGGGCGGCGTCCGGACGGTGGCCGAACTCGCCGACAGGCTCGGCGTGGACGGGCGGACCGTTCGGCGGTATGTGGACCATTTGCTCGACCTCGACGTGCCGGTGGAGTCGGTGCGCGGCCGCTACGGCGGGTACCGGCTCGCCCCCGGGTACCGCATGCC
>WNGP01000980.1_pt1 | contig 31003 bp, 30 predicted proteins | sample 5407671 | NCBI WGS metagenome assembly WNGP01 (sample SAMN13153381, study PRJNA577476) | soil metagenome | isolation source: 40 cm soil or saprolite under Garry oak tree replicate 2 | place: USA:California | collected 2016-06-15 | reverse complement strand
TCGGCACACGCACCTGGGGCGGATTGGTGGGGATTTATGGCTATCCGCCGCTGCTGGACGGAGGTCACGTCACGGCGCCGCGCGTGGCCATCTACGGCTTAAAAGGCGAATGGGAAGTGGAGAACCGCGGAATCGCGCCGGATATGGAAGTGGAAAACGATCCAGCATCCGTGGTGGCGGGCCACGACCGGCAACTCGAAAAGGCGGTGGAGGTAACCCTGGAGGCCCTGAAGAAAAATCCGGTGGTGATCCCGCAGCATCCGCCGTATCCGAACTATCACAAGAAGTAGCTGAGGGGCGATCCTCCTTGTAGTGGCGCAGCATGCTGCGCCACTACAATTGCGATTGCTGTTGCTTCGTTTTTTCTGAACGGCTCGCCAACAAATCGTAGAACCGGCCGAGTTCATTTTGCCTGGTGGAGAGAATTGCTTGCAGCGGTGTGTTATTTTGAAGCTTAGCTCTTTCCATGCCAGAACTTCCCGAAGTCGAAACGGTAGCGCGAGGATTGCGGCACGCGATTCTCGGGCGGCGAATCCTTTCCGTCACGCTGGGTAAGACAGATTTTATCGACGATCCTAACGCACTTGAGCAACATTTGCCGGGGCGCCAGATTGAAGCGGTCGAGCGTTACGGCAAATTCATGCTCCTGCGGCTGTCGGCGGTGGATCGAGAAACCAGCGTTGCCACTAATGGCGATGCGGCGCCGGCGTCGCTGCTCGTGCATCTGGGAATGACCGGCCAGATCGCGCCGAGTCCAGCGGGGCAGCCTCTGGAAAAACACACGCACGTTTGCTTGCTTCTGGATGACGGGCGCGAGCTGCGCTACATGGATGCGCGGCGTTTCGGGCGCATCGCTTACCTGACGAAAGAATTGCTTGCCGAAGAGCTGGCGGGATTCGGCGCCGACCCGCTCGAAGTGAGCAAGGAGGAGTTCGCGAACAGGATTTGCGGGCGGCGCGCGCGGATCAAGGCGCTCCTGCTGGACCAGAGCGTGCTGCGCGGCGTCGGCAATATCTATGCGGATGAAAGCCTGTGGAAAGCGAAGATTCATCCAGCGCGGCTGGGAGCCAACCTGAGCAGGAAACAAACAGAGACGTTGCGTCACGTGCTGCAAAACATTTTGCGGAAAGCGATTGTGCTGCGCGGGTCCTCGATTTCCGATTTTCTTGACGCCGAAGGCAAGCCGGGAGAATATCAGCGGCACCATCGCGCGTACGGGCGCGAGGGGAAAAACTGTTATCGCTGCAAGACGCTGATCCGGCGCGCAATTGTTGCGGGACGAAGCAGCTATTTTTGTCCAAGGTGCCAGCCGTCGCCGCGCGGCTTTGCTGCATTGCTGCTACCCGGGAAAAACGGAAGAAAGAGTAAACCGAGAGACGCAAGGCACGCTGAGAAACCGCAGAGAAGAAATGGGAAATCACGGTGAGAGCTGAGAGTCGCCGAAAAATACCAAAACGAAGTGAGCGGCTCCGCACGTCTGTAAGAACAAGTCCAGAGGGTGGACCGCACGGCCATGACGGGAACCGCGTGGATTGGCTGAGCGAGGATGATGAAAGTCTTTAGATGAAATCTTGGTGAAGACTTCGAGGGAGATCGAATGAACTCACGTCGAGTGGTAATTCTTGTGTTCGTTGCGGTGCTAGTCCTGGCCGGAGTACGGGGCGGGTCGGCGAAGCCTGCGCCGGATGATACCAATCCGTTCGCCGCGGCGGACGCGCAGATCGTAAGCGAGATTCACGATCACAGCCAGGCAATGGATAACCTGGAATACCTGTCGGACGAGATCGGGCCTCGGCTGACCGGTTCGCCGCAACTGAAGCAGGCGAATGATTGGACCGCGGCCAAGTTCCGCGAGTACGGCCTGACCAACGTGAAGCTGGAGCCCTGGACGATCGCGCACTCCTGGACGCGCGGGACGGCGCACGCGCGCATTGTTAGTCCAGCTGTGCATCCGCTGACGATTGCATCCGCGGGATGGTCGCCCGGCACCAACGGAGTGGTGCGCGGGCCGGTCGTATACTTTGACGCGAAAACGAAAGAGGATTTCGAAAAGTTTCGCGGGAAACTGAAGGGCGCGATCGTTATCTACCAGGAGCCCGAGAGTCTCTCTCCGCCCCGGCCGGAGAATTTGAATCGAGAATTGATTCGCCCGATGCAGGTGCCGCCACCCGTGAAGGGACAGCCGCCGGTGCCGTCGCCGTTTGCGGCGTTGCAGGAAGTGGCGCGCGCGCGAAACGAGTTTTTCAAGCAGGAAGGCGTCGCCGCGGTGCTGCGCGATTCGAACAAGCCGCATGGCCTGCTGAACATGACCGGCATCGGCGGGGAGAAGTTCGATATCGGCGTGATCCCGACGGCGTTCATTACCGGTGAAGGCTACCGGATGCTGTTCCGCATGCAGAAGCACGGGAAAGTGGAAGTCGAGATCGCGATGACCAACTCGTTCGGCGACAAGCCCATGGATGTCTACAACACGGTCGGGGAAATTAGAGGAAGCGAGAAACCGGACGAGGTGGTGATCCTCGGCGCGCATCTGGATTCGTGGGACCTGGGGACCGGATCAACGGATAACGGCACGGGATCGATGGCGGTGCTCGAAGCGGCGAGAACGCTCGAGAAATTAAACTTGAAACCGAAGCGGACCATCCGGTTTGTGCTGTTCACCGGAGAAGAACAGGGGCTTGTCGGCTCCGCGAAGTATGCGGACGCCCACAAGGACGAGTTGGAGAAAATCTCCGCCGTGCTGGTTCACGATACGGGCACGGGCCGCGTGCTGACGCTGGGATTGCACGACAATTATCAGGACCGCGAAATTGTGGACCAGGTGCTTGCGCCGCTAAAGGAACTGAAGCTGCTTGAGCCCACCATGCGAAGGACCTTCGGAACGGACCACGCCTCGTTTGACGACGTCGGTGTGCCGGGGTTCTTTGTGGTTCAAGACGGTGCGGAATACAACCAGACGCATCACAGCCAGTCGGACACCTTCGACAAAGTGTGGAAAGACGACCTCAACCAAGGAGCGCAGGTGCTTGCGGCATGGGCGTATAACACGGCGCAACTGCCGGCCATGCTGCCGCGGCGCCCGCTGCCCTACCGGCCGTCCGCTGACGCGGCGAAGGCGGAGGCGCCGAAGTCCGATCCGATTTCAGAAATGGATACGAAAATTGTCGAACAGGTGAAAGCCAATCAGGGAGAGCTGAAGTCCAACTTAGAATACTTGGCCGACCTCATCGGCCCGCGTTTGACGGGCTCCCCGCAACTGGACCAAGCGAGTCACTGGACGATGGAGCGCTTAAAGGAAGCCGGACTCGCAAACGTGCACCTCGAACCGTGGACCATCGCCAATAGCTGGACGCGCGGACCCGCGAGCGGCCGCGTCACCGTCCCGGCGCAGCACCGCTTGACGCTCGTGACGGCAGGCTGGTCCGCAAGCACAAGGGGCATGGTGCACGGGCCGGTTATGGGGATCACCGCGGAGAAGGCGGAAGAGTTGCAGCAATACAAGGGCAAGTTAAAGGGCGCTATCGTGCTCGCCGGTCGCATCCGGGAAACGGTTTCTCCCGGCAATCCGCTGTCAACACCGTGGGCAGAAAATACGATTCCTGTCGCCCGGCCGAAATCGGACGAACAAAAGCCGTTCGACTTCGAGGCCTACCGCAACATGCGGCAGATGCAGACGAAATTCTTTGCCGAAGAAGGAGTAGCCGCCGTGCTGCTCGGCTCGGATAAATCCTACGGCTTGCTGAACATGAGCGTCAGCGGAAGGGAATACGTTTCCGGCGCGGTCCCCACCGCCTATACCACGCGTGAAGACTTCGCCTTGCTTTGGCGCCTGGTGGACGCGGGCGCGGTGGAAGCCGAAGTGAACATGGAAAGCAGTTTCAGCGGGAAACCCATCGAGGTCTACAACACGGTGGCGGAAATTCCGGGAAGCGAAAAGCCGGACGAGGTCGTAATCGTTGGAGGGCATCTCGATTCGTGGGATTTGGGAACGGGCGCGACGGACAATGGCACGGGATCGATGGCCGTGCTGGAAGCGGCGCGGGCACTGCAAAAGCTGGGCGTGAAGCCGAAGCGCACGATCCGGTTCGCGCTATTCACCGGCGAAGAGCAAGGCTTGAACGGTTCGAAAGCTTACGTGAAGGCCCATCAGAAAGAACTGGAGAAAATTTCCGGCGTGCTGGTGCACGATAGCGGAACCGGAAAAGTTCTCACCATCGGCTTGATGGGAAACTACGCGGTGAGGGAGACCATCGACCGCGTGCTCAATTCGCTAGCGCGGGCGAAAGAAATCGGATTGGCGGAGCCTACGCTACGATCCGAAGGCGGAAGCGATCATGTGCCATTCGATCAGGCCGGCGTGCCCGGTTTCTGGTGCGTGCAGGACAATGTGGATTACGACAAGACGCACCATTCTGAGGCGGACACGCTGGACCGCGTGCGTTGGGATGACCTGACGGAAGGGGCGCAAGTACTGGCGGTTTTCGCCTACAACGTGGCGCAGCTTCCGGAAATGCTGCCGCGCAAACCGGCAAAGCAGGGAGGCGATTGAGCCGCGGGCATGCGCGCCGTGGTTCAGAGAGTCAGTCGAGCTAAGGTTACCGTCGAAGGGCGTGTGACGGGCGAGATTGGCGCCGGGCTGATGATTCTGCTCGGCGTGGGCCGCCAGGATACCGCGGCCGTCGCCGTGTCCTTGGCGGAAAAATGCGCGAACCTGCGCGTCTTCGAAGACGATCAGGGTAAGATGAACCGGTCGCTGCTGGACGTGAAAGGCAGCGCGCTGGTGGTCTCGCAGTTCACGCTTTACGGCGATGCGCGCGGGCAGCGGCGGCCAAGCTTCATCTCTGCTGCGCCGCCGGAACAAGCCAAAGCTCTCTACGAAGATTTTTGCGAAGCGCTTCGCAAGCTTGGCGTGAGCGTCGCCACCGGTGTTTTCCAGGCGATGATGTGCGTGGAGCTGGTCAATGAAGGCCCGGTCACAATCCTCCTCGACTCCGAAAAAACCTTTTAGGCAGGGCGGCATTCAAGAGCACGCCTCGCGGTGGACCATGACGGCCGTATTGCGAGAACTGAAAACGCTGGCAGACCCGAAGGTGCGCGCGAAGTTGGCATACTTTGGCGTGCATGTGAGGAAGGCTTATGGAATCTCCGCGCCAGTTTTGCATCAATTTGCGAAACACATCGGCAAGGATCATCGGCTTGCCCAGCAACTTTGGACGACCGGCGTTCATGAAGCGCGAATCCTCGCAACACTGATTGGCGAATCGGAAAAAGTTAGCTCGGCGGAGATGGATCGCTGGGTGCGCGATTTCGACTCGTGGGACGTGGTCGATGCGGCGTGTTGTTACCTCTACGCGCATGCCAAGCCTGCCTGGAGCAAGGCAGCAGCGTGGAGCCGGCGCCGCGAAGAGTTCGTAAAGCGCGCCAGCTTTTCTCTGATTGCGTATCTTAGTTACAAAGATGAAGCGGCGCCGGATGCCCGGTTCGTGCGATTCCTGTGCGTGATCGAGCGCGAAGCGCATGATGAGCGAAATTTTGTGAAGAAAGCGGTCAACTGGGCCCTGCGAAACATCGGGAAAAGAAATAAACGGCTCAACCGGGAAGCGATCCGCGCCGCGGAGAGAATCGGTCTGCAGGGTTCCCGCGCCGCCCGCTGGGTTGCCGCGGACGCGCTGCGCGAATTGAAGAGTGCGGCCGTGCAAAAACGGCTTCAACGGAAGACGGCATGAACAAGACGGCAAAGGGCGGCTCGAACAAGGAGCTAAAGATCCGCCGGGCGAAGAGCGCCGATGCGCCCGAAATCGCCGTGCTTGCGGGTCAGCTCGGGTATCCCGCGACGGCCGTGCAGATGGGCAAGCGGTTGCTCGGAATCAAGCCCGCCTCGCAGCATGCTGTGTTCGTGGCGGATGCTCCGGAAGACGGACTGATCGGCTGGGTGCATGTGAGCAAGCAGCCACTGCTGGAGGTTGAGATCCGCGCGGAAGTGAACGGGCTGGTCGTCGGGGAAGGGCAGCGGAGCTTGGGAGCGGGCGCGAGATTGCTGGCAGCCGCGGAAGATTGGGCGCGCAAACATGGCTGCAAGAGCATGTCGGTGCGTTCCAATGTAATTCGCGAGCGCGCGCACAAGTTTTACGAGCGCAACGGCTACGAGCATTACAAAACGCAGAAATCGTTCCGCAAACCGCTGTAACCCGCCAATTCCCTAGGCTCGGTTACTTCTATGAATCACCGCATTCGTTCGAGTGGAAATATATATCGCATTGCGATATAGTTATCTGGTGGCAAAAGAAATCACCACGGCGGAGTACCAAGCCCTCGCGGAACTCCGTTACCTCATTCGGAAGTTTGTCCGCGAGGGGGACGCGGTGGCGCAGACGGCGGGCCTGGAGCCTCAGCAATATCTGCTCTTGCTGGCAGTCCGCGGCCTTCCCGAAGGCGAAGAAGCTACCATCCGGGTCTTGGCGGACCGGCTGGCGCTGAAACATCACAGCGCCGTGGAACTCATCGACCGGCTGGAGGCACACGGCTACGTGCGCCGGAGCCGCAACCGTGACGACCGCAGGCGCGTATTGGTATCCCTGCTGCCGCGCGGCGAAAAACTGCTCGAACAAGTCGCACGGCACCGCATCAGCGAATTGCGCGCGAGTGGTACAAGTCTGGTGAAGGCCATCAGTGCCTTGCTGGAAAACGGCCGCTCTTCGCGGGGCGGGAAACAAGCGGGGAATTTTTCCAAGAGAGGAACGGGAACGAAGCGTGAGTAGCGTTCGGGAAACAGAGTCACCGGGCAATATCGGAAGCAACAAAAGCGCCGGCCAGCATGAAGAATTGGGAGACTTTTCGACGACCCTGCGAGTTCTTCCGATCTCAGCCCTGGCGGTGGGGATCGGCGCGCTTTGCGCCTTTGTCGCGCTCGCGCTGCTACGCCTGATTGGATTGTTCACCAACTTATTTTACTTTGGCCGCTGGAACACCGCGATGGTCTCTCCGGCGGGCAACCATCTCGGTGGCTACAGCGTTCTCGTCCCCATCGCCGGTGCCCTGATCATCGGGGTTATGGCGCGATACGGTTCGGAGCGCATTCGAGGTCACGGCATACCGGAAGCCATCGAGGCGATTCTGATCAATGGCAGCCGCGTGGAGCCAAAAGTTGCGCTTCTCAAACCGCTCTCTTCGGCAATCTCTATTGGTTCGGGCGGGCCGTTCGGCGCAGAAGGCCCGATTATCATGACGGGCGGTGCGATTGGATCGATGATCGCCCAGCTGTTTCACCTGACCAGCGCGGAGCGCAAGACGCTGTTGGTAGCGGGAGCAGCGGCGGGAATGTCCGCGACATTTGCCTCGCCCCTCGCAGCCGTCTTGCTTGCCGTGGAGTTGTTGCTCTTTGAATGGAAACCGCGAAGTTTGATTCCTGTTGCGCTGGCTAGCGCCGTGGCCGCAGTGGCGCGCCGGTACATTCTGGGCTTCGGGCCGTTGTTCCCCGTGCCTGCGCACCCCCTGTTCATCGGACCCAAAGGATTGCTTGGTTGCGCGTTAGTCGGTCTCTTAGCGGGTGTGCTTTCGGCGCTGCTTACGCTTTCGGTGTACGCGGCTGAGGATGCCTTTCAAAAATTGCCGATTCACTGGATGTGGTGGCCGGCGATTGGCGGACTGGCGATCGGTTTGGGAGGCTTGATCTTTCCGCAGGCGCTGGGCGTCGGGTACGACACCATCGGCGCGCTGCTCCAGGGAAGCGTAACGACGAAGGTCATCCTGGGCGTGCTCCTGGTCAAATGGTTCATCTGGGCAGTGTCTCTTGGTTCGGGCACATCGGGCGGCGTGCTGGCGCCGTTGCTGATGATGGGTGGCGCGCTCGGTGGCCTCGAAGCTATGTTTCTGCCCAACGAAGGCGCAGGCTTCTGGCCACTGATCAGCATGGGCGCGATTCTCGGCGGTACGATGCGCTCTCCGTTTACGAGCATCGTCTTTGCGTTTGAGCTGACGCACGATGCCAACGTGTTTTTGCCCCTCCTCGTGGGAAGCGTGATCGCGCACGCGTTCACCGTGTTGACGCTCAAGCGGTCGATCTTGACGGAAAAGGTCGCAAGGCGCGGCTATCATTTGAGCCGTGAATACGCCGTCGATCCTCTCGAAATCTTGTTTGTGCGCGAAGTCATGCGTACGAATATCGTGGTGCTGCCGGCGGCGGGCGCGCTTCGGGAATTCCAGCACTCCCTCCGCGCCCATCGCGGTCAAAGCCAGCGGCTGCTCCCAGTCGTAAACGCCGAGGGCCGGTTTGTTGGCGTGCTGACGCGGAGTGATATTCTCCAGCGCATAGAGCAAGAGGGCGAAGCCGCGCTGCACCGCACGCTCGACGAGCTGGTGCGCCACGAGACCGTCGAGGCGTCCCCGAATGAGCCGTTGCGGATGGTTGTATATCGCATGGCGGAGAGGGGAATTACGCGAATGCCGGTGGTCGAACCCGCAACCAGAAAATTCCTTGGACTTGTCTCGCTGGCGGATTTGCTGAAGGCCCGGGCACGGCACCTCGAAGAAGAGCGCCGGCGCGAGCAGGTCCTGAGTTTGAGGTTCTTCTTCCCCGGGGGCGAAGTGAAGGACGAGACGAGAACGCCCGCGGCGCCGTAAGCAACTCATGAAGTCATCGTGTGATCCCAGACAGAACAGGAACCCCAGAGATGAAAAGTGCCGGTGAGCGAGCCGGAAAAACATGGTTGGAGGCATCCTCGCAGCAGTGGAAGGCGTTCTTGCGCGACCGGGAGGAGCAGGTTTTCCTGGTTTTGACGCTGCTGATCGGCGCCATTGTGGGCATGGTAGTTGTCGCCTTCATTCTCTTGACGGAGCGATCCGGGGCCAGGCTCTATCCCGCTGGCGGAGCGGCATGGCGAAGGCTGCTTGTTCCCGTAGCGGGCTCAGCCCTCATGGGGTATTTGCTCTATCGCCTTTTTCCCGATGCTCGGGGAAGTGGAGTTCCGCAAACGAAGGCCGCACTGTACGCTCGGGGCGGACGGATTTCACTTGGCACGGTGGTGGGAAAATTCTTCTGCACTTCGGCGACACTTGCCGGCGGCATTCCGCTCGGCCGCGAAGGTCCGGCGGTTCAAGTCGGGGCCGGGATCGCTTCAGTGCTTGGCAGAAGACTCGGGTTGCGCCCGGAGAAGGTAAAGGCGCTCGTGCCCGCCGGGGCGGCAGCCGCAGTCGCAGCGGCATTCAATACGCCGCTCGCAGCCGTGCTGTTCTCGCTCGAGGAAGTGGTCGGAGATTTACACGCGCCGGTGCTTGGCTCGGTGGTGCTGGCCTCGGCAACCTCCTGGGCGATGCTGCGATTGCTGCTTGGGAATGATCCGCTGTTCCAGGTGCCGCAGTATCAATTGGTGCATCCGGGGGAGTTCGGAATTTATGCGCTGCTCGGAGTTGCCGGCGGCTTCGTCTCCGTGGCGTTTACCAAGCTCCTGCTTTGGATGCGGGCACGTTTTCTGCGATTCCCGAGAAAGACCGTGTGGTTCCAACCCGTGGCGGGCGGACTGACGGTGGGAGTGATGGGCTGGTTCGTGCCTCAGCTCCTGGGCGTTGGATACAAACACGTGGGTGAAGCTCTCAATGGCAACATGGCGTTGAAGTTGATGATCCTATTGCTTGTACTGAAGTTCTTCGCGGTGGTCGCCAGCTACGCCTCCGGTAACGCTGGTGGAATCTTCGGACCAAGCTTGTTTCTGGGAGCCATGCTTGGTGGGATTGTCGGAAACGTAGCCAATCACTTTTTGCCAAATTACGTCGGCACGCCCGGGGCTTACGCACTCGTTGGGATGGGCACGGCCTTTGCGGGGATCGTGCGCGCGCCTATGACCTCCGTGGTGATGATCTTTGAAATTACGAGAGACTATGCAGTGATCGTGCCGCTGATGATTTCCAATCTCGTGAGTTTTTTCATTTCCTCGCGATTCCAAAAGCAGCCCATCTACGAGGTTCTGGCGCAGCAGGATGGCATCCACCTGCCGACGGCGGAGACCCGCCAACAGGGAGTGCAGCGCCAGGTGGTTCACGCGATGCGCGATGCCACGGAAGTATTGAACGCGGAGATGACCGTTCAAGAAGCCCTGGAGAAATCGCGGTCCAGCAAACTTCGCGCGTGGCCCGTTTGCGAGGAACGCGGCGTGATCGGGGTCATCAGCGTGCAAAAACTGAAACGTCTCAACAACGATGGTCTTGGTAGTAGTCGGCTGAGTGAATTCGCAGTCGCCGACAATTTTCCACACGTCCATTCGGACCACCCGCTTCACCTGGCCCTGGACCGCATGGGCGCGAGTCAGTTGGAGCTCTTGCCGGTAGTAAGCCGCGCCAACGTGCATCACCTAGAAAGCGTCGTAATGTTGCCGGACGTCTTGGCGCTTTATGGCGTGGGGCCGAAGGAATCCAAGAGCCTGTAGGTTCCATCTGGAATGGAATCCAGACCTCCCAAGTAGGCAACGACTAGCGAGGCCATCAGCACGATCCAATATCTTTGATTCTCAGTCATTCTAACAGTGCAATTTCCTCAAGCGACCATACCTGATCTGCAAGGCCAGCAGCCATTGCCGGAGTAACCCTCAACGTTTTGTGAATCCTTGCGAAATTGTAGTACAGGAAATGAATGGATAACATTGCTGCGTGATTCTCGACTTTCTTGGAGAAGGCGTTAATCAGCCTAGTGAATCGGCGCATACCCATTCGCGTGGTCAGATTCTGGCGCTCGGCAAAGCTTGTGCTGACGTGCTTTGGGTCAGGGTTGCCGCTAACTACTTTCATGTCACAGCCGATGCGCTGTGCCGGGGAGTAGCGGGTGTCGTTTTCCTCCGCCGCGCCGTAAATCTTCTGCAATTGAGCGTAGTCCACATCGGCTCCGAAAGCATCCTCTACCGCGTCCATGTAGACCCTATGACCATCTGTAGTGATCTGAACGCGGCCATGTACACGCTTCGCGCAATCGTTCATAAACTCTCGCGCCCACCAGCCATCTCGCCCACCCACTAAGTAACTGAGGCACAGCTTGGAATCTGCATCGATTGCCACCCATGTCCAAATATCTCCCCATCCAGCGACTCTCCGTTCCGGTCTAACGTTCTTGGCCTTCGCGCCAACAAAGCTCCAGATTTCATCACATTGTAGACGACGCACTCGAACGGTACGAATGTTCTTATGATGGTATTCGGCACATGCCTCGCCCAGATCAACGATAAGCTTGGTCACCGTGTTTATGGAGACATCTGCTAGGCGGCTTGTTGCTCTAAGGCCATTACCCTCAACAAGCATTCCCAAAATTGCAGCGCGTTTCTCTATTGGCAGGCGGTTCATGATGGACCAAAGATAGCAGGCCTAAGCTCATTTGTCAAGCATATAATTCAGATTAACTGCTATCGCTAAGTAGCTATTGACACTGAGCTTTCAATAGGTTACATTCACGCACGGCGGATAATGCAGCATGGACGTCGAGTTTCGGGACAAGACACTCGCACTCATAGAGACGGACCGTGCGGCCGAGACGCGGTTGCCAATATCGGTAATCAACTCGCTGAGACAGAAATTGGTCGTAATTCGGGCAGCACCGGACGAGAAAACATTGAGAAATTGGAAGAGTCTTCATTACGAGAACATGGGCGGCGACGAGCGGTCCATCCGAATCAACAAACAATTTCGTTTAATTTTCACACTCAACACGGAATGCAAGCCGAACAAAATGACCATTTTGAGGGTATGGAATCATGATTAGCGAGGTGGAGAACATGGCGACAGCAAGCGCAAGTTGGATCAAGCATCCCGGTAGTTACATCAAGGAAGAAATGGAAGAGCGGGACTGGAGCCAGCGCGATCTGGCTTTCATTCTCGGCTGTTCAGAACAGGCGATCAACCCTATTTTGAATGGAAAGCGTGGAATCAGTCCTGAGATGGCAAAAGCTCTTGGAGAGGCGTTCGATGTCCCCGCAGAGTTTTTTGCAAATCTTCAACAAGCCTTTGATTTGGCACAGGCTCGTAAACCGGACCCCAGCGTTGCAGCAAGACGCCAAATGCAAACAGCATATCCCATACGCGAAATGATTAAGCGTGGATGGCTTGAGCAAACCGATACCCCAATGCTTGCGACGCAACTCACGAGGTTCTTCGAGGTCCCCGACCAAAACGCAATTCCGTATTTTGCGCATGCCGCGAAGAAATCGAGCTATGAAGAGCGGGAGATTCCACCGTCCCAATTGGCATGGCTTTACCGGGTGCGCCAAATCGCAAAGTCAATCAGCGTGCCGAAGTATTCCGAAAAAGCCTTGCGTCAGGCGATTAGGGACGATTTTCCAGCGTTACTGCACGCGCCTGACGAAGTTAGGCAGGTGCCAAAAATCCTTATGGAATGCGGAATACGGCTTGTTCTTGTTGAAAGACTTCCGAACGCAAAAATCGACGGCGTGTGTTTCTGGCTCGAGGACTCGCCCGTTATCGGCATGTCTGTCCAGCATGACAGAATCGATAGTTTTTGGTTCGTAGTTCGACATGAAATCGAGCACGTTCTAAATGGACAGGGGCAAGAAGAAGAGATTATTGATGGCGATCTAGAAACTGTCAACACTTCGATGTCCGAGGAGGAGCGCATTGCAAACGATGCCGCTTCCAACTTTTGCGTCCCGAAAGACAGGCTGGACTCTTTCATCCTGCGGAAAAAGCCCTTCTACTACGAAAAGGATGTTGTAGCTTTTGCGCGTGTATTGGAGAGGCACCCCGGCATCGTCATTGGACAAATTCGGAGACGGCTAAACAGATACGACTATCTGACCCGGTACTTAGTGAAAATTAGGCAGTACTTACTGCCGGGTTCAATTGCGGATGGATGGGGACAGATGGTTCAAGTCTCGTTGTGAGCTGGAGGGAATGCAATGGTCAGCAGAAAAGAAAGACTGCAAAGGATTTGGCACCAATACGATTCTAGACGTGACCAATAAACCATCCAGCATGAAGCAGGCGGCTGCATGGGCTGTCGCAGACGGATTGCTCCAGTTGTCAGAGGTTGACCCCATCGACATTCTGGCAGACCAGATGGCCCAAGCAGTTCGGGAAGAGTACAAAACCGACTCGGAAGGACGGCGCTATCGGTGTAAACAATGCCGTCCGAGCCACAAAGAGTGGGGTGCAGTACACGATTTGGGGTGTCGTGGGGTACGCGCCTCATGACCACATGGAAAAAGCATTTGCTCAGCGCCGCAGGGTTGATCGTAGGGGAGAACTTTCAGCTCAAGATAGATATTGACGTGTACAACAAAATGAAACGGAAAGCATCCGGCCAGTGACATACTCCCCTCCCTGAAGGGAGGAGCTTCTCAAGCTACGCATGGCATTACCTCACCTACGTTGGCGCTTGAAGGCACCGTCCGTGCCCGTTCGAGGATTACTTGAGCCGAGACGTGATTCTGCTTGCGGTTGGGATAGAGTCGATACTTAAATGTTCTTTGCATTCTTTTTTAACCACGCATCCACGGCTGCTCGGATGCACCACCCAACAGAGAGATGACGCTCCTTAGCAAACTTCTCTAAGCCGTGGAGTTGCTCAGCTCTCAGCCGGATGCTTAAAATCAGCATTCTCATGTATGACCCTATACTACACAACGATACGAGTGTCAACAGCAAAGTGCCACTCGCTTACTTCCCCCCCTGAAGGAGGAGGATTGCGCTCGGGCGCGGTTCAACGGCCCGCTGGTGCAACTTCCGCTGTCTTTCGCGGATATTTCTTGGCGATGTAGTTGTCGACGAGCGCTTGAAACGCAACGGCCAGCTCATCATAGGTTCCTTCGAGCGTGACGTCTTTTTTGCCGTCGATGTAGACCGGGCAGCGCGGCGCTTCGCCCGTACCCGGCAAGCTGATGCCGATGTTCGCGGCCTTCGATTCGCCCGGTCCGTTCACGATACAGCCCATCACCGCAAGAGTCATTTCCTCGACGCCCTCATATTGCGTTTTCCATATGGGCAGCATGTCCCGGATGTAGCCCTGAACGCTTTCCGCCAGCTCCTGAAACGTGGTGCTGGTAGTGCGGCCGCAGCCGGGGCACGCCGTCACGCTGGGCGCAAACGAGCGCAGCCCCAGCGCCTGCAGCAGTTCGCAGGCGGCGTAAACTTCTTCGCGGCGGTCGCCGCCTGGTTTGGGCGTAAGCGAAATGCGAATGGTATCGCCGATGCCTTCATAGAGAAGCACGCCCAGCGATGCCGCCGACCAGATCTGCCCCTTCATGCCCATCCCGGCTTCGGTGAGACCCAGGTGCAAAGGCTGTCCGGTCTTCGCGGAAAGGTCGCGGTAAACAGTGATGAGGTCGCGCGGCCGCGAAGTCTTGCAGGAAATAATGATCTGGCCGTGCCGCAGCCCGGACTCCAGCGCCAGTTCCGTCGATTGCAGCGCGGAAAGCACCATGCAATCGTTGATGATCTCTTCGGACTCCTTGCCGAGATTCTTGTCCGTGTTTTCCTGCATTTTGCGCATCACCAGCTCTTGATTCAGCGAGCCGCCATTCACGCCGATTCGAACGGGCTTGCCGTTGTCGCGCGCAATTTTGCAGATGGTGGAGAATTGCTCGTCGCGCCGCTGCCCTGCGCCCACGTTGCCCGGATTGATGCGGTATTTATCCAGCGCCACGGCGCACTCGGGATACTTCGTCAGCAGCACGTGCCCGTTGTAATGAAAGTCGCCGATGATGGGGGCAGCACATCCCGCATCGAGCATCCGCTTCTTAATCTCCGGCACCGCCGCCGCCGCCTCCGGCACATTCACCGTCCAGCGCACAATCTCCGAACCCGCCTCAGCCAGCTCCAAAGTCTGCTTCAGTGTCGTTTGGATGTCGGCCGTGTCCGTGTTCGTCATGGACTGCACGACGATGGGGGCGCCTCCGCCCACGCGCACGTGTCCCACCTTCACGCCATAAGTCCTTCGCCGCGGATGGCGGCTCGCGGCAGCGTCAAATCCTTCAATCTGTGTAAGCATTCCCCTTAATTCTATCGTGGTTTGCCCCTTCCGCGAAATCGAGTATACCCGCGGTCGATGAGGAGCCCGTCGCCCTTCGAATCCAATGTGGGCTTCAGGCGCGGCGTAAATCAGAGCTCATCGGCGGGCCGGAGCTCGCCTCGCTCCGCTTGCCAGACAGTTGTTGCCATCCTTGTTTCTCGAAATTGATTTCTGGTAAGCCTTACCGTTCGGCGGCTTTAGAAACTTGTGGGTGCTAGGGCGGGAGTGTCTTTCACCGGCTTCTCCAGGTCGACGGCCACGTGAGCGAGTCTTTCCAATTCACTCCTCAGTTCGATCCAATACGCGGAGCCGATGGTCGCCACGAATCGAGCGTGCGCTGCGCGCCAGGCGGGCAGACTGCGCGCGAGCGTGCGCTTTCCTTTGGCCGTAATCGTCAAAAAACGCTGGCGCATGGCGGCGCGGTTCGAAATGGCGACGAGCCCCTCTTTCTCTAAGAGCCGCAGACTCCTCGTCAGTGTCGTGCTGTCGATGACGAGCACGTCCGCGAGGGCCCCCATGGAAACGGGCTGGTTCTTCGCGATACCCACCAAAATGGCGAACTGCGTCGAGCGGATACCCGTTTCCTCGAGCGCCATGTCGTACAAACTCGTGACCGCGCGCGCCGTCCTTCGAAAGTTGAACGAAGCGCAGTAGCCCGTTCCGTTCAGGTCCAGCGAGGAGGATTTCCTCTTCATTTTCGGCATCTCAGCTTGACTTGTATATACATCTTAAGATATAACTGACCTCAACGGGATGTCAAGCGACGGCATCGAGGGCCCGGTCGGGGGCCATTCCGCGAGTGGAATAAATCGAATGTTGAATCGGTCTAAAGTTGTGAACGAAGGTGACTTCTATGAGTACACCACTGCTTCCCACGCGCTCGCCGGAACAACCCGAAGCTTTGCATAACGCCACAAGCGCTCCGGCACGTTACGTCTGTTTTGGCGCGTTTCACCTGGACTTAAAAAAAGAAAATCTCTTCAAGGACGGCACGCGCGTAAAGCTGCAAGGCAAGGTCTATCAGGCCCTCCTGGCGCTCCTTCAAAAACCGGGCGAAATCGTGACGCGCGAAGAGCTGCGCATGCAACTCTGGCCGTCGGACACCCACGTCAACTACGATGCCAACGTGAACACCACGGTGAACAAGCTCCGGCAGGTTCTCGGCGATTCACCGGATCAGCCCGCTTTCGTGGACACCATTCCGCGCAAGGGCTACAGCTTTGTCGGCAAAGTGAGATACGTTGACCACCCGGTTGCGCCCCAGGCGCCGCGGCCGGAAGAACTCTCGCCCCGCACAGCAGATGTGGTGCGCGCGGAAGGCGGCGCGTCGTTTTTTCGCACGGCCATCCTTTCCAAATGGTTTACCGCGGCAGTGGTCGTTCTGGTGATCGCCAGCATGTTGTTCGGCGCGGCACTGGTGTTGTACGCCCACCGTTGATTCCAACCAGGCCTCCTGATAAATCTCAGAGCGAGCCGGCGGCCATCAGAGAGAGCCACGGAGGCCCAGGGCGTCGGCGTGTTCCCGCAGAGCGGCGATGCAGAAGGCGATGTGCTCTTCCAGCGGAACGCCGAGTTCCTCGGCGCCTTTGCGCACGTCCTCGCGCGACACGCCCTTGGCGAAGAGTTTGTCTTTCAAGCGGCGCTTCACGGAGTCCACTTCCAGATCCAAAATACTTTTCGACGGACGCACGTACGCGCAAGCGGTTAGGAAGCCGGCGAGCTCGTCGCAGGCGAAGAGCGTGTGCTCCAGCGCGGATTGGCGCGGCACGTTGCAATAATCCGCGTGCGAGAGGATCGCGCGAACGATCTCCTCGGAGTAGCCCATTTCGCGCAAAATCTTTGCGCCTTCGGAGGGATGCCCCATTTCGGCGGAGTGCTCCTGATTGGGCCAGCGCTCGTAGTCGAAATCGTGCAGCAGCGCGGCGAGGCCCCAGGCCTCTTCATCGGCGCCGGACTTGCACGCATAAGCGCGCACACATGCTTCGACCGCGAGCATGTGTTTGCGCAAACTCTCCGAAGCGGTGTACTCGCACAGCAGTTTCCAGGCGTCGTAGCGTGTCGGCATGCGGCTCTCCCAGTGTAGTGGCCGGTCTTCAGACCGGTTCTTTGGCTCTCCAGGCGTAGAGGCGGGCGGAATTCATCCCGACCCGCTCGGGAGCCCGGCTCTTCGGTTCTTCTGCCCCTAGAGGGGCACGATACACCTGTCCCGACCTTGTCGGGATCGTGCCCTCTCCTCGACTCTCCCTCAAAATGAGCACGTAGTGTAGCGTGAGAGGCAGGTAGTAATGAAGTAGCGAAATGGAGGGAGCATGGAGCCATACAGTTTCGTGCGGCTGCATGCGCGTGAGGGGGAAGAGAGTGCGCTGGAGGAGGCGCTATGCGTGACCGGGCCAACGCGGGAGGAGGCGGGCTGCCTGAGTTTTCACACGTTCCGATCGATGCGGGACCGTCGGCTCTTCTGCATTCATTCGCGGTGGATAGACGAAGCGGCATTCCAAGAGCACGCTCAATTGCCACATACGGTGCGATTCCTCAAACGCGTGGATGCGCTGCTCGATCAGCCGCGCGATGTTACGCGGACAGAGATGATTGGCTGAGCTCCACTCCCTGTAGTGGCGGGTTTGCAGACCCGCGCTTTTAATCTTTTCGTTCTGGCAGTCGGGTGCCCCTCACGCCGATTTTGCGTGTAGGATTCTTGTGAAAGGATCTTCGTCCTGCGAGCCATTTTCCAACCCGGCCAACTCGTGCGTGTGAACCTAGCCGGTCTGCAGGCCGAGGGCGTGATGTTCCAGGCCGCGGTCACCGACGCTGTTGGCCACATTGTGAAGCAGACTTCGGAACAGCCACCCAAGTACCTCGTCAAGCTTCTGTTCTCCTTCCGCGGCGTTACCGAAGTCGAAGTCCCCGCCGACCGCATCCACGCGGACAAGAAAATGGAATAGGAAAAAGAGAAAATCCACACTCATGCGGCGCATGAATGGGGCACGCCGGGTTGCTAGGGAAGTTGTGGGGAACTGCCGACCAGGTTGGCTGGCAGAGATAGGCGCGAAGGCGTTGGCACGAAGCGCAGGTCCACCTCAACGGCGAGGGCGCTGGGAATCCAGCAGAGCCACGCGATGGCGGGGTAAGCGACCGAAAAAAGCCAATGGAACGCGAAAATAAGAGGCAGGTACATGCGCAGAGTGATGGCGGCGGTGAGGGCGAAGCATCGTTGCCGGATGGCCCGGTGATGTGCCCGTGGCCGGTCGGTGAAATCGTTGCACGGTTGGCCGCCACGGCATTGTCGAGTCGACTTCGAACTTCCAAACCGGCGAGAATACTAACAGGCAGTGGAACCGGCATCTGTCCATTTTTGCCACTCTCGAAACAAAGGGACCGCAGGTCGTCTGCCAGAGCCTTGAGCGCGTCCGGAAGATCAATTCCTTGCGCTATAGGGAAGAGGAAAGGAGTCTGTACTCCTGAAGGGCTGGATGTAGCGTGTCGCTATGGGGCAAGAGCGTTCAGATGCCGGGCGTTTGGAAAAACAGGCAGCCGGGGAGTGCACCACAAGCGGTGTGGTGTTTGGGGGGAGACTACACAAGCACTCGTGCAAATGGTGGGGCGGGGAGAGACAACTGCCCGAAAGGACAGGCGAAAGCCGGGCGTAACACGGCGAAACGCGGAGAGAAAAAATAAAAATAATTCAAAAATGCTCTTGACAGAACAATGACGGCAGCCCGATACTCCTCGTGCGCCAGCAACTGCCTTCCCAGCGAACGTTCCAGCGTTCCTCCCTTATCCGCACGCCGGAAAAACAGTCAACAAGGAGTACCGGTGTCCGTACAATTAGAAAAAGAGATGAGCTCGCTAGAAATGGATCGGGAAGTCATTCGCTGCAAGACATGTGGTCTTGTTCAATACCGGACGCGCACCGGGAATTGCCGCCGCTGCGTGCGCGCATTGCCTCAGCGCTTGGAGTTCCTGATTCCTCCACCGGAACCTCCGGAGGAAGCAGCCGCTGAACCAACGCCAGAGAAGCTCGTCAACCAGGAGACGGTCGAGAATATCGGCCAGCGCATTCGCCAATTGCGCGAATCGCGCGCGATGACCCAGAGCCAACTGCAGTCGCGCTCGAAGGTCTCGCGCTCCTACCTCTCGCGCATCGAAAGCGGTCAGATGACGCCGAGCCTCGGCACGCTGGAGAAGATTTCCGAGGCGCTCAACGTCGGCTTGAACCGTTTCTTTATCCCGGAATCCGACGGCGAAGCGTTGCTGGAAGATCCGTTCATCCAGGGATTGCGTCCGTTCCTGCGGCAACTGGACTGGGAACAATGGCAGTCCATCCTGAAGAGGCTGCAGGCCATCAGCGACCACGTTCACACGGTGCCCATCAATCTCCGCCCTATCGGTAATCCGGCGCGGCTGCCCGCGTCGGCGAATGGCAATGGCAACGGCAACGGCCACATCGGCACAGGCCATTCGAATGGGCTTGTGCTAACGCATGCCCATGGTAATCCGCAGGGCTATCCGCTGCGGCGTCCGGGCGGGCCGGTTTTTCAACGGCCGCTGGCGCGATAAGTTTCTCCAGAGCACAAAAAGACGCGGCGTTCCGACTTAGTGGAGACGCCGCGTTTTTTCATTTGCAGCAAAATGCAGTGGAGGGCCTTATATCCCCGGCCTAAACCGCCGAGGCTTTGCGGCCCAATCGGTAAGAGAGGAGCAGGTTCGGCGATGCTCGCGGCTGTCGGCAAGGCGAAGAAAGCTTTGGCGCCGTGGTTTTGCCCGCGGCCGACGCGAGGACGACTACTCGCGGATAACGGAAACCTTGGCGTCAGGAACTTCCAGCCGCATCAAGCGGTGACTGGCGTCGAGCAAGAGAAGAATCTCAAGGTCGGTGGTGGTGACTTTCAGGCCTTCGTAGGTCTTGCCGTCGGTACTGGCGGATCCGGTGGATTGCACGGTGATCGTGCCGGGCGTCAATTCCTGGGGGATGATCACCGGAAAAGTTTGCACGCCGCGCTTGGACCAGTCATAGATGCGCGCGAGGACGGCGTACTGATGGTAGAGATTGTTGTCCAGAACGGCGATGAGCGGGGAATTGAATGTGAGGTCCTGTTGGAAGGGGCGGGCGCCTTGCATCTCCAGCGTGATACTGGCCACGCCGTTGGCGAACAGCACGTGGGCGCCGTTCGTTTTTTCCGCCTGGGAGCTCCAGTTATAACTGATAGGCGCGCCATCACCCTGCAGCGTCAGTGAACCGGAGACTTTGCTGGCGGCCCCCTCGGGCGGCTTGATTTCCGCGGTGCCTTTGGCGAGCCAGCCGCCGCCGGACGGAGCGATTTCAAATTCCTCGTGGCCGACGGTTTGTCCCCCCAGTTTGATGGTGAGCTTGCCCTTATCCTGAGCGAAGACAACCGGACCGGACGATTCCGCAGCCTTTTTCTGGGCCGCGAGAGATAACGCGGCACCCACCACGATTCCAAGTGCCAGTGCAAGCGATACGGTTCTGAATTTCACGGTGCTTGTTACCCCCGTGTCCATTCTCTCTCAGGGAAGGGGTTTCTCAACCACCAGATGCGCGGCGTTTCCACCGGACGCAACAATCGCGCGGCGCAGAATTTCCGCGACAACCTGGGTGGGTTCGCCGGAGCTGTCCACGCGGTAATCGGCAAGTTGATAGGAAGGGAGGCGCTGGGTGTACAGCGCGCTAAAGCTGGCTTCGTCACGGAAGAGCGGACGGCCGGTCATGGTCATGCATCGGGAAAGCAGAACTTCGATGGGCGAGTCCAGCCACAAAACCGGAACGCCGGCAGCGCGTAGAAAATCGGGGCAACCGGGCTGCGCGTAGGTGCCCCCGCCAAGAGCGAGAACGGTGCTTTCTTTCAGCTCGGCGGCGCGGCCGAGAGCAGCGCGGAGCTGATCCGCTTCGATCTGGCGGAAAGCCAGTTCACCGAGGCGTTCGAAGATTTGAGGAATCGGGAGGCCGGCAGACGCTTCGATGCGGTCATCGAGATCGACAAAGCGCCAGGCGAGTTGGCGAGCGAGAAGCGTACCAATGGTGGTTTTGCCGGAACCCATAAAACCGGCAAGGCAGAGAATCGAGACGCGGGGTTGCGGCCCGCGCAAAGGAGGTGTAGTGGTCACGCGATCGCGGCGCGAAAAACTAGTCGCGCTTCAGAATGCGAATTGTACCACTGTAGGAGGAGAGTTCGACTTTCGCGAGGCCCTGTCCGACGGTGCCGAAGAGCCCTTTGGTGAACTTCGATGCCAAGTGTTTGACGCCGTGGGAATCCGGCTTCAGGTACGCGGCTGCTTGATTGTCGACCGTGCCGAAGGCGGTTTGCGCCTTCAGGTCAAAAGAATCGTTGCCCGAGAACCGAACTTCAACGAGGCCCTTGCCGCTCTTCATGGTATAGAGGCCGGTGCGGACAAAATCCCCATCAAAGAGAATATTTCCTGAAGTGGTGAACAGACTGACGTTGGTAAGCGCCGGCTGCAGAACCTGCGCGCCACCGCTAATGGACTTGAAATCCAGTTTTCCGGCGCACTGCGTGCAGATAAGCGAGCCTTCGGTGGTCCGGACAATAATGTAGCCGGACACTTCCTTCAGGTGCACATCGCCGGCGACACTCTCCAGGGTCATGTCGCCCATCACCTGCTCGACGTAAATGAGTCCCGTCTCCGTCTTGAGCTGCAATTCCGTTTCTTCGGGCACGGTAAGCTGCAGACTGGCTTCCAGCTCCCGGGACTGCGCCGAGGCGTCCAGAATGTTGGCGGTGACGTCGATGCGGTCACCGGCTTGCTCCATCTCAAAACCAATCTTGTCGGAAGTCTGGCTGGCGAGGACGTCCACTTCCTTGTTTTTCCAGGACTTCACTTCGATGCGGCCATTGGCGACGTTGTGGATTACAACCACCGGCCGGTTGTTGACCGCGAAATGCTTCTCGAGATGCTGCGCTGCAGCCGCGGCGGGCAGGCTCGAGCACAGAAAAGCCGCGGCGCCGAGTACCGGCAGCAAGCTGCGTTTCACATCCAACCGCAAAGAGGCCAACTCCAGCATTCCAGTTCCCATGTTAGTGGACACTCCCTCCGCGATCCATCATCGCGGACAGTAATTCGGCTTTTTGCTGATAGGCGTTGTACAGATATTCACGCGCCAGTTCGTCCTGCGGGGCAGCGTGCACGCGGCGCTCGCAGTCGGCAATAAAATCATCGACTTGCTGGAGGTTCTGCCGGAAAGAGGTGTCCACCGCAGAAGTGCTGGCAAGCTGCATGTTGGCAACCTGCATGTTTCTGAGATCGATTTCCTGCTCATTCAACACTTGAGCAGTTTGGGCGAAGGGAATTTGCCAAACGGGCCCGGAAACATTCGCATTAGTTTCCAAGCGGACATCCGGAGTTTGCCGCAATTGCAGGACCCCAGCAGCGACGATCAGCAGGCCCACAGCTGCAGTCGCCAGAGCGCGGCTACGAAACAGCTCGTTGAAGCCAAGCCACCAGGACGAGCGCTCGCCGTGAGCAGAAACGACGGGCGTCTTGATAATTCCTTCGAGTTCAAGTTGAGCCTGGATGGAAAACCACACGCGAGCGGGTGGTGCGACTTCGGCGAGCAATTCCTTCGCGACAGAAACAATGGCCGCGAGATCGCCAACAAATTCCTGGCAATGGCTGCAAGCGGCCACATGCGCCCTTGCTGCTTCCGGCAGCGGCGCCCCCGTTCGACTTCTCTCAAATCGTTTCGGCGCAAATCCCCGATGTTCTGCCGTGAAGTCGCTCACACACCCTGAATTGCACTCATTGTAACTCAATCATCATGCGCCGTATGGGTCTTTGCCGCATGGCGCTCTTGCCGTGCCTGCTGGCGTAGCTCTTCCTGGAGCAGGTCCCGGAGCCGAGTACGCGCTTTGTGCAATTGCGACTTCGAATTTCCCACCGAACATCCCATGATGTCCGCGATCTCATTGTGCTCGTAACCCTGGACGTCATGAAGTACAAACACCGTCCGGTAGCCCGGCGGCAACTTTTCAACCGAACGTTCCAGATTGACCCGGTCCACGGCACCGCTCAAGCGCAAATCCGGCGCGCCGATGTCTTTCCTGGGGCCGCCCGTTTCATCGTCGGGATCCGTCGTTTCTTCGAGCGAAGCCACCGGGAGCGACTTCTTGCGCAGCCGCATCAGCACCACATTGACCGTCATCCGGTGCAACCAAGTCGAAAAGGCCGACTCTCCGCGGAAGGTCCCAATCTTGCGGAAAAGCTGCAGAAAAGCTTCCTGCATGAGGTCTTCCGCATCGGATGGGTTATTCACCATGCGCAAGCACAAGGCGTAGACGCGGCGGCCATGCAAGTGGTACAGAAACTCAAAAGCCGCAGCATCCCCGGCCTGGGCCAGGCGGATGGCCTCTGCTTCAGTCACCGGTTTGGTGGACTGCCGAGAGGTCGACGCATCGGGATCGCTTGGTCGGTTTCTGGCCAACGGTCCAATAGCGGCGCATCCACCACTTCGGATGCGCCGAATACCTCCTTGAGTTGTCCTGGCACAAGCCCGCATGCCTTAAACAGACACCCCCGAAGGGGCGCTTATTCCCCGGGTAGGTTTCCAGGGAGCCCTGCGGGCCAGCAGGCTCGATGATTCTCCCGCGATCGCGGTCATTCGTCTATGGCGGATCTCAGCCTGGTGGGAAGGGAGGTGGGCTTCCTGGAGCTGAGATTGCTCGCGAACGGCATTTTGGAAAGCAACAAGCTGGCTCTCAGGCAGGGCAATCAAGAAAGACTTGAAGACGACAATGGCCTCTCTCAGGCAGGTATTCAAATCGTAGTGGTCCCTGTCCACCTCAGCCCACATTTTCTTGGGATTCAAAGAGGTTCCTTCGGCGAGGTCATCGGCGGCAAGGCGAAACTGCTTCCCAAGATCCTCGACCATTTCCTCCAAGGTGCTGACTTTATGAAGGAATTGCAGCCTTCCGGAAAACAGCACGTGGTTGAGCAGGCTGCTCATGTGCGCCGACCGCTGGCCTCTTTGTCCCTGAAAATTCGCGGGATCGAGAGGCGCAGCGTTGGGCATGGTTCCATAATGCTTGGCGGACCTCCTTGTGGAAAACCTGTGCTTTTTCATCAGGTAACCACGCGCCAATCGTCTCTGACACACCTACCGCGGGCTAGGGGACGGTTGCCGTCTGTCACGCAGGTCTCCGTTGCAAAGAGGATGGGGAGTGTAGCAAAAAAACGTGGCAAAGGTGTAGGTATTTGTCCACCAAGCAGCGAATGTTGGCTCTAGTGTCGCCAAGGCAAGAATATCGGTAGTGGCGTCAAATGACACCACTACCAGAATATTTACCAGAATATCCCATTTCTTGCTCAATCCACGCGCGCGCCGCTATACTTCGGGGGCCATTGCCTTCGAAAGGATTTTCGACTTGCAATTCGAGCCGCGCGACCAACTTGAACAGCGCCAGAAGAAACTTGCACAGATCCAGGCGCTGGGGCACGATCCGTATCCCCGGGAATTTCGCTGGACGGATACACCCGCCGCACTGGTAGACAAGTACACTCAGACCCCTGGCGTGGAATTGGAGGCGACCAAGAGCGAGGTGCGGGTCGCTGGCCGCATCGTGTCCCTCCGGCTGATGGGGAAAGCGGGTTTTGCACACCTGCAAGGGGCGGGCAAGCGCATTCAGATCTATGTAAAGAAAGACGTTGTCGGCGAACAGGGATTCCAGCTGTTTCATCTGCTGGACCTGGGAGATTCGATTGGCGTGCGCGGGCACCTGTTTCGAACCAAGACCAATGAGTTGTCCATTTGGGTCGAGGAGATTTTCTTTCTTTCGAAAGCGCTGCTGCCGTTGCCGGAAAAGTGGCATGGCCTGACGGACGTCGAGCTGCGCTATCGCCAGCGGTATCTAGATCTGATCGCCAATGAAAAGTCACGCGAGGTGTTCGTGACAAGGGCGCGAATCATCCAGGAATTGCGCCGGTACTTTGATGCGCGAGGGTACATCGAAGTCGAAACACCGATGATGCATCCCATCGCCGGGGGCGCCGCCGCGCGGCCGTTCACAACGCACCACAACACGCTGGACATTGATTTGTACCTGCGCGTCGCGCCGGAGCTGTATCTAAAGAGATTGACGGTCGGGGGATTCGACCGCGTGTTCGAGATCAACCGTAATTTCCGCAATGAAGGTATTTCCACGCAGCACAATCCCGAATTCACCATGCTGGAATTCTACGAGGCCTACAGTAATTATGGCGATTTGATGCACATGAACGAACAGCTGTTCGCGCTGCTGGCAAAGAACATTACCGGCTCAACCACGGTGAACTACGGCGGCGCCGAGCTTGATTTTTCGAAGATGCAACGGCTCTCCATGCGCGAGGCGATCGTCAAGTATTGGCCGGCGACAGCGGGTGAGGCGCCTACATCCGAAAAATTAGCCTCGCCGGGCGGCGCTCAGGAAGCCACCAATCGCTATAACCTGTGGGCGAAGGGCGCCGGTGCGCCTTACGCGGCGGCCAAAGGGACGTTGACGAATGGCGAATGGACCGGACTCCTTTTCGAAACCATGGCCGAAGATAAACTTGTCCAGCCTACGATCCTTTACGACTTTCCGACGGAAATCTCACCGCTTTCGAAACAAAAGCCGGAGGATCCATCACTGACGGAACGATTCGAAATATACGTTGCAGGAATGGAAGTGGCGAACGGCTTCTCCGAGTTGAACGACCCTGCCGAGCAGGAGCGGCGCTTTCTTGCACAGATGGCCCAAGGGGGGGAAGAAGTCCCGAAGCAGCTCGACGTGGATTATATTCGCGCTCTGTGCCACGGCATGCCCCCGACGGCCGGCGAAGGCATTGGCATCGACCGCCTGACCATGCTGCTGACGGATTCGCCCTCGATCCGTGACGTCATCCTTTTTCCCTTGCTGCGCCCGGAAGGCGGCGGCGAATCAGCTTCCGAAGCGCACGGCGCCTAACGTATTCTTCCAACCAGCATGCGATTCGAATGGTTCGTGGCGCAGCGATACCTGCGGTCGCCGTACCGGCCGGCGGTCCTGCGGCTGGTCACGCTCTTTTCCATGATCGGCGTGGCGGCGGGCGTGGCGACGCTGGTGATCGCACTCTCCATGAACACGGGTTTCCGCGAGACGCTGCAAGACCGATTGCTCGGCGTGACAGCCCATGTCTCTCTGACGCGACCAGGCACCGGCGGAATCAAGAACTACGAGGAAATGGCCACGAAGCTCGCCGCCGCAACCGGCACACGTTCCGTGACGCCGGCGGTCTACCAGACGGTGCTGCTTTCCTTCGGTGGGCAAGCGCGAGGCGTGGTCACGAAAGGCATCGACCCCGAGCGGGAGCGGAAAAGCGATGAAGCGCTGCAACGCATCGCCGCCGGAAGCCTGGACTTTTCTCCGGACGCGGACGGCATTGACGCGCTGCTCATTGGAAAACAGCTTGCGGAAGAATGGAAGATCTCTCCGGGCGACTACGTGACGCTGACAAGTCCGCAGGGACGATTGACGCCCTACGGATTGATGCCGCGGACACGACGGTTTCGAGTTGCCGGTGTTTTCGATTCCGGCTTTTACGACTACGACGAGAACTGGTGTTTCATGGCGCTGGCGGCAGCGCAGGGGCTTTCCGGTGCGGGTGACGTCGTCAACGTACTGGAGTTCCGGCTGAAGCAGCCGGAACGCGCGGGCGAAATTGCGGAACGGGTCCGGCAAGCGGCGGGACCGGGGTTTTCAGCGACGACATGGATGGAAGAAAATCGCGCGCTGTTCCGGGCGCTGCGACTGGAAAAGCTGGTCACGGCGATCTTCATCGGCCTGATTACTTTCGTCGCCGGTCTCAACATCCTGGTGGTTCTTTCCATGACGGTCATCGACAAAGCGCGCGACATCGCCGTGCTGCGGTCCATGGGTGCGCGCCGCGAGCAGATTCGCACCATTTTTCTTTGGCAGGGAATCAGCATCGGAGCCACGGGCACGCTTATCGGCCTGTTCATGGGCTACACCTTCTCGTTTGTGGCCGGTAGCTACCATCTGATTCCGCTCGATCCGCAGGTGTACGCCGTACCTTATGTGCCTTTTCATTCGAATATTTTCGATGGTGTGTGGATCACCACCGTGGCGATGGGAATCTCCATGGCGGCGACGATTTTGCCGGCTCGCGCTGCCGTGCGGCTCCTGCCGGTGGAAATCCTCCGGTATGAATGAAGTCCGGCCCGCCGGAATGGTATTCCGGAGTCCATTTGGCGCGTTGGCGCGAGATTTGCTCCTAGTAGAGCGGAGAAGCAGGTGGGTGAGACCGGGGCGCATCGCTCGACCCTCGGTCGTGGCAAATACCCGCCGCAAGCTGTTGAAAGTGGGTGAGACCGGGGCGCATCGCTCGACCCTCGGTCGTGGCAAATACCCGCCGCAAGCTGTTGAAAACAGAAAGATTATCGTTGTTTCAGTTTGACAGAAAATTGCCCTCTTTTCGGCAGGCAATGGATTGGCGAAAATAGGAAACACTTTGGGTTAATTGAAGCACAAGTTGCACGCACTCATCACGGCACGGGGATTACAGCGGAAGCATCTAAAGGAAGGAACAGGAAGGGCACGAAAAGACGCCAATAAGGACTTAGAGAGCAGAGTGATTCAGCAGGCACAATTCGCGAACGGGGTGGCGCCAGAGGATCCGCGCAACGCGGTAGTTGTGCTGGAATCGCGCGGCCTGAAGAAAACCTATGGCCGCGGGGAGAAAAGCATCTGCGTTCTGGCGGACGCAAACTTGAGCTTGCGGCAGGGAGAGATGGTGGCGATCGTCGCGCCGTCCGGAGCCGGCAAAAGTACTTTGCTGCACTTGCTGGCCGCGCTAGACACGCCAACGAGCGGTACAGTATACTTCGCAAAGAAAGCCATTGAATCGATTAATGACGCGGCGCTGGCGGAGTTTCGGAATCGTGCCATCGGATTTTTGTGGCAACGCCACCAATTGCTGCCGGATTTTACGGCTGCGGAAAACGTAGCCATGCCGCTGCTGGTGCGCGGCGAAGGTTTTGCTTCGGCGCTGGGGATGGCGCGGAAGTGGCTCGCGGAGGTTGGCTTGGAAAATCGGGCCGATCACCGCGCAGGGGAACTCTCCGGAGGGGAACAGCAGCGCGTCGCGATCGCCCGGGCGCTCGTCACTGGGCCGAGCGTGCTGCTGGCAGATGAACCTACGGGAGATCTGGACGAGCAGAATGCTTGGGCTGTGTTCGAGTTGCTGGAAAGGCTGCACCGCACGCACAAGTTGACGTCGCTGATTGCGACGCACAACCTGGCGCTCGCCGCGCGGTGTGACCGGATACTTGCGCTGGAACATGGCGTTCTGCGAGCTCGCGAGACTGCGGCCTCCGCGAGCGGGACCCCCGGGGGAGAAGCGAGCTAACGTGTTCGAACGTTATACAGAGAAAGCGCGACGTGTCATATTTTTTGCGAGGTACGAAGCCAGCCAGTATGGCAGCCCGTACATCGAGACGGAGCATCTGCTGCTCGGGTTGATGCGCGAGGACAAAGCGCTGGCCAACCGTTTCCTGCGCCAGCAAGGCTCGATCGAATCGATACGCAAAGAGATCGAAGCCCGCATCACCATCCGCGAGCGCATCTCCACTTCCGTCGAAGTGCCGCTCAGCGCGGAGTGCAAGCGCATCCTAAACATGGCGGCGGAAGAAGCGGAGCGCCTGGGCCACAAGCACGTCGGCACCGAGCATTTGCTCCTCGGCATCCTGCGCGAAGAAAAGTGCTTCGGCGCGGAAATCCTGATGGAGCGCGGGCTGCGTCTGTCCACGCTGCGGGAAGAACTGGCGCGCACGTCCGGCGAAAAAACAGCGGCGACGCGGCCGAAAGAAACTTCTCTGCTCGCGGAATTCAGCCGCGACCTCACGCAAGCGGCTTCGGAAGGTTCGCTGGATCCACTCGTCGGGCGGGAAAACGAAGTCGAGCGCGTCATTCAAATTCTGTGCCGCCGCACCAAGAACAATCCGGTTTTGATCGGCGAGCCCGGCGTGGGCAAGACTGCCATCGTCGAAGGCCTCGCGCAACGCATCTCCGATGGCGATGTTCCGCCGTTCCTCGCGGATAAGCGCATCCTTTCACTTGATCTTTCTCTGATCGTGGCGGGCACGAAGTACCGCGGCCAGTTCGAAGAGCGCCTGAAGACCATCATGAAGGAACTGATGGAGAGCCAAAACTCCATCGTGTTCATCGACGAGCTGCACACGCTCGTGGGCGCCGGTTCCGCGGAAGGCTCGCTCGACGCCGCCAACATTTTGAAGCCCGCACTCTCACGCGGAGAGATCCAGTGCATTGGCGCCACGACGCCGGGCGAATACCGCAAGTCGGTGGAGAAAGATCGCTCGCTGGAGCGCCGCTTCCAGTCCGTGAAAGTTCCCGCGCCGGATGAAGAACAGGCCGTGCAAGTGATCCAGGGCGTTCGCGAGCGCTACGAAAAATTCCACGCCGTCAGCTACACGGACGAAGCACTCCGTTATTCCGTCTATCTTTCGAACCGCTACATCCCCGACCGTTTTCTTCCGGACAAAGCCATCGACCTGATCGACGAAGCCGGCGCGCGCGTAAAATTGCGCCAGGCCACCGTTCCCGAGGAAGTCGGCGAAGTGCAGAAGCGCGTGAAATTCATCACCCACCGCATGGAAACGGCCATCGCCAATCACGAATTCGAAAAGGCGCGTTTCTATTCCGAGGAAGAACGCAAGGAAAAAGAAAACCTGCGCGGGCTGCGCGAACGATTCAAACTGGACGACGCCTCGACGGGCATCGTGACCCGCGAAGACATTGAAGAAGTAGTGTCACGCTGGACGGGCATCGGCGTCACTTCCATCAAGGAAGACGAACAGCAAAAACTTCTGCGCATCGAGCCGGAACTGCACAAGCGCGTCATCAGCCAGGACAAGGCCATCACCGCGCTGGCTCGCGCCATTCGCCGCAGCCGCGCGGGTCTCAAGTCGCCGCTGCGTCCGGTGGGCTGCTTCTTCTTCCTAGGGCCGACCGGCGTCGGCAAGACGGAAGTCGCCCGGCGGCTGGCGGAGTTTTTGTTTGGTTCGGAGAAGTCGCTGGTTCGCTTCGACATGTCGGAGTTCATGGAGAAGCACTCCGTCTCGAAGCTGATCGGCGCGCCTCCCGGGTACGTGGGCTACGAAGAAGGCGGGCAGTTGACGGAACGCGTCCGCCGGACGCCTTACTCGGTCATCCTGCTGGATGAAATCGAGAAGGCGCATCCGGACGTCTTTAATATATTGTTGCAGGTGTTTGAAGACGGCCAGTTGACCGACGGGCTCGGCAATACCGTGGATTTCCGGAACACCATCATCATCATGACGTCCAATCTTGGCGCGCGTCATTTGCAAAAGCGCACGGCGATGGGCTTCCAGTCCGGCGCGGATGAAGCCGGGCAGAAGAGCATGGAAGATATGGTGATGAACGAAGTAAAGCGGGCGTTCAATCCAGAGTTTTTGAACCGGCTGGACGAAGTGATTATTTTCAATCCGCTCGGCGACGAAGATCTGCTCCGCATCATCGATTTGCTGGTGGGCCAGCTGAACGACACGCTGATTCACCGGCAGGTGCAGATCGTAGTATCGCCGGAAGCACGGCAGTGGATACTCGAGAAAACGTGCGCGGACCGCAGTTATGGGGCACGTCCACTCCGCCGGGCTTTGCAGAAGTATGTAGAAGACCCGCTCTCCGAGGCGCTGATCCAGGGTGGAATTCAAAGGCCGGCGACTCTCCAGATTTACGTCGCAGGGGAAGGCCTGTCGTTCCGTCCCGTCGGTGAGGCAACCCCGGTCGTCCACTAACGAATCTGACACAACGCACGGGTGATCCCGACCGGGTTCGGGATTAATGCACGGCCGGCCCACACCGGGTCCGGCGGGAGAAAAACAACTTGAGTTTGGGGGCGCGGCCTTGACGACCTCATCGGCCGCTCGAAGAAGAGTTTGTTTGCCGTGTGGTTTTTTTGCGGCTCGCGTGACGTTGACGA
>WNGP01000468.1_pt1 | contig 31019 bp, 28 predicted proteins | sample 5407671 | NCBI WGS metagenome assembly WNGP01 (sample SAMN13153381, study PRJNA577476) | soil metagenome | isolation source: 40 cm soil or saprolite under Garry oak tree replicate 2 | place: USA:California | collected 2016-06-15 | reverse complement strand
AGCCGTACGTCGTGCCCTGGATGTCGAACACGCCATTCGACATCTCCCGGTAAAACGACCGGTACGTGTACGGTCGACCCGCCGGCGGCGTCGTTGCAAACAGCACGGCATCATAGTCGGCGGCGACGAATGTTGGCGCGGGCGAATCTTTGTAGCGAAACAGAATGGCCGGCACTTTGAGGATGCCGCTGACGACCGTCGCCGACGCCTGGGCGCCGGCCTGAGGGAGCGGCGCGGCGCCCGCCACGGCGGCGGACGCGTTCAGCTCGCTGAATCGTCCCGCGGCGCGCAGCCGAGCGCGCGTCGCGCGGACGGCCCGAGCCCGAACTCGCCAGACGCCATCCTTTCGAAAATCGAATCCCGGAATCTCCCAGCGAGGGTGCCGCCGATCTTGCGCGTGTGAGACCCGCGGAAGCAGAGCGCACAGCAACGCGCTGACGCCCAGGTATCGGACGAGATGTGGCACCACTAGAAACCTCCGGGGAGGAACGGCGTAATGCCCCTCGACCACGCAATCTAGGGTACTAGTCCGAAACCCCGAAAGGCTGTGCCAGGTCTCACATTGAGCCTTGCCAATTCGGGATCGCAGGGCTAAGCTGTACCACCGCCTACCCATAGGAACCGAGGCTTCGTGCGCACAGAGACCCTGCAGCACATCGCGCTGTTCGACAAGTGTAAGAACTTCACCCGGGCGCGCGAGGTCCAGGCTGCGGGGCTGTACCCCTACTTCAAGCCGATCTCCCGCTCCGAAGACACCGTCGTCGTCATCGAAGGCCAAGAGCGGGTCATGATGGGGTCAAATAATTACCTCGGCCTGACCCACCATCCGGAAGTCCTAGCCGCCGCGCGGGCGGCACTCGAGCGCTACGGCTCCGGGTGCACCGGCAGCCGCTTCCTCAATGGGACGCTCGACTTGCACGAGCAGCTCGAGACCGAGCTCGCCGAGTTCTTTAGCAAGGAATCTTGCCTCGTCTTCTCAACGGGCTATCAAGCGAATCTGGGCGTCATTTCAGGCCTGGTGGGACGTACCGACGTCGTCTTCCTCGACAAGCTCGATCATGCGTCGATCGTCGATGGCGCCAAGATGTCACACGGCGAAACGGTGCGTTTCAACCACGGCGACTTGGCCGGTCTCGAACGCAAGCTCCAGAAGCTGCCGGAAGGCACTGGGGCGATGGTCATCGTGGACGGCGTCTACTCGATGGAAGGCGACATCGCCGACGTCCCCGGACTGCTCAAGGTCTGCCAGAAGTACGGCGCGGCACTCGCCGTCGACGACGCGCATTCGGTCGGCGTCCTCGGCCCCAACGGGGACGGCACGGCGGCGCACTACGACCTGGTGGACGAAGTCGACTTGATCGTCGGCACGTTCTCGAAGTCGCTGGCGTCGATCGGCGGCTTTGCGGCAGGGTCGGAAACCGTCATCCACTATCTCCGCCATCACTCGCGGCCCTTGATCTTTACGGCCGCGCTGCCGCCCTCCAACACGGCCGGCGTGCTCGCCGCGCTGCACGTGCTGCAGCGCGAGCCGGAGCGGCGCGAGCAGCTGTGGCGCAACACGCGCCGCCTGCAGGACGGCATGCGCTCGCTCGGCTTCGACATCGGTCCGACGGAGACGCCCATCATTCCGGTGCTGATCGGGCCGCTCGACAAGACCTTCCTCTTCTGGCGGAAGCTGTTCGACGCCGGGGTGTTCACGAACCCAGTGGTGCCGCCCGCCGTCGCACCATTGCAGTGCCGGCTGCGCACCAGCCTGATGGCGACGCACACGGCCGAGCAGATCGACCTCGCCCTCGAGGTCTTCGGCCGCCTCGGAAAAGAGCTGGGGGTCATCTGACCGCAGTGGAGATCGTGCCCGTCTCAGACGGGCGCGGTCTCGATCGCTTCATCGCCTTCCCGTACAACCACTATCGCGATGATCCGCTGTGGGTCCCACAGCTGCGCCGCGACATACATACGCTGCTATCCCCGTCTAAGAACCCGTTCTTCCAGCACGCCGAAGCTCAGTACTTTCTGGCGAACTCGAATGGCCGGGTTGTCGGCCGGATCGGCGCGATCAAGAACGACATGCACAACCGCGAGCACCACGATCGCGTCGGATTCTATGGTTTCTTCGAATCAATCAACGATCAATCCGTAGCGAACGCGCTCTGGGACACCGCCGGCGCGTGGCTCAAACAGCGGGGCTTCGACACGATGCGGGGGCCGATGAGCCCGTCGGTCAATGACGAATGCGGCCTACTGATCGCGAACAACGGCACGCCGCCGTCGCTCATGATGCCCTACAACTTTCCGTACTATCAGACGCTGCACGAGCGCTATGGCTTTACGAAGGCGAAGGACCTACTCGCTTATGAAGGCGGCGGCCCGCAGGTGGCGCCGGAACGATTCGTCCGGCTCGCGCAGCGCGCCGCCGAGCGCCGCGGCATCAAGCTCCGTTCCCTCGACATGAAGCGGTTCGACGCCGAAGTGGAGCTGATCAAGGCGCTCTACAACAGCGCCTGGGAGAAGAACTGGGGGTTCGTGCCGCTGACAGAGGCGGAAATCGATCACCTGGCGAAGCAGCTCAAGCCGATCGTGGTACCGGAGCTCGTGATCTTCGCCGAGCTGGAAGGACGTATCGTGGGATTCGGCGTGGGATTGCCAGACTTTAATCTCGCGCTGCTGCACAACCGCTCGGGCCGGATGTTCCCGGGCATCCTCAAAGTGTTGTGGTATTCCCGGAAGATTCATCGCGCGCGGATTCTGCTGCTCGGGGTGGTCCCGGAATTCCGCGGCCGCGGTGTCGACGCGCTGTTGTATCAGAAGGTGTGGGAGAATTCGGTCAAACACGGCATGCCGCGCGGCGAAGCTGGTTGGATCCTCGAGGACAACGCCCTGATGAACAAGTCCGCGACCCAGCTCGGCTTCCGCATCTCCAAGACCTACCGCATTTACGACACAGCGCTGTGAACGTCTTTGTGACCGGTGGCACCGGCTTCGTCGGTGCTCACCTGGTCAAGGCACTCTGTGCGCGCGGTGATCGCGTCACCGCGCTGGTGCGTCGGCCTGCGCTCGCGCAACAACTGGGCTGGAGTCCAGACGTGCGGCTGATACCCGGGGATCTCGACAACGACGCCGCCCTGTGCGAGGGAAGTTCCGGCGCGGATGTCGTCTACCACGTCGCCGGGAAAATTGCCGCGCGGAATGCCGCGGAGTTCATGGCCACGAACCGCGACGGCACGGCGAACGTGCTCGAGGCCGCGCGCGATGGCGGTGTCGGGCGGCTGCTCTTCGTCTCCTCGCTCGCAGTGGCGGGTCCCACGACCCTCGGTCATCCGGTCGACGAGAGTCGTCCGCCCGCCCCGGTCACCGCCTACGGGCAGTCCAAGCTCGCCGCCGAAGTCCTCGTCCACGCGATGCCGGCGTCCCTGCCCTGGACCATCGTCCGGCCGCCCGTCGTCTACGGTGAATGGGATCGTGGGACCCTGAAGATTTTTCAGCTCGCCCGGCGCGGCGTGGTGCCGGTCTTCGGTGACGGCTCGCAGGAGCTATCGGTCATTCATGCCGAGGATCTGGCCCGGGCGCTGATCGCCGCGGCCACTTCACCAGCCTCGGCCGGTCGCGTTTATTTCGCCGCGCACCCGGTGATAACGACGAGCCGGGCGTTGGTCCTCGCGGCGGCCCGGGCACTCGGCCGCGGCGCTCCGCGCATCGTCCCGGTGCCACCGGTGATCGCGCGCGGCGTGCTCTGGGCTGTCGGGACTCTTGCGTATCTGGCGGGGCGCGCCACCTTGCTGTCGGCCGACAAAAGCAATGAGTACCTCGCCCCGGCATGGACGTGCCGGAGCGAGGCGTTGACGCGCGACACGAGCTGGCAGGCGCAGATCGACCTCGAAACCGGCTTGCGCCGGGCTGCGAATTGGTATCGGGAGGTGGGATGGCTCTGAAGCCACTGTGGCGCGAGCACACCGCCGTCGACATCGCCACGGCCGCCTATATCGCGATCGCGACCGGTGCGGTTCTGCTCTCCTTCCGCGGTGACGGGATTCCGGGCTGGCCGTGGATCCTCAGCGCCCACACCCTGATCGCCGCCCTGGTGCTGCTGGCACCGCAGGCGCGTAACGCGGGCCCCATCGGCCGGTTTCTCGGCGACTGGTATCCGATGCTGTTGCTCCCCGCCCTCTACGGCGAAATCGGCATACTCACGCTCAGCGCGGGATTCCAGAACGACTTGCTGATTCAGCGCCTGGAGACCTGGGTGTTTGGGTCGCAGATCTCCTATCGCTGGATTCGCGAGTCACCCAACCAGGTCCTGTCGTGGGCCCTGCACGCCTGCTACCTCGCGTATTACCCGATTCTGTACACGTCGCCCTTCGCGCTCTGGATGGTCGGGCGGCGTGACGCCTCGCGCCACACGATTTTCGCCGTGATGGCAACTTTTTACCTGTGTTACGTTGCCTTCCTCTTCTTCCCAGTCGCCGGACCGCGGTATGCATTTGATGGCGCCCACAACGTCGCGACCGAGGTCGGGCCGGCACGGTTTGCCGCGTGGCTCTTGGACCGTGGAGACTCGTGGGGCGCGGCCTTCCCGTCGTCGCACGTGGCCGCGTCCGTCGTCGCGACAGGCATGGCGTTGCGCTATTGGCGTGCGCTCGGCCTGTTGCTGCTGCCGTTTACTGCCGGACTGATCCTGGCCGTGGTGTACGGGCAGTTCCACTACGCCGTAGATGCGCTGGCCGGGTTGATGGTGGCCGCGATGATGCTGGGGATCATGCAGACCGCAGAAGCCACTGCGCCGCAACGCCTGGCGGTGGGCGACTACGGGGTGGAGCCGGGCAGCAGCGCTTAGTGCGCCATGTGCATGTGGCCCATCTCCAACGGCATGCCGACGACCGGCTTGCCCACGGGGCCCATGAAGTGCCGCAGATCCTTTTGGTAGAGTGAATCGCTCGGATCGGTAGCGGGCCAGATCGCCTCGCGATCGGGCATGAACAACCCACCGACGACTCCCATGCCCCCGTCAGGAATCCTGTCCCCCGTCGAATTCTCATAAATCACGCGCACGCGATAGCGGTGCGACGGCGTGATCCGCATGCCGAGTCCCTTCAGACTGTAGAGCTTCCCGACCGGCACGGCGCTGGCTGCGCCGGGCGGCGCCGGTGCGGGTTCCCCGTGCCACAGCAGCGTGCCGGTTGTCGCATCCCAAAACTCGATGGTCCGTCCGTAGGCATGCATGTGGCCACCGATGACAATCAGCTTCCCTGGAACCGCGGGGCTTCCTTCATACGAGCGTTCGCTGCGGCCCGGCGGCAAATCGAACGACTTGTCACCGAGCGGGAAAGCGACATCGAGTTGCCAGGGAAGCACAGAGAACAAGGGCCACGGCCGATGATCCGGTACATAGTTGAGAACGAGCCGGACTCGAACGCCCCGATATCCGACATTCGTGGGATTGTGCACCATCGCATTGGCGAGAATGCGCTGGCCCGCGCGAATGCGCGATCCGAACAGCAGCCAAGGGAACCGAATTTCGCCGGTCTCCATGCCGGAGGCGAGGATCCGCCGAGCGATCGGCAGAAAGAGCTCTCGTTCGCTTGGATCCATGACGTTCATGTGATGCAGCAAGACCCTCGGCAACTGGCGACCCTTCTCATCGACGAGCTCGGCGTGCAATGCGTAAATCGATCCATCAATCGGAAACTCTGCGACGGACGCCGGCTCATCCACGACGGTCCCCGCCGGCAAATCCACCGGGGGCAGCTCGAGCGTCAGCTCACCACGTTTCGAACCAGGCGTGATCGTGGCGCGCTCGAGCGCGCTCCAATAATCGTTCGGCACGCCCCGACCAGCGGCAGCGGGACGGGTCGGCATCGCGCCAGCCGCTGAGCCGGCAACGACTACACGGAGTGCAGCCAGGACCACGATCAACCGTGGACGCATCGGGAGGTCTCCTACCGAATCAGGTGTTCCGCTACAGCTGCAAGTTTGGAAAAGGGAACGCCATCGAGAGCGACACCGGATGGGACGGCGACGTCGAGGCGTTCTAATACCGTCGGCATCAGATCTACGGTACGAAGGCCCGAGTCGGGAAGAGCCACGCTGGCCGCGATCGGGACTTCCATATGTTCCGCAGTGAGACTACCGTGGCCCGCCCGATGCTCGGGGATTTCCCAGGGACCCCGGAAATCGGCCCCCGGCGCGGCTGCCAGGACGAGATCCCCGGCGCGCTGGGTCCCAAAGAGCTGGAGCAATTGGCGCGGGGCGTCGGGCACGTCAGTTTCCATCGTTCGCGTCAGGAGCTCTCGATCGTCGAGTTCTCGATACCCGCCGAGGCCCAGCGGATCGCCACCCTGGGGTTCGTAGCGGACTAATCCCATCGACTCCGTCAACAGCGCGCGGGCATTTTTGGTTCGGACGACAATGCCTCCGCCGTCCCTCGGCCCCCCCGCCCTCCCCGTCCCCCCTTCCTCCCCCGCCGTGTCGGCGCGACATGCCGCCAGTCGGACCGCCGGGAGGGCGAGCAGCTGCTCGAGGATTGCGGGAGGGATCTCCGATTCCGTGAGCGGGCGCTCCCGGCCGGACCGGGGCTCGAAGTAGAGCTGCACGCTGGCATTGCCGGAGACCATCGTCGCGACCCGGGCATTTCGCCGCCACACATGCACCGGGTGACGCAACGTGCGCACACCGTCGCGCTCCAGCAGCACGGCCGGGTCGGCATGCTCGCGCATCACGGTCATCCCGTGGTCCGAGACGACGAAGAATGCGGGCAGCTCGCTTCCCTGCTTCCGAATCCGCGCCACGAAAGCGCCGAGGGCGCGGTCCACCAGCCGGTAGCTCTCCAGGACCGCCGGGTGCAGGGGATCCTTGAGGTGCGAGAGACCGTCAACGCCGGGAAAAACGAGAAACAGGAAGCGCCACGGCTCGTCCGCGGCATCGAGCCAGGCCCGGGCGACGGCGCGATCGAGCGCCGGGTACGTCCCGAGGTAATGCGCAGCCGATCCCAGTACGACCCGCTGGAGGGCGCAGCGATGGGCGCCGGCGCGAAGGCCGCGCGTCAGCGGCGTGCAGATCGCGATGCTGTCGGGGACGAGATCGAAAATCGAAGGCGTCGCTACAACGTCTGTGTTCAGCAAACCACCCTGGACCCCGCAATAGCTGCGCGCGGCCCGCCATTGCGCGCGCCAGCTGCGTCCCCCCGCAGCGCCGCGCCGATCGAGCCAACGAATCCCTGGAATGCCTACGCTCCCGGGATAGCGACCGAAGAGGAAGGGGACGTAGGCGACGCCGGTAGTGGACGGGAACACCGTCGTCCCCGTCCGTAGACCCCCCGGCTCGATTACCCAGCGCGCGAGGTTGGGCAGGTCGCCACGCCGGAGCAGATCCCGTAACACGTCGGCGCGCGCACCGTCGATCAGCACGAGAACCGCACGATTGGCGCCGTTCGCCATTATCGAGTCTGCGCTGGAGCGGATGGTTGCCGCTCCCAACAGAGTCCGAGCGGTTTACAGAGCGCAGCGGCGGCGATGATGCTGGCGGCCAGCAGGATCACCACAACCGCCGGCCAGACTGTCTCGTGCGGTCGTGGCACCCAGAGGGCTCGCTGGAACGCGGCGGCGTCAGGCCAGCGCCGTTTCGGCGAGGGACTCAACGCGCGCTGTAACACACGACGCAGCCGCCGCGGCACACCAGACCACTCGGCTTGGCCCGGATCTGTTCCGGAAGTCCAGGGGCGACCACTCACCGATTCGTACAGCAGCGTCGCGACGGCGAATAGATCGGTTGCCACCGCATCGCTCGCGGGAGGACTCGCGGGGTCAAGGATCGGCCGTCCCGCCTCGAGAATGATGGTGCCCGGTGTGATCGGTCCGTGTGCCGTTCCACGCGCGTGTGCGGTCTCAATCGTGGACAACAGCGCACGGCAGATTTGCGTGGCTTCCCGGATCGACAGCGGTCCCGATCGTAGTCGAGCGGCAAGGGTCTGGCGGACAGGGGTAGAGGGCGCGCTCATCTGTTCGCGAATCTACGACAAGAAAGCGGCTCCGGCAGGACTACGCCGGAGCCGCTTCTTCTCGTCACCAACGGACTACTGGACCTTGATCGAGATCTTCATGCCAAGCGTCAGGTGCGGCGTGCAGTAGCCCTTGTACGTCCCCTTCGGCGCGTTGGCGAACGAGACCTCATAGGTCTCGTTCGGCTGCGTCAGGAACGGGCCCGACAGATTGTCGACGGTGTTCTTCATGCCGGCGTTGAGAGCCGCCGCGCCGCCCGCCGGGACGGAATCGGGCCAGAAGGTGATGTTGTGCGGTCCGCCCGCCACGTTCGTGAAGCGCACAGTCGCGCCCGCCGGAATCGTGATCGAGGCCGGCTCGAAGGCTGCCTTGGTGCTGCCGTTGCCGGTCATCTTCACCTCGACGACGGGACCCGTCGTCGCGGCTGCTCCACCGGCGGCGGGCGGCGCGGGAGGCGCAGCCTGCATCTGGTTCTGGTTCTGCTCGCCCTTCTTACCGCAGGCGAGCGCGCCGATGGCCACGACGGCCGTGAGCAAAGCGAAGCGCATTGCGGGACTCCTCCGAGACATGGACTGAGGGGATGTGTTGCTTGTGAACTGTTTCACAATGCCGGGAATATAGACGCAGGGTTTTAAAACGGGAGCCCCACAAAAACACTAGCTTCTGAGCCCATGAAACGGCTCGTCCTCATCTTGTTCGTGGCGACCGCTGCGCATTCGTCAGTTGCAGGCCAGGACTGGACCCCACAGCTGGGCATCCAGGGCGGCATACTGCGGCAAAAGCCTGCCGGAACGGGCCAGGCCGACCAGGTCGATCGCTGGGAACTGCCGAGCAGTGGCACGATCCAATCGGGTTTCTATCTGATCGCCCCGCTCAGCGGCAGGATTGGACTGGAGTCGAGTTTGGCGGCGTCTCACACCAAGTTCCGCGAAACGAACGGCTTGTTTCCTGGCTCATCGAGCGGTGACACTCGCCTGACTGTTCGTGTCGACATTGCGCTCAAGTCGAGCATCTACGTCGCGGCCGGGGGCCTGCTCCGCCGCCGCGAAGTCGATGGCGGCCGTTCCATCCAGACCGGCCTGTTGGGGGCTGTCGGCGTGCAACCGCGGATCAGCACGGGCCTAACCGCTCGGATCGAAGCGCAATGGATCACGCAGCGCCGCACGGATTCGATCCTCCCGACCAACGTGTATGCATTGTTGTTTGGCGTGTCCCAGCATTTGCTCTCCCCGGTTGCTCGACCGAGCCGCGGGAGCCCGAGCTTCAAGCCGTGGCGGCTCCAGGTAGGTGCAACTGGCGGCTATGTGCGCACGCATTTGTACGGTTCGATCGCCGGCGTGTACGTCGATGCCAACCAGACCTTCATCAATCTCCCCGGTTCGCAGGGGACCGCGCCGGCCCCACTGTTTTTGGACGTGCCATTGCGTGGCCGTCTGGCCTTTGAGGCGGGTCTCGGGGTGCAGCACACGCAGCAGAACGGCGCCACGTTCTTGGATGGTCACCTCGCGCCGCGTCTGAACCTTGCGATCTACGATGGGTTGTACGCCGCAGTTGGTGGAGATGTGCGGTATATCGGACAGACGGGACAAAAAGGATTTGCCCTCGCCGGTGCAAATGCCGCAGCAGGTTACCGGTTCCCTGTCGTCGGGCCGGTCGAGGGACGGATCGACGTCAGCTACACGGCATTCAAGGAACGCGCAAATTTCCCGATCGCGCAGAACACCGCAGCGGCCTTACTGGGCGTTGCCATGGCTCTGCAATGACGCGTGACTCGCTTCCACAAATCGCTCCACAGGAGCTCGCCGAGCGGCTCGACCGCGGGGAGCCGCTCCAGGTGCTCGACGTGCGCGCGCCCGAGAAGGTGGAGCGGGGTCACGTTGCCCTCGGCGCGGAGCTCGATTTCCACGCTCATCCGAACTCCAAGCTCGTTGCCACGCCGGACATCGCCACGTTGCAGCTGGACGCGGCACGCCCGATCGCAGTGATTTGCGGTCACGGCAACTCGAGCAAGCAGGCGACGGCATTTCTGCGCGAGCGGGGATACGAAGCCTATTCGGTCATCGGCGGGATGGCCGCGTGGGAGACGGTCTATGTCGCCCGCCGGCTGTCCCCCACCCCCTCCCTCTCGCACGTGGTGCAGCTCGATCGCGTCGGCAAGGGCGCGCTCAGCTACATCCTCGTCAGCGACGGTGACGCTGTCATCGTCGATCCGGGCCGTCATGTCGCGCGCTATGACGCCTTGCTGACGGAATTGCGCGCGACGCCGGCGGCCGTCGTCGATACCCACATTCACGCGGACTATCTGAGCGGGGCGCGCGCGGCGGCGGCCCACTGGCAAGTGCCCTACTTCCTGCACCCGGCGGACGCCGTATCGCCGTACGATGAGACACCCGGCCGCCTGACGTTTCAGGCACTCGGTGACGGCGACACGATCGCGTTTGGACGAGCTACACTGCGTGCCGCGCACGTGCCCGGCCATACGCTCGGCAGCCTCGCACTGCTCGCCGACGATGGACTGGCGCTGACCGGCGACTTTCTGTTCGTCCAGTCGATCGGCCGGCCCGACCTCGCGGGACGTTCCGACACCTGGGCGAAGCTGCTGTGGCACAGCCTGGAGCGAGTGCGACAGACGTGGCCCGGTGACCTGCTGGTCCTGCCCGGGCACTACGCCAGCGAGGGCGAGCGACGGGCGGACCGTGCGATCGCCGCCCGCTTCGATGTGATCGCCGCCACAAATGGGGCCGCTGCGATTCAGGACGAGCGCGTATTCCTACAATGGCTTGCGGATCACGTCACGTCGTTCCCCGATGCCTACCGCACCATCAAAGAGGTCAATCTTGGGCTGCTCGAGGTCTCCGACGCGGATGCGGAGATACTGGAAGTAGGCCCCAATCAGTGCGCCATAGGCTAACCTGAGGTGGCGTGTGCAAGCTTCGGGAGGGTGCCCGTCTCTCATGGCGTCCCTTACCGGAGTTTCTCATGCAGTGCTCGCGTGTGCTGGGAGCCGTCGCCCTGCTGTGCACCCTCTCGTCCGCCGTCTACGCCCAAGGCTGGATCGATCCGGTTCGTCCGGTTCCGCAGGATCTCAACGGGCGAGTCGAGCGTCTTCGCAGCGCCGTCCAGGTGAGCATCACCGGGCGGGTCGCCCGAGTGACCGTTGAAGAATGGTTCCGCAACAACGGTCCAGCGCTCGAAGAGGGGATGTACCACTTCCCGCTTCCGGGCGAGGCCGTCTTCTCGAGCTACTCACTCTGGCAGGGCGATCAGGAGTTACGCGGTGAAGCGATGGATGCCACACAGGCACGCGCGATTTACGAAGCCATCGTGCGCCAGAAACGCGACCCCGCGCTGATCGAGCTCGCTGGTCAGGGGCTCATTCGTGCGCGCGTGTTCCCGATCGCACCGGGCGACACGCGCAAGATCACCCTGAAGTACACGCAGCTACTCGACCGCGCGGGGGACGCGTGGCGGTTCCGCTACCTCGGCGATCGCAATCGTGGGAGTGCGCCGCGCAGCTTCCGGATGGAGGTCGACAGTGCCGCGCGTTTCGGCGATCCCTACTCGCCTACTCACCAGGTTCAGGTCACCCGCCGCGACAATCGTCTCGAGGTGACGCTCGCGGATGGAGCCGCTGGGGGAGACTTCGAGCTGCTGCTGCCGCTCGCACGCGGCTTGGTCGGTTTGTCGCTGCTGCCGCACCATCCCGTCGGTGAAGACGGATACTTTATGCTCCTGCTCGCACCGGGGGCAGCGGCAGACGCCGCCGCGCTGCGTCGCGATCTCGTCGCCGTGATCGACGTGTCGGGCTCGATGTCGGGTGAAAAGATCCAGCAGGCCAAATCCGCGCTCATTCAGCTGCTCGCATCGATGCGCGAAGGCGACCGATTCCGGTTGGTTGCGTTCTCGGGCGGCGTCCGGCGCTATGCGCAAGGCTGGACCAACCTGACTAGCGACGCGCGCCGCGACGCCGAAAGCTGGATTCGGAGTCTGGACGCGGAAGGTGGGACCAACATCGCCGGGGCGCTGGCGGAGGCGTTCGCCGAATCGCCGGCGGAGCAATCGCTCGGTGTCGTCGTCTTTCTCACCGACGGCCAGGCGAGCACCGGAGAGACCGATCCCGAGCGCATTGCCGAGCGCGCCGAGCAGGGGCGCGGCAGGTTCCGCGTGTTTTCATTCGGCATCGGCGACGACGTGAACACGTTCCTGCTCGACCGGCTCACGGAACGCGCCCGCGGCACCACCGAGTACATCCGGCCCGGCGAGAACATCGAGCGGGCCGTAGGGGCGCTGGCGGCGAAGGTCGCGAGTCCCGTGCTTACCGACGTCACGATCGCGGCAGGCTCTGGCGTCGAGCTCTACGATCTTCAGCCCGGCAACCTGCCTGACCTGTTCGCCGGCGATGAGATGGTGGTACTCGGTAGATACCGGGGAGCGGGGAGCGAGGAGCAGTCCGTGACGGTGAGCGGGCGACGGAACGGTCGCCAGGAGGAGTTCCGCACGACATTCGCGGATCGTGAGAACGGCGAGGCACGCTACATCGAACAGCTCTGGGCCGCGCGCAAAGCGGGCGCGTTGTCACGCGAGATTCGCTTGCATGGTCAAACGCGCGAAGTCATGGACGCCTTGAAGCAGCTCGCGCTGCGATACGGCATCTTGACCGAGTACACGTCCTATCTCGTCCAGGAACCCACGATCGCGTTGCGGCGCCAAGCGGAGAATCGCGTGCTCCAGGCTCCGGCCGCGGCGCCGGCCGATCAGGCGGGGGCGGGGTATGTCGGACGGGCGGCGCAGGAGAAATCGATGGCCGATGCGGTGCACATCGATGGTGTCGCGGTGAGGGGGACCGTCAACGTGTCGGAGCTGGATGAAATGCGCCGCGCACGGTCGGGGATCAACCCGACGCAGCGCATCGGGGGCCGGCTGTTCATCATGCGCGACGGCACCTGGACCGACCTCGGTCACGGCGACTCGCTGCGGGTGGTGAGCATCGCTCCCTACAGCGACGCGTACTTCGCGCTACTGAAGGCCGTCCCAGAGTTGCGGGAGGCCGCCGTGCTCGAACCGGCGGTGTTGGTGGCCGGACGGCGTGCGAGTATCAAGATTGAAACTGGTGGGAAAACAACGCTCTCTCCAGGTGAGCTGGAGAGGTTGGTACGGGAGTTTCGGGGATAATCGAATGCGAAATGCGAAGTGCGGAATGCGGAATTTCACGGCCAGTGTCTCGACCTGTGGAACGTTCATTTCGCATTTCGCATTCCGAATTTCGCATTAGTCTCATGCCCGAAGACCTCGCTGACGTGTATCGCAACACCTATCCCGCGCTCGTGCGCTTCCTGTACCGCAAGGTCTGGGACGCCGAGCGCGCGGAGGATCTCGCCCAGGAGGCGTTTGCGCGGGCACTGGTTCATCGACCGGAGAACGCACGCGGATGGCTCTTTGTGGTGGCGGCAAACATGGCGCGTGACGAGGCCCGCCGGGCCGCGCGAGAAAAACGGCATCTCACGCTGCTCAAGAGCGAGCCGGATGCCGTGCACAGTGCGCCGGAAGACGAGATCGATGCCGACACCCAGCGCACGCGGGTTCGCGCGGCACTCGACCAGCTCACCCCGCGCGATCGCGAGGCGCTGCTCTTGTGGGATGCCGGAATGTCGTATGACGAAATCGCCGCGCAGACGGGACTGGCGCGCGGCGCGATTGGAACCACGCTGGCGCGCGCGCGCCGGAGATTAGTCGAGGCCTATGATGCCGGACAGGAAGGAGGAGAGCATGTCGCACGTGGATGAGGGAACGCTGCACGCGTACCTCGACGGCGAGCTGCCCTCCGGTGATCGGGCGACGCTCGAAGCGCATGTCGCGCAATGCGCGACGTGTCGCACGGCGCTCGCCGACGAGCGCGCATTGCGCGATCGGGCGAGTGCGGTGCTGGGCCGGGCGCGGCCGCTGGAGCGTCCCACGCCACCGTTCGAGCAGATTCGCCGCACACCCGCACGGCGCCCCCGGCACGTCCGCACGCCGTTCGCCTGGGCCGCGTCGATCGTCCTTGCGCTTGGCGTCGGTTATCTGCTGCGCGGTCCCGGAAGGGAATCCCCCGCGGCTGACAAGCAGCAACCGATCGCCGCCGAGCCGATTGTTGCCCAGCCGATCGTCATCGCGGAGAACCGGAGCGCGAGGGCGCCAGCCCCGTCAAGAGAGAAAGCAACGACGCGTCGACCGCCGCCAGCTCCAGCCCCGGCCGATGAGATCGGGCGCGCAAGCGAGCAATCCAAAACACGCGCAGACCTCGCGGCGTCCACCGTGGCGGTCACCGAGTCCGCGCGCGAGCGAACACCGGATTCGCTTGCGCGTGATCAGTCTCCGGTGTTCAGATTGGATGGCGTGGTGGTGAGGGGAGCCGCCCCCGCCCCCGCCCCAGCCCTCGGGCCCGCCCTCGGGCCCGCCCCCTCAAGGGGCAGTGCATGGCCGGTCATTACACGCGTGGCTGCGGGGGCACTGCTGGGCACCGATCCCGTCGGTCTTCCCGGCCTGCCGACGCGCGCCATCCGCCTCGGTCCCGAGGCTGGCGGCGTGGTCGTCGAGCAGGCACTCGACTCAGCGACGGTCATTCAGATTTTCCAGCGTCCGGCGAGCGCGGCGGGCGCGAAGGCTGTCCGGTCGGACCGGTTGGCGCGTTTCATCGGAGGATTGCGGGTGGAGATTGCGGGTCCGGTCTCGCTCGATTCGCTGAACCGGCTTCTCAACCAGGTACAACCGCTGCCCTAAGAAGCACTCCGTCGCCACGCGATCAGCTCGGCGACGACACTTACCGCGATTTCCTCTGGCGTTACAGCGCCGATCGCGAGGCCGACGGGCACACGCACGCGGCGCAGGCTCTTCGCCGGTACGCCCGCGGCGGTGAGACCCTTCGTAACCACAATCTTCTTGCGCCGGCTTCCCAGCAAGCCGACGTAGCCCGCATCCGACGGCGCGACGCGCTCGAGAATCAGCGCGTCGTTGCGATGCCCGCGAGTGGCAATGACGACCGCATCCGCGGCCGTAAGCGGATAGCGAGTGAGTGTAGCCTCGACGTCGGCGGCAAGCACCGCAACGTCATCCGGAAAGCGCGACGCGTCCGCATAATCGGCGCGGTCGTCGATGACCACCACGCGAAATCCCGCCGCTGCCGCCGCGCGGGCGATCGCCGCGCCGACATGCCCTGCCCCGAAGACGAAAACCCGCGGGGCGGGTCTCAGGCGCTCCTCCATGAAGCGACCATCGCGCGTGAGCGTCGCGGCGGCGGCGGATGACTGGTGCGCGTGGAGCGGCTCGAATGTCTTCACGGGTCCTTCCGCCCGATCCCACGCCGTCGCGGTTCGCACCAGCCCTGAATCGGCGGTGGCAGCGAGCTCGAGCACACGCACGTACTGCTCGTCGGCGACGAGCGGTTCGACAAAGATGTCGACGGTGCCGCCGCACGAGAGACCGAGATCGCCCGCGAGATCGGCGTTCAGGTGATGCGTAAGGATCGCGGGCCGGCGCTGCGCCTGTGCGTCGAGCGCGGCGCCGATGACCTCCGCCTCCACGCAGCCGCCGCCGACCGAGCCGAGGAGCCGGCCTTCGGGCCCAACGAGCATCTTGGTGCCGGCGGGAACGGGAGTCGAGCCGCGGGCACGCGCGACTGTCGCGAGCGCCCCTCGCGTGCCGGCCGTCGCTAAATCAGCCGCGACGCGCCAAATGTTCATGCGACAAACATACGCGCGCCGCGGCTGACTCTCACCGTCTTCCGATGTTCAAGGCGTCACAACGATTTGACCGGACATCCCGCTGCCGAAAGCGGTCGAGTGGTGCGTACAGCGATAGCGAAACGTGGTGGCGGTCGTCACGGTGGGGAACGTCCGCTGGTGTGAGCCAGTAGTCTGGTCACCTGAGCTCCCCAGGCCGTCCTCAAATGTGATGTTGTGGTTCGTCAGAGTCCCCGCCCCAGGCCAATTCCAGGTCACGGTGCCACCACTCAACAGCGGCCCGTTCGACGGGGTGAATGAGTTGTCTGCCACCGACACTGAAAGCGTAGGAGCGGGTGGCGGCGGTGGAGGCGGCGGAGGCGCTGGAGGTGGTGGCGGAGGAGGCGGAGGATTGGTCCCCGTGCTGCTGCCGCAAGCCACTGCGCCAACTATCGCCGCAATCGCCAGCAAACGACTCAAAGACATGACAGGCCTCCGCGGGGTGAAGGAGACTAAGGTAAGACGACTATTTGATGTAATTACTTCTGTATCTGAACGCTAGTGCTGCTCACGTTGCAACGCGTCGGCGGCGAGGCGAGGGGAGATGATCGGATAGCGGCCGGCGAACCAGCCCCACGAGAGGAAGAAGAGCCCCGCGAAAAACAGCGTTACTCCCGCTTCGGTCAGGCCGATCGCAGGACCCTTGCCACCGTTGATCGAGGGCACGACCTCGAGATAGCGCTCGAGCCAGATCCCGAAGAGACTCACGAGCGCGAAGCCCACCATCGTCGGCGAAAACGTCTTCGGCTTCACGCCGAGCAGGCCGATGAACGGGATCAGGAACACCATCAGGAACACCGCGACACCAACGGGGCGCCACGCGCCGGTCAGCCGATAAAAGATGAAGTACGTCTCCTCGGGCAGGTTGCCGTACCAGATCACGAGGAACTGCGACCACATTAGGTAAGCCCAGAAGACAGTGAATCCGAAGCACAGTTTGCCAAGGTCATGCTGCTGGCGCGATGTGTAGATGCCCCCAAGGCCCATGGCACGGCGCAGGGTGATGGCCAGCACGGCCAACATCATCAACGCGGCCAGGAAGCTGCCCATAAAGTAGAAAGCGCCGAACAGGCTACTCACCCACTTCTGCGCCAGCGACATCATCAAGTCGAACGCGAGCAGGCTGTATCCAAAGGCGTACGCCAAAACCAGGATGGCGGCGTCGCGACTGATCACGCCGGAGTCCGTGAGACGCTCAACTTCTTCGCCGCTCTGGAGCTCTCGCGCATCGGGCGTGGTATCGTGACGTACGAACCGCCACGACAGCCAGGACAGGGCGACGAGGATCAAGCCGTTCCGGAGGAAAAACCATTTCGTGGTGAGCCACCACCCGACATCGGGCCGCGGCTCGTGGATCCACGTAAAGATGTAGTCTCGGCCGATGACGAGACCGATGAACAGCAGGACCGTGACGGTCGTGAAGGCGGTGGCTGCCTCCGCAAACCGAATGACGACGCCGCCCCAGTGTCCTTTGGCGAGCTTGAGCACCGCCGCGAAGACGACCATGCCCTGCGCGAGACCCGCCCAGAACATGAAATTCACATGATAGGCCCACCACGTGCGTTCCGGATGTCCGCTGATGAGTCCACCAACGAGCACAATGCCGCCGAGAATCGCGGCGATGGCGCCGAACAGCGTCAACCGACCGACCGGCGCCTGGCGCGCCTTCTGGACGAGATCGGACCGGCTGGCGACCGCGACGCTCATCGGTTGCCCCCGCCCCCGCCGCGGGCGTTCAGCTGTAGGCTGCGGACGTAGTTCACCAGATCCCACCGATCGTTGCCGTGAATCTTGTCGCCGTAGCGGGGCATCAAGCCGCGTCCCATGCGCTGGGCCTCGAAGATCATGCCGTAGATCATGCCATCGGTCATCTTCGGCCGCGTCGGATCGACGAGCGAGGGAACGCCGGGGAACGGGCCACCGCCCGCCAGGGAGACGGGGCCGTTGCCCTCGCCGCGCTCGCCGTGGCACACCAGGCAATAGGTCTGATAGACCCACTGCCCGCGATTGAGCGACTCCGCGGTGCGCGTGCGCGGGTTGGTCAAGCGATCCGCCGTCTCGCGCGTCAGCGGGAGCTCGGCGCCGGACACTGGAACAGCGCCGGCGACCGGAGGAATCGGCCGTGCGTAGGGCTTGATGTTGCGCTGGTGTCGCATCGTCGCGAACCAGCCGACTTTGTGCACCACGTCGTCGGGATTGCAGGCGCACAGCAGCGCGAGCGCGACAAGGACGACAGCGCGCCTAGCCACGACGCACTTCCTCCGCTCCCGCCTCACGCAACAGCGTCTCGATCCGTCCCGCCTTATCGGCCGTCGCGGGTACGAAGATCCCGAATCGGTCGTTGGTGAACCGCGGGTCGTACTGAATCGTCCCGACGCGGCGTGCTGCGAAGGCCGCGTTGAACAGAATCCCGAGAATCGTGGAGAGCGCGCCGAACAGAATCGTCATCTCGAACATGATGACGACGTACGGCGGGACCGATCCGACCGGCTTGCCGCCGAGCACGATCGGCCAGTCGTACGACATCCACAGCGTGAGCCAGGCGCCGATCGCACAGCCCGCGATCCCGCCGATCAACGTGAACATCCGCACCGGGCTCACCGACTGGCCCAATGCGTCCTCGATTTCGTGGCGCGGAATGGGCGAATAGACCGTGAAATCGGTGTGCCCGGCCGCGCGCAGCTTCTTGATCGCGTCGAGGGTCGTGTCGAGATGCGGGAACACGCCGAGCACGCCAGGAGTTGGTGGCGGATGGAAGATCTCTCGCAGCGGCTTGGGAAGGGGCAACCGCACATGCGTCGTCATGTGTGCTGAACTCCCGCACGGGCCTTCTGCCGCTTGGGCGGCGCGAGCACTTCCTTCACTTCCGAGATCGCCACCGCCGGGAAGTTCTTCACGAACAGCAGGAACCACATGAAAAACCAACCGAAGCTGCCGGCCATGACGCCCCAGTCCGCCCAAGTCGGGTTATAAACGGCGTTCGTCCAGGTCGTGTAGGGCTCGCCCGCGAGCGAGACCACGATGATGACGTACCGTTCGAACCACATCCCGATGTTGACGAAGATCGAAATCACGAACAATGCGGTGATGTTCGTGCGCACCTTCTTGGACCACAGCAGCCAGGGCAGCAAACCGTTGCAGATGTTCATCGTCCAGCTCGCCCACCAGTAGGGACCGAACGCCCGATACCAGAACGCCGCGCGCTCGGCTGGATTGCCGCTGAACCAGGCGACGAAGTTCTCGGTCAGGTACGAGAAGCTGACGATCGAGCCGGTCAGCAGGCACAGCTTGGCGAGGTTCTCGAAGTGATGGACCGTGATGATTTCTTCCAGCTGAAAGAGCTTGCGGATCGGCGTGAGCAGCGTGATCACCATGCCGCAACCCGAGTAGATCGCGCCCGCCACGAAATAGGGCGCGAACAACGTCGCGTGCCAGCCCGGCACGATCGCCATCGCGAAGTCCCACGACACGACGCTGTGCACCGACAGGACCAGCGGCGTCGCGAGAGCGGCGAGGTACAGATAGCCGCGCGTGTAGTGACGCCACTGCTCGTTAGCGCCCGTCCACCCGAGTGCCGTGATCGCGTACAGTTTCTTGCGCCAGCCCGTCGCCAGGTCGCGCACCGCGGCGATGTCGGGGATTAGGCCCATGATCAGGAACACGGTCGAGACGGTGAAGTACGTCCCGATCGCGAACTCGTCCCAGATGAGCGGCGATTTGAAATTGGGCCAGAGCCCGCGCTCGTTGGGATACGGAATCAGCCAGTAGAAGTACCACTGCCGCCCGATGTGAATCAGCGGGAACAGGCCGGCGGTCATCACTGCAAACACCGTCATCGCTTCCGCCGTGCGATACACGGCGGTGCGCCACCCCGAGCGGAACAGGAACAGGATCGCAGAAATCAGCGTCCCCGAGTGCGCGATGCCGACCCAGAAGACGAAGCAGGTGATGTAGACCGCCCAGTAGACCGGGTGCGAGTATCCGGCGAGGCCCAACCCGTAGCGGATCAGGAGCACCAGGGTGATGATGCCGATGGCGAGCAGCGCCACCGCCGCGCCGAGCAGCATGAAATAGCCGCGCGATGGCGTACCGAGCGTCCGCGCGATCGTGCGCGTGACGTAGTCGTACGTCAGTCGCGTCTCAGCCACGGTTGGGACTCTCTTGCGCGACAACGCGCGCGAGATAGGTGATGGCCGGCTTGGTATTCAGGCCGGCGAGCACGTGGTAGCCGCGCGGATTGCCGGCGAGCTCGAAGACGCGGGAGTTCCGGTCGTTCAAGTCGCCGAACACGATCGCGTCCGACGGGCAGGTCTGCTGGCAGGCGGTGACGATGTCGCCGTCGCGCACATTCCGGTTCTCGAGCCGCGCCTGATTCTGCGCGCCGCGAATGCGCTGGACGCAGAACGTGCACTTCTCCATCACACCCTTCTCCCGGACCGTGACGTCGGGATTGAGCAGCATGGACAGTGGATCGGGGAAGGCATCGTACTGGCCGTCCCGCTCGGCGTAGTTGTGCCAGTTGAAGATGCGGACTTTGTAGGGGCAGTTATTCGAGCAATAGCGCGTGCCGACGCAGCGGTTGTAGACCTGGCCGTTGAGACCGTCGGGCGTGTGATAGGCGGCGTACACGGGGCAGACCGGCTCGCACGGCGCGTTGCCGCATTGCTGGCACAGCATCGGTTGATTCACGGCACCCTGCGGGCTGCCGTGCGCGTCGGTCCGCCAGTAGCGTTCGAGCCTGAGCCACGCCATCTCGCGGCCCCGCTGCATCAGCTCTTCGCCCACGGTCGCGATGTTGTTTTCGGCGTAGCACGCGGTCACGCACGCGCCGCATCCCGTGCACTTCGCCAGATCGATCGCGAGACCCCAGCGGGGATGGTCGCCGCGGTAATTTCCGATCGAGGCTTTGTCGTGCTGGCGCTCGCCCCACCATTCGACGGCTTCCTTGGCGTACTCGGGTGTCTCTTCGTAGTGGAACGGATGGTCGCCGGCGTGGAGCGCCTTGGCACGCGCGAGCGGCAGAACCTCCGTCGTCCCGAGACCGAGCTCGCGCGGCCCGCCTTCGGTCGTGACGATCTTGCGATGCTCGCCGGTCTTCGTCGCGCTCGCGCGCACGCCGAAATTGCGGCCGCCGTAGTCGTTCGCTTGCGCGCCGAGCAGCTCGAAGGCGTTGGCCGAGCGGTCCTTAGCGTACCGGCCGTACGCCGTGTGGCCCTGCCCCGTCGGCACCGCGAGCACGTCGGGACGAACCGAGCTCGTGATCCAGGCGGGGAATTTCTGCGCGCCAAACGAGGACTTGAGCAGCAGGAAGTCACCGGTCGCGAGGCCCCATTTCGCCGCCGTGTCGGGATGCACTTCGACCCAGCTGTGCCACGCGATTTTCGAAACCGGATCTGGGAGCTCCTGCAGCCAGGGCTTGTTGGCGCCGCGGCCATCGTGCAGGATGGGGTGCGGGAAGACGATGACTTCTTGATCTTGGCCGCCAGGGGCGGCAGCGGCGGCAAGGGCGGCAACGCCGATCCTCGAAACACCCGCCGCTAGCCGCACCGCGCGCGTCGGAGCTTCAGTATAGATCCCGCCCTTCGACAACGAGTCCATCCAGTACTGATCGAAGTTGGCGGCGCGTCGAGTCCGCCACTTGCTCTGGAGATAATCCTGGAACGTCCCGGTCTTCCCGGAAAGCTTGAGAATCACGTCGCCCGTCGGGCGCGTGTCGAACACCGGCTGCACGACCGGTTGCTGGAGCGCGGTGACGCCGGCGCGCGGCCGGCTGTCGCCCCATTGCTCGAGCGGGTGATGATCCGGCAGGATCAGATCACAGGCGGCCGCCGTCTCGTCCATGTAGGACGAGAAGCTGACCTTGTAGGCGACCTTGCCGAGCGCCTGCTGGAAGGCACCCGGGAGAGAGTGCGCCGGATTCGTCCCGTGCACGAACACCAGCGCCATCTTCCCGGCCGACATTTCCGACATCAGCGCCGTCAGATCGCCGAACGTATTCGTCGAACCGATCGCGAGATCCGCGCCGAACTTGACGAGTGTTCCCACTGCGCCAACGGCGTAGTTCAGGATGTTGACCGCCGCGACGATCTCGGCGCCGTTTGGCCCTTGCGTGGCCATGCCGCCGGCGACCGCGAGCCCGCCACCGGAGCTCGCGAATTCTTTCGCCAGACGAACGATGACCGCTTCGTCGATGCCAATCGTCGCCGCGACGGCACGTGGGGCGTAACCGGCCAGGAGCCCGCTGAGCCGGCTGGCGTCGGCGGGCAGACGAGCCAGGTGCTTCGCCACGATGACCTGCGCGAGCGCGAGGGCAAGCATCCCCTCGGTTCCGGGGCGCGCGGCGATCCACTCGTCGGCATTCATCCCGGTCAGCGAGAGGCGCGGGCCGACGTACACGAACTTGGACATCGAGGCGGGGCGGCCGGCGTCGAACGCGTGCGCGCGGGAAAAGCCGTTCTGAAATTCGACCGGAGACAGCCAGGTATCGAGGAAGTCTGCGCCGAAAGACAGGATGTATTTCGCGTTCGCGAAGTCGTAGGCCGGCAACGCCGCGGTGCCGAAGGCCATGCGGTTGCCCGCGCGCAGCGCTTCGAAGCCGAACGGCTCGTAGCTCAGGTGGCGGCCACCGACCTGCTTCATCCACTCAGCCACCAGATCCCCGAACGACGACTGCTCGGCGCCGGTCAGAAACACGATTCCCTTGCCTTGCGCCTCGCGCACCTTCGCCGTGAGTCGCTGGATGGCGCCGTCCCAATCGATGTCTTCGAAGACGCCGCGCGCGTTCCGGACCATCGGATGGGCGATGCGATCGGGATTGTACAATCCCTGCAGCCCCGCCTGCCCGCGCGCGCACAGCCGGCCGCGATTGATCGGCGAGTCGGGATTCCCCTCGAGCTTGACCGCGCGGCCCTCGCGCACGCGCACCCGCATGCCGCAGCCCGCCGCGCACTCGCGGCACGTCGTGGCGTAGTAGGTGGCCGTACCAGGAATCTGATCTTCAGGCTGAATCAGATACGGAATCAGCCGTTCCGTCGGCTCCGGGCCGATGCCACAGGCGGACACGGCGGCGGCCCCAGCCCCGGTTACGCCGAGAACCTTCAGAAAGCGGCGGCGGTCGACGGAATCACTCATATCAGTAGTGGCACACCGTGCAGTCGCGCGTCACGTTGTTCTTGATGTGGCAGCGCACGCACCAGCCCATGCGCAACGTCGAGACCTGAGATACCTGCGCCATCGTTTGCACGTCGCCGTGACAGGTCGCGCACGCCTGCGTGCCGAGCGCCTTGATATGCCGCATGTGCGGGAAACGGACGAAGCCAGGGAGGGCGTGGATGCGAATCCACTCCGGCGGTTTTCGCTCGCGCCAGGCATCCCGCACCTTCTTGATCTCCGCCTGATGGGACGGCGGGCCTCCGCCGATCAACTGATGGCAGCCGATACAGGTCTGCAGCGCCGGAATCCCCGGCTCGCTGGAGATGGCCGCCGAGTAGTGACAGTACATACACGGGATCTGATCTTGCCCGGCATGGACGTCGTGGCGGAAGAAAATCGGCTGCCGCGGCCCCTTCAGGCTGCTGGTGTCTTTGATAACGGGTGCTGTGTAACGCGAGGAAGCCGGTTGAGCCTGTTGGCCGTTCGCGACCACAGGCGGGAGGGCGAGGATCAACACCACGACCGCAGCTGAACGCAGATGACCTCTAGTGGCTGGGGCGGCTTTGCTAACTCCGAAGGCTCACGAATGTAATAATCGCTACTCTGGCCGCGCCAGTAGTTGGTATTTCAATCTGACAACGTCGACAAAGGCTTGCACCGAGTCCAGATCGGCGAAATTCATCCAGCAATGGCGCACGCCGTCGAAGAGCGTCCCGTCGCGCACCGCCTGTTTGATGACGCGCGGCAATCCGTTCGTCGCGCTGATTTCCTGCTCCTCGGGAGCCGACAAGACGAACGTCCCGCTGACGCCCGACTGCATGGGATGGAGATAGCCCAGTTTGCGGCCGCCCACTTCGTACATCCACACCCATTTCCACGTCGTGCCGAGATAGACGACTTGTTCGGTGACGTGGCGCAGGCTGCGCAGCTCTTCGCGTGCCTTCTTGAAGCGTTGGGCCGCGCGGGGCGACAGATCCCGCACGGGCTGATCCGGCTTGGGGCGCTCGCGCGGGCTCAGATAGAGGTGGCTAGCCCAGTAGTCCGGGTTCGGCTTGATCATGGCGCCCCAAAAGTATAGGCGCGGTCAAGAGGCGGAATCGGCCGGGATCGAGCAGCCGGCCGCACGACTGTTGCGGCACCGCCATACGTCCGTCCCGTCCCATGGTGAGCTTGATGACATCACCGTTGCGGCCGAACCAGCGGCTCGAGGGCTCCAGGTCTGATGGGAAGACGAACAGCGGCAAGGACGCCGCCGCGAGTGCCGCTTGCGAGCCGATGCCCGACTCCGGCATCGTGCCAGCCCACAGCTTCGCGCCGTACTCGGCTGCGAGGCGGTAGATGCGACAAACCTCAGTCAGCCCGCCGACGCGGTGCACCTTGATGTTCCAAACTTTTGGCCCGTGCAACGCCACGATCTGCGATGCGGCGCGCGCATCCCTCAGCGTTTCGTCCAGACAGAGGGGCGTCCGCAACGCCTCGGCGAGTCGAGCGTGCCCGACGAGCTCGTCCGGATGGAGCGGCTGCTCGATGTAGAGGAGATCGGCATCGTCGAGCGCGCGCAGAGCGGCCTCGTCGCGCGGCCATTCGTAGGCCCCGTTCGCATCCACAGTCAGCGGCAGCGCGGTGCCAGCCATCCCCTTGCGCGCCGCAGCCACAGCGGCAGCATCCCAGCCCGGTGCCACTTTGATCTTCACGCGACGGTACCCGCGCTGCACCGCGTCATAGACCCATTTGGTGAGACTGTCCGCGCGCCGGTCGGGCGGAATCCCGAGCGCGACACCGCAGTCGACGGCGCCGGCGGGAGTCACGCCGAGTCGTTCGCCGAGCACCATGGCCAGACCGGTCCCGCGGGACTGGGCCTCGAGGTCCCACGCCGCGGTTTCGACGCCGGCGCGGGCGAACCAGTTGCCGCGGACGCCCTCGTGGAGTGCCGCATCGATCGCCGCGGGGAGCGGGCCATCGAACTCGCGGCCGACGACGCGCGGCAGCAGCACACGATCGATCAGGTCGCGCGCGCTCGTGAGGGTTTCTTCCGAGTAGAACGGCAGCTGAAACGGCGGCGACTCGCCATAGCCGACGTGCCCTGCATCATCGTGCAGGACCACGATCAGCGATCGGCGCTCTGTTATCGCGCCGCCGGAGATGACGAACGGCTCGACGAGCGGGAGGGTGAGCTCGAACAGCTCAGCGCGGGCGATTCGCACGGAATGGGGGCAAGAGATCCAGGAAATGCAGCTCACCCCCGCGACGCTCGAGCTGTCCCACCGCTTCACGCTCCAGCATCACCGCGATCAGGCCATCGCGCGGGTCGAAGAGCAAGGCGTGCAGCGCACGCTGGGTGCGCGAACCATCGCTTGCCGGATACTCCTCGAGTGGCAACTGGAAGAATGTATGGACCTGTACGGACGAACAACCACGCAGCGCATACGCCACGATCATGCGGCCGGAGTGGATGTTGCCTGTCCCCGACAACCTCGGCCGGGCGGCCTGACGGCCGGACGGCCCGTCCAAGACGCGTAGGTTGCGGTCGCTCAACTCGGGGCCGCCATATGCAACTCCCGCCTTCGAATCAAACAGGCGATTGAACACCACCAGCGCATCGGCGGCACTCGCTGCATCCATCATTTCACGCTGAAAATCATCCTCGAAGCGAGCGTTCATCAGCTTCATGCCGAGCCGCACGTTGGCGTGGGCCTTGATCCTGCCCGGTACCTCCCGCAGCCAGCGCAGGATTTGCTGCTTCTCGTCCGCCAGCCGATCTCCGGCGAGCGTGGGCGAGAAATCTTTCTCGAGCAAGAGCGGCGCCTCTCCCCATCCCTCCGCCAATGCCCGCGTGGTGTACGCGTACTCGTCATCACGAAACGGCTCGTCAAGACGGGGCAAGTGGTACTTCACCGAAGGCACCGTAAGCAACCGACCCGCGCGCGTGAGATCCCGACCGGCCCGAACGAGCGCGAGGTAGTCGTCGAAGGAACGATCCCAGCCCCTGCCCTTCCATGTCACGGTCCACCCATCGCCGCGCCGGTCGACTTTCATTTTGGTCTCGTGAATCGCCCACGCGGCCATCGATTGGCCGCCGGCCGCGTCCTGCGCGATCACCGTCTTCAGCACCGCGAACCCGAGGCCGGCTTCGGCGTCCGTCTCGAGCTGCCCCGTGTTGAGGGAGAGCTGGCCGGAGCCCTTCCCGATCGGATGCGGCAGCGGCTGGCCGAGATAGTCGGCTGAGAGGTCGATGCGGTAGGTGTCGCGCACATGCGCGGGAAAATCGCGCGGCAGCGCGCGCTTGAAGCGCTCGAAGTCCTTATCGAGCGAAGCGCGAAAGCCGGAATTGCTCATCGGGCGCCGCGCCGCTCAGAACCAGACGCGCGACCAGCTCTCCCACCGCGGGTCCGTGTTTGAAGCCGTGACCCGAGCCGCCGCCGACGAGCCACGCGTTTGCCGCCTGCGGATGATGATCGATGATGAAGTGTTCGTCGGGCGACTCTTCGTACTGGCACACGCGCGACTCGAGCAGCGGCGCGCCTTTCAATCCGGGGAACCGGTAGGCGATGTAGTCGCGCGCGATCTGCCGGGCAGAGTCGGTCGGTGTGCGCTCGCCATTCGTGGGATCGAATACTGGCCCACGCGAGTCGTCCGCAACCTTGAAGCCCCGCCACTCGTTGCCCGGGATGCCGTAAATAAAGCGCGTCCCGTGATCGGCCCAGACGGGCAGAGCCTCTTCCGTGTAGCGCCGGTCGCCAGATGGTGTGCCGAAGAAGAAGACTTCCTGGCGGGTCGCGCGCACGCGGTCGCCGATGACGTCTGGAAACAGGGAGCCGAGCCAGGGACCGCAGGCAAACACAAAGCGGTCTGCCGTCAGCCGGCTGCCGTCAGACAACGTGACGCTCGAGAGCTCGCCTCCTCTCGGCTCGATCGGGGCTTGCACTGCGAGCTGCCGGTACTCCCCCCCTTCGGCGATGAAGCCCTCGAGCACGGCCGCGCAGGCGCGGCGAGCCGTGAGGTAGCCGGCGTCCTTCTCGAAAATGGCCCAGCGAACCTGCTCGCAATTGATTTGCGGATATCGTCGCGCCACTTCGGCGCCCTGGAGCTCTTCGAACGCGACGCGCGCGGCGCGCAGGATCGGCAGAGCCGCCCGCTCGAACTGGTCGTCACTCTCGACGAGCCACAGGACGCCGATGCCGTGGTACAGGTGTCGGCGCCAGCGCTGCTGATACTCCTTCCACAATGTCAGCGCGCGCACCGCCATGTGGGTGTAGACGGCGCGCGGGCCGTACGTCGCGCGAATCACGCGCGTCTCGCCGCCCGAGCTGGCGCGCGAGTTGCCGGGTCCCCAGGCGTCGAGCAGCGTGACGCGCGCGCTCTGGCGACGCAGGAACAGCGCGGTCCAGCCGCCGAACGCGCCCGCGCCGATGACAGCGATGTGCGGCGGACTGGCCTTGGGCATCAAGACTCCTCCCCCGAGCGCCACAGCGGCGGTGGTTTTGAGAAACGAGCGGCGCGCTACCGTGGACGCGCCTCGCGCACGGCGCGCCGCACCGCGTCGCGCTCCGCGGCCGGCAATGCCGGACCCCAGGGATCGTCACAGGCGTCTTCGGGAATCACGCCGTCTGCGGCAAGCGCCCACAGCATGCGCCGAATGTAGCCTTCCATTGGCGCGATGAACGTCACCTGCGAAAAGCGATCGAGTCGGGCTGTCAGCGCCATGAAATCGTGGGCGTCTCCAGCCGCATACGACCCGATCAAGTCGGCATGCACGTCCGTCAGCGCGGACGCCATGCCGATGAGGGCGGCGCGAGCACCCAGCATTAGCGAGTAGCCCAGGAAGCGGTCTTCGCCGGTAATCAAAAGTTTGTCCGGATGATCACACATCACCGCGGCGATCCGCTGAAACGTCATGACCGAATCGAGGGTGGCGACCTTGATTCCGATCACCGCCGGCAACGCGAGAATCGCGTGCAATGTGTCGTCGTCATAGGCCACGCCGCCGGCCGCTTCGTACAGGTAGAAGGCCATCACCGGGAGCTCGCGCCCCAGCTCCTCGTGATAGGCAACGGCGTTGTCGCGGCGCGGCAAGGCGAGCAGGGCGTCGGCACCGCCGCGCCGTGCTTCGCGCGCCATATCGATCGAATTCGCGCCGGCCACGATGACCTGGTGCGGCAGCGCGGCACGCCACGCATCGAGCACGACACGGCGTTGCTGCCCTGTGAGATGCGGCCCCCGGCCGGTATGCGCCCAGACGGCCACCCCGGCGACGGGCTGGGTCGCCATCCAATGCGCGTACGCGGACTGCGCCTGTTCATCGATGTTGACACCGCGGAATGGCACCGGGACCGCCGGAATGAGGCCCCACTCCAAGCGCTGGCGGACGGTCGGACGGTTGGACAATCGGACCGTCCTAAGCCGCGGCGATGTTCTTCACGTTGCCGGATTCGATGGCACCGCGCTGATCGGCAGAGAGTTCGAGCAGATCGAGCTTCGCGATGCTGTTCTCCGGCAGACGCAGCGGCTGCCCCGTGCCAAAGACGAACCGCTCCACCCCGACCGTTTCGAGCAGCGTCGCGAGATGATCCTCCGGCGGACCCCAGATCCAGCAGATGTCCCACCAGATGCGGCGCGCTTCCTCGGGCGTCGAGCCGAAATGGACTTCCTCGATGAAGGCCCGATCCGCGTGCGTGACGATGAGCCGTACCTCCGGATCGCTGCGGACGAGGGCGCGCACTGTGGCCGCGGGCAGCTCGGCGGCGCGATCGTTGGGATGGCGCTGGCGGCCGTCCTCGAGGCGCACCGCAAGCAGCAGCGGCATCCGCGCGGTGCCACAGGCGGCGGCCAGCACCCGCATCTCCCCGCCCGCGGGTTCGAGACCGAGATACGTCGGATCGCAGCGGACTGCCGGCGCGCGCGCGTTCACGGCGCCAGCCAGCGCCTGCTCCCAAAGCGCCAATCCGGGATGGATTGTCGGCACCGCCTTGAACCGCGGCTCGGCGCGCGCGGTCTCATAGAGCCACGCATTGCCTTCGCTGGGATCGCGCCAGAACAAACTCGGCAGGTGGGTGATCCAGGCGGCGTCGATCTTCGTGCGATCGAGCGCCTGCCGCAGCGCCTCCGGCGACGTACCCGGCACTTTACGCCACGGATACGCGCCGAGGAACGCATTGCAGTCGATGCGCATCAGTCCGACGGAAACGCGCCCGCCGGGAAGATGCGCGCCGCGTTCTTCCAGCGTACCAGCGCGAGCTCATCCGGGGACAGCAGCGTGTCGAGATACCGGAGCTTCGCCCAGCCGGTGTCCATCGTGATGTCGGTGCCCCACAGCAGGCGATGCACGCCGACGCTCTCGATGCATCCCTCGAGCATTCCACCGTCCACACCACTCCCGGAGAGATCGACGTAGACGTTCGGGACGTCGCGCACGGCATGCAGCGAATGCAGCCAGTCGCCGCCGCCGCCGATGTGCGCGAGGATGAAGGCGACATCGGGGTGGCGGCGCGCAAGGGTACACAGCTCGACCGCGTCGGACGCCTCCTGGCCCGGCCAGTCGCGGCGGCGGTGCTGCCAGATGTGCTGGAGCACCGGCACGCGCCGCTCGAGCGCCAGCGCGGCGATGGAATCGAGCAATGGATCGTCCGCGCGCCGGCTGGCCGCGAGCTTGATCCCGATCATCCCCGCCTCGAGGCAGCGGACGATCTCGGCACGCGCGTGGGCCGTGTAATTGGGATTCACGCACACGTAGCCGCGAATGCGATCGGGGTGCGCGCGTTGCAGGGCCAGCAACGCGTCGTTACCGGCTGTGACGTCCCGCGGCGAGGGGAAATAGGTCGGCGAGCTGAGGCCGAAACTGCCCAGGATCGAGGCGACATGCGCTGTGATGCCGATCTTGTCGCCGGCGGTCAGACGACTGTCATTGCGCTCCCGCCAATCGGCACGAGGAGTCCCGGAGTGATAAAAGTGGGCGTGAACGTCAACTAGCATTGCCACAATTTACGCCCCTTTTATCTTGGGGGCGTCCCGTGGGGGGAGAGCCTGAATGGAGACGCTGGCGAGCCGTGCGAGAAGTGTGCTGTTCGAGCCGCGCGCGACGTTCAAGGAAGTCGACGCCGAGTTCACGAAACCGGGGGCGATGTGGGGCACGTATATCCTCCCGCTCGCGGCCATCGGGCCGATCGCCGGCGCGATCGGGCGGCTGGTGTTCGGGCAGCGCATCGCGCTGACGACCCTCACCAGCTCCGTTTCGATCTCCGACGCAATCACCTGGGCGATTATCTCGTTTCTGCTGTCTCTGGCCGCCGTCTTTGCCCTGACCCACGTGATCAGCCTGCTCGCGCCGGGGTTTGGGGGGCAAAAGAACGATGTGCAAGCCCTCAAGGTCGCGGCCTATGCGAGCACGCCGATGTGGCTGAGTGGCTTCTTCAGCATCTATGCCCGCTTGGCGATGGTAGGCGTCATCGTGTCCGCGTATTCACTCTATTTACTCTTCGTTGGATTGCCTATCGTCATGAAGGTGCCGCAGGACCGTTCGATGGGCTACACCGCCGTCGTGATCATTGCCGCTGTCGTGATCTTCCTGCTCGTCAGCACCTACACGCTGTTCTAGATCCCGCGCAGCGATTCGTGGAGCATGTCGAGGGTACGGTCCACCGTACCCTCGTCGTGCGCCAGCGACACGAAGTTATAGGCCGTGCGCTTGAACAACAGACCGCGCTGCGCCGCCCGCTGCGCCGCGGCACGGGATAGCTCTTCGGTCGCATAGTGCAGAAAACACATCTCCGGTATTCCCGCGACTCCCGTCACGACATTGGCGTGCGCGCGCTGGACCTCGTGCAGCCCGTGCAACAACCGCGTGCCGATGCGATGGAGGTGATCGCAGACGTTGTCGCGCGAGTACACGCCGAGGGTCGCCCGCGCCGCCGCGAGCGCCACCCCCTCGGTCGCGAGAGTCGATGAGATCCAGGTTCGGTTCGCGCCGGCCATGATGTCCCTGCCGCCTCCAACCGCCGCGAGCGGAAAACCATTCGCCAGCGCCTTCCCGATGACGACGAGATCCGGAGCGTCGAGGCCGTAGCGGGCAACCGCGCCGCCGATGGCGAGCCGGAACGCGGTCTTGATTTCATCGAAGATGAGG
>WNGP01000467.1_pt1 | contig 31044 bp, 24 predicted proteins | sample 5407671 | NCBI WGS metagenome assembly WNGP01 (sample SAMN13153381, study PRJNA577476) | soil metagenome | isolation source: 40 cm soil or saprolite under Garry oak tree replicate 2 | place: USA:California | collected 2016-06-15 | reverse complement strand
GCGGCATGGATCGAGCGAATCCGTGACGCATTGACTGCAACGCCTGCCCACTACGCGTTTAGACTTCCCCCTGGCCTCGTCCAAACGGTCCTGACGCCAGCCCTCGATACAACCCACGTGTCCCACCACGATAGGAGGGCTTTGGGTCGCCCAATTGCGATCTACCATACGCTGCTGCGTCTGTGAGAACTGGTCCCTGTTGCGCTACCTTCCCCGGTCTATTACTGACTTCTTTCGGGGGAACGCCGACGGATGGTATATAAATAAATCTTAACAAGTCTATGCTCAACAGATAGGTCTTCGATATCGTGACCACCGAACAGCGTTTCGACGTGGAACTCTCGCCTCAGGACATTCAGTCCATCAGTAGTGCTGACGCGCTCGTGTCCTTTTTCGCTAAGCTCGGTTATAACACCGCCTCTCGGACGGCACAGACCGCCACAAATCTAGCGATTGCGGAAGCTGCTGCGCGTCCCATCAAGCGAATCGAGCTGATAGCGGACCATCAGAAACTCCTACAGCTCTACCTCTTCGAGCTCAAGACGGTGACTGTTGCGGAGATTAAGGCGCTTGCGCGCGTATTTCGAAACTTCGCGGGACAGTTCCTTCTAGTCCTCACCGCAGACTACGAGTACATCGAATTTGTCTTGTTGGACCGTCAGTTCAGTGACCAGAAAAATCCTACGGCCATTGGGACTGTGCAGCCGCTTCTGGTACAGCGCCGGTTCAGTGTCGATCGCCGGCGCCCCACGCCCATACACCTCCGGGTGCTACGTCGGTTCACATGGACAGAAACAGATACGTTCAGCCAATTCGACAAGCTCCGCTTCGCCTACGACCTCGCGCATTGGTCCGAGGCGTACTTTAACAACCGAGGTCTGTTCTCCGATTACTTTCTTACGGAGCGTCTCCGGCCCAAGGATGGGGGCCATCTCGAGTTCCCAGAGTGGCGCGAAGACCCAAAGCCAGCATACCAGCGGCTCCGTGCCACATATGATCAGGCTTCTACCCGATTCGCAGGCAAAACAACGACCGAGCTAATTTCCCTACTTTACGACCCCCTTCTACAGGAACTCGGGTTCAGACCTTCGATTCAGACGCCCGCGGAAACGAGTGTATGCCTGCGACTCGACGATCCTCAATCCGGGGCGCTGCTGGGGATCTGCCTCCCATTTCCATGGGGTCGTGAGCTTGACCGCAAAGACGCGATGCACGATACCGAAAACCCAGAGGTGACACCTGCGTTTGCCGTCGTGGACCTTCTCGCCAAAGAGAAGTCCCCTTGGGTGATACTCACCAACGGCAAACTCTGGCGTCTCTACTCGCAGCGCGCCCACTCCCGTGCAACCAACTATTACGAGGTTGATCTCGACGAGGTCCTTGGAAGACAGGGTTTCCATCAGGACATACAGGACGCGTTCCGTTTCTTTTGGTTGCTGTTTCGGTCGCAGGCATTCCGGCCCGCCGAAGTCCAGTGGCAAGGCAAAGCGCAGTCACTCAGCATGTTAGATCGACTCTTGTTAGGGAGCGAAGAGTATGCCAAACAGCTCGGTGAAACTCTGAAGGATCGGGTCTTCACAGAGGTGTTCCCAGTTCTTGCCGAAGGGTTTATCGCCAACGCGCGTCAGCGCGCGAGTGATTCACCTAAGCTGGACGACGAACGGCTAAGTACGATATTCCAGGGCACTTTGACACTTCTTTACCGGTTGCTCTTTCTTCTTTACGCTGAATCGCGTGACCTATTGCCGGTCCACTCCCGAGAATATCGTGACGCCAGTCTGCGCCGGATGAATGAGGAGATAAGCGAATCCGCAGGCAAGATCGCCGACCAAACCGAAAAGCAGATCAGCAAGAGTTACGACACCGCTTCTTATGGATTGTGGCAGCGTCTAAAGGCGTTGTTCCGAGTGATCGACCAAGGAAGTGAAGAACTCAATGTACCGCGCTACAACGGCGGCCTATTCATGTCCTCACGCGATAAAAATGATCGTAGTCCCGAGGCAGAAGCGGCTCACTTCCTCGAACAGGAGAGGGTTCCGGATCGGCATCTCGCCCGCGCCATCGATTTACTTGCACGTGGCATCGATCCCAAGCGTCACGATCTAGTTTTCGTGGATTATAAGTCACTCGGTGTACGACAGCTTGGTTCAATTTACGAAGGGCTCCTTGAGTTTCGTCTGCGCATTGCTAGCGAAAAGCTCGGCATTGTGAAGGAGAAGGGACGCGAGGTCTACAAACCTTTCAGTGAATTGACCGACCGAGAGGAAGCGCGGGCGGAAAATGACAAAACTCATGTCCCTCGCGGCCATGCGTACCTTGAGAATGACAACCGCGAGCGAAAGGCCACTGGTTCATACTACACGCCAGACCACATAGTACAGTACATCGTGCAAAACGCTGTCGGACCTATCTTAGTGGACAGATTCGATGCCTTGCGACCCAAACTCCGCGACGCACAACACAAAAGACGTCAGTTCATCAAGCAGCAAGAAGAGTTCACCAAGCGCGGCATGAAGCATAAACCCCATGAGCAGGGTGACCTCATAGGCAGGGAGCTTGTAGAAGCGCTCTTCAGCGCAAAGGTGCTTGATCCCGCGATGGGCTCCGGCCATTTCTTGGTTGAAGCTGTCGATTTCATTACGGACAAGACCCTCGAATTCCTTAACGCTTTCCCATGGAACCCGGTTCTGGTTCATTTGGAACAAATGAGGAAGACGATCCAAGAACAGATGGACGAGCAGAACGTCGAAATAGATGCCAACCGCCTCACAGATGTGAACTTGCTCAAACGCCACGTACTGAAACGCTGCATTTATGGCGTGGACTTGAATCCCATGGCTGTAGAGCTGGCGAAAGTGTCGCTTTGGCTCGATTGCTTTACACTAGGCGCACCTCTGTCATTCTTGGACCACCATCTTCGCTCTGGCAACTCACTAATAGGCAGCACGATGGCTGAGGTCGACGCGATTCGCCAGGCGAAGGGCCAGCTTGCCCTTACTGAAACCAGCGATTGGCAAGGACTCACCCAAGCTGTTCAGGGAATGATTGCGATCGGTGGCATGCCGGACATCACTGCCGACCAAGTAGCTGTCTCCAAGAAGCAGTTTAGGTCAGCGCTCGCTGACGTCGAAGTGTTCAAGAAGGTTCTCGACCTCCATATCGCACGATGGTTCGTCGATGAGGACAATTCGACGAAGAACACGAGAAAGAGCAAAATAGACATCTTTGACGAAATGTTGCGCAGCGGCGATCTCTTCGAGTGGGCACACGGCCGCATGGCGACGCCCGTAATTCATACGGCGATGGCTATACCGGCCCGGGCCGTGGTAGAGACAGCGTCTCGCACCGCCGAGAACAAGCGCTTCTTCCACTGGGAACTTGAGTTCCCAGAAGTATTCTATGGCGCTCGCGCAGGGACTCGAAGCGCCGTCGAACGGCTGGAGAAGGCGGGGTTTGATACGGTGATCGGTAACCCCCCATATGACGTAATTTCTGAACGAGAACTCGGAAGGGATGTATCCAGTGAACTGGGGTTCTATCGCGGCGCGCCAGTATACGCGCCGGCCGACCGCGGTAAGCACAACCTGTACAAGTTCTTCGTATGTCGCGCAGTCTCGTTGCTAAATCGAGGCGGCTACACTTCCTTCATCGTGCCAATGTCTCTGTTAGGTAACGAGCAGGATTCTGGGCTCCGCACGTTGCTTCTACGTGATGCGCGGATAACTCGCATTGAAGCGTTTCCGCAGAAGGATGACTCAACAAACCGAGTCTTTCAGGAAGCAAAGTTATCCACAGCGATTTTCCTCGCAAAGAGAGAAGGACCTCAGGCACGAATGCGAATCCGCACCCACCCAGGAAGCGAAATTCTTGAATCTTCTGCCACGCTGAGTGTGGCACTCGAAGAAATCGCTAGGTTTGACCCGGAAAATCTTCCCTTACCATCTTGCACCCAGCGCGACTGGGAAATCGCGACAAGGATAATGAGCAGTCCTGGGGTACGCCGGCTTCGCGATTTCTGCCGCGCTTCTCAGGGTGAAATCAACGAAACCACGGACGGTAAGAAGGGCTATGTATCCCGCGATCCTGCCGCCGGGCCTCTTATCTTGAGGGGGGCGGCCGTTAGCCTCTACGTTATTCGTGACGCCTCTCAGGGCGAACCAATCTATCTCCGCAGAGATCGCTTCATAAAGGGTAAGCCGGATAGCGAAAAGGCGCTGCATTACACTCGTCCCAGAGTTGGTTGGCAGGAAAGTTCAGCGCAGAACAACTTCCGACGCATCATTGCAGCGGCAATTCCGCAAGGAAGCTTTTGCAATCACAAGATCAACTATATCCCCGAAAGCGCAAGTCAACTGCCACTCGATTTTGTGCTCGCGCTCTTAAATAGCAAGGTCAGCGACTGGATATTCCGTCTCAGTAGCACTAGTGCAGCAGTCAGTCACTATCAAGTCGACCAACTACCTGTGCCGACCATAACAGAAGGCATTCCACCCATAAACTGGGCAACCCTGGTCGACCAACATCGATGGACTGAGCTTCCCGAGCTTGTACCGCTGGATCAGCCGGGCTTCATGCCAAAATTTGCTGCTCTAGCCGTTGAGCAGATGTGTCGGCGCATTCGTGAAATCGAGGAACAAAGGCGCTTGACCAACAAATCAGGCAGATCTCACCTCGCCGACGAGAGTCAGCCTATTCAAGACACAATCGATCAAATCATATTCGCTTGTCTGGGTTTATCTCGGGAAGAAGCGTCTTTTGTCGATGCTCGCCTGCGGGAGATGCTATGAGCCAACAAGATAGGGCATCTCATGTAAGTACTGTCCGCACAACTCGCCTGCCCTACGTGATCGACAATCGAGAGCACATTCTTGCCAATGTGCTAAACGCTATTCTTGCAGAGCACGCGGGGCGTTCGCTAGATGCTGCCTCGGCCTATTTCACTGTGGGAGGGTTCGGGATTCTGCAAAAGGGGCTGGAGAATCTCGGCAATTTTCGACTCGTTCTCGGTGCTGAGCCAACCAGCGGTGAAGATCTCGGCCTCAGGCCCGACCCTGGGCTAATCAGGAAACTGATCACGCACGATTTGGAATCATTGCCGTTCAAAGAGAAGACACTCCGATTAATCGAGGATTTAATCGCGTATTTTCAACGCGACTCCGTGCAGATTCGGATTCACGATAACGGCTTTCTTCACGCCAAGTGCTGGTTGTTTTACTCCGACCGCCCAGGCCAACAGATGCTCTTTGATCGGTTTCGACCGATTGTTGCCATTGTTGGTTCGTCCAACTTCACCGGCCCCGGACTGACCACCAATCGTGAACTAAACCTGGCTCACAAGGTTCTTCTAGATTCGGCTGAAGTAGACGACAAGCAGGCAGGATATGCAGTGGCTTGGCTAAGCGAAAGCAAACCAAATGCAAACATTACGCTTGAGAATCGCCAACTGCTGAAGAGTGAGGTTGGGGCACGCGCGATCATCGACCTGGAACAATGGTACGAACGTCAATGGGCCGAGAGCCGAGATTTTAAAGCTGAGTTGATTGACCTACTCGATGCTTCAAAGTTCGGTCGAAAGGAGTACACGCCTTACGAGGTATATATGAAGGCGCTGTATGAGTATTTCAAGGACGAACTTGGTTCAGAGCAACAAGGCCCTACCCGCTCTGCCGTGGAGTTAGCGGAGTTCCAAGAAGACGCGGTCAAGAAGGCTCGCAAAATTTTGGCACGGTACGACGGGGTAATGATCGCCGATTCTGTTGGGTTGGGCAAAACGTGGATTGGCAAGAAGTTGCTCGAAGACTACGCATATCACCTGCGACAAAAGGCCCTCGTAATCTGTCCGGCGAGCCTACGCCCAATATGGGAGCGGGAATTAGCCGATGCGACCATCTCAGCCACAATTCTTTCACAGGAGGAGTTAGGCCGGGAAGAATTCCCCGCTTTGCAATTTGCCGATGCTGATGTAGTTCTGCTAGACGAATCACACAATTTTCGCAATCGCAACGCCCAGCGGTTCGGCAATATGGAACGCCTCCTCGGGGGAAATGGTGGACGAGGCAGAGACGGACAACGTAAGAAAGTAATTCTTCTCACTGCCACTCCCGTAAGCAACGACTTGTTCGACCTTTACAATCAGTTTTCGCTAATAACTCAAGGAGACCGAAGCCATTTCTCCGTTGCAGGTATTGGCGATCTGTACCGGTATTTCCTCCAGGCACGGCGAGACGCCCGCCATGATGTGCCTGGCATCGCACTATTCAATCTCTTAGAAGAAGTGGTCATCCGTCGAACTCGCAGCTTCATTCGGAACGCTTACCCTAACGCGACGATTGCCGGGAAAAAGGTCCACTTTCCCAAGCGCGAACTGAAGACCGTTGAGTACAATCTTGAGGCCACTTACCACGGAATTTATGAATTCATCGTCAGCGGCATCGAAAGTCTGAAGCTGGCGCCATACAGCTTAGAGTCCTACAAGAAAAAAGGCATTGAGGTGGACGAATTCGAAGCCGGCCGCGAGCAAGCGTTAGTCGGCATTTTCAAGAGCCGCTACCTCAAGCGATTCGAGTCGAGCATCGAGGCCTTTCGCATTAGCGTGCGGCGCGCCCTGGCGTTCCTACAGACCTTCGAGTCTTACATTCTCGAAGGCCGCTTGTTGAAAAGCAGTGATTTTCACAAGGCCCTTCAGTACTTGGAACGCGAAAGTGAGGAAGACGACGCCGTACCTGAATCGCTAGCAGACGCTCTGGACGAGAACCAGGACGCACGTCGCGTCCTGGGTTCAATGGCGACGGTAGACCCAGCACTATATGACCTCCGAAAACTTCATGACGCTGTCCAGCACGATGTTCATGTACTGCTGGGAATATGGGAAAGAGTTCAGCACATCGACCCCGCACATGACTCCAAGCTCAACCGTTTGAAGAGCCTTCTGTCCGGGGAGCTAAAGGGTAAGAAGCTTCTCATCTTTACGTATTACAAGGACACGGCCCGCTATCTATATCGCCATCTCGGTGATCCTAACAACGCACAGGCGCACAAGTTCGCGGATCTCGTTGGGAGTGTTCTAATTCGGCGCTTGGACAGTGCTAATCACCCAGATGAACGAATAAAAATTGTGCAGGCATTCGCTCCGAAGGCGAATGGACAAATCCAATGGCTAAAAACAAGCAAGGAAATCGACATTCTCATCTCAACTGACGTGCTTTCCGAAGGTCAGAATCTCCAAGACTGCGGATACCTATTGAATTACGACCTTCATTGGAACCCGACCCGCATGGTGCAACGAGCCGGACGAATAGACCGTATTGGAACGGATTTCGATGTCTTATGGGTCTATAACATGTTTCCAGATCAGGGGCTCGAACGCCTACTGGGGCTGGTACAGAGCCTAAACAGAAAGATAGCCGATATCGATCGACTTGGCATGCTAGACGCCAGCGTTCTCGGCGAGGAAGTACATCCGCAGACATTCAATACTCTGCGACGTATTCGTCAGGAAGACGACACTGTAATCGAAGAAGAGGAGCAGTTTACGGAGTTGGCCAGCAGCGAGGTCCTACTCCAGCAGTTGCGCGCGTTCCTTGACATTGGCGGGAGAGAGGTTTTGGAAAACTTACCTGACGGCATCCATTCAGGCCTCCAACGTAACGGGGCTCGCGGTCTATTTTTCTATTTTCGAAGCAAGAAAGAAAACAACGAACAGAACTTTTGGCGTTACTACGACCTCAAAACAAACAACATATTAGATAACCGCCATGTGTTGGCGAATTTGATCGCCTGTAGCCCCGACACGCCTCGCGTTGTAGACACAGGGATATACAAGGAGGTGTTCAAACTTCAGGAGAAAGTCGTAGAACAATTGTTGCGAGGATACGAGGAAAAGACAGCCATGCAAGTTGCCCCGCAGCCGCTCGACCCTCTACAACAAACGGTTTCTACGGTCATACAGGGATTCTTGAATCACCCGGCAGTGGAACGTAAGCGCGCAATCTCGGTCATCGAGTTTCTGAACGCCCCCATGCTACGCGTCCAACTAACAGAGTTGAGGACGCTCTACAAAGAATACCAACAGACACAGAGCATTATGGAAATGATTGGTGCTCTTGAGAGGATGCGAAACACTTACGGGATTGACACAATATCCTCGAAACCGTCTGACGCCTCTTCCACCCCTAAACTCGAGCGTACCGACCTGAGGTTAATTTGTTTCGACGTGCTTTCCGGCGATTAAATTACGGACCAGCATTCGCTTTCGGGTTGAGACGACTCCTCGGAGTCTAACGCTGTTCAGTAACGGTCCCACAGGTTTCGCATACAAACGAGTGGTCCCACTGTGCGTACTGCTCTCGATACTTTGAGTGGTTGTGCCGCCAGGTGATCAACATTAAAGAAGCGAAAATGGCCGACCCGATCAGGGCATAGAGCTTCGCTGGGAGTGAGGACGCAATCGAAGAACTCGCCATCACGGCATGAATGTAAACGACGAGGGCCACGAACGAAATCGCGGCAGACCAGAGAACCAATTTCAGATATGACCATTTCCTAGGGGGAACGAGACTCTTCGAAAGTGCTGTCTGTTGGACGCTTCTCGTTGTCGCTCTTCCGACCATGATGTCGGGCCGCCCGCTAGCGAACAATAGTCCCAACATTCGCGTACGCGTATTTACCTGAAAAAGCCCTTCTTGGTATGCGAGCGAGACTTTCTTTAAGTCAGTACTACTGCACTGCGGGCAGCGCAAGTCCATCTTGTCACCTCTTGCAGCCCCACTTCGGTGTGGCTATAGATCCTTCCCGACTACCTTTCGGCATCGTGTTTCCTAACTCCTGTCGACATTTGTCAGCATCAAACCCCGGCCCGCGGAATTAGTTGGTTGCCCCTGCTCGACAAGACTTTGTTCCTGCCATCTTTTGAGCCATGAATAGAAGCAGCTTACGATCTTCCTCCTCTGTCCTCGCCAATAGTCGCCGAAGCTTGCTGAGATAGCGTGCATCTTTCCCTGTACTACCCCAAGCTATGTCGTCAGACGACTTCCGCTTTGGAAGATTCGGCAGCTCGGGTGGCTTCTCCCCGTCGTAGAAAAGCTGGTACATGGGAACTTCCAGCGCACGGGCCATTTTTTCCAGCGTTTCGATGGCCGGGACCGTATGGCCATTCTCAACGCGAGAGATATAACAGCGAAGCAGTCCCGTCCGCTTTTCGATGTCCCCCTGAGAGAGCTGCTTTTGCTCCCGCAGCGCGCGTAAACGGTCTGCAATCAACATAAGTCGTATCACCTCTGCGCCGTCATTTCCGAGGCCTTTAAGCAAACTCTAGACTCAAACCCGCGCGCTCGCAAGACGGATCCATTCCACTCCCCAAATGCAGGCCAGTCACGGATTCAGATAATCCAGGTTGCAACCCACAGACGTGTGACAGGCTTCGTCGCGGGGTCGCGATGTGATGCTCGCGATCTGCAACGGCTCATCCCTAGTTCGCGTGGAAGAACGCGCAAGAAGCAGACATGAGAAAATCTTGCGAGGGGATAACGCGTTGGTGTCCAACAATCAAGCGCAGAAAAAGTGCTGGGCCTCTTGCCTCGGCGGATGCTCCGATAAGATCTCGCGGGAGCACACAATCACACAGGCTATGTTTCTCGACAAGGAAATCGAAGTCAGTGGAATGCCGTGGTGTGTCGAACCCAAGAAGGTTGGCCTCGCAAATCTAACAATGAAGGTTCTTTGCGTAGCTCACAATTCAGCGCTTTCGCCCGTGGACGAGGAGGCCGTTAAATTCGCTGACGCGCTACGGGAATCATTCCGGCTGCTACAAGTGCGCCTCGGCCAAGAGCGAAAGCGCTGGACGTTCATAAAATTCCCGATTGATGGCCCCCGGATCGAACGCTGGTTCCTGAAAACACTGATAAACGCAACGTATCAGACGGAGTCGCCGATTGAGGACAGCTCTCTTGTCGAGATCGCTTTCGGAAGAAAACCGTTTGAGCCTAACGCTGGACTCTACGGGGTTTATGATCCTCCTGAGAAAAGGCAACTGTTTGACGGCATTTCGGTTAGCTCTTTCACGGTTCGCGGCCGCGTGGTAGGCGCAACGTTTTCTTTTTTAGGGTTCAGGTTGCTGCTTTACCTCGACAAGAGAGGCCCGGAGCTACCTTTCATGGAGGTCGGAACAGAGCACGGCCGAATATCCGAGATTATTGAGCCTACATACCATCCGCTGCAAATAGGTTATCAGGCGGGCAAAGGTACTTCTCATGCGGTCGTATTTCAATGGCACACATGAAGAAACCCGATGCGCCTCACCACTCTGGAGCGTACCCCTTGTTCCTATGCTTCGTCGATGAAAGCGGCAACTCAGAAACATTTGTCATGGGTTGCGCCTTTTCATCGGAACGAAAATGGTTGCGATTGGATAAGGAATGGAAACGGGCGCTTGCCGAGTATCGAATACCTTACTTCCACATGCGAGAACTCGTAGCCCGCAAAGGCCCGTTTGCAGGTTGGTCAGATCACAAGGCCGATAGCTTAATCAAAAAGCTCGTCTGGATCTTCACAACGTACATAATCATGTGGAACGGAGCCATAGTTTCTGTCCGGGATTACAACGCAATCGTTGAAACCGATAAAAGAAAGAAACGCAGGAATCCCTACTTTCATGCGTTCCAAACGTGCCTGAGCGGTACGATGATTTACTGCCAACAAAAATCAATTCCGGGCAAGATCGGGTTTGTTTTTGATTCAGGTAGCATGTCGAAGCTGCATGCGCACGGTTACTTTGAAACATTCAAGCTCTTAGAGGAGATGCCTAACAGAGAGCAAATCGGCGCGCTACTTTTTGAAAACGACAGGACTAACAACGCACTACAGGCTGCCGACCTCCTTGCTTACGAGTTGCACAAATATGCCAGCGGGTTTCAACGGAGGTCGTTTAGGGTTCTCTGTACGCTGGAACATTCAATCACTACCTGGAACAGGGAACAGTTAAGTAGCCTTCGACTTCCTCCGCTTAATCAAGCGTAGGCCCTCAAGGTAGAACGTCGTAATTCTGTAGGAGTTCGATGTTCTCCAACAGCGTGTTCACTTCCGGTGGCTCGCCCGGCCCGGTTAGATGCGCCAAGTTGTTTAGTTGCCCGCAACCAGCACAAGGCGGTTGTCCGTTCTGATAGATCCGTGCGGCTAACTCCCGGATTCGTTGAACGACTTGCGCGGAGGGTGTCCTGTCTTCGGCGTGCCCCGCTCGCAAAACCTGAACCATCTCAACCAACATCATTCCTTCCTGGCTCGAATAAGAGCGAGGGCAACCAGCGTTTTTGCAAACGAACGGCATGCTCAGTTTGTTTTGCTCTTGCGCTTTCCTGCGAGTTTCTAGCTACGCGAGGGAGTCGACTTTCCCGCCGACCGCCCTTGCGCTTTTTGCGTCTAGCTTGCAACTGCCTGAAATATTCAGGCCCTCGCTTAGCGATCTCCTTCCCACCTTTCCGTCCAAGCTTGACGGCGGCGGGATCTTTTTTCTTCGGCAAAATTCAGAGCGTCGAACTTATTGTCCTGACCGTATTATGCCTGACGATCGATTAGGCTCCAACGCGGGCAGTAGCGCGACTTCCTCTTTCCCAGAGACAGCCAGTGGTCATTTGTCGCGGTAAGGCCTAGTCGCAACGGTTTGTTTGCAGTACTCGGCTCTCTCGTACCTCTCGCAGCCATTAGACAGGCGCTCAACGCGCCGTTGGTACAATAGAATCACGAGACACCGCGATGAGAAACAGTTTCCGCGGACTGCCCTGCGTTTACTGCGGGGCACCCGCAACCACTGACGACCATGTGATAGCTGCCAAGTTCTTTCTGGAGCCACAGCGGGGAAACTTGCCGGAGGTGCCTGCCTGCGAGCGGTGCAACAACGAGAAGTCCCATCTGGAAGATTACCTGATGGTCGTCCTCGGATTTGGAGCGAAGCATTCGGGCGCTGCCGTCAATCTGGACACACTGGTGCGTCGCCGGCTTGAGAACAACCTCAGACTGAAGCGGGAACTAGCAGCAGGTTACGACGCAAGCAGCGGGACAACGATTCCATTTGACTATCGGAAACTAGAAAAACTCTTCGCGATGATCGCGCAGGGTTTAGCTTGGCATCACTGGGGCGTGCTTTTGAAGCCTGGATTCAGCGCGATTGCAGCTCTTTTCAATGATGCCGGAGCGCCGTTCTTCGCCCAGATGCTTTCTGGGTGGAAAACACCGATTAGGGTATCCGCGAATCTGGGGAACGGAACATTCGTTTACGAAGGAGCGCAAGCCACTGATGTTCCTGAGGCGACCATTTGGCGGTTTCAAATGTACGGTGGCATAACCTTCGGCGGCGACCCTGCCGTACCCGGACCTGCGTCGCTGGCCGTGGCTGTGACGGGTCCTGACGCATTGATACAGAGACTTCAATCAAGGGGGCAGTCGGCGAGACGGGTTGTCTCCGAAGGGGAAATCGCCGTCCACGCCTATTACCATTGGGAACGGCGAGGCATGCCCTTCGGATCACCTGAAGTGGACTGGTATTGGGCTATTGAGGATTTGAAGCAAAACCCGAACATCAAAGGTATTTGAGACTTTTCGAAGAGCTTCCAACTGTTAAGTCGGCCCTAGAAACGTGGAGGGCGATCCGCAGCGCCTAGCATAAAGGCGTGTCCTCCTGAATTTACGGTTGCCTCAAATCCTACGTTGCCTTTCCTGTTGAAGTAAGGGTTTTCTCTTTGAATCCACCTCTTACGCGCTGTGATTGCCGTAGCCACTTCGTCAGGTGAAAATTCGCTTTGCGTGGAGGAAACTGAATACCACAGGTAATAGACCGCATTTCGATAAATGGCTCTATAGCCCGCTTGTCCAAAAGCATTAGAGTAGAGACCCTCTCGGACGAACCCCAGCGCTGGCGATTGCAACTCGAGCGCATATTCATCCACTGTCATTTCTCAAGCCTCCTTTTCGCGACACCCCAATGCGAAACGTCTTCGCTCATGTTTATATTCTCTTCTTGATGCGCAGGAGCGTCAACTCATATTATACTCCTGCTGAACTCTAGCATGAACCCTAGCACTGACAAAGCACGTGAGAATCTAGCGCCAAAAGACGATGTGTCGAGCCTGATCCCCGGACTTAAGGACTTGGCAAACCTGCACGATGACGCTGCTTCCTTCGAGCGGTTTGCTCGCCGCTGGCCCGTGTTCGCTCGCGTAGGCGACGACAACCCATCCGACAACTACGGCGGATACGAGTATGGTGAGCCGTGGATCAGGATGCCACCGAGTATTCCAAAGAGATTCTTCCTCATGTGGCAGATGAGAGAAGCGCTTCGGGAAATCTGGCGTGGTAATTCCGACAAACTCACCGAGGTCTTGCTGCCATCAATTAGCGAAATATATGCGGACCCAGACCCGGAAGGGCTTTGGCCTCCACAACTCAGAGTCAACTGGCAGCGCGGTGAATTTGTCTACAAACCACGAAATGAATTCCAGGGAGCTATGCACGAACTCTTCCGACGATCTCTGTTTGTTAAGGTGTGTGCAAATCCCGATTGTCCGGCTCCCTACTTCATCGCGCACAAGACGGCACAACGCTATTGCGAGGAGGCGTGTGCGAAGGTATTTCAGCGGGAATGGAAACGTCGCTGGTGGAACGAAAAAGGCACCAAGTGGCGTCGCAAGAGATCACGCGGAAAGCGAGGTAAAGGCTGACAGTCCATCTTCAAATGGAAGCGCGAAACTTCTCAACAAGCTTTTCAAGCATCCACATAGGTAAGCGGTCACCCGCTGTCCCTGTCACATCACCGTCTTCTTGTCCGCTAAAACTGCGGACAACATTTTCAGTGATTACAGAATTTTGTTATGCGCATATTCATAGATGAGGCGGGTCCATTTCTGCCACCAACCTCCAGTGCGAGTTCATATTCTCTTGTGCTGGCCCTCGTGCTGCCACATTCGTGCGAGAAAGAACTCTTCTACGAATTTCTCCGCCTGCGCGATTCTTGGCCCACTCAGCAGATTGAAATAAAGGGAAGCAGCCTTGACGAGGCACGGGCGGCCCAGGTGATCGACGTTCTCGCGTCATTTAATGTCGTAGTTGACTTCGTGACTGTGGACATGGGCCTTCATCCCCAAGGCACGGTTGAAAGTTTCAAGTCAGCTCAAGCTGCGGCAATTACGGCCCACGTTACACGTGAGTACAAATCGGAATTGGTGTTTGAGTTGGTTCAGCTCGAACAAAAGCTTAGAGCGATGCCGAACCAACTTTTCGTGCAAGCTCAACTCAGCATTGAGCTGATCATAGACGTACTGCGGATCGCGCTTTTGTATTACGTTCAGCGGAGACCCGAGGAACTCGGCGACATTGCCTGGGAGATTGACCGCAAGGGCAGGACACTTACTGAGATGGAAGAGACGTGGTCCACGCTGGTTCTTCCGGCGAGCGAAAACGCTTTCATGAACAAACCCCTGATTTTTCTCAAAGAGGCCGACTACTCCCACTTTGCCCGATATGAAACCGATCTGGAAACAGACGAGGAAATGGCTCGACATACTGAATGGTTGGCCGCCGCGTACGGCAAACCGGAGGTCGGCCAAAAGGACAAAGTAATCAATTCTACGCGCCTCCTGACCGAGCAATTTACGTTTGCCGATTCGCTCAACTCGCTGGGATTGCAGCTTGCGGATATGGTGGCTAGCATTCTACGGAGAGCGCTCAATGGCAACCTCCAAAAGTCCGGTTGGAAGAACGTTGGTAAACTCGTCGTGCGAGAGCCTCAACGGAGTTGGTTGTTGAGACTCGGTCCCGGAACTGCAATTCCTCCATTTCCACGAACAGTGAGTGAGGTTTGGGACAACCTCATGTCTTTAGCGAAACCAATGCTTCTGGACAAGCCTCCAACGCCAAGGACAACCAATTGATGAGGTTATGCAGGTGGCTGACCGGAAACTCCCCCTGCAAGATGGACTAACCCTGCTAGAACAGTTTCGCCTGCGTTGGACTGTCCAGTGTCACAGGCGATACGGACTCCGCATCGTCATTCTTGAATTGTTGAGTTTCACGCTGACGGGATACCGCCGCATCATGTTCGCGTCATACGGCTTGAGAATGTCACGGATTGAACTCCGACATCTGGCCGCTACAATTTAAGCAAGCAAGCCCGCCACTGGAGGGATGACGCTTCCCGAACGTCACCATACATTTCGTACAGAAGTCGGTGTGGCAGACAGCGCAGGACACGCCCACCGCGTCCGACGCTGCCTTGAACTCTCGCTCCGACGGAAACTCTCTAATTGCGTACCTAAAATCCACGTTGCTCGCAATTTCGAGTGGTACCTTACACTGCTTACATCGCTTCAACTGGGCACGCCGCCTGGCAGCCTCCCCTTGCTTCTTATCGTATTTCCCTTTAAGCCCTGAGATAGAATAGACGTAGCAGTCTGACCAATAATTACCGCTCCCCAGGCTGCACTCGTTCCCACCGCCGCCAGCTAGGCACATTCGTTGCGAGTAAAAGGGACAATCATAGCCAGCCGGCCGCAATTGGAATTTGAACGGGCTTTGCCACCCAAATAGCTTCCGTCCAGCCCCGTAGACAAAGACCCCTCCAAACAGCTCACAAAAAAGGGCGGCCATAACTGATTGCTTGAGAAATCCCAGTCCTATGAAGCAGAAAAAGATTCCCAACCCAAAAGCAAACCAAGCAATTAATCGCGATGGCCTCTGATCTCTCAATGCCGTCGAACACCTCGAACAATAGCAGCCCGGCTTTATCCTGGTGACGGACAATTACACCTGCGCAACTTCGCGAGGGTAACAACGACGAATCCCCAACACTGGTAGCCCATTCTAAGCCCAACAATGTTGTTACGCCACAGTCTTCTGCTGCCCTTCCTGGCTAAACCCTGCGCCTGATCCGTCCGCTTGTTCTGTCAAGGCTCTTCGCTTCGCTTCGATGAACGCCAACCCCGCGGCCTTGACAGCGCGGACGGACAGTCGCCTTTCCCCGCCACGAAGGGCATTTGCTTTTTATGCACCGCTCTGCGCGGTGCCTCTAAGAAGCAAAAAACGAAACCAACGAAAGGAGTTCTCCCAATGCAACAACTGAGCAAACAACCTGCTTTCGAACTCGGCCAGATCGTCGCAACACCGGGCGCTTTGGCCGCGCTTAAGAAATCAGGACAACAGCCGGGCGAGTTCCTCACACGCCATGTGAACCGCGAGTGGGGCGATTTGTCCGACGAGGACCGTAAGGAAAACGACTACAGCCTAGAGCACGGGTTCCGGCTCTTGAGCGCCTACCGAACACACGCTGGCGACAAGTTGTGGATTATCACGGAATCGGACCGTTCTGTGACCACGCTTTTGCTACCCGAAGAATATTAGGCCCAACAAATTTCTTAGAAAAAGGAGACTGGAAGAAATGAACGCAACGATGGTAGCAAGTGGAACGAAAGCAGTACCGCCTGTGGTTTCGTCAATTCAAGACATTCCGCTGGAAAAAATCTGCGAATCCAAGACCAACCCACGCCGCTTCTTTAATGAAGCGAAGCTGGCCGAACTCGCGGAAAACATCAGACAACACGGCGTCCTCCAACCGATTCTCTTGCGTCCGTTTCCCGAAGGGGAAGCGGGCACGTATGAGCTTGTGGCAGGAACGCGCCGCTACCGTGCCTCTAAACTCGCAAAGCGCGACAGCATCCCCGCAACCGTGCGCGAACTGACCGACGCGCAGGCGCTTGAGTTGCAGGTCATTGAGAACGTCCAGAGAGTGGACGTACACCCGCTTGATGAGGCGCAGGGATACGCCGCCCTCATTGAACTTCAACCCGACACTTACACCGTCGAAAGCATCGCTTCCCGAGTTGGCAGGTCGCCCGCATACGTCAGTGGACGATTGCGCCTAATTCAACTCATTTCCGAAGCGAAGCAAGCCTTCTACGATGACAAACTGACGGTTGCCCACGCCTTCGAAATCGCACGGCTCCAACCGAATGACCAACGTCGCGCTCTACAGGAGTGCTTTCCGCACTATCGGAACGCCGCCGCCATCCTTAAGGACAAGAGGGCCGAGGCGACCACGGTGCGGGAGCTTCGCGCATGGATTGGGCGAGAAATCCATCTGGACCTTACGAACGCGCCCTTTGACCCCCAAGACGAAATGCTTCTGCCAAAGGCGGGAGCGTGCGCTCGCTGCCCGAAACGAACGGGCAGCAACCCACTTCTCTTTCCCGAAGTCCGGCAGAAATCCATTTGATAGTTAAGTGGAATAGCTTTTGGCAAGAGATTCTCCCAGCATGTTGGTCCGTTTGGCCAAAGTAGCTCTTTACACCTCACGGGCCCCTCCCGGAGCGGAGGCCTGCGACGCCGGAGGCGGAGCGCTTAGGCCGGAGTGGAGGGAGAGGCCTGTGAGGACGGAGCGTCCTAGTGGGATCTCATGCGGGCCTGGCGCACTTCTACGAGTACCGAGTTGTGCATTCAACTAGGGAAGCCTTCGACTGCGGCCTCGAAAGCGTTGACTAGTATTTTCGACACCCCTAACATGAGAGCCCAAAGAACGTCCTTCCCCATGGTCGGTCAAACCATCTCGCATTACCGCGTCATCGAGAAGCTCGGTGGCGGGGGGATGGGTGTGGTCTATAAGGCGGAGGACACGCGCTTGAAGCGTCTGATCGCTCTCAAGTTTCTCCCGCCGGAAGCGGCCCAAGACCCTATCGCGCTCGAACGCTTTCGGCGCGAAGCGCAAGCCGCATCGGGCCTGAATCACGCGAACATTTGTACCATCCACGAGATTGACGAGGAGAACGGAGAGGCCTTCATCGTCATGGAATTCCTGGACGGCCAGACACTGAAGCACCACATTTCCGGTAGGCCACTGCCGCTGGACCAGTTGCTCGACCTCGCCATTGAAATTGCCGATGCGCTGGAAGCGGCGCATGCCAAGGGGATCGTCCACCGCGATATTAAGCCCGCCAATATTTTTGTCACCGAACGCGGCCACGCCAAGATTCTGGACTTCGGACTGGCGAAACTAACCACAGCGCGCGGCGCGGCCGCCGGCGCAGGTGTTTCCTCGATGCCCACCGCCACAACAGAAGAAATGCTCACAAGCCCCGGCTCGATGCTTGGCACGTTGGCGTATATGTCGCCTGAGCAGGTACGGGGCGAGGAGCTTGACGCTCGTACAGATTTGTTCTCTTTCAGCGCCGTGCTCTACGAAATGGCCACGGGCGTTATGCCTTTTCGGGGCGACAGTTGGGGCGTAATCGCCGAAGCGATCCTGAATCGCGCCCCGGTGGCTCCAGTGCGGCTCAACCCCGACGTGCCGCGGAAGCTTGAAGAAATCGTCACGAAGGCGCTGGAGAAAGACCGGAACCTGCGCTACCAGAACGCAGTCGACATCCGCACGGATTTGCAGCGGCTGAAGCGTGATTCAGACTTAGGGCGCACCGCAGCGGCGAGCGGGGTGGTCGAGCCGAGAGGCGCGCCAAGGGCATTCACTTTTGCACGCGGGGCAGCGATGACCGGCGCAGCCGTGGTCATCATCGCCCTCGCCTTCGGCGGCTGGTTGTACTACGGACGCAAGGCGCAAGCGTTAACTGAGAAGGACACCATCGTCCTAGCCGACTTCACCAACACGACCGGCGATTCAGTCTTCGACGGCACGCTGCGGCAGGGCCTCGCCGTTCAGCTTGAACAATCACCCTTCCTCACCTTTGTCTCCGAGCAGCGCATCCAACAGACCCTGCGCCTGATGGACCAGCCCCCCGATGCGCGGCTCACGCCAGAAATTGCGCGCGACCTTTGCCAGCGGACCCAGAGCGCCGCGTTCCTCGACGGCTCGATTGCGAGCCTAGGCAGCCAATATGTTCTGGGGCTCAAAGCCGTGAACTGCCGCACCGGCGATTCCCTGGCGCAGGAGCAGGCGACGGCGGACGGCAAAGAACGAGTCCTGAAAGCGCTCGGTGAGGCGGCAGCGAAGCTGCGCGAGAAGCTCGGGGAATCGCTCGTTACGGTGCAGAAGCTTGATACGCCGATTGAGCAGGCCAGCACACCTTCGCTCGAAGCCCTCCAAGCCTACAGCCTGGGACGAAAGACCCTTGTGGGAAAAGGCGACTGGGCCGCCGCAGTGCCCTTGTTCCAGCGGGCCATCCGCTTGGACCCGAATTTCGCTATGGCCTATGCCTCGCTCGGGGTGGACTATTCGAATCTCGGCGAGACCAGCCTGGCCTCTGAGAACACAAAGAAGGCCTACGAGCTGCGCGAGCGGGTAAGCGAGCGGGAGAAGTTCTACATCGAGTCCCACTACCAGCACTATGTCACAGGCGACCTGGAAAAGGCGCGCCAGGCGTATGAACTCTGGGCGCAGACCTATCCGCGAGATTTAGTGCCGCCGAACAACCTGGGTGTCATCTACGAAAATCTCGGGGAATATGACAAAGCCCTTGCGGAATCTCTCGAGGCGCTCCGCCTCGACCCGGGGAGCGGTGCGAGTTACGCCAACCTCGTCGCGCACTACCTCTATCTGAATCGCCTGCAGGAGGCCCGGGCCACGGCTGATGAGGCGCAGGCGAAAAACCTTGATTCTCCTCCCCTGCGCTTCAAACTGTACGTGCTTGCCTTCTTGAAGAACGATCCAGCAGGGATGGCGCAGCAGGTAGCCTGGGCGGCGGGCAAGCCGGGAGTGGAAGACGCGCTGTTAGGGGGCGAAGCCGATACGGCCGCCTATTCCGGGCGGCTGGCGAAGGCCCGGGAGATCTGCCGGCGGGCGGTGACCTCGGCCGAGCGAGCGCAAGATAAAGAGAACGCGGCAGGTAACGAAGCCGCAGCGGCCCTGCGAGAAGCCCTCTTCGGCAATGCCACCGAGGCTCGGCAACGGGCTGCGGCGGCGCTGGCGTTTTCGACGGGCCGTGATGTGCAACTCTACACGGCGTTGGCGCTGGCGTTTGCCGGGGACGCGGCCCGGGCGCAAGCACTGGCAGATGATTTGGCCAAGCGCTTCCCGGAAGACACGGTGGTGCAGTTCAACTACCTGCCAACGATTCACGCTCAGCTCGCGCTCGACCGCAACGAGGCTTCGAAGGCCATCGAGACCCTTCGGGCCGCGACGCCGTATGAACTGGGTCAAGGCGGCGGGTTGTATCCCGTCTATGTGCGCGGGGAAGCGTATCTAGCGGCGCATCGGGGCAGCGAGGCCGCAACCGAGTTCCAGAAAATCTTCGACCAGCGCGGCGTTGTTGAGAACGAACCCATCGGCGCGCTCGACCATCTCGGTCTCGCCCGCGCCTATTCAATGGAGGGCGATAGCGCCATGGCACGCGCTGCTTACGATAATTTCTTTGCGCTGTGGAAAGACGCCGACCCCGACATCCCCGTCCTCGTCGCCGCGAAAGCCGAATACGCGAAGCTGAAATGATTTCGATGCCAAGAACTGTGACGCCGGTGTGACGCAAGACCTCCCGATGCTGCCGAGTCGTAGGGCAATTGAGAGGCGAGTGGCACACCTAATCTACTGTTCCCGAACAGAAGCCAGCAATCGCAAAACCAGACCGCTCGTGAGATGATGTTGAGCCTTTGCGCCCAAGGTATCGGCAGAAGCGGACTCCTCCTCTGATCTCTTTTATGGCTATCTAGCATCCGATTTCACCGCAGCAGAAGTGGCCGTGCCGGACGTATGCACCTTTGTCCTGAACTCGCTGGGCGCTTGGCTGGCCTGTCAGGAATGCACGGGGCTCATTGAGCAGGAAAACTGGGAGGGGTTGCTGGAACGCTCGTTCCGCACGTTTTGTGAAACTCATGGGCCGGAGCTGGTCTTAACGCCCGCGGACGAGAGTGTGATCAGAGAATTTCTTCGGCACATCGATGCCCAATTTCGCAGATTCCGCGGATCTGCAACGCAACCCTCCGCGAGATGGCAATCGTTCGCAAGAGTCAACTGGGGGCTCAGAACAGCCAGGCATGGTTTGGTGCTACACGCCCGAGAGTTCGTTGATTTGAGTCTTGCGTTTCAGTCCCTGATTTCGATTTGAACTGGATGTTGATCCTGTAGGGAAAGAAACCGATCAGCAGGTCGATTGCACCCGACCCGCCGGCAATGAGCTTCGATTTACGCGCAGCTGGGACCGTGTGGAACAGCTCTTCGTGGTGCCGCCACGGCGCAATCGGTAAGCGCAACGCAGAGTAGAACCAGGCACAAGTCCTGATCGGAGCGCGTCAGGACTTGATAATGGGTGTGGCACGTTCCTCTGGCGTTCCTAAGCCCGCTCAGTCCTTCAATGGAAGGCCATCACTATCCTTGTTGATTGCCCCGGTAAATATTCGGATCGCGTCCACAAATGCCCAGATTTCTACTCCGATCACGATGGGGATCCCGATGAGGATAAAACACAGCGGGATTCCGACAATGAACAAGATCAACTGGATCAGTCCCCGTTTTTTGTTCCCCAAGTAAAACCAATGAATCCCGAATACCCCCACGCACAGACCCAGTAATCCGGCTATAAGCTTCGACTTACGCGGAGCTTGTACCACTACACTTTCACTGGTCCCCATGTGCATTCCCTCCTCGTTCGAGTTTTGCGATGTCAATTTAACCCAAAGAAACTGCCCCCAATTCCCGATCGGAGCGCGTCAGAACTTGGTGACGGGCTTAACCTTCGATGCCTCGATTAATTGTCGCTGTGCCTGAGAGGTAGCGAGTACCTGCTCGAAATCTCTTGGCGCGGGCGGGCATCTGTCCTGGTCGATGACTGCGACGTGCGCCGACAAGGGCAGGCTACAGCTTTGGCTTGGCCGCGTTCTTATTCGCCTCCTGCAGTTCCTTCAACTTTCGCGCGTTGTCGTCTTTGCGCAACTCTTCTTCAGTTGATTTGAATGCGAGGTAGCCCTTGGGAAAGTCGACCACAGCGACCTGCAGGCGACTGGCGAGGCCGGGGTTGTCCGGCATCCAGACGATGAAGGCGGCCACCACGACGCCGCATTCCGTCCTCAGGTTCGCCAAGTCATTTGGACGCGCCACACCGGAGCATTTGCGGTAAAGCGGGGAGGTCTCGACGACCTTGAGTCCCGCGGGATCGTAGACCCACTGATAGCGCAGCCAGTGCGAGCTGCCATTACGCGCTGTCGCAGTGGCCGGTCCGTACTTGCCTGTCAGCGCCTGTGTGACGCTGTCGACCGTTGGGTTCTTCCCCTCGCCAAACCGTTCCGCGCGCGCGCCGGATATCACGCGCTCCTGCCCAGGCACACCCATGGTGGCCACAGTGTATTGGACTTCACCGGGATTCATGTCTTCGGTGACGCGGTTACTGCCCGGTGCCAGGCTATTGTCCTGCAACCCTTGCTTGATTTGTTTGGACGTCTTCGTGATGCGAGCCTTTGCGAAGCGGGCGTTGAAGCCCTGGCGGATCTTCTGCCCGTACGTATTGGACTCAGACCAGCTGGCGGTCTGCGCCTCCACCACCAGCATGGGGTTGTCGCACAGCACGACATTTGCCGCCTCTTCGTACGTCAAGCCGGGCCTGATGCCCACGATGTCGATGACGGGCGCGTCCGCCGCCACCGGCGTCGTAATCTTTGCTGGGCAAGCGACGTTGCCCCGCATCTCCTTCGCGACCTGCTCCGCGCTAGCGTTGCCCGAACGTGCGGGGGTTTGCGACATCCCTGTGCCGCTGCGCAGTTTCATCAAGCCTACTGGGTTCCCTTGAATCGACCCGTCTTCCAGCACCGTCAAGACCAAGGATCCGTTGCCTTGCCGGTCCATCACCTTGATCTTGTCACCCTCGACTTCATACTTCATTTCGAACTCCATGCCCGCCGCGGAATAGAGGACTGTGCCGTTTGACCTGAACGTATAGCAGGCCACCACTAAGTCGCTAGACTTATTACAGTAAGTGCCATCGATCTTCGAGCCGCCGCAACCTGATAGAAGCAGAACTGTAATTACCAAGACTGCTATCTTCATATTGGATCTTCCTTTTTGAGCATCACCTCAAATTGAACCGCGCTGCCCTTGAAAGCTCATGCCCGTTGTCTCCCGTCATAGCTTCTTGCATCTCATCGCGTGGCCCATCAACATCGACTCAAGCGTGTCGCCTTTGAACGTGAGCCTGTAGGGGCAGTCGTCGCCCCCGTATTCGCCAGAAAGGTTTGAGGCGCTGCACGCCGTAAATGCGCCCATTGTGAGAATCAGGAGTAACCGCTTTGTCGCAATGGCCATTCTTCATCGTGTCATTTCATTTCTTCACCACACCTTGGAACATTTTGCTGAGGACGTCGCCAACCTTGCCACCCGTTGCAGGTAGATTCGAGAAAGTGCCTGCGTATTCGCGGACGGTGTGGATCTGCTGACTGGGCAATACCTCCAACTGCGCAATGGACAAATTGAAGTCGAAGGTCGCGCCAATCGGATCTCTCGGATCGTTAAGGTTATGATTCCTTACCAACACGAAGCTGGCGTTACCGGAAGCGTTGGAACCCAGGACGAACTGCGGGTCCGCTTGATCACCTTTAACCGTCCCAATTCCCTTGGCACCAGCATCAAGGACAGCGGACATAAAATAATGATCCTCGTAGCGCTTGCTGTTGTTATCGGTGACCACGCCGGATCCGGCGACGTACGCAAGAATGATCGGCTGGCTCAGGAGATTTCGGAAACGAACATTTACTTGCAGCACGTGAACGCCCGGGTTAATGGTAGTGATCTGCGAGGGCTTAACGCCCGTGACTTCCATCACGAAGGGGCCAGCGCTGTAACAGCGCGGTTTTCCGCCACACGCGTCCACCTGCGACGACGCGGCGACCGGGGACGAAGTAGCATCTCGTGAAAGAGGCGGTGGAGCGGTCGCCGTTGCTGCGGGCGAGGACCCCGCCGGAACCACAGTGTTGCCTAGGCCAGTGAAACCAACGCTGTACTCCCGGACGGTGCGGGTCTGCTGACTGGGCAATACCTCCAACTGCGCAATGGACAAATCGAAGCCGAAGGTCGCGCCAATCGGATCTCTCGGATCGTTAAGGTTATGATTTCGTGCTAACACGAAACTTGCGTTACTGGAAGCGTTGGGACCCAGGACGAACTGCGGGTCCGCCTGATCACCCTTAACCGTCCCAATTCCCTTGGCGCCACCACCGCCATTAACATATTGCCCGCCGCTTTCGCCGTAGCGCTTGCCGTTGTTATCGGTGACCACGCCGGATCCGGCGACGTACGCAAGAATGATCGGCTGGCTCAGGAGATTTCGGAAACGAACATTTACTTGCAGCACGTGAACGCCCGGGTTAATGGTAGTGATCTGTGAGGGTGTAACACCTGTGACTTCCGCCACGAAGGGTCCAGCGCTGTAACAGCGCGGTTTCCCGCTACAGGCGTCCGCCTGCGGTGCCGCTGTTACTGGGGACACCTCCCCGCCGCCTCCTGAAACCGTCGGCTGCCCGCTTGCCGCCGTCGTAGGACGTGCCGCAGGAGCCCCCGACACCACGCTATTGCCAAGGCCAGAATAATGAATCGCATGTTCCCGCCCGAGGCGAAATTGATTCCCGGGTAACTGTTCAATCTCGCGAATGGCAAGATCCATCTGGAATGTCAGGCCGAAAATTTCCCGTCCCGAGGAGTTCCAGACGAACTCGAATCGGGCATCGCTCGACTCACCTGGTTGCAAGACGAACTTGGAGTCAACTGCATTGCCGGAGATCTGACCAATGCCCTGGACGGCTCGTTCGCCGGATAGAGTGTACCGGTTATTCTGGTCATCGATGGCAACGGCGGAGCTACTTACATATCCGAGAATAAGCGGACGGTTAAGCTTGTTCCGAAAGTTTATTCGTACTGTCAAAGTCTTACTGTTGGTGTTTTGGAGAATCGCCCGAAAATCCGCGATGGTCGCGGAAAAACTCGAAACTTCCGTGCAGAATGGCTGGTTTCCACAGACCGTTGGTGTTGGCGTCTGGGCCGAAACGGAAACTGTCTGACGCTCCCCAACCGGCTGTGTGCTCGCTGTAGTGATGGCGTTGTCACAACGACGGTAATGGGGAGTGGCTAGAGCGTTTCCGAGCGCCCCCATGACCCTGGGTCCGCCGTCGAGCACGATATACTGGCCAGCCCTGTCGCGGTAGACAATGAAACCTAAACTGGTGGCCTCAGCGCCAACACTACTCAGCAATGCCATGACGTAGTTCGGGGGCGGCGTTGGACCAAAATAGGAAGGGGCAGCCATCACGTTGTGGCCGATCATGCGCTTCCCGCCCGCCTCAACCACTAGCGCGTCGGCGACGACCAGCAAGCGAGGTGCAGCAGGATTGCTACAATCGGACGAATAGGTGCCGCCGTAAAGCTTGAGAGCATCAACGTTCAAGGTACTCTGTGACCACATCGGGACGCTTAACCCAAGGAATGCTGCAGCAGAGACACCGCAAATTAGCAATCGAATTTTCCTCATACGCCCCTCACAACTTAACCGGAATCTCAATTCTTAGCTCCAAGTGACTCCACTCAAACACGCATAGGCACTTGGCGTTTCTTACGCCTACAGCATAAGAGCCTAGTAACAGTGTCAGGGCCGACCGAGAGAAAGGCCTTGCGACGCGAAGGACTAGTCAGGAGTTATCGCGGGACGCGATAACCGTTGGCTACGTGTGCGGATTGTGTTCTCATATTTCTCATAAGTCAAATTGATTCCTAATAGAAAGGGCTTGTCGCGCTGACATCCAGTTGTACGAGACTCTCCTTGTTAAGTTGTCGCGGCGTCGGTCCCGCTGGCGTCGGTACGTCAGCCAGTTTTGCCAGTAACTCCTCATACGCCGCGAGTCCATCCTCAACCGCAGAGAGCTCCGCGTCTAGCAACGGAATGTCCTGGCGCAACCGCAGCAGGTTGGCTTTGGCTTCGAGAAGCTGGGCCTTCGTTGATTCCTTTGGCAGATAAAACGAACACTTCGCACACGCCATGCGGTGAGGACATTGATCGAAGAAATCATACGTGCAGTAGCCGTGCCCAAGATCGTAGAACTTCCATGGTTCGGTGACAGCGCGGCCATTCCGAACCGACTCCTGATCGACAAGCACTTCGATGGCACGAAGGTTCCGTGCGAAGTAGCCCGCGTCAGCATAAGACTTGGCGAGTTTAGTCGGCGTGATTTTCGCGTAGTGCTGTGTGGCTGCCGGAGTCGCATGCCCAAGCCACTCCTGCAGTTCGAAAAGAGTCATAGGCTCTTTGGCGTTGAAGAGCTGAGATGCAATCGTGGATCGGGCGCGATGGCTAGTGATGTTGCCCCGAACGTCGGCACGGGGAACCCCCGCCTTTTTGCATAGCACCGGGATTAGAACCCTGTTTAGGTAGCTCTTGCCGATCACGGTTAACCGGAAGAGAAAAAGAAAATCGACGATACCCCCCGTTTTAGGATCAGGCAGCTTTATCCCCAGCGGGCGCACTTTCTCCCAAGCGGCGATAGCGTCGCCTACTGCCCGGTCGACCGGCTTGGTAAACGCGGTGCCGGTTTTGTTGACGGGGACATCGAGCAGACAGACGGCATCAGCAGGTAGCGTATCGGTTGTGCCGGGAATGGTGACAGTGTCTCTCTGCCAACGGATACAGCCGAGACGGAGACGACAAATCTCATTGTTGCGAAGGCCTGCGAAAAGCCAAGTAATAGCCAACGCCCGGCAAAGTTCAATAGGATAGGAAATGGGGCGCCATCGCAGCTCGGGTGAGCCACGTTTCGGCAAATCATCATTGGTTAGATTAAGTCCTGCCCAGACTAGCTTGGCCCACACGTCATCGGCGATTGTGCGCGGATTCGGTCCAATGAGCCTGAGCAGGCTCTTAGGCGTCATGAAGCTTCGCCGTGGATCAAACCGACGTGGAATCAGTTCCCAGTCTTGAAGATCGCGAAAGAAGATACGCAGCAAGGAAATCCGAGATGCCCGCGTGGTGGCAGCCATCAGCTTCCCGCGATTCTTTGAGTGTAAATACGTACTACTGGCCCAATCACCTGCATGCCACTCACAGATAGTGGCTACGGCTTCAGCGGCGAGACTCCGTGTCCATTCGGCTGGAGACCCGATGTCAGGATGAGTGGCGGCTAGCCACCGCCCAATACTGAGAAAGAAATAGTAATGTGAGTTGCGTTCGCTCCTTCTGACCGTCGATCGTTCTAACCAAGCGTGGCACAGACGCGCCCACTCTCCGGGCACGTTCGAGGTCAGGGATGGCAACGTCGACCGATCTGCTATTGGGCGCTTAATCTCAAGCGAATTCGGGGTCGCCCCGATGCTCGCCAACACGCGAGAGAGTGCCACAACAGAGTAGCTGCCCACACGAGGCCGCCTTTTGATAGTAACTTCGCGCAAATGGTCCAGCATCAAGTCTTCCAGATGCGGGGAGCGGTTGGACAGCAGCGTCTCGAAAGTCGTGCGCATGATCATCTTGCAAGTGCCTTCGCTCCGGTAACCCCACTCGGCAAGCTTGGCCTGAACACGGTCAATGGCGGTTTTCGTATACTCGCGTCCGAATACCTTTCGCGCGAGGCAGTTGTAGACGATGTGATTGCACTTGAGGCGATGTAAATCTGAAAAATTACACAGTAAATAGGCGGCCGCAACTACGTGCTGACGCGCCGGTCGACGTGCCTCTATTGAATCGATCCACTCTTCGGTCGTCCATCCCCAAAAGGATCGGTTGCGATCTGCCATCTCTCGAAGGAAGAAAAGCAGGACGTACCTGCGCTTTTCCGTTTTGATGCCGGTATAGTCAAAGACATCGTTGAGAGGTCGGACGAGCCGATCGAGGGAAGCACCGAAGTCGATCGTGCGCCCATAGCGATAGAAGCGGTATGCCCCGGCATATCGTGTCAGCATGTCACACTCGACGGCAGTGAGCGCAGCTGAGCGGTCATAGCGGTCCACATTGATCGGCCAGACCCATGGTCCGTCGTTGGCTTTCGGCGGAGGGTCCTTTCTCGGCCCCCACAGTGCCCGTGCAGCATGCTGACCGTGGACAGAGCGCTGCTCAGGGGTAAGTGCCTCGAACCAGCGCCTAAGGTTGTTCGGCAGCTCCTTCTTGATCGTATTTCTGTCCTTCATAGGTTAATCTCGGCGAGCATTCTGGTTCGCTGCTCGTGTATCTGGGTCATACCAACCGCCAGCTTCCGAGCAAGGTCGCGACCGCTTAGGTGGATATAGAGCAACGTAGTCTGCACGCTACGATGACCGGCGAATGTTGCGATCTCATGAATGTCCCAGTTAGCCCGAGCCAAATCCGTGAGGCAAAGGTGTCGAAGCGTGTGAGGTGTGAACTGCGGCAGATTACAGCGCCGAGCTATGCGTCCGACCGCTTTGGACCACGTCCAAATTGAAATAGGTTGGCCGAGATTCCGAAACGACTCAGACAGAAATAGCGGACCCCGTTCACGGCTCAGCTTGCCGCGCACGCGGAGGTACTGGCCGAAGAGATCACTCGTTGGCACCGAGTATGGGACCATACGCTCGCGGCGACTCTTCGTTGCTTCCGATCGAATCCGCAAGAGCCGATGCGCAGGATCGACGTCCGCCGTTCCAAGAGAGCAGACTTCCTCGCGGCGAAGCGCGGCATCGTAGGACATAGCCAACATCACCCGGTTCCGTAGCGGCTCTTGTCTGCAAACTTGGAGAATGCTTTGCCACTGTTCTTCGCTAGGGATCCACGGAAGCCTGCGATGACGTTGAATCAGTCCTCGCCCGCCTATCGTGGGTCGAAGTGGATGTCGTGGGCAGACCCTCTCTTCAACCAGGTGGTCATAGAAGAGTCGGATCACCGTGAGGTGTTGCTGCACGGTCGCATTCGACAGCGTGGTTCTCCCTGCGCGCTCCCGCTTGGCGTGACGCTGAGCGATGTCTTGGATGTAAGCACCGATCACGCTACGAACAACGGAATGAAACTCAACGCGAGCAGACGCTAAGAACGCTAAGTACGCATCGAGATCACGTCCGTAGGCGTCAAGCGTGTTAGCTGCAAGGCCTCTCGTGGACTGAAACTTCAGCCACTCCCTCGCGTGCACATTCTCTGAGACTCTCGGATATCTTTCCCATCGGACTTCGCAGATCGTAAACTCCAGGGCCATGGCTGCCTCCAGGTTGGGTTCGGCCCCGAGGGGGCCGAACCCAACGATACGTCTCCTCGAGCAGCCGACCCTATTCCACATAATGCACGGACCGCGAGTGCTACCGAGCAAAGGTCGAAGCACTTGTGCAAATTCACGCGAAGCCGCTTGAGGAGAAAGGCGAGAAGCCCCTTCGCGTTTCACAAGCCCCCGCTTGGCAGGCAAACGGTCACGCCAAAGACGTGCTCTTTGAAGGGCAATATCGGAAGGCCAAAGCAAAAGGGGAGTGTCCCAACACGAAAGCCGCCGTTCTTATTGATGGCAAGGGCGCTGGCAGCATCTTCTATCTCTGCCAGACTGAGAAGTGCCCCGTCCACAATCACGTGACCCGATACCAGCCGACCTCACAGGAGCAAGCACAACGCAAGAAAGAAGTGCTTGCCGAGCGCGTCGAGAAACAGTCACGGGTACGCATCCTCGATGCCATCCGCAAAAAGTTGCCGGACGCTCTCTCTCGGCCAGACTTGGAGATGGTAGTCCTCGACTACTTCCGGCTTTTGGGCCACGACAATCACCGCAGACTGTCGAAGCTCTACGCATGGGAAGAGAAGAAGAGCAAGACCTCATGGGGCGCTGAAACCGTGGACTACGAGAAGATCGCGGCGACCGCTGTACAAGGCATGAAAACCGCAGACCTTCATCGTTTTCTCGTGGTCTCCGCTCTGGTATCCGACCTGTATTGCCCTGGCTACAATGCGAGGCAATTAACTGCGAAGGACTCGAACCTCGCACGGACAGCAGCGCGATACAAAGTCGATACAAAAAAGACTATTGCAGCGGTGAAAGGAGAGATGACCAAGACCGCGAGCAAGCCGACAAAAAGGCGGTAAACTCCCGAAGATACGAGAGAGAGCTGCGATTCAGAAACAACGAACCAGCACTAAACATCTCAAATTATGTTCGGGCCGCGCCTTCGGGTGCGGCCCTCTCCTAAGCCACCGTTGTTCTAAGGCTGGTCACTGCCCCGATATTCTCAGGTGAGCGCCGGCGTATCCCACAAGGATTCGTTTGGTGTCTGGGAGGTCGAAAAAGTGAATCCGAGTATCCCCGCGTTTCAGGTGCCATTCAAAAACTCGACAGTCGCCATCCGGACATCGAAATGTCCTTTCGTCACTGTACATTTCCAATGTGGATTGACTCTCGCCAGATGCGTTAGCCAAGCGATGGATATCAAAGTTGTCTGTCTCCCAGTTATCGCAGTAGTACTGCAGGTCTCGGAGTCCTCGCATTACGGCTCTAAACCGTGGATCATTTCCTCCGAGGGGCTTGATCTGAGCCTCGACTGACTCACAAAAGTCAAGACTCGGAAAGAGGGAACCTCTGTCGTTCCAAAGTTGGAACCCATTTTCTGGTGATGCCGGTTGCTTGGCTTGCAACCATCCAGTGTGCTCTTCCAGATGTGCAGCTTGCGAAGCGTGCACGACAGAAAGAGTACGAGTCTCGACATCTATATTACTGATCCATGATTTTTCTAGGTTTACCGACGTAACGTTCCAGTGATGGCTAGACAAAAAGCTGATAGCCAGACCATCTATCGAAAACGCCACCGACAATCCCTGCGCGACCTGACCGGCGCACCTGTATTCCACATCCTCCGAGTCGAGTTGGTCGGCCGCGACGCATTCGCTGTATTCGGTGCGCTTGTCAACAAGAGTTTTTATGCGTAAGCGTCTTTCGCGATCTCCGTGTCGGTACTCTGCTAGCCAACGTCCCACGGAGTACCCGGCACTCACTAGCAGCCGAGGAAAATCGGGTGGCGTAACAAGGATTCTTTTCCCCTTGATTCGTTGATCGATGAGAATCTCTGAGAACCGTTCGAGGTACGCCTGCCCGCTTCGCAAGTCCGGAGCCATTGGCGCCGAAGACAAATCATTGAAAACCAAAAATGCGGTCATCCTAGTTACCAGCAAGCAGCTGATCTAGACT
>WNGP01000736.1_pt1 | contig 31111 bp, 32 predicted proteins | sample 5407671 | NCBI WGS metagenome assembly WNGP01 (sample SAMN13153381, study PRJNA577476) | soil metagenome | isolation source: 40 cm soil or saprolite under Garry oak tree replicate 2 | place: USA:California | collected 2016-06-15 | reverse complement strand
TGCAAGGCTGCCCCTGTACCTGGATCATGCCCGTGGCCTGGAGTTCGAGCGTTGCGACGGCGTCCACCTCCTGAACGCCGCGGAGCATGCCCGTGTACCACATCCAATTAAATATGACCGACTTGCGATCCCCTGCTGCAGCCGCCTTCGAGGTTGATGGCGGCGGCGTGCGTTGGGCCCAGGCGACCTGCACGCCCGTTAATACGATTGCGATTAGGACAGCCAACTGTAGCGGCGGTCTATTTTTGAGGCTGCGCGCTATCGCGCTGGCGCTTCGCGGACCGCCGACAGTCCGGCAATTTAAAGATTCCGCGCGCTGCCGCGCTGGCGCTTCGCGGACCGCCGCTACAGTTACACCGCATCCCATACTTAATGCCGGATCTTGGAAACCATGTTGCCGTAGTCCACATCCCGGCATGGATCACTCTCGCGAATGAAGGCCTTGGGATTCGTGTTAAGCCTCAGTGTTCGCGGACTCATTACCCAAGGCTGGAGCAGCACATCGGGATCCTCTACCGTGACTTCATAGCGCAGAGTGTTTCCTTCCCTGCTCAATTTCTCGATGATGTGCATGTTGTCGGTATGAAAATATCCGCCTCTATCGAGCCACGTGAGATCGTTGAACCCGACGGAGTCGATGACCAGCGTATTGCCTTCCCAGCGGCCGACGGAATCTCCATAAAAGGTCACGTCCTGGGCTTTCACGGGGTCGTGATCGCGCCCATCGGTCGGAATAATTCGAAAGTCATTGGGCTGCGTTCCGGCTCCGGCCGCCGCATAAAGGAAGATCACTTCGTTCCCTGTCTGCACGATCTTCGTCGGAGGCCCCATGCGCGGCAAGCCGTAGGGCTGGCATTTGAAGATCGGATCCACGGTGTTGGTGTTTCGATCCAGATCCTGAACCTTATCCCAGAACTCGGGCTTGTACAGCGGCCGGTTAGGATTCATTCGTCCTGTAAACTCGCCATCGACGGTTTGGTTTGTTTGATCGCCACACCCTCTCTGGTTGGGCGCACATCTCCGAGAGGCGACATTCGATGTGATATTGCCGGCATCCTCCGATGTGCGGTTGATCCCGACGGCAGCGCCGTTCCACATGCCGCTCAGGTCCGGATGGCCGTCGGGAGCGCGCGGCGTCGAAACTGCAGACGAAGACCCGGATTCGACCACCTGGGCCCACGATGGAAGCGCCAGGCAAAGCCCGATAGCGACAGTTGTGCCGACACCGAAGCGCAAGAATGAATGCGTCATGTTGTCACCTCCTAGTTGCCGTTCGGGTCGCCGAACCACATTGTGATCAGCCGGCCATCCGGCATCTTCAACGTCTTGATGAACCCCTGGGTTTTGCCGTTCTTTGCTGCAAAGCCTGAAATTGTGTAGGTCTCGCCCACGGTCAGTCCGCCTTGCGATGCACGCGCCAGACCCTTCTGCCGCAGCGCCCCTGCGCCCGTTGTCTGGAAGATCCAAACCGCCTTGCTGCCATCCTGGTTCGTGACCTCGAGGTGCAGCATGGCATGAGGATTGATCCATTCCATCTGTTTGAGGGTTCCCGTAAATTCGACGGGTTTGTCGAAGTCATATTCTGCGGCGACCGAGTGATGTGCAATCGCCGGTATCGCGGACAACAGCAATCCGCAGAAAAGCGTCATTAGAGCCCAATGTCTGCTGCTCACCTTTTCCCTCCTGAATGGAATTCGGGAACAAGCTCCGAATTCTTTTACTTCAGAATTCGGAGTCTGTCCCCGAATTCCACCTAAGTCAACTGCAAAATCAGCGCGCGATGCTGTCCTGTAAAGGCTGTATGTAGCGGCCCAAAACGATGACAGCAAACCAGAGGACCAACGATGTGCCGGCGATCAACTTCGCGCCAAGCGGCGCATCCTTTCCGGCACCCAAAGCCTCGCAATCGCGGAAAGCGCCGCTCAAATAAAACCCCACCACGGCTGCCGCAGCGAGTAATATGGCGGCGATCTTGAGAACGAACGCAATGTCGTGAGTGTAAAAGGTTGGCATTCCAATAAATGCCAAAAGGCCGGTTGTCACATTCATCCCGAAGCCGGCTAGTCCCCAAGGCACGAGCTTGTTCAACGCGGCAATCGGCACCTGCTTCGCAAAACCCAGCACACGCAGGTTTAGCATTCCGATGGTGCCGATCAACAGAACCAGGCCGAAAAAATGCATATCCATCATGAATGCCCACCACCACTTATTAACGATCATCAGTCGAGTGAACTTCGCAGGCGATGGTTCGAAATATGCCAGCGCCGCATCCGGCGTTGTGTTTTCCTCCGCGGAGCGAATCTCTGAATGACGGATTTCACCTCCCGTGTTGCCGGTTCTGGCCATGAGCACTACCGTCAAGAGCGAAAAAACCAGGATAGCTAATGTATTCCAGGGGGCTGGTGGCACTCTTCGAGCGCATTGCCAGAGCGCAATGACCGCAAGCGCTCCGGTGACTTCCATGAACCATATCGCCAGCTCGGCCGCTCCTTCGTGTCTTTGGATGAGATCGTTGGAGATGCCGGGATCGGCCACAATCTTTTCCTGCGCTCCGACGCCGGTTATAAACGTTGGAATCGCCAGCAGGGCCACGGCAATAAAAACGACAAGGCTGCTCAGCCTCACATCTTCAGTCCTAACAACCAGGGAGGTTAGAAACAGGCCGGCTCCAACCATCGTGCCGATGATCGGAAAGTGATTCAACAAAAGGTGTAGATGAGGAAAATCCATTCTTTAACAGGGAACCCCGTATACAAGATAGCTGCAGGTGTACGCCAACAAGCGGCCGGCTGTAATCACGCCTGCCCAAAGCAGGAGTGACCACACGGCCAGCATCCTGCCTTTGGTCAACATGGCGTCCTCACCCTGAGTTAAGTCGAATACCTGCCGCTTGATCCGTTGCAGATTCCAGATCGCAAATCCAATCAGCGTCAGCTTGAGATAAAAATCTGGATTTGTGAATGCCTTCGACGGGTACGCCAGCACGAGAAATACGCCAGAGACAGCGTTGATCGCCAAACCCAGCCACATCAAGTTGAACCAATTTTTCAGCGGAGGCAGCGGAATTTCCGGCGCCAGGCCTAGAAGACGTAAATCGATGGCCGCGTTCGGACCGACTACCAAAGCCAGTCCGATAGTGTGCACAACAAGGATAAAGTAAAAGCCAAAAACGGACTCCGATTCCCGAAGCCACGTACTGAACCCGGTCTGCTCGAGCGCATTCAAAAATAGGGGCACAGCCAAACGCGCCTCCTTACCCTACAGCGTGGGGAAGGTTATACGCGTGTGCCGGGATTTACAAGAATGGTTTGTATATGGAAGGCTCCCGGTGGGAACTATTCAGCGCCCAGTCCTCCCGCACTGCTTGATCAGTCCGATATCATCTTTAGAAGTGGTTATCGATGTTGTTGCCGCCGTCATTCGACGCGATGGCAAAATTCTCATCACACAACGGCTCGATGATGTCGATTTGGCGCGGCTCTGGGAATTTCCGGGTGGCAAAGTGGAGGCAGGAGAGTCCTTCGAAGTCGCGCTTCAGCGCGAAATCCTCGAAGAACTTGGAGTAGAAATTCGCATCCACGAGGAGTTCTTCACCACCGAGCACGATTACATCACGAAATCGGTTCGACTCCACTTCTATGTTTGCACCATCCTGAGAGGTGAACCTGCGCCTCTTGCTGTTGCAGATCGCGACGAGCCGATCATGCATCCGCACCAATGCAGTTGGTGTTCAAGCATCCTGTATGTGCCGGGACCGATGTTCTCTTGCAAGTCCTGTTCCGGGAATTCAGGTGTGCGACAAAATGTGGCCTGACCATTGGCGCGTTAGCGTACCGGCGTTACGGTATCATCCTTGATACGTTCATCGAGAGCGATCTTTCCATCACGAATGCTGATGCTACGGTGGGCGTACGCCGCAATGTCGCGTTCGTGCGTCACAAGGATGATCGTATTTCCTTCCGCCTGCAGCTTGTCGAACAGTTTCATGATTTCCACACCCGTTTGGGAATCGAGATTACCCGTTGGCTCATCGGCAAGAATGATCGACGGGTGATTGACCAGTGCTCGCGCAATGGCCACACGCTGCCGCTGCCCGCCGGAAAGCTCACTCGGCTTGTGATGCATGCGATCCGACAGTTCTACCATCGCGAGTGCCATCTTTGCGCGCTCGGAGCGTTCTTTGGAGCCGACACCGCTGTAAATCAACGGCAGCTCAACGTTGTGTAAGGCTGTAGCGCGCGCCAGCAGGTTGAAGGTCTGGAAGACAAATCCGATTTCCTGGTTCCGGATGCGAGCCAACTCGTCGTCGTCCATTTCGCTGACGAGCTTGCCGTTCAACCAATACCTGCCCTTGGTCGGTGTATCCAGGCAGCCGATCAGATTCATCAGTGTTGATTTGCCCGATCCCGACGGGCCCATGATGGCAACGTATTCGTTACGCTGAATCGAGAAAGATATACCCTGCAATGCATGCACCTCGGTGCTGCCCATCTCGTAGGTCTTCCAGAGATCTTCGGTTTGGATTAATGCCTGATTGTGGTTCGTCACGGGACCTTCTGTATCTTCACCCGCGCGTTGTCAGCCAATGTGCGAAGCACCTGATAAGGACCCGTCACGATCTGATCGTTTTCCGTCAAACCTTCGAGAATCTCAATATCCGTGGTGCCGGTGATGCCGGTCTTGACAGGCCGAAAGAAGGCCACACCATTGTTTATGACGAATACACCTTCTTTCTCGACCTTTTTCTTATTGGCGCGGGCGGCGGGAGCGGTCACCGCAACTGCACCTGACGCACCTGCGGGTTGCGCGATCGGATCCGCAGGGTCGAATTCTCGAATCGTCAGCGCTTGAATCGGCGCCGTCACGATCTGTTGACGAGTGGCGGTCTCAATAGTCGCGGTGCAAGAAAGACCGGGCCGCAACTCGGGCGGGGGATCATCTAACGTGATGACGACTTTGAAATCTTTTGCTTCTTGTCCCGTTCCGCTTGTACCAATAGTGCTCGACGTCGTCCGCGCCAGCGCGCTGTTTCCAATTTCCGTAACGTGACCCAACAACATTCGATCACCGAGAGCATCCACTTTGATCCGCGCTTCCTGGCCGAGCCTGACGTTTACGATGTCGGTCTCATCGACTTTGACTTCGGCGGTAATGATGGACAAATCCGCGATGGTCATCAAGGTGGTCCCCGGCTGATTCTGAATTCCGACAATCGCGATTTCACCTTCGTTAACGGGGAGGTTGGTGATAATTCCATCCAGTGTCGAACGGATCGTCGTTTTTGAAAATTGATCGCGCGCACGGGTAAGCGCCGCGCGTTGCTGCGCGATCCGGAGAGCCGTGCTGTCGCGCTGTGTGAGTGCTTGCGCCTCTTGCGCTTCGGCTTGAGCCAGGCGTGCCTTCGCGGCGTTGAGCTGCGCCGAGCTGATGTCAAAGTCGGCTTTGGCCCGATCATACTGTTCTTTGGCGATCAAGCCTTCGCGCGTCATCTGCTCGGCCCGGCTGAAATTTTGCTTGGCTCGAGCGAGATCGGCTTCGGATCGGGTGATTTCCGCCTTTGCGGATGCGACGGTGGCCTCAGCGGAACGTATAGACGCAGACATTCCCTCCAACTCTGTCTGCGCGGCATCGAAACTGGCTTCAGCCGATCGAACGTCGGCTTCACTCTGAATCGATTCGAGCTGAACAAGAAGACTGCCCTCGCGCACGCGGTCGCCTTCCTTCACCGGCAGGCGCACAATGCGTCCCATCATGTTCGAGCTGACGTTCACGTACTTCTTCGGCTTGATCTCGCCATTTGCCGAAACGGTCTGAGTCAGATCCTGGCGAATGGCCCGTCCCGTCTGGACTGTGACCACTCCGCGGTTGCGCACGAACATGCCGTAGCCCACGGCTGACAAGATCGCCACAGCAATGAGAACAGCCGTCAGGAACTTTTTCTTTGTCGTCATTTCTCGTTACTACGGAGTAGAAGGCGGGTTTGTTTCACAAAAACATCCTGATAGTGTCGATCAAGCGACGAGAAAAAACGAAACGAAATGTGATTTTTGCTTTGAATTTTCATGTGACATGTCTTAAAAATATTTTAAGTAAAGACAGCTTACCCGTAAGAAGGTGAGCAATAGTAGTAAAGAGAAGAAGAATCGGAGGTGAGTTGAAAATGAAGAAGGCTCCAGCAAAGAAAAAGGCGACGAAAAAGAAGAAGTAAGAGCCTACGCCTTATGTGAAAGCCCCGCGAATCGCGGGGCTTTTTTATTTTAGTGAAAATCAGTGAATGGTCTCGACCTTCTTGCGAAGATAGTCCATCAGAATGTACTGGCCAAGATTGACGGTTGTTGTGAAGTACGCTTTCCCACGGCAGATCTCAGTGACCTTCTTTACGAAATCCACCAGATAATAGTCGCTCGCCAGCATGAACGTGTTGATGAGGATACCCGCCTTCCGGCATGTTGCGACTTCCTTGAACGTCTCTTCCAAAATCATCGGATCGAGTCCGAAAGCATTTTTGTAAATGCGTCCATTCGGCAAGGTGATGGCGGAAGGCTTTCCGTCCGTGATCATGACGATTTGACGCATGTCTTTCTTGTCCGCCATCAACAGCCGCCGCGCCAGCCTCAGGCCTTCACACGTATTGGTGTGATACGGGCCCACGACCACACGCGCCAATTCTTTAAGCGGAACTTCTTCGGCGGAATCGTGAAACAGCACGAGGCGCAGCGAATCGCCCGGATATTGGGTACGAATCAGATGGGATAGGGCCAACGCGACACGTTTTGCCGGGGTGAACCGGTCTTCGCCGTAAAGAATCATGCTGTGGCTGGTATCCAGCAGCAATACCGTGGAACATGAGCTTTCATATTCTGCTTGGCGAACCATCAAATCCGGATACTCGAGATTGAGGGGAACACGCAAACCCTCGCGCGCAATGGCATGAAGAAGTGTTGAGCTGATATCCAAATTCAAGGTGTCACCGAACTCGTACTCCTTCGTCGCCTGATAGGCTTCCACACCAGTAGCGAAATGCGCGGTCTCGTGACGGCCGAAGCTGCTCCGGCCGAGCGAGCCAAGCAGATGCCGCAACAACCGAAATCCCAAAAAGTCGATTGATTTGTCGGTAAGTTCGAATTTCGCGGAACCGGATTGAATGTCTTCCATGCCCTCAGAATTCTCATCGAATGCGGAAGGCGCCTCCTGATCTGTTCGCATCCAACCTTCCTCGATCATCCTTCGAATCAACTGATCGATGAGTTCATCGAGTTCTTTGGCGTCGCCTTCACTTCGGTCCTCGAGCCACTGATCGAGTAAACTCTGTGGAATGCGCCCCATCTCGACAAGCTTTTCGAGGATCGCCTGACGCAAGGCGTCCAGCGTGTGCGGATTGCTTACGTCGCGAAAGCTGTACTGGAAACCACTTTGAAGGAAGAACTCCGATAGTTCGTCCATCAGTTCCTCGAGGCTGAGGCCGTCGAGGGGAGAAGGGACCCGTTTTGTGTATCTGGTGATGGGCATATTCTTGAGTACTGCAGCGGCTGCAGTTCAATTCAAGGGTTTCTTGTACCGATTCCTTTCCATCGTGTAATCGCGATATAGCTCTTGGGTTGCCTTTCGGTCGACAGCTGCGTAGCCGCGTTCCTCGGAGCGGCTGATCTTCTCGATCGAATATAAGCCTTCCAGAATTAGTTCTCCCGCGGCAACGCGTATGGCTGGCGGCGTGCCAGGCCCGGCATCGAGACCATCCAACTTCTCGAGCAAACCCTGGACCTTATCGAGGCGCGCAAGAACTATAGAAGCGGAATCAACGTCGGAAAATTTGAGATGCCCACCCGTTTCAAACCATTCAACGACAGGTTTGAAATCAGCCGACGGAAAATACTGACGAAATACCATCTGCACCGCCTGGCGAATGAGGTCACGTGCGATGGAATCGGCGCCCTTCAGTTCGCCTTCGTACTCCAATTCCAGTTTTCCAGTTATCGCCGGCAGAGCGGCATAGATATCTGCAACGCGCGGGACGACCACGTCCTCACCCGTGATGAGCGAGCGGCGTTCGGCGTTGCTGAGGACGTTTTCCAAACACGAAATGGGCAGGCGCTGGCTGACGCCCGATCGTTTGTCGATTCGCTGGTCGGCTCGTGCCTTGAAAGCAATCGCTTCTACAATCTGTTTAATGAAATGCGGCACAAGAATCTTCCGTTCCGAATTTCGGCGAATCCAGGCTTCCTGTTCAGTGATCGCAAGGCCATGCTCGAGCGTCCCGGGATAATGCGTCTTGATTTCCGATCCGATCCGGTCCTTCAAAGGGGTGACGATCTTGCCGCGGGCCGTGTAGTCCTCCGGATTGGCGGAGAACACCAAGACGACGTCGAGCGGCAGCCGGACAGGGTATCCCTTAATCTGAACGTCGCCTTCCTGCATGATATTAAACAAGCCCACCTGGATCTTGCCTGCAAGATCCGGCAGTTCGTTAATGGCGAAAATTCCACGATTGGCGCGAGGAAGCAGCCCATAGTGCACGCTCAATTCGCTGCCGACGGCGTGTCCTCCCTTTGCAGCTTTGATGGGATCGATATCGCCGATGATATCGGCGATGGTAACGTCGGGCGTGGCGAGCTTTTCGACATAGCGGTCCTCTTTCGTCCGGTAATCGACCCGAGTGTTGTCTCCCATTTCTTCCATCAGATCCCGGCACCGCCGGCAGATCGGACAGAAAGGATTGTCGTTGATCTCGCACCCTTCGATCACCGGTACAACATCGTCGAGAAATTCGATCAATCCGCGAAGAATGCGGCTTTTTGCCTGGCCACGCAGGCCCAGCAGGATCATGTTATGACGCGAGAGGATCGCGTTGACAACTTGAGGAACAACGGTCTCTTCATATCCGACAATGCCGGGAAATATCGAAGCCTTTGCTTCGAGCTTCCGAATAAGATTGATCCGCATCTCATCCTTGATCGTTCTCTTCCGATATGATTCTTGACCGAATGAACTGGACTGCAGTTCACGTAACGTGCGAGGTAACATGGGCAAAAAACTCCGTTCCGGGCGCCGGAATTAGAATAAATACGACGCGCTGAAAAAGAAAAAGTTCGCGCAGAAATGCGCGGCAATTGCGCTTTCGATCCCGCTCTGAATGTAGATCAGACCCAAAAGCATTCCTCCAAAGAATGCTGCCGTAAAACCGTAAACATTGTGCACCATTGCGAAGAGCAGTGACGACAGAACAATGGACATCGCCTTCGGCAGAATAGCAACGACTCCCGGCCACAATGGCGCTATTCGCGAATACAAGTGTCTAAACGAAAAAAGAAAACAGGAGAGTATGAACAGCCGATATACAATTTCCTCGGCCATTCCGCTGTCGAGCGAAATGATAAATGAATCGTAGATGCTTTTCATGCCGCGTATTCGCGCAGCAACCAAAGGACTATACCGGTATGTGAAAAAGAAAAAATAATTGATGAGACCCAGCACGAAACCCGGAAGCACACCATAATTGACGATATCTCGGACGGTGAGACTCCACTCCTCGACGTTGATAAATAAGGAGCCCTGCAACTGGCTCTCGCGCGCGACGGCCAATCCAAAGCTGCCAAAAACAAGAACCACAATGAAGCGTGATATCATGGTCCACGCCGGAGAGACCATAGAGTTCCGGGCATTCAAGACGGAGAGGCCCGCGGCCACAGCGGTCAATACCGCCAAGACCACGGCGATGACCATGATCTTTTCGAGTCGCATGCTTAATCATCATACACCATGCGTTATTTCATCCTCAGCGACATCCATTCCAATGTAGAAGCTCTCGAAGCCTGTATCCAACGGGCAAAACAGGCCGGCTACGAGGGCGTGCTCTGCTGCGGGGATCTTGTCGGTTATGGACCGAATCCGGTCGAAGCTATCGATATTCTGCGCACTCTGAACGCTGTGACGATTCGCGGCAATCACGATCGTGTTGCAGCCGGTCTGGACGAAGCCGCGCAATTCAATTCTCACGCGCGGAGGGCTGTCTATTGGACCCGTGCCGTTTTACCGCAACCTTATCGAGAATATCTGGGCAGTCTTCCGGTAGGCCCGCTCGACATCGATCAAGACGCGCAGCTCGTTCACGGAGCCATTACCGATGAAGACGACTACATTTTCACGGAAGCCGACGCCAACGAGAATTTTCCGCTGGCAAAAAAGCATCTTACCTTTTTCGGCCATAGCCATTTCCCCGTCGTGTTTTCCGCGGATAGTGCGGTCAATTCCATTCTTGCAACAAGCTACGAATTCGACGAGTTCGTCGCCGTGAAATGTGAAAGCGGCAAGAAATTGTTCGTGAATCCCGGAAGTGTTGGACAACCGCGTGACGGCGATCCGCGCGCCAGTTTTGCGATTTGGGATCAGGATCGGGCGAGGATCGAGTTCTACCGGGTCGAATACGATGTGACACGGACTCAGCAAAAGATGCGCGAAGCCCAGTTACCTGCTTATCTCATCGAACGGCTGGCCCACGGCCGGTGAAAAATTCTCTCTTGCAACGCTGTGCAGGCTTCATGCCCTCGCCGTGAGGTCTAATCGTCTACTGAACAGGCGTGCATTGCAGATCACTGCCGACCGTTAACGCTCCAGTGTAGGCTTTCTTCACATCGGCGATTGCGGGATCGAGATCGAACTGACCGATATGGCCCAGGATCAGCCGCTTTGCCCCGGCCTCTTGGCCTAGACGGCCAACGAGAGCAGGCGAGGCATGTAGCGGGCTCGGCGGAGCGTTGGCGGCTACGGCGAGATGCATAATCAGGACATTGGCGTTTTTTGCAAAATCCACGAATTTCCTGTCGGTACCGTTCTGATCCGAACTGAACACAACCGAGACACCCCGCGTCTCGACGCGGTAAGCAAGTGTGGGCAGGTTGGCGTGCGGGATGCGCAATGCAGTCACGCTGATTCCGTCGCGATCAAAGACCTTCGTTGGCTCGGTCTTGGTCACATCAACGATACGGACATCCAAGCGCGGACGCTCGGTGCCTGGTTGCTCGGCGCCAAGCGTCGAGCCAAGCACCTGGTATGCTCCACTCTTGGAATCGAACATCCGGCTGAGGAATGTCGTGAAATCGGGCGCGACATCGTTCCCGGACGGGCCGACGATGGGCAACGGCTCAACGCGCAAGCGATTGCTTCCCCACATCAGAGCAGCGAGGTCGGAGGTGTGATCGGGATGCAAATGGCTGATGCCGACCATTGCGAGATCGGCAAGCTTCGCCCGAGTTTGACCGAAGCGGATGTAGCTGCCGCCACCGATGTCGAACAGCAGCCTGGCCTGCGCACCCACCCACAGCAGATAACCTGCGGACGCCCGCTCCGGATTGATGGCCGGACCGCCAGAGCCGAGAATCTGCACTGCGACCGGATTACCAACGCAGGTCTGCGCCGATGCGTTCGATACAATCGAGAAGAAGCCGAGCAGCGAGATGATGGTAGAGCGAAACATGGACGCACTCCTTAGAAAAGATGTCTGCCGAGCGATGATATCGGATCAGAGGTGCCTTGCAAAAGCCGCCGACATTCCACTAGTTTGAGGACCAGTGACTGACGCGATTCGACGTATCCTGCGACTGCTCATCTTTGCGGCCAGCCTCTCCCCCGCAACATTCATGGTGTGGGGGCGGCGACAAACCTCAATGCCAACCCCTTTCGTGGGATCGTCAGAAGCACAGGGTTCTGGTCCCTGCGCTTTCTCTGTCTGACACTGGCGATCACACCCGTCCGCTGGCATCGATGTAGTCGTCCGGAGCGGCGAAGCCGCCGACTGTGTCGACAGTGCTCTCGTTCAAACCAATCCCGCTTTATACAACGCGAGCAGTTTGCCCCAGGCACGTTCGGCGTCGGACTTGTTGTAGATCGGCTCGCCGTTCGCCTGTTTCGGCATGTCGGACACACACCAGCCATGCTGCGACGTCGAGTACACCTCGATTTCGGCCGGCACTTTAGCAGCCGCGCACGCTTCCTTGAGTTTGGTCTTCGCATCCGGCTGCTGCATGTCGTCATTTGCAGCGATGCCGAAATACATCCGCGCTTTGATTTTCTGCGCGAGCAAGTGCGGACTGTCCGGATTGTTCGTGACCAAACCGCCGCCGTGGAACGACGCTCCGGCGCCGACGCGATTCGGCACTGCCGCGCATGTCTTTACCACGAGCGGTCCGCCCATGCAGTAACCCTGCGTCCCGATCTTTTTGTTCTTGTCGACCTGCGGCTGCATATCGAGCCACGCGATGAAAGCCTGCGCGTCTTTTTCCGCTGCGCCCGGGGCGTTGATGGAGCCCATCAGCGGCGTGAGTTTATTGCGCTGAGCCGGATCACCGAAGTTGAAATTCGATGCGTTGTCGAACACCGGCGATTTCGCGACCCGATAAAACGGATTCGGCACCAGCACCGAATATCCACCTTCCTGTGCGAGCCGTTTCGCCATATCGCGCATGGAGGGTCTGAGGCCAAAGGCATCCGGCCAGATCAGGACCGCGGGATGCGCTCCAGCAGCCGGATGAATGAAGGCTGCATCGCACGTCCCGTCGGGCGTCTTGATTTCCACGTTCGTCTCCACAATCCGCTGCTGCGCCATCGCCTCTGTCGCACCCGCGGCGGCGGCAATGCTCGCCCCGACGGTCATCGATACGAAGTCTCGTCGTGTGATCTCATCGTCTTGCATAAGATAGCCTCCTCATCGCGAGATCATACCGCGTTCGGGGCAATTACGCCTGTTTCGGGCTTGACATGGTGCCACGGCTCGTTGAGGATGGGTAGCCAATTCCAAAAAGGAGTTGGGAGAACCAGGTATGCGAGTTGTTTTATGGGTTTACCGATGCGGGCGGCCGCAGTCGATCCTTCGAACGTTTGCACGAACGTTCCCGGGTTCCCCCTCGCGGGTCTTCTGTCGGAGGCTCGCGCTTCGCGGCGCCGCCCTCTCCCCAGGGGGAGAGGGACTCAATAGCCGATCTTCGATATTTCTGTGATGGGAACGCGATAATTCCATCCCCGCGGCAAATTCTCCTGGCGGACTTCAAAACGCAATTCTGCACTCGGGAGCAATGGCTTTTGATGTCGATCGAGAACCTTTTGACTGTAATCGAAAATGGATTTGCCGTCGAAATCGGTAAACGCCATTTTCAGTTCTGCCATCCTCACTGGTTTGTCCGAAACATTCTTCAGATAGCCGGAAATGACATAAATCCTGTGGCGCGCAAAGTTCTCGCTTGTTGCAATACTCAGATGCGACAGCTGCAGATAAGTTTGGATCGTGGCCGTGTCCGATATCTCCGTCAGAGGAATGCTGGAAGCATTATTCCGGGCAGAGGGTGCAAGCGCCCACACGAGCAACATCGCGACAACCACAGCAATGGAAGCACTGATGATAATGATCGAACGGCGTTCACCCATATCATTTATCCGCGGCCACTCCGCTCATGCTCCGCTGATCACCATCTTGCCGATCTTCAACGTTGGCGCCGCGATTGAGCCAACGAAGGTCACATCGTTGCCGACCATCTCAATGTTCTTGAGCATGTCCCGCAGATTTCCGGCGATGGTCACTTCCTGAACGGGATATTTAAATTCCCCGTTCTCGATCCAAATTCCTACTGCTCCACGGGAATAGTCCCCCGTAACCATGTTTACCCCAAAACCGATCAATTCGACGACGTACAATCCAGTCTCTACCGAGCGAATGATTTCGTCGGGTGCATAGGTTCCTTCTTTGAGATGGAAATTCGTTGGACCAATGGTAACAACGCCCGAAGCGGCGCGACTGCCGTTTCCGGTAGGTCTCGCTCCCAATTTTCGCGCCGTGTATGCGCATTGGAGGTAATTGCGCAATACACCGCGTTCGATGATCGGTGTAGTTTGAGCTGGTATACCTTCATCATCAAACGGGCTCGAGCCCAGCCCTGCCGGCCTTCGCGCATCATCAACAATGGTCACGTCGGAGGATGCGACCGTCTCGCCAATCTGATCGACCAGAAAGGAGCTGCGCCGGTAGATTGCACTTCCGGAAACAGCTTCGAAAATGTGATTAAGCAGAGAACGCGCGCTTAGCGGATCAAAAACAATGGGTACCTGGCAGGTTGGAATTTTGCGCGCCCCCAACCGTCGTATTGCCCGACCCGCGGCTTTCTTGCCGATTTCTTCGGGTGCCTCGAGTTGGGAACGATGCCTTCCGGCCGACATCCAATAATCCCGCTGCATACTGCTGTTGGATTTGGCGATGGGAATGCACACCAAGGCCGCGGTTGTGCCCTCGTACTCACCGGAGAAACCTGTCGTATTTGCGAGCGCGACACGTGACCGCGCATACTCGAACGACGCACCCTCGGAATTCGTGATCGCCTTGTCGGTTTCAAAAGCGGCCTTTTCCGTTCGAACGGCCAGACTGATGCGTTCATCGGGCGTGAGAGTTTCCCAGGACGGATCAAGCAGATTCAAGTCCGGAAAGTGGTTTTGAAAGAAGGCCGGTTCGGGCAGGCCGCCACTCTCGTCCTCCGAAGTTAGCCGGGCCATTTCGACCGTTTCGTCAACAAGACGCTCAACAACCGATCCGGAAATATCGGATGTATGCGAGGTCGCCGTGCGTTGACCAACGAAAACCCGGAGCATCAGACTGCGTGAGATGGCCTCTTTCAGAGTTTCGATTTCCGCTATCCGAACAGTTACCGAGAAAGTATCGTCCTCGCGGATCATCACATCCGCTGCGGTGGCACCGCTCTTCTTCGCGCGATCGAGAACTTGTTGGGTGATGTTTTCGAGTGAGGGCGTCACTTCGAATTATTTCTCGGTACCGCCGACGGTAATTTCTCGAATCTTGATTGTCGGAAGGCCGACGCTGACAGGAATTGTTTGCCCCTCCTTACCGCAAATGCCAACTCCCTGATCGAGTTTTAGATCGTTGCCAACGGCTGTGACTTGACGAAGAACGGTTGGGCCATCACCAATCAACGTCGCACCTTTGACGGGTGCCGTAATTTGCCCGTTCTCGATCAGGTAAGCTTCGCTGGCCGTGAACACGAATTTCCCGCTGGTGATGTCGACCTGGCCGCCCCCGAAATGAACGGCATACAAGCCCTTCGTTACAGATTTGATGATATCTTCAGGCGCCGAGTCTCCCGACATCATGAACGTATTGGTCATCCTCGGCAAAGGAATGTGATCGTAACTTTGACGGCGGCCATTTCCCGTAAGCGGCGCTTTCATGAGGTTCGAGCTTAGCCGGTCCTGCAGATATCCCTGCAAAACCCCTTTCTCGATGAGCACTGTTTGATGCGTCGGATTTCCTTCGTCATCCATGTTGAGAGATCCACGGCGGAACGGAATGGTGCCGTCGTCAACAACGGTGCAAAGCTCCGATCCCACCTTTTGTCCAACGAGACCGGCAAATGCCGACGTCTTCTTACGATTGAAGTCGGCCTCCAAACCGTGACCGATGGCTTCGTGCAAGAGAATGCCCGGCCATCCAGGCCCGAGTACGACTTCCATCGGACCAGCCGGAGCATCAATAGCACGAAGTTGCAAGATCGCCTGACGCGCACTCTCACGAGCGATGGCGCCAGGATCGAGATCGCCGGTAAAAACATCTAAGGCGCGCCGACCCCCGCCTCCCTGATATCCGGATTGGCGCTGGCCATTTTCTTCCGCAATGCACATCACATTCAGCCGGACAAGAGGTTGAAGATCCCAGGCGGCTCGGCCGTCGGAGGTCGCAATTAAAATGTGTTTCGTCTCATCGACGTAGCTTGCTTGCACTTGTTTGATGCGCGGATCATACGCACGCGCAGCCTCGTTGCTCAGCTGCAACAGTCGGATCTTTTCTGCGATTTCGAGTTCAGCGGGAAATGTGGGAACCGGATACAAATTCCGTTCCTGATTCAGTGGTGTTGGTATTTGAAGACTTCCTCCCACTGCAGAAGAATGTGCAATAAACGCCGCCGTCCGTGCCGCCTTCAAAATATTTTGGCGATTCAGATCATCCGAATACGCATAACCGGTTTTCTCTCCGGAAATGACACGCACGCCGGCTCCAAGACTGACGCCCTTGGTTGCGCTCTTGATGATCTGTTCCTCAAGAACGATGGAATGGTTGATGCGGTATTCAAAATAGATATCTGCGTAATCGCCGCCACGGGACAACGCTTCGGATAAGTACCCCTCCAGATCGCGCGTCGTGACGCCGTGCTTCTCGAAGAAGATTGAATTACTGAGCGCCATCGACCGGCCCCACAACAACCAATGTGTAATTTTCGCTATCCAAATACATTTTTGCGACCCGCGATATGTCTTCGATTGTTACACTCCGAATATATTCCGGATATTTCACGACGTAATCGAAACCCAGACCGTACACGTCTGCGTGCACGAGAAAGCGCGCTATCTGCGGACTCGACTCGAAGGAAAAGACAAAACTGCCCGTCAAGTAATCCTTCGCGTCTTGCAATTCTTGTGCCGTTACCGGTTCTTCTCGGATCCGGCGGATTTCGTTCACCAACCCTTCCGTCGCCAGTCTCATATTCTCCGGCGAGGTCCCGATAAACGCGACAAAACGACCGCGATCCAAACCTGCGGTCATTGTAATGCTTGCAAAAGTCGTATATGCCAATCCTAACTCATCTCGAAGCCGCTGAGGAATCCGCGCCGTAAACCCTGCCCCCCCACCCAGAATCGTGTCGAGCACTTGAAGCGCGTAGTAATCCGGATTGGTGCGCTGCACTCCGAGATGACCCAAATAGATGTTGAGTTGCTGAGCCGGCATACGGATGAATTTTGTCCGCTTGCCCGATTGGCGAACAGGTTCCGGATAAGTTGGGAAAACAATCGGCCGGGCGCGCCAGCTTCCGAATGTATCCTGGATTTTAGGCAGGAGCTCGGAAACTCGGAAATCGCCCACCACGGCGAGAACTACATTATTCGGAAGGAAATACTTTTCATGAAAATCGAGCAAATCGTTGCGCTCGATCCTCTCGACCGTTTCTGGATATCCGTGCGATGGACGATGTAACGGATGATCCTGGTACACCAGTTCGTTGAATGCCCAGCCTGCCACAACCTGAGGCCGGTCTTGCGCGCTCACAATTTCGGCCAAGGTCCGTTCCTTTTCCTTGTCAACATACTCTTGCGGAAAAATAGGACGCATCAGGAGATCCGCCAGCAGCTCTAATCCGAGAGGAACATCTTTGTTCAAAACACCAGCCGAGACGACGATCCGCTCAAAGGAACCGTCTGCCTCGATAGCGCCCCCGACGGATTCAATTGCGTCTGCGATTTCGAAGGATGTACGGGTATGAGTCCCTTCGTCGAGCAACCGGCTGGCCATGATTGCAACGCCCGCCTTCGACTCCGGATCGTACCTGGCCCCAGTCAACACGCTTGCATTCAATGAAACCGTCGGTAGCGAAGGATTCTCAACCAAGAGAATCTTCATGCCGTTATTAAGAACATGGCTGTGAACCTCGAACGCTCTTCGCACGCCGAGTTCAGCCGGCTTCACTTTCATCGTCCTCGACTGGTTCGGAGCCATCACTCAGCAAAAGAGCTACAGTGCGGCTATCTTCATTCAGATAACGGCTGCAGGCGGCGGCAACATCGGCCGCTGTGACGGCGTTGATACGCGGGAGATACGAATCGATATAATCGAGATCATAGAGCGTTTCGATTTGCCCCAGCAGGATTGCCTGATCCAACGTCCTTTCACGCGAGAGGATGAAGTGAGCTTCGATCTGGTGCTTCGCCCGATCCAATTCATGCTCGTTCAGCTGTCCTCCGGCGATCCTTCCCAATTCGTCGTAAATACTCGTCTCGATTTCTCCAATCGAGTGGTCTCCACGCGCTTCGGCTCGGATATGAAACAGGGTCGGGTCTTTCGATTCGCCGTATTCCGCAGAAACAAACGTCACCGACTGCTCGCGTTCCACCAATCGTTGGTAGAAACGGGAGGCTTTTCCTTCCGAAAGAACGACTCCGAGTACCTGGAGTGCATAGCTATCGACGTGCGCGATCTGTGGGGCGTGATAGGCGATTGCTAACCGCGGCACCTTCGAACGCCAGCGAACAATCAGCCGTCTCTCGCCGCGTTGGGGCGGCTCCTTCAACAGCATGGGCGGAGGCGGTGCGCCCGCCGGAACCGAACCAAATGCGCGCTCTACTTTGGTCAATACCTCGTCGGTTTCGAAATCGCCGGCAAGCACTAGAATCGCATTGTTTGGATGATAATAGCGGCGATAGTACGCCTGTTGCTCCTCGACTGTCGCGCGCTCCACATCCTGCAACCATCCCACTATGGGATTCCGATAGGGATGTACCTTGAAAGCGGCGGCTTCCTGTTCCTGCAACAACAGTCCCCAAGGCGAATCCAAACCGGTTTTTAGCTCTTCAATGACAACCTTCTTCTCTGCTTCAAACTCTTCGGGATCAAAGGCGCAGTTGATTATCCGGTCGGATTCGATTTCCAATGCGACGTCCCATCGGTCGGACGCGAAATTGAAATAGTACGCAGTGAAATCATGCGACGTGAACGCATTGTTGCCGCCTCCATTTTTCAGCGTAATCAGGTCAATCTGGCCTTTCTTGAATCGCTCGGTGCCTTTAAACAACATGTGTTCCAGAAAGTGGGACTTTCCGGTCTGGCCCAACTCCTCATTACGTGATCCCACACGGTACCAAATCATGGCGGTCACGATCGGTGAAGTATGGACTTCTCTCGCCAGCACAACCAAACCGTTGTCGAGGACCGTCCGGCGAACATCTTCCATGGCGAACGCTGAAGGAGTTTCGAGAGACGACATTTCTGTTTTCTGATTAAAAGTAAATTAGACTGTTTTTCTAAAGCCAGGGGTGCGCGGCTTCGTGGAGCAGTCGCGGAGGGAACATTCCCTACCGAGTCGAAACTATCACAAGGTCGCTGGACCTGTCACATATGATTTCACTGTCCCCAACGGAAGTCGAGCGGCGCTTTGCCCTTATGGGCATCCCGAATCGGTTTACTGACACCGAAAGAGCCGATTTCGACACGACACCCATAGTTGAGGCGAAGGACGTAGTGATTGTTTTTCCTACTCCACGGGCGTTGGCTGGCCTCAACATATTGAATTTAAGAAAGATAGTAGGAACCGACCCGCGTAAACCCCCCTCGTTTTTCGATCACCCTTGGTACCTGGAAGAACCTTTTGCCCAACAGGATTGCGAACCTGGTTGGCATTTTCTATGCACGAATGTCCTGCCCGATTCGGTATCGCAACCAATCCACTACATCAGTAGTCTACGTGATTCCGGCTTGGAACTGCCGTCAGCTATTGAAGTTGTCCTTATGCTCTTCCTGCATTTTGCAGGAACCGGCGAGCAACTCCTCCAAAGGAAGCATACATGGTGTAGAGACCAGGCCGGTTTAGATCGCTTTGTGACGGTGGGAGCCTTTGGTCGAAACGGATTGTTCCTGAGCGCTCATCCCGGCATGTATGCCAGCCGCGGGCTCGGAATTTGCGCGAAAGTTATGCGCTAGCCGTGTGGTGCGCTCTTCGGGCGACTTGAATTCGGATCAGAGCCCGTTCCAGTGCTACGAGTGCGCGCCCGTAGTCCACGTCCTCGCCGCCACGCGCGATGCGCTCTTCGGCACGCTGTTTTGCGCGCATGGCACGATCGAGATCGATCTCGTGTGCGCGTTCCGCTGTCTCGGCAAGGACGCGAACGTGATTCGGCTGAACTTCAACGAATCCCCAGGCAACGGCGAGGAAAGACCATCGATCGCCCCTACGATAAGCGACTTCTCCAACCTTCAGTTCGGAAAAGAGCGGTGCATGCCCAGGTAGCACGCCAAAATAACCCTCCGAACCCGGGATCTGTAGCTCGTCGACGGCTTCATCAACGACAGCGCGTTCGGGAGTGACGATGGTCAGCTCGATCCTGTTATCGGTCATGCTCATTTGACTGCAGCCAGCCGTTGGGCCTGTTCGAGAGCTTCTTCAATGGTACCGACCATATAAAAGGCCTGCTCCGGAATGTCGTCGTGTTTGCCCTCGACGATTTCCTTAAAGCCTTTGATCGTGTCGGCAATCTTGACGTACTTGCCTTCTCGGCCAGTGAATTGAGCCGCAACAAAGAAAGGCTGAGACAGAAAACGCTGGATTTTCCGCGCGCGAGCGACGGTGAGCCTGTCGTCTTCGGACAGTTCGTCGATGCCCAAGATGGCGATGATGTCTTGCAGGTCTTTGTACTTCTGCAATACTGCCTTAACCGAACGCGCCACGTTGTAGTGCTCCGCGCCAACGATTCGGGGATCAAGAATACGTGAAGTTGAGGCTAGCGGATCGACCGCGGGATAAATACCCAGTTCCACGATTTGCCGTGAAAGGTTGGTCGTCGCATCCAGATGCGCAAACGTTGTAGCGGGTGCGGGATCGGTATAGTCATCGGCCGGAACATAGATGGCTTGAACCGAAGTGATCGAACCCTTTGTGGTGGATGTAATTCGTTCCTGAAGCTCGCCCATTTCCGTTGCCAGCGTTGGCTGATACCCCACCGCAGAAGGCATCCGGCCCAACAGAGCAGAGACTTCGGAACCGGCCTGCGTAAATCGAAAGATGTTGTCGATGAAGAGAAGAACGTCCTGTCCCTCATCGTCGCGAAAATATTCGGCAGTGGTGAGAGCGGTAAGGGCAACGCGCAGCCTGGCTCCAGGCGGTTCGGTCATCTGGCCATAAATGAGCGCGGTCTTATTGATGACGGGCACGCCCTCACTCGTCTTCGACTCTTTCATTTCCAGCCAGAGATCGTTCCCCTCGCGGGTGCGCTCGCCGACACCAGCGAATACGGAAATGCCGCCGTGTTTGGTAGCAATATTGTTAATGAGTTCTTGAATGATGACGGTTTTCCCTACTCCCGCACCTCCAAATAGACCAATTTTTCCGCCCTTCAAATATGGCTCGATGAGATCGATGACCTTGATCCCGGTCTCGAACATTTCAAGATTTGTATTTTGGTCAACAAGCGCAGGAGCCGGCTTGTGAATGGGATCACGCCGCTTTGCTTCGATCGGCCCCAACTTGTCGACGGGTTCTCCAATCACGTTAATGACGCGCCCCAAGGTGGATTTGCCGACCGGAATGGATACAGGCCCCCCGGTGTCTTCAGCAGACATACCGCGCACCATCCCTTCCGTGGGCTGTAACGCCACGCATCGCACGCGGCCCTCGCCGAGGTGTTGTTGAACTTCGACAATGACATCGATTGGGGCCGGCACGTTGAAACCTCTGCTCGTGATATGCAACGCTCGATAAATTGCCGGCTGCTTGCCTTCCTCGAATTCCACGTCAACAGCCGGACCAATTACCTGTGAAACTTTTCCGATGTTTGCCATTGTTATTAGACTCCCGCTCCGCTGACCACTTCGATGATTTCCCGCGTGATCGCTGCCTGGCGAACGCGGTTCATATTGAGCGTCAGCATATCAATCATCTCACCGGCATTTCTTGTAGCCGTATCCATTGACGCCATGCGTGCGCCGTGCTCCGATGCGGCCGATTCCAGCAAAGCTCGATAGACCTGTACTTCCACGTAACGAGGAAGCAGCCGATTAAAAATCTCTTGCGGAGGCTGTTCGAAGATGTAGTCAAGACGCGGCTCTGTTTCTTTCAGGTCAGATCGACTGAGAGGCAATACTTTCTCCACAACGACTCGTTGTTGGATGACAGATTTGAATTCGTTGTAGACCATGTAGACCGCATCCACTTCGGCGTTCATATAGGCCTGAATAATTGCCTCGGAAATGTCTTTCGCGTGACCGTAATCCAGCCGCGAAAAAATATTCACGAACTCCGATCGAATGGGCACCGCACGACGCCTGAAGAAATCGCGGCCTTTTCGGCCGACCATCATCAAATGGGTCGTTTGGGTTTGATGTTCTCGTATGAAGGCCTGAGCCGTACGGATGATGTTTGCATTGAACGCGCCGCACAGACCGCGATCCGCCGTAAGGACGAGGAAAAGAATCCGTTCTTCAGGCCTAATCTCCAGAAGCGGATGCGACACATCGTCCAGCCGTGCCGTGAGGTTGCCCAGAACTCTCTTCAACTGTTCCGCATAAGGCCGCGCGCTAAAAACGCGCTCCTGCGCCCGCCGCAGCTTCGCCGCGGAAACGGTTTTCATCGCCTTTGTCAGCTGCTGTGTATTTTTGACCGACCGGATGCGACGCCGGATATCCAAAAGGCTGGGCATAGCTTATGCCGCGCGGTGAGGCTCGTTCTTGAATCGTTCTTTCGCCTCTTTGATGGCCTTCTGCAGTTCGCCTTTGATCTCGTCGTCGATCGTTTTTCGGTTGCGAATTTTCTCGAGCAGCCCGGGATGGCTGGCGTCCAAAAACCGGTAGAGGTATTGTTCAAATGGACGGCAATCCGCAACGTCAAGGTCATCAAGTAAGCCGTTGGTTCCGGAAAAAATAATCGCGATCTGCTTCTCAACAGGAATCGGCGCGTATTGATCTTGTTTCAATACTTCGGTCAACCGCTGCCCGCGACTCAATTGTGCCAACGTCGCTTTGTCCAGATCCGAACCGAATTGCGCGAAGGCCGCGATGTCGCGGAATTGAGCCATGTCCAGTCGGAGCGAGCCGGCCACCTGGCGCATTGCCTTGATCTGCGCATTGCCGCCAACGCGAGAAACAGAGAGGCCTGTGTTCACTGCCGGACGAATACCGGAGTGAAAGAGATCGGTCTCGAGATAAATCTGCCCGTCCGTAATAGAGATGACGTTTGTGGGAATGTATGCAGAAACGTCACCTGCCTGCGTCTCAATGACCGGAAGGGCCGTTAGTGATCCCGCGCCGTTTTGGTCATTCAATTTTGCCGCGCGCTCCAGCAGCCGCGAGTGGAGGTAGAAAACGTCGCCTGGATAGGCTTCACGGCCGGGAGGCCGTCTCAACAGCAATGAAATCTCACGATACGCGGCAGCATGTTTGGAAAGATCATCGTAGATGCAAAGCGCGTGGCGCTTGCTATCGCGGAAATATTCGCCTATCGCGCAGCCGGCATAGGGAGCCAAATACTGCATTGGGGCGGGATCACTCGCGGAGGCTGCGACGACAACGGAATAATCCATTGCGCCGTATTCTTCTAGTGTCTTCACGACTTGGGCAACCGTGGACCGCTTTTGTCCGATTGCAACGTAGACGCAGACGACGTTCTGCCCTTTTTGATTGATAATCGTGTCGATCGCAAGTGCTGTTTTCCCGGTCTGACGGTCACCGATAATTAATTCACGTTGACCACGGCCGATAGGAATCATGGAGTCAATCGCCTTCAGCCCTGTTTGTAAAGGTTCTTTCACAGGCTGCCGGTCGATGACACCAGGCGCGAGGCGTTCAACAGGCGTACGATCCTTGGTGACGATTGGTCCTTTGCCATCGATGGGCTGCGCAAGAGCATTGACCACACGTCCGACGAGAGCCTCTCCGACCGGTACTTCCATAATGCGGCCGGTGCGGCGAACCTGATCACCCTCGCGAATCTCCGTATACTCTCCAAGCAAAACCACGCCGACCTGACTTTCCTCGAGATTGAGGGCGAGACCCATTACACCGTGCGGGAATTCCAGAAGTTCGCCAGCCATGGCCTTCTCGAGGCCGTAAACACGGGCAATTCCGTCGCCCACTGAAATCACATTACCTACTTCACTGACATCCACTCCGGCACGGTATTCTTCGATTTGCTCACGGATAATTTTGGTAATCTCGTCTGCTTTGATTTCCATGTTTCTTTTATTCCTCGACTAGACGGGTTTTAAAAGCTTCGAGTTGCTGGCGAACGGAGCCGTCGTAAATTGTGCTCCCCACCTGCGCGACGACACCGCCGATCAGAGAAGGATCGACAGTTACTTCCATCCGGATCTGCTTTCCGGTGGCTTGCTCAAGCCTGGCTGCGAGTCTCTGCTGTTCGGAATGATCCAATAAATATGCGGAAGTCACGCGAGCACGAACAATACCGAGCCGTTCATCCAAGAGCTTCTGGTAAGCCTGAATGATCTCCTCCAGAATTGGCAATCGATCCCGATCAACTAGGATGCCAATGAAATTGGCAACACGGCGTTCGAGATTCAACGCATCGAAAATTTCCTTGAGTAATCGCCGGCGACGCTCCCCCGCTATCGTGGGATTCTCAAGGAAGCGACGCGCAGCCTGCTGATCATTTAATAAGGAACTAAAATCTCGCAACTGTTGAAGACCGGCCTCTGCGTTCTCGGGATAGAGCACATCGATCAACGCTCTGGCATAACGGTTAGCGACTACAGACATCGAGGCAACACCATTGCTGGATCAATGACGCGCATTTTCTAAAATTACCGGGAAACGTGCCGCATGAAGCCGTTCGCGCACGTCTGACAAAGGGATGAAAGTAACATCCGGTTACCGGACTGTCAACAGATGCTCCGCGCGGCGCACAGCCGAACCGACCTCAACAGCATCCACGCCGGCTGCCCGTAAGCTTTCCAGCAATCTGTCCGTGTCTTGCGGGTCGGAAAAGATGAGAAGCCCCCCTGAGGTCTGAGGATCAAACAAAATATTTTGCTGATCAGGCGGGATGGAGTCATGAATATAAAGGTTCTTTGAGAAGAATTCGCGATTGTTGGTAAGACCTCCTGCACAAAATCCCTCCCGGCTGTATTCGAGCGCACCGGGCAGCAGTGGAAGTTTTCGATGATCGATTTCTATGGAAATTCCGCTCGCTTTGGCAACTTCGATGGCATGGCCAACAAGGCCGAATCCGGTAATGTCAGTCATGGCGTCAACTCGAAAGCTTAAACAGATCTCCGCCGCCTGCCGATTGAGCTGCAACATGATCTTCACGGCTGCCTGAACGTGTCCGGATGATGCCTTCCCGCGCTTCAACGCGGTTGTGATCAATCCCGTGCCAAGTGGCTTGGTGAGAATCAAACGATTGCCTTCCCGTGCCGCTCTGTTCTGTTTGATATCCTTTTTTGCAATCGTTCCGGTTACAGCGTAACCAAACTTAATTTCGTCATCACGAACCGAATGACCGCCAAGTAGCGCGACTCCTGCTTCATTGAGTTTCTGTAGCCCGCCAAGCATGATCTCGCCAAGAACACTGAAATCCACGCCCTTCGTGGGAAACCCGACAACAGAAAGTGCGGTTTTTGGGACTCCGCCCATCGCGTAGATGTCACTCAATGAATTAGCCGCAGCAATCTGTCCATACGTGTGGGGATCGTCCACAATCGGAGCAAAGTAGTCCACGGTTTGAACCAGGCAGATATCGTCTGTAAGTTGAAACACGCCGGCGTCGTCGGCGTGTTCAAATCCGACAAGAATCCCGGGAATATTCTGCCCAGGTATCGCTTTTAGTGCGAGGTCCAAGTCCCTTGGGCCGAGTTTGCCTGCTCAACCCGCAGACTTGGCGAATTCTGTCAACCTCATCAGTTCCTCTCCCGGAGGGAGTTTTCTTGTTCCGTTAGCGGATGCGTAGCGACAGTAATTTCCTCCGGAGCATCGGCTGCCATCTGGACGTGCCCATCGAGGAGTGCCCCAGGGCTTACGATCAAGACCGGAGTTCGAAGGTCGCCGCGTATACGTCCGGCTGCCGAAACTTCGGCCCGGCGCTTCGCCTCAACGCTTCCAAAAACCTGGCCGTGGATTTCGATCTCGCCTGCCTTAATATCGGCATGCACGCGGGCGTGCTCGCCAATGATCAACATATCAGCAGTGGAAATCGAGCCGTGGAAGTTACCGTCAATCCGGAGCGTGCCGGTGAATTCCAGCTCACCGGTCACGTTTGTTCCCTGGTCTAAGAATCCGAAGACTTGATCGGATGTCTTGCGAAATTTCATTTCGAGCTCCCTCCCTGGATAATTTGTCCGGCGGATCGAGTATGGCATTGAGACCTGACAGAGACAAGGGCACTTTCCCCACGTGTGGCTTGGAAATGTTGGTTCGAATCGCCACATTGGACCTTGCACCGACGAAGGGGGAAACCGCGGTGTTAGTTTGGGACAATCACGCTGTTTCAGCAGCGCTGCTAGCGGGCAGACGGATCGGTAAGGGGAAGTTGGAGTGTCACGCGTTCCTCCGTTCCCGTGACTCGGGTGATGTGGCCCTTGCCCGTTGTGTCTTCGACCAGCTCGATGTGGCCTGGTCCGACCGCGATCTTTTTCCCACCGGCTACTTCAAGCTCGCCGTGACCGCTCAACGTAATGACGTATTGGCGGCGCGGCGCGGTGTGCCAATCGCTGACTCTACCGGCCGGGGCGCGATGCAGCTCAGCTGCGGTTGTCATCATCATTTTGAAGATATCGTTGCCGTTTCCCGGAATGAATGTGGCCTCTATCTCTTCGGCATGGGTCTGGCCGTCGGGACCGGTGTAAAGCCGGGTTATGAACACACCTTTGTGTTTTTGAGAACTGTTGGTTTGCGCGCCCGCAAGCGCAACGAAGCTTAGCAGCCCAGCACTGACTAACCACAGTCGAGTCGATCTCATTCGGCGCCTCCTCGCAAGTGAAAGAAATCGCCCATCATTTTAATCCTACTTCCGCAACTAGAGACGCGAAATTAAGATTTTCCCGCGGCTGTTCAGAACTTCGTATGCAGCAAACCCTCGTATAGCCGATTCATTTCCTCGCAGGAAAAGAAATGTATTTCGATCTTTCCTTTGCCTCCGCTTTTCTGCACCGTTACTCTGGTTCCGAGGACCTGTTCTAAGGCATGAATCGCCGCTTTGACGTTCGGATCGACAACATCGGAACCATTGCCGGAACTGTCCTTTTCCTCGCGCGAATAGCGCGACACCAACATTTCCGCCTGCCGGACGGAGAACCCTCCTTGGATAATTTTTCTGGCGGAATCAACCATGGCACTGAGATCCGAGAGAGACAAGAGCGCTTTCGCATGTCCGGTGGTGAGCCGGTTTTCGCGCAACCATTGCTGGACTTCAGGAGGAAGTCTCAGCAACCGAAGCATGTTTGCGACAGTGGTTCGGTTTTTTCCAACCCGCCTCGCCACCTCTTCCTGAGTCATGCCAAACTCGGTGTTCAGCCTTTCATACGCCTCAGCTTCTTCAATCGGATTCAAGTCTTCGCGTTGAAGGTTTTCAATGAGAGCGATTTCAAGCGCCGCATGTTCGGTGGCCTGCCGAATAACCGCGGGAATTCGGAAGAGGCCCGCCCGTTGCGCAGCGCGCCACCGGCGCTCGCCCGCCACGAGTTCAAAGAAACCGTCCTCAAGGGGACGGACAACAATCGGCTGAATGACACCGTGTTCACGGATAGAGTCAGCTAACTCATTGAGCGCCTCCTCATCAAAGTTCTTGCGAGGTTGCTGTGAGTTGGGAAGGATGCGATCAATATCGATGTCGCGGAGTTGATCGGAGTCCAAATCAGGCGTGGCCAATAACGCGTTCAAGCCTCGTCCCAAGGCTTTTCTCTGTCCCATGGATGATCTCCTTTGCCAGGCGGATGTAACTTTCAGCGCCCTTAGATTTGATGTCATAGAGCAGAATCGGCTGGCCGTGGCTCGGCGCTTCGCCCAGCCGAATATTGCGGGGAATGATCGTTTCAAACAGCTGTGGCCCGAAGAATCCGCGAAGGTCCTCCATCACTTGATTCGAGAGGTTCGTCCGCTCATCAAACATGGTGAGGAGTACGCCTTCAATCGCTAGGTCCGGATTCCGTAACCGGCGGACCTGCCGGACGGTTTCGATGAATTCCGAGACGCCCTCCAGGGCGAAATATTCGCATTGAATCGGAATCAGTACACTGCGGGCGGCAATCAGCGCATTAACGGTAAGCAGGTCCAGTGAAGGTGGACAATCAATAAGGATATAGTCGTAGCTTTCAACCAGCGGGTCGATGGCTACCTTAAGCCGATGATGGCGGTCGGCCTCTTGAGCAAGCTCGACGGTTGCCCCGACCAGTTCCCGGCTGGCGGGAGCAACCAGAAGCGCCTCCAATTCCGTTGGTTGAAGTATTGACGTCAGGGGTTCGCCATGGACCAGCGCATGATAGGTCGATCGCGAATAGGACCCTTTACGGATCCCGAGCCCGGAGGTGGCATTGGATTGAGGATCGACATCGACAAGCAGCGTCCGCATATCGGCCGCAGCTAAAGATGCGCCGAGATTGATGGCCGTCGTGGTTTTGCCCACTCCGCCCTTCTGATTCGCAATTGCGATGACCTTTCCCATAGCCGCCACCTTTATGTTCCACGTGGAACAGTTCGACTTTGATGTTCCACGTGGAAACAGATTCGGACCGGAGGCGGTCAGACTAGGTCCAACTCAGATCAGACAGAAACGTCTATCGCTCCGGCGCAAAGAAACGTGGGTCCGCCGCCAAGACACATGGGTCCGGCGCGGAGCGATATCGGAATCTCGTAAAGCCAACCGTCTCCGGGACAAGTTCAAACGTCGAAGACTGAGAGCGAATCGTCGAAGGCTTGGAGCGGATCGTCGCCGGCTCGAAGCGACACCGGAACGGTCCATCCCCATATAGGAATGGCTCATTTCCACGTAGAAACGAGCCGATTCCACATGGAAAAATCGAGTATGGCTCCACTTGATTGATTCTTCACGTAGTTGCTGGGAGTCATTTCCAGGTGGCAATGACTCGTTTCCACATGGAAATGAGCGCATCCCACATGGGAATGACTCGATCCCACATAGAAACGTACCGAAGACCCATGTCGGCGTCTGGAAGCCAATTCGGTCCGGGCCGGAGCGCCATGGGAACTACAAATCCGAGCCACCTTTATCGCAACTTTTTTTAGATCAGTGGTGGCGAGTTCATTGTTCTATCATCTTCCAGTTAGATGATGCCCGGCCGGCAGACAATTTCCGACTTCCTCAGAACGTGCGTCACGCGGGGCGACGTGCCGTGCGTCGTCGCCTCAGTCGCCAAGGCCACGGACCTCTTGTATCTCGAAGCGTTTGGCAAAAGCGCCGGCGGCAGCAACATCGACGCCACGCCGGACACAATCTTCCGCCTCGCATCCATGACCAAGCCGGTGACGTCGCTGGCCGCTATGATGCTCGTCGATGAAGCCCGGATTTCATTGGACGCTCCCATCACCCACTATCTTGCAGATTATTTGCAACCACCGGTTCTCACCAAACTCAATCCCGACGGCACTTACGAATCGAGGCCGGCACGTCGGTCGATCTGAGCGGCGAAACGCTCGACGATTTCTGCAAGACACGCATCTTCGATTCGCTGGGAATGGCGGATACAGGTTATGTAGTTCCCGCTGAAAAGCATCCCCGTGTCGTGACACAGCACAATCGGAACTCGGAGGGCACACTGCTCGAACGGCCGAATCCTTCGAAGATCCAGTCTCGCGGGCGTGGTGACGATGGATTGTTCTCCACGGCGTCAGACTACGTAGCCTTCCTTCAACTTTTCCTGAATGGCGGACGCTGCGGCTCGACGCACCTTATCAGCGAGTCTGCGGTCCGCATGATGATGTCGAATCAGATTGGCAACCTTGTTGTCGACGTACTGTTGGCGACGAACCGATCGCTCGCGAGGCCGTTTCCGCTCGGCGCCCGCAAGGACAAGTTCGGCTTCGGCTTTCAAATCGAAACCCAACCATCGGATCCGGAAATGCGCAGTCCTGGAAGCCTGAGCTGGGCAGGCATCTTTAACACATACTTCTGGATCGACCCGCTGAAGGAACTCGCGGCTGTCGTGATGATGCAACTCCTGCCCGGCAATGACGAGAAGGCCGTTGATCTCTTTCGCGGCTTCGAGCGGCTCGTGTACGCCGGGTGAAGCGTGCTCGCATTGGAAAGAGAGCTGCGTGTCGATGAGGCGCTACGTGTAAGATGCTGGGTCATTAGAGATATGGGTACTCTGAAGCAAAGAGGTGCGGAATGCGATCGATTTATCTTATGGTTATTGGCTTTTTTGTAGGAATCGGTTCGGCGGTACTGATGGCTCAGCGCGGTGACGTACCCTTTCCCGATGCGGTCACGGCCGATCCAGCCCACTACTCGCTCTCATTCGAGAACGAACTGGTGCGTATTCTTCGAGTCAGCTACCGTGCGGGCGAGAAATCGGTCATGCACCGGCATCCCGCAAGTTGCGCCGTTTTCCTGACCGACCAGACCTTCAACTTCACTCTTCCGGATGGGACGACCGAACCCGCCTCCGTCCCGGCAGGCGCACTTGGCTGCGGCGACGGTAATGTACATCTTCCGGAAAATATTGCCAGCGATGCGGACTTTGTCATCATTGAGTTCAAGGGTCGCGACAAATTTAGGAACTAGAGGCAGCAGGCTTGGATTCAATGCGCTTCTGGAACCGCAAAGCATGATCAGGAAGCGAGCGCCCGGGCCGCCATCCCAAGATGTGTCTCGGCATCCTTATAAGTTGGATTGATTTTCAAAGCTTCCTGAAAATACCGTATGGCTTCTGGATACTTTTTCAGATTAAAGAGCGCAACGCCCATGTAATCCCGCGCTACTTCATTCAACGGACCCAGCTCGATTGCTTTTTGAAAATTCGTCATCGCTTTTGGATAGTCGCCCTCGCTCTCCATGATGACTCCTCCCAAATACAAATAAGCCCAATCACCGCGCGGATTGATTTCAAGCGCCTTCTCGAGATGATCCTTCGCTTCCGCGTATTTTTCGCGCCGCGCCGCAATGGCGCCAAGCCCGACCTGAGCTCTGTACTTCTCGTTCTCCGCCTGAAGATAGACGCCGCTATCCAGATAGTGAAGCGCCGATTCCAGATAGTTCCTGGCGGTCACATCATCGCCCCGTTTCATGTAAAGATCGGCCAGATTATTTCGGACATGGGCTACCTCGGGATGGACACGAAGAATACTTTGATAAAGTTTTTCATCGGACTGCCAGTCTTTGTTGCGACCAAATGTAAGCACCGCGAAAACCAAAACAATGATCACGGTAACGTTCTTGGCAATACTTCGGCTTTTGTCCAGCAAAAGTCCAAGCATCATTGCCGACGCCATGGTCGGTATATAGAGGTACCGTTCCGCAAAAAAAGTGAGGCTGATTCCGGTGAAATTGAAAACCGGAATAAGTGTTATTACGAAAATGAGACCCCACATCGCGACGCCCCGTACTCGCCGGTTTAGCATATA
>WNGP01001285.1_pt1 | contig 31343 bp, 35 predicted proteins | sample 5407671 | NCBI WGS metagenome assembly WNGP01 (sample SAMN13153381, study PRJNA577476) | soil metagenome | isolation source: 40 cm soil or saprolite under Garry oak tree replicate 2 | place: USA:California | collected 2016-06-15 | reverse complement strand
GAAGCTGCCCACCGACCGCGACCCCGTGCCGGCGCCGCTGCCGGCCACGCACTGACCGGAGAGGACGATGACGCACGCGACGCAAGCCCTCGATCAGATGCGGCCGCCATACCCGGCCGAGCCGGGATCGGGCGTTTACAGCAACAAGCTCGGGATGTGGGTCTTCCTGGCGAGCGACGTGATGTTCTTCACGGCGCTGATCGGCTCCTACATCGTGCTCCGCTTCGGTGCGCCGGGAGAGTGGGCCAGGCCGGGCGCGATCCTCAACGTGCCGCTCACGGGGCTCAACACTTTCCTCCTCATCTGCTCGTCCGTCTCGATGGTCAAGGCCTACGCCGCGATCGCGGACGGCAAGAAGTATTTTCTGCGGAAGGTCCCGGGAAAGCGGCTCCAGGACGGCGGGCTCAAGTTCTGGCTGCTCATCACGATCATCTGCGGCGCGGGGTTCGTGAGCGTCCAGGTGGTCGAGTACATCAAACTCGTTGGGCATGGGTTCACGCCCGCGGGATATCGCGAAGGCTCATTGCTGGCCGAGCACGCCGCGGCCGACCCGATCAAGTACGGACTCACCGTAGCGGGGTTGTACGGGTCCAGCTTCTTCACGATGACGGGCTTCCACGGCTTCCACGTGACGTGCGGCGTGATCAGCATGCTGTATCTCTATTTCACCAAGGTGCTGCCGGAGAAGTATTCGCCGCAGGACTACCGCGGCATCGAAGTCATCGGGTTGTACTGGCACTTCGTCGACCTGGTATGGATCATCCTGTTCACGATCGTCTACCTGATCTGAGGCCCAGCGCCCTATGACCACCCCGACGACGCACGTTCGCCCGAATTACATGCTGATCTGGTTGTACCTGTTCGTGATGACGATCGCCGAGGTGTTGTTGGCCTTCGAGCTTCCGGTGGCGCGCAACCTGAAGCTGATCCTGCTGCTCATTCTGGCGATCTGGAAGGCAATGCTCGTCGCGCTGTTCTTCATGCATCTCAAGTTCGAGCGCTGGCGGCTGCGGCTGATCTTCATCGTGCCCTTGCCGCTCGCCGCGATCCTCGTGACCACGGTCATCATGGAGAAAGTCTGGTAGCGCTCCTCGAGCTGACCAAGCCGCGCATCACGCAGCTGGTGCTGTTGACCGCCGCGGCGGGTTTCTATTTGGGCGCGCGCGATCACGTCAACCTGCTGCTGCTCGCGAACACGCTGCTCGGGACTGCCCTCGTTGCGGGCGGGACCAACGCGTGGAATCAGATTCGCGAGCGCGACGTTGATGCCCGCATGGCCCGCACGCGGCGCCGGCCGCTGCCGTCGGGGCGCCTGAGCCCGCGCGCGGCGATCTGGTTTGCTTCGGCGATCACGGCGGCCGGCGTCATCTACTTGGCCGCGACGGTCAATCTGCTCACGGCCGCGCTCGCGGCGCTCACGTTCGCGAGCTACGTGCTGCTCTACACGCCGCTGAAACGGAAGACGTCGCTCAACACCCTGGTCGGCGCCGTGCCGGGCGCGTTGCCGATCGTGGGCGGCTGGACCGCGGCCGGCGGTAGCTTGGGCGCGGCGGTCGCCGCGCTGTTCTGGATCCTGTTCCTGTGGCAGCTGCCGCACTTCCTCGCCCTGGCCTGGCTGTACCGCGAGGACTATCGCGCCAGCGGTTTACGGATGCTCAGCGTCGCCGATGACGACGGCCGGGAGACCGGCCGGATGGCGTTGCTGTACGCGATGGCCCTGCTGCCGATCAGCCTATTGCCCACGTTGCTCGGCGTAACGGGGGCGTGGTACTTCTTCGGCGCCCTCGTCCTCGGACTGGCGTACGTCGTCGCGGGCACCGGACTGCTCGTCGCTGCGACCCCGGCCCGGGCGTGGCGTCTCTTCTTCGTTTCAATCCTCTACTTGCCGGCGCTGTTGACGTTGATGGTGCTCGACAAGGTGACAGCGTAGCCGCGCCATGATTCCGTTTCATCGCGCGCTCATTACGACCGGCATTGTATTCTGCGGCGGGTTTGCGCTGTGGGCGTTATGGCGTGGGCAGATGGTGCTGGGCATCGGTTTCGCCGCGTTGGGGGCGGGTCTCACGTACTACCTGCGCCACCTGCGCCGGTTCATCGGCCGATGAATCAGCACATCGATCTGATCTATTTCTTGAGCTCGCTGGTGATGGTGGTGCTCCCGCTGGGGGTCTTTAGTTGGCTGACCTACCTCGTGATCAAGACATATCGCCGGGAGCGCGGCCAGCAGAACCTTCGTTAGATTCCGCTCATGGCTGCCCCTCCCCCGGCCGAAAAACGCCAAGTCGTTCGCTACGCCTTCTATAAGCTGGATCCCGCCTGGCGGCGATTGACTGCCGAACGCCAGGCTTCTGCCAAGCTCGAGTTCGGCGAGACTCTCGAGCGCTACAACGGGCGGTTGCTGCTCCGGCCGTACGGTCTGGTGGGCATTCGGGGCGACACGGACTTCCTGCTGTGGCAGGTCGCCGAGGACCTCGATGCGCTGGTCGAGCTGCAGACGGCCCTCAACCGCACGGACCTGGGAGCCTACCTCTCCGTCCCGTACAGCTATCTCGCGATGACGCGGCGGTCGATCTACGAGTTCCCTGCCCCCCCCGATTCGGGGCACGAGCAGCGGCTCGTCATCCAGCCGAGTGCGGCGAAGTACCTCTTCGTGTATCCGTTCATCAAGACGCGCGCCTGGTATGCGCTCCCCAAGCCCGAACGCCAGCGCATGATGGACGAGCACGTCCGCATCGGCCGCAAATACCCGACGATTCGGCTGAACACCACCTACTCCTACGGACTCGACGATCAGGAGTTCATCGTCGCGTTCGAGGGCGATAACCCGGGCGAGTTTCTCGATCTCGTGATGGAGCTCCGGGAGAGCGAGGCGTCGTCCTACACGCTGCGCGATACGCCCACGTTCACCTGCGTGCAGATGTCGCTGTGGGACATGCTCGACACGCTCGGCGGCGCCGGCGCAGCGCAGGCGGTGGCGCGGCGGCCCGCGCGGGCCGACGGCTTCACGCCGGTCGCAAGCCTGGCGGAGCTGCCGCCGGGCAGCGCCAAGCGCGTCTACGCCGCCAATGAGGCAGTCGCGCTCTTCAACGTGAACGGCACGGTGTACGCGATCGCGAATCGCTGCACCCACGCGCGCGCGAGTCTCTCAGAAGGCACGGTGGACACCGCACGATGTGCCGTGACCTGCCCGTGGCACGAAGGCGTCTTTTCACTCGAGACGGGCCGCGTGCTCGGCGGCCCGCCCGTCCATCCGGTGACGGCATTTCAGGTGAAATTAGAAGGCGACACGATTCTCATCGCTCACGAGGCCCCGCAGCCTGCGGTTTCTTAAAGCGTGCCGTCGGGAGCGCACCGACGTCACCCCGGTCTGGTTCATGCGGCAGGCGGGTCGGTACATGCCGCAATACCGCAAGCTCCGGCAGCGCCACTCCATTCTCGATCTGTGCCGTAATCCCGAGCTCGCCGCCGAGGTCACGCTGCAGCCCGTCCACCGCCTGGGCGTGGATGCTGCGATCATCTTCGCGGACATCCTGCTCCCCTTCGAGCCGCTGCGCCTGGGCCTGAGTTTCACGGCGGGAGAAGGGCCGCACATCGAACGGCCGATTCGTGACGCGGCCGATGTCGAGCGGCTACCCGCGTTCAACGTCGACGCCGAGCTCGGGTTTGTGATGGACGCGATCCGTCTGGCGCGTCGCGAGCTTCCGGCGGACGTCCCGCTCATCGGATTTGCAGGCGCCCCGTTCACGCTCGCGAGCTACGCCATCGAGGGCGGAGCCAGTCGCACATTCACCAAAACCAAACGCTTCATGTACCAGTCACCAGACACCTGGCACCAGCTGTTGGGCAAACTGGCTGATGTCGTTGGGACGTTTTTGGCGTCGCAGGCACGCGCCGGAGCACAGGCGCTGCAGCTGTTCGACAGCTGGGTTGGGTGTCTGTCGCCGGACGATTATCGCACGTACGTGCAACCGCACAGCCGCAAGGCGCTGACGATCGCGAGTGCCGCGAAGGTGCCGCTGATTCACTTTGGCACCGGCACCGCGACGTTCCTGGAAGACTTCGCCGCGGCAGGCGGCGACGTGATCAGCATCGACTGGCGGATTCCGCTGGATGCGGCGTGGGCCCGCATCGAAACGCGCGCAATCCAGGGCAATCTCGAACCCGCCGCATTGCTCGCGCCCGCCGCCGAACGTACCCGTCAGGTCCGCGACATCCTCACCCGCGCGGGGGGACGTCCGGGGCACATCTTCAATCTCGGTCACGGCATCCTTCCCGAGACGGACGTCGCAGCCGTGCGCGCCGTGGTGGAACTCGTCCATGGCGGCTGAGCAGATCGCCGTGCTCGTCATGGCATACGGCGGGCCGGGCAACATCGACGAGGTCGAGCCCTATCTGATGGACGTGCGCGGCGGCCGGCCGACCAAGCCGCAGCTCGTGGAAGAGATTCGTGCGCGCTATGCCCGCATCGGCGGACGCTCACCGATTCTCGAGCTGACGCGCGCCCAGGCCGCCGGCATCGCGCGCGCGCTGGGCGACCGGTACAGCGTTCACGTGGGAATGCGACACTGGCATCCCTACATCCAGGCCGCAGTCGCTGAGATCGCGCGCGCGGGGCAGCATCGCGTCGTCGGTGTCGCGATGGCGCCCCACTACTCGAACATGTCGGTCGGGGCGTACGAGAAGAAGCTGCTGCAGGCCGCGGACGGACGACTCGACGTCGCCCTGGTTCGCACCTGGTGGCAGCAACCACAGTTCCTCGACGCGGTCGCGAACCGGGTCGTGCAGGCGTTGCAGCGCTTTCCCCGGCCGTCGCAGGTGCAAGTCGTCTTCACCGCGCACAGTCTGCCCGAGCGCATTCTCGCGTCGGCCGACCCATACGCCGACGAGCTCAGCGCCAGCGCCGCAGAGGTCGCACGGCGCGCTCGTGTGAGTGATTGGCGATTCGCCTATCAAAGTGCCGGTGCGACCGCTGAGCCGTGGCTCGGCCCCGACGTGGAGGAGGTGCTGCCGGAAGTCGCCAAAGCAGGCCACGACGCGGTGCTCCTCGTTCCGATCGGTTTCGTGTGCGATCACGTCGAAATCCTGTACGACATCGACGTCGAGTATCAGGCACTCTCAAAGCGGCTCGGCATCCAGCTCGAGCGCACCGCGTCGCTCAACGACGATCCCGGCCTGGTCGCCGCCGTTGCCGACGCGGTGCGCGCCGCGGCGGCGGAGCGCGGGTGGGGATGAAGGTCGTGGTCGTTGGTGCCGGCATTGCCGGTCTCGTGGCGGCATGGGAGCTGGCGCGCCACGGCGAGATCGACGTCACCGTGCTCGAGGCCGAGCGCCGTCCCGGCGGAGTGATCGTGACCGAGCAGGTGCAGGGGTTTGTCGTCGAAGGCGGCCCCGACGGCTTCCTCGCGGGCGAGCCCGAATTGCCCGAGCTCGCGACCGAGCTCCGAATCGGCGATCACGTCGTGAGCCAGCAGGCGCGCGGAACGGCGGTGTGGACGGGAAAGGCGCTCGAGCCGATCGAGGAGGGCCGCGCCGCCCAGTTGCTCGGCATCGAGGCGTCGGGTGCGGAAGTCAAAGCGGGATTTCGCAGCTTTGCGAACGGGATGAGCGAGCCCGTCGCTGCATTGGCCCAGCGGCTCGCCGGCACGCTGCACTTCGCGCAAGGGGCGGCCGGTCTCGTGCGCGCAGGCTCACGCTGGCACGTGGCGATCACCGGAGGCTCGTCGCACGACGCGGATGGGATCGTGCTCGCACTGCCCGCATTCGCCGCCGGTCGCCTGTTGGAGAGCGTTGGCGTCACCCATGCACGCGTGCTCGCTGAGGTCGTCTACGTGGCGAGCATCACGGTCTCCCTCGCGTATCGCGCGGATCAGATCGGGAATCGGTTGGACGGCGCGGGGTTCGTCGTCGACCCGAATCTGGTAGGGGCGCAGCATGCTGCGCCCCTACAATTGCGGGCCTGCACCTACGCTTCCCAAAAGTTCGCCGGCCGTGCCCCCGCCGGTCATGCGCTCCTGCGCGCCTACCTCCCTCCCGGGGACGGCGATCCTGCGAAGGCTGCACACACGCTGCTCGCCCAGATTCTCAAGATCCGTGGCGAGCCGCTCTGGTCCCGAACGTTCTACTGGAACCGCGGCCTACCGCGCTATCGCGCGCGCCACGCGGAGCACGTCGCCGACGTGCGCCACCGCTTGAGCCGGCTCCCGCCCCTCGCCATCGCCGGCGCGGGCTACGACGGAGCGGGGGTCTCGGCGTGCGTTCGCTCCGGACGTGAAGCCGCGCGCCTCATTGCACGGGCGATGGCTCGTTGACGAGCGGGATCACTTCCTCGGCAAAGCGCTTCATCTCCTCGAGTTGAGGGCTGAACTGCAATAGCAACAGATCCACGCCCGCCTGCTCGAACGCGCGCACGCGATCGGCGATCTGCTCCGGTGTTCCCGTCAGTCCCGCTTTCAGCCCGCGGTTCGAGACCGAGTAGTCCTCCAGGCTGACGCGTTGCTCGAGCTGTGTGTTTGCGAGCCACTGTTCGTAATTCGCGTAGCCGGCGGCATTCTGCCGGACATCGGTAATCCGCTCGATCTCGCGCCGCGCCGCGGTCTCGGTCGCGCGACACACCACATAGCCGGCGACGCCATACACCAGCGCGGGCAGTCCGTTGGTGTCGCGCAGCGCCTGCATGTCCGCCACCTTTGCGGCAACGCGCTCCGGCGGATCGCCGTGCATCAGGTAGCCATCACAGGCGCGGGCGATCAGGGCTTTCGCCGCCGGCGATTCGCCCCCGGCATAGAGCGTCGGCCGGGGCTGGCGCACCGGCTTGGGCTCCAGAATCGCGTTTTCGACCTGATAGTACTTCCCCGCGAAACTGAAGCGCCGTTCGGACCAGAGGCCATCCACGACCGTAAGCCACTCTGCCGTGCGGGCGTAGCGCGCGTCGTGCGTATCGAACTCCACGCCGTATTGCTTTGCCTCCTCCGCCCACCACGAAGAGACGACGTTGAGCGAGAGACGACCGCCCGAGATGTGATCGATATTCGCCGCCTGCTTGGCGAGCAGTGCGGGCGGGTGGAATGTGGGCCGGACCGCCACCATCAGCTCCAGCCGGTCGGTCACCGCCGCCAACGCGGCGGCCGTCGACCAGGCGTCGAGTGCTGGCGCGTCCGGGCCCTTGATGTCGTTGAGATTCAGCTCGGCGATCAAGGTGAGGTCGAATCCCGCCCGTTCGCTCGCGCGCGCGAGCCGCCGCACGTACGACCACTCGGCTTCCATGCGCTCGTCGTCGACGTTGCGCAGCCAGCCGCCGAAAACCGGCAACCAATACCCGAAGCGCATCAGCGAACCCCTCCTTCCTGCTCGAGGTAGTCCGCGAGACGCGCGAACGCGTCGAACCCGACAACGCGCGGCGCATCGGCCACGAAGTTCGACAGCGCGTTGATGTCGTAGTAGTACAGCCGGCCGGTGCGGTCATCGATCGTGTATTCAATCCCCCCCACGTCGATGCCGCACGCGGCCGCAATCCGTTCGACTTGTCGCGCGATCTCCGCGGGTGGATCGTAGCCTTCGACTCGAAGACCGTTGCGCGGCGCGTCGACCGGACAGGCATTGCGGACCAGCTCCGCGCCCTCAGTCGTCTGGCACACGTCCGCGGGGCAGAGATTGAACGTCTCGCCCGACGAGTACACGCGGATCGCATACAGGAAACGCCCGCCGAGGACCTCGACCCGGGTGATGCGGCCTTCCTCGGACGGTATGAACTCCTGAACCAACGCCGTGTGGTCCGGACCGAGCTCGAGCCCGCCGGTCGCCGCCGCGGCGGCGAGCTGCGCGGGCGTATCGAAGCGCAGTATCCCGGCGCCACTGCCACCGACATTCGGTTTGACGACGACGGGGAACTCCAGCTCCGCCGCGGCGGCGGGCGCGTCGGCCGCATCGTTGATCACGCGCGCCCGAGGGTAGGGAAGCCCGAGCTCGCGCAGGATGGACAGCTGCAGCGCCTTCGACGTCTCCGCCTGGAAGGCCCGCGTGCCGTTGATGACGCGCACACCGTGGCGTTCGAGATGCGCCAGAAACTGCTGGGTGTAGAACACCGCGTTCCCGTGCCCGCGCTGCCAGGCGGATGGACTCATGCGGTTGAAGACCAGATCGTAGGGCGGCGCACTGCCCGGATCGAAGCGGTGCTGCTCGGCATGCAGCCTGGTGTACGGCGTGCCGCGGCGGTCGAGCTCAGCAAAGAGCGGACCGAACCAGTGCGGGTGCTCGTAATAGATCCCGATCACGCTGCAACCCCTGCGGCGAGCGACGCCGCCTCGAGTGCCGCCCGCTCGATCCGCTCCACCAGCGCCGGCTCCGGCACGCCGGCGCGAAACTGCGCGTCGGTTCCGTAAACGCCCGTCGCCACCACCAGCGCGCCGACGCTCGCGAGCAACGGTCGCAGCCCGTGGTCGACGGCCAGCAGATGGCCCGATCCACCACCCGTGGCGATGGGAATCGCGACTTTCCGGGTAAGTGCGTCTTGAGGCAGGAGATCGAAAAAGACTTTGAGGAGCCCGCTGTATGTCGCGCGATAGATCGGCGTGCTCACCACGACCAGCCCTGCGTCCAGAACACTCTGGAGGGCTTCCGCGACGTCCGAGTCCTTGCGACGGCCAAGTAGGCCGTCGGACGGAAGCTTGGCGAGGTCGATGAGCCGGGAAGGGCCGGTACCCTGCCGCTCCAGGGCGGCGAGCGTGAGCTCGAGCAGCGCGCGGGAGCGCGAGCTCGTGTTGGGACTTCCCGACAATCCGATGACTGGCGTCGACACATTTCCTCCTCAAAAAGCGATCGGCCGCGACTCGAATCGAGGAGTCGCGGCCGATCAGGTGCGTCGCTATGGTGGGGGCGGAGCCCCTTGCCTACCTCATCTTATCCCACATGCCGACGCGCCCGACGGTCCGCTCCCCGTACAACACATGGGGCAGCAGAGGTGGCAACACATCGACATGGTGATTGGCTTCATTGCAGCGAAACCTAGACGCGATTTTGCGCTTCGGCAACTATCCGTTCCACCGTGAGTCCGAGCTCTTGATAGATCCGCTGATAGGGCGCCGATGCCCCGAACCGCTCGATTCCCACGATCACACCGTTTTCTCCGACCCAGCGGTACCAGGATTGCGGGGCCGCCGCCTCCACCGCGATGCGCCGCACACCCGGGGGCAGCACGGATTCCCGATAGGCCTCAGGCTGCTTGGCGAAATACTCGAGGCACGGCATCGAAACGGCACGGGGCCGTCTCCCCTCGGCTTTCAGTTGTTCGTACGCCCCCAGAACGAGCTCGACCTCAGACCCCGTCGCCAGCAACACGATGTCCGGATTCGGAGAATCGGCGAGGATGTAGCCGCCCTGATGGAGCCCGGTGGCGGCCGCGTATTTCGTGCGATCCACGACGGCGACTTTTTGCCGAGTCAGGACCAGTGCCACCGGTCCATTGCGATGGGTGATCGCCGCCCGCCATGCCTCCACGACCTCAGTTGCATCGGACGGGCGAATCACCGTCATGTTGGGAATTGCGCGCAGTGCGGCGAGCTGCTCGATCGGCTGGTGGGTCGGGCCGTCTTCGCCCAGGCCGATCGAGTCGTGCGTGAACACGTAGATCGGCTTGAGGGGGGTCAGTGCGGCGAGACGAATCGACGGCCGCATGTAGTCGGAGAAGATCAGGAAGGTGCCGCCGAATGGGATGAATCCCCGATGCAGCGCGATCCCGTTCAGCGCGGCGCCCATGCCATGTTCGCGGACGCCGAAATGGAAGTTGCGGCCCGCCCGCGCGCCGGCCGCAAACACGCCGCCGCCCTTGATCTCGGTGTTGTTCGAGCCCGTCAGATCCGCCGATCCGCCCAGCAGCTCCGGCAGCTTCGCCGCGATCGCGTTGAGCACCTTGCCGGACGCCGCCCGCGTGGCCTGCGCGTCCTTTGGGCCGAAGACCGGTAAGGCCGAATCCCAGCCCGCCGGCAGGCGGCCGGCGAGGCGGCGCTCCAACTCCGCAGCCAGCTCTGGATGCGCCGCGCGGTAGGAGTCCCACTTCTTCTTCCAGTCCCCCTCGAGCTGCGCGCCGCGCGCTTTCGCCGTCCGCCAGTGCTCGAGCGCGTCGTCTGGCACGTAGAACGGCTCGAGCGACGGCCAGCCCAGGTTCTGCTTCGTCGCTTTCACCTCGTCGGCGCCGAGCGGGGCGCCATGGGCCTCGGCGGTGTCTTGCTTGTGGGGGCTGCCCCACGCGATGTGCGTCCGCACGATGATGAGCGATGGCCGGTCGGCCACGCGCTTCGCCTGGGCAATGGCGGCATCGATCGCCTTGAGATTGTTGCCGTCGGCGATCTTCTGCACGTGCCAGCCGTACGATTCAAACCGCCTCGTGGTGTTGTCGGAGAAGGCGAGATCGGTCGACCCGTCGATCGTGATGCGATTATCGTCGTAGAACCCGATCAACTTGCCGAGCTGCAGGTGACCGGCGAGCGAGCAGGCCTCGTGCGAGACGCCCTCCATGAGGTCGCCGTCGGACGCGAGGAAATAGGTGTAGTGATCGATGATCGCGTGGCCCGGACGATTGAAGAGCGCCGCGAGCTGCGCTTCGGCGATCGCCATCCCGACGGCATTCCCGGTTCCCTGGCCGAGCGGGCCAGTCGTCGCCTCGACGCCCGGCGTAACGCCATGCTCAGAGTGCCCGGGTGTGCGGCTGCCCCACTGCCGGAACTGTTTGATTTCGTCGAGCGTGAGATCGTAGCCGGTGAGATAAAGGACGCTGTACAGCAGCATGCAGGCATGGCCCGCCGACAGCACGAAGCGGTCACGGTCCAGCCATTCGGGGTTCGCGGGATTGTACTTGAGATGGCGCTGCCACAGAACATACGCGAGCGGCGCCAGTGCCATCGGCGTGCCGGGGTGTCCCGAATCGGCTTGCTGCACCGCATCCATCGCGAGCGTGCGGACGGTGTTGATGCAGAGCTGATCCAGGTCCACGCGGGCGGCGGTCTCGGTCATAGTAATCCGGATTTGGCGGCTTGCCACAGTTTGGTCAGGCGATCGAACCCATCGACCAACAGCTCGACCTGTCGCGGCGATGGCGACGCCTGCGCCGCGACTTTTAGCTCCTCGGCCAGTCTGGGCATTTCATGGCGCCCTTGCTTCAGGCTTTCGATTCCGATCTGAATCAGCAGATCCATAATTTTCTGACGCGCGGCCGGGTCCTTCGGAACCTGCCACAGGTACTCAGCCGTCTGTTTCCCATCGGCACACATCTGACCGAGGTGATCCATGAGCGGCTGGCGCGACGGACGGGGTGCTTTTGGATCATTCATCGGAGCAGATAATCTAACATTGCCTGCGGGTTTGAATGCCTCTAGCTTGCGAGACCCATGCTACGCGTTCTGCTCGCCGCGCTCCTGCAGGCGGTCCCTGCCGATTCGGGCGAAGTGCACCTTCAGAACATTCGCCAGTTGACGTTCGGCGGCCAGAACGCGGAAGCCTATTTCTCGCGCTCCGGACGGCAGATCATCTTTCAGCGGCAGGAAGCGGACTCCGGGTGCGATCAGGAGTTCGTGATGAACACCGATGGGACGGGCCTCCATCGCGTGTCGAACGGGAAGGGCCGCACGACCTGCGGTTATTTCTTCGACGCCGACCGCCGGATCTTCTACGCGACCACGCAGCACGCGGGCGCCGCCTGCCCGCCGCGCCCCGACTATTCCAAAGGCTACGTGTGGGCGCTGTACGATTACGACATCTACGTCGCCGACGCCGACGGCAGCGGAGCTCGGCGCATCACGAATAATCCCCACTACGACGCCGAAGGCACGCTCTCACCGGACGGCACGACGATCGTCTTCACGTCGTTGCGCGATGGCGATCTCGACATCTACGCGATGAACGTCGACGGGACGCACCTGAAACGCCTGACGCGGACGCTCGGCTACGATGGGGGCCCGTTCTTTGCGCCTGACGGGAAACAGATCGTCTATCGCGCATGGCATCCCCAGACGGCGACGGACTCCGCGGACTACCGTGGCCTGATCGCCCAGAACCTGGTGCGGCCGGTGCGCATGGAAATCTGGGTGATGGACGGCGACGGCTCACATCAACACCAGGTCACCAACCTCGGCGGCGCTAACTTCGCACCCTATTTCCATCCCGACGGCAAACGGATCATTTTCGCGTCCAACTACAAGAACCCGCGCTCCCGGAACTTCGATCTGTTCCTCGTGAATGCCGACGGCTCGAATCTCGAGCAGATCACGACGAATACCGAGTTCGATGCTTTCCCGATGTTCTCACCTGACGGACGCCAGCTTGTCTGGGCGTCCAACCGCAACGGGAAGGTGCAGGGAGAGACGAATATCTTCATCGCCGACTGGATTGAAAAGCCGTGAGTCCCCCGCAACCCGCACCAAAGCCTGCCACTCCTCCACCCCCTCCGAAGCCCGTCAAGGAGGAAGCACGTCCAAAGACCGCGAAGGAGGAAGCGATCGCATGGGTAAAGGCGATTGGTGTTGCGTTGCTGATCTGGATCGTGCTGCGCTCGTATCTCGTCGAGGCATTCCGTATTCCCTCGGCGAGCATGGAAAACACGCTCCTCGTCGGCGACTTCCTCTTCGTCAACAAGGCGGCGTTCGGGGGTGAGCTCGAGATCCCGCTGATCGGCATCCACTGCTGCCGGCTGCCGGCTTTCGGGACTCCGCACCGGGACGAGGTCGTGGTATTCCGCTCGGTCGAAGACTCGACACCCGACCTCAACATCGTCAAACGGCTCATCGGGGCGCCCGGGGACACGCTCCAAATGGTGCACGACACCGTCATTCGGAACGGGCAACGCCTGGACGAGCCGTACGCGCTGCACACCGCGCTGAGTCCCCCTCCGGACGACCAGTACCGCGGTCAGATCCGCGCGTTACAGCTGCCGCAGTACATCGGCCGGGATCCCGACCACTATCATCCGACCACGCACGACTGGGGGCCGATCGTCGTCCCCCCGCAGCACTATTGGGTGATGGGCGACAACCGCGACGAGTCCTATGACAGCCGCTTCTGGGGGTTCTTGCCCCGCGAGCACATCCGGGGGCGCCCGCTGTTCATTTACATGAGCGTGGCGTCGCAACCGTTCCGCATTCGCTGGAACAGGCTGTTTGGGCACCCGAACTAAGAGGGGCTAACGGACTAAGGGCTTAGTTTTCTTGGCCCTTAGCCTCTATTTGTATCTGTAGGTAATTCGCCCGCGGGTCAAATCGTAGGGCGAGAGATCGACGGCGACGCGGTCGCCCTGCAGGATGCGGATGTAGTTCTTTCGCATCTTGCCGCTGACGTAGGCCAGGACTTCATGTCCATTTTCGAGTTTTACGCGGAACGTCGTATTGGGAAGTACCTCGGTGACGGTCCCCATCATCTGAATCGCGTCACCAGCCACGCTTGTCCTCGCTCATAGGCTCCTGGGATCCATGGTTGCGTCGCGCGGGGGCTCCATCCCGCGCGTAATGTAGAAAGCGTGGCGGCTGCAGCCCGCGCACGTCAGGCTGATCCGTTCCGGGGTGAACAGCTCGCCGGCCGGCAGCACACGGCGCCGCGGCGACCGCTGGATCGTGCGGGTCCCGCACGAGGGACACACCAGTGGCTCATGCGCCCGGTCTGCTGCAATAAGCGCCAGCGCCTCAGGCGCCCGGTACTCCTTGATCCCCCGTCTGCCCACGGCAACTCCCCTCCGGTCCGAAATCTATACTACCCCGAAACTTGACGCGCTTCCCCGGGGGACTTTGCGGGATTGGGGGGTATCCCCTGAGGTTGTTGGGACCACAATTCTTGACGCCCCGAAGGGGGGCATGTAGCTTGCCGCCACCTTTACCACCCCTTTCATGCCAGCCGAGCTAGGTGGTTCGCAAATCTCGTCATTGCTCGAAGCCCTACCCGGCATCGCCAGCGTGCTGCGCAGTCCCGTGGCGGACGCGCTCATCAAGGCAATGCGTGGTGCCGCCGGACTGGCGGATTTTGCGCCCGAGGACGCCGAGGAGCTGGTGCGCTACGCGGTGCGCCGGGGCTTGATCGGTCCCGACGAGGGCGATCGGGTGCTGGCAGAGGTACAGGAAGGACTGCGCAAGAAGAAGCCCGTCGCCGTGAAGAAAGCGCCGGTCAAGAAGAAAAAGCGCTAGATCCGGAATCCACGCACTAAACCGCGCAGTTTCTCGGCCGCCTGGAGCAGAACTCCCGCGGCCGCTGCCATTTCCTGCGTAGACGCGCCCTGCTGCTCGGTCGCCGCCGTTACCTGCTCGGCGCTCGAGGCGTGGGCGACGGCGCGGCTCACGACCGTCTGGGCCTGCGCGCCGAGCTGCTCGGTGACGCCGCGATTCTCCTGCGCCGCACGCGTGACGCGGGAGGCCGCGTGTTCGACCTGCTCCACCGCCGCGACGATTTCCGTGAGACCGCGGGCCGCGCCTTCGGCGACCGATTCGATGCCGCGCACCTTCGCCTGACCGACCGCCATCGTCGCGGTCACTTCTTCGACTTGTTCCCGGATCACGCGCGTGGTGCGCGCGACATCTTCGGCGGCGCGTGACGACTCGTCCGCCAGCTGGCGCACTTCTTCAGCGACGACCGCGAAGCCCCGGCCGTGTTCGCCCGCGCGCGCCGCTTCGATGGCGGCATTCAACGCCAGCAGATTGGTCTGCGACGAGATCCGCTTGATCAGGTCCACAAAGTCGTCGATCGCGGAGCTCTGCTGCGCGAGCTGCGTGACTTCCGTGCCCGTGGTGCGCACGACTTCCCGGACATCGAGGAGGGTGTTGCCCGCCGCCGCGATGTCGTTGCGATGCCGGTCCGCGACGGTGCGAATCTCCTCGCCCAGCCGCGCGACGCGGGATGCGGCGTCTGTCATCTCGGTGTTGGTTTTGCGTTGCAGCTCCAGCGCGGTCTGGGTCGCGTTCAGCTCGTTGCGCTGATTCTCCGCACCGCTCGCGATCTCGAGCATCGCGCTCGACACCTGGCTCGACGATGCGGCCAGCTCTTCGCTCACCGCCGACAGGTCGCTGGCCGAGGCGGCGATCTTGTCCGCCGACCCCACGACCTCGGAGACGATACCCCGCAGTCGCTCCCCCATCAGCCGCATCGCATCGGCCAGCACCTGGAATTCGCGCGGCATGTGGCCCGTGGTGACGGGTCGCAGGTCGCCGCTCCCGAACCGCTCCGCCGCGGTCACGAGCCGGAACAGCGGGCCTTCGACCCAGCGCACCGTGAATGCGCCCACGACGGCGCCAACGAGCGCCGTCGCGATCAGCACGAGCCAGAGGATGATCTCGCGCTCACGGGCGAGCGCCGCGAGGCGTTGGCCGACGATCGCGGCCTTTTCGGACTGGCGCACCGACAGGTCGCGCACGAGTCGCGTCAGCTCGGTGACTTCCGGACGCGCGCCAACCGATAGCACCTGTGCTTGCTGGGGCCGACCCACGTCGAGATCGGCGTGCGCGAGCGAGTAGTCCACATGAATGGCGGATTGCAGCTGCTCGATGCGGTTGACAGTGATCCGGTCCGCTGCGGTAAGCCCCGGGAGGCCGTCGAGCCGTTTCTGGTAGCTGAAGACCGAATCGACGGCGGCCTGGAATTGATCGTTCGTCTGCTGTCCCCGCTCCCCGAGGTACTGCTCCGCCGCGCGGATTTCATCGAATACCGCGGTGACGAAGCCATTCCCCACCTCACTCGATTCCCGCAGGTGCGCGATCTCCCCTCCCAGCGAGCGCCGCAGCGTCGCGAGCGACGTGACGCCGACGACCGACGCGATGATGAGTCCCGCGAGCAGCCCGGAGAGACCAAGTATGATCCGCCAGCGGATCGTGTCGAGCGACGTCATTGCCCGGGCTCGGGTGTCAGCAGGCCATCGCGCACGACGCCGATCAACACGGATTTGGCGGGGACGTCGCCGCGAGCGTCGAACGCAATCGTGCCGGTGACGCCCTCGAAGGCGGGAAGATCGCCCCCGACGCGTGCCACACGGTCTCGGATCGCGCGCCGATCGGTGCCTGACTCGGCGAACACGCTCGCGAGCAACTGGACGATGTCGTAGGCGGAAGCACCGCGATGATCGGGACGCTCCCCGGGGTAGGCCCGGGCGTACGCGGCGACGAATTGCGCGTTCCGCTCACCACTCTGATCCACGAGGTAGGCAACGGACATCCTCACGCCTTCGGCCAATGGACCGGTCTTTTCGATGCCGCTCAACGCGTCCCCGCCAAGCGTGGTCCAGTGGACGCCCATCCGCCCCATTTCTCGCAATGCGAGCTCCGCCCCGACGCGATCGGTGGCGAGCATGAGCGCGTCCACGCCCCCGTTTTGCCGCAAGCGGGAGAGGTATGGCTCGAGACTCGGCGTGGTCGAGAGCATCGGATCTGCCTCGACGATGTCGCCGCCGAGGCGCTTGAACTCGCTGGTGAAGCTGAGGCGCAAGCCTCGGCCATAGTCATCGTCCAGGTAGATCACGCCGACCCGCTCTGCGTTCAGCAGCTGCCTGGCGTACCGGGCCAGCTGGGCGCCATGACTCAGATCGCTGGGGCACACCCGGAACATGTAGGGACTGACCCCGGAGAGATCGGGGCTCGAAGCAGACGGCGAGATCATCACCACTGGACGGCGGGCTTCCCAATACACGCGTCCTGCCGCGAGCGAGGCGCTCGACGTGAGATGGCCAATCACCGCGACGACCGCGGGGTCGTCTGCGAGCTGCTGGGCAATGCGGATGGCGACTTCGGGACGACCGCTGTCGTCCATGATGCGCAGCGCCAGCCGACGTCCCCGAATGCCGCCGCGTGCGTTGATTTCCTTTACTGCCAACTCCGCGGCGTGCTGCATCGACACGCCGCGGGGTTGCGAGAAGGGTCCGGCGAGCCCGAGGACAATGGGTCCACGGCTGCTTCCACCGGAGCAGGCAGTAAGCGAGCAAATCGCGGCGAGGAGGGCCCGGCACCTGCGCATGAGCGGGCAAGGTTAAAGCTGCGAATGGGATAGCGCAATATCCACGCGCTTTCCACATTACCGGCATGGATACGATTCGCCAGCTGTGTGGGTTTGCGGCGGGACTCGAGCGTCTCCTCGTCGCAAAAAGCGCAGCCGAATTGGAAGCGACATGGGACGAGCAGAACCTGGGACAGCTGGGATGGGAGGCGCTCGCGCTGGCGCGTCGCGCGAACACCGAGGCGCTCGAGCCCGCCCTCACGGTCGTTGACCGCCGGCTGCTCGCTGCGCTGGAGCGCTGCCGATCATTCCTCGAGCCACACATCGTCACGTTTCGCGTGCCGGAGCTCGAGCGCTGGCAACATGCCGCCGCGGCCGCGCTGGTAGGCGCGCGCTGGGGCGTCGCGGGCTTGCGCACCGTCATCGCCGATACGCAGGCGCCGCTGGGCCGCCGCTATTTCGCGTTTCTCGCGCTCGCCGAGCGCCATCCCAAGGAAGCATGGCCGCTGTTTGCGAAGTATCTCCAGACGCCGGGCGCGCATCATGCCTTTGTCGCGGCCGCGGTCGAAGCGGCGCGCTACTATCCGGGCCAGGCGGCCAATGTGATCGCGTTGTTCCAGCGGATTCGCGGGGACGAGATGCTGCGTCGCTTTCTCGCGCCCAAGATTCTCGCATCCCTGTACGTTCTCGGCGACCCCGCGGCGCTGCCGCTCTTCGAAGAGCTGCTCGTCGCGGGTCACACCGACCGCGATGCCGGCCGCTGCGAGGTCACGCGCGCGCTCGTCGCCGTTCGCAAGCTCACCGGGCGCGTGGCGGCCAGTAGCAAGTTCCCCGATCCCGAAGAACCGACGGTGATTCGGGCGCTCGATGAGGCGCAGCGCATCTTTGAGGAGGAGAAGGACCGGCTGGAGCCGGTCGTGGTTATCTAAGCACGAAAGCAGCGATCTTATCGCGGTACCGTTGCCCACCCATGTCGTACGTGTCGTTGTGCCCCGCGCCCTCGATCATCACGAACTCCACCGGGCCGGCAGCGGCGGCGGCTACGTCACGACCCATCCTGATGGGCACCAACATGTCGGCGGTCCCGTGGAGGATGAGTGTGGGGCAGTGGATGCCGCGCATTCTGCCGACATTGTCCAGCTGGAGGTGCACGAGAAAGCGTGGGAAGATTCGGTAGTGTTGCGCGGCCATTCCCCGTGCGCTCGTGAACGGTGACTCGAGAATCAGGCCGGCCACTTCGTGCGTTGCCGCGATATGCGTCGCGGCGGCGGTCCCCAGCGAACGCCCGTAGGCGTAGATCCGACGCGGGTCGACGTCGGGCCGGCTCCGCAGCGCGTCATACGCAAGATCTGCCGCTTCGTACATGCCGGCTTCGGTAGCACGCCCGCCGCTTGCTCCATAGCCCGGATAGTCGACGACCAGCAGCGCGGCATTGGGCGGCCGGAAATCGCGGATCGTCGGCCAGATGGCGCCAATCGTTTCGCCATTGCCGTAGAACCACAGCAGGCCGGGCGCTGTTGCCGCCGCTCGCCGCCCCTCGCCGCCCTCCGCCGCCGGTGGCAGATACCAACCCACCAGCCGCGTCCCATCATGCATCCTCAATTCGATCTGTTCCCCATAACCCACGGTCTTGAGCGGATCCGGCAGCTCTGAGCGCGGTGCGGGAAACGTCATCTTCTCCTGCAGTGCCCACAGCACCACCGAGAGGACGACGTACACCCCCGCGAGTCCCAAAACGATGGCCATAGCCGGTGTTAATTTGTGGCCCAATGGACCGGGGAGACCCACAGCTCGTCTCGCGCGCCCGGGGCGCGTTGCTGGGCCTTGTCGCTGGCAATCAGTTGGGCGTCCCCACCGAACACCTGGGCACGCCGGAAGCCATTCGAAAAGCCTTCCCGAACGGCGTCGTCGATCTCGCCCCGCCCCCCAAGAACTCGCCCTATGACGACGACGCCGCGATGGCGCTGTTGCTCGGCGAATCGTTGCTCGCGTCCAAGGGGTTCGATGCGAACGACGTCGCGCGGCGCTGGGTGAAATGGATGAAGGTGGATGGCCGCGGGATCGGCATCACGACCAAACGCGCGCTCACGCTGATCGACCGCGGCAAAGAGCCGTTCGAAGCCGGACAGCTCGCGAATCAGGAGAACCCCGGCCGGTCTGCCGGCAACGGCAGTGTCATGCGCTGCGTGCCCGTCGCGCTCCGCTACCACGACGACCCCGATCGCCTGATTCGCGTCTCGACCCAGCAGGCGGCGATCACTCACGCCGACGAGCGGTGCACATGGGGCGCGGCCGCCGTGAACCTGGCCGCCCGGGAGCTCCTGCACGGCAACATCTACTTCATCGACGAGGTGATGCACCGGATCGGCGACCGCGCGCCGCGGGCGTTGCGCGAGGCGATTCATCGAGTCCCGCGCGAGCGCGAGAGCGATCTCCCGATCGCGCGCGCCGGTGAGGCGGGCTACGTGGTGCACTGCGTGGAAATCGCGTTCTGGTTTGCGACGCACCACCGTTCGCTCGAAGAGGCGCTCATCGCGCTTGCCCAGGCCGGCGGCGACACCGACACCAATGCGGCGGTGGCGGGCGCCCTGCTCGGCGCACGGTATGGGGATGTCGCGTTGCCGCCGCGCTGGATAGACCAGATCACCGGATCGCAGGGAATCGCGCAGCTCGCGGAGCGCCTGGTGTCGGCGCTCTGAGCTAGGGCTTCTTGGTCGGCCGCGGTGCTGGCCGCGACGCAGGCCGATAGTGGGCGATCCGAGCCAGCACGTCCCGGTCGTTGAGCGTAATCGAGATCACGCGCCAATCACGACCGCCCCGCCAGTTGAGCCGGATGAACCGTCGCCCCTTGGTCCATTCCCACATACTGCGCTCGTGGCGCTGCGGCATACCGAGGCGCTTGCGCATGTCGTCCTGGGTCCGCCGCACGAGCGCGACCTTCCCCGAATCCACGAAGGCGATGACCGAGGTCCGGCTCTCGATGACGTTGGCGCTCAAATAGAAACGCGCGCTGTCCACGGGGTCTCGCACGCGCACGCCACAGTCCATGACCTGGGCGCTGTTGTGCATCGTTTGACATGCCAGGATGTCGCTGTCGCCTTGCGCGATGCTGCGCGCGCGACTGGCGAAGTCACGGTACGCCATGCCTGGCGCAAATCCACGATAGGCGAACGGCCGGGGCGGCACCGTCGCACCCTGGGGCGCCTGAACGAGAAGCAGCAGGAGGATGGCGGGAGTCATGGGGCCAATATATGAAAAAGCAAACGGGCCCGGTGTGACCCGGGCCCGTTTGGTAGCGGCGCAGCGTGCTGCGCCCCTACGCGCTCAGACCTTGCGAACGTTCTGCGCCTGCAGCCCCTTTGGACCCTGGGCGACGTCGAACTCGACGTTGTCGCCCTCGGCGAGGCTACGGAAGCCCTCCGCCGAACCACTTCACCTTACCCTTAGCCATACTGTTAAGACCTCTGCACAATGGGGCACGGCCCCGGACTGGAACGACCCACGCCACCGCGGTCGTGGGACGGGCTCAAACAAAAATCCGCGAGACATTTGGTCCTCGCGGAGCGCAGACATCCGGTGACGGTGCCACGTATGCTTGAACCGCGGGCTAAGGTATGGAACGTCCTGAGGACTGTCAATCAAGCGCAATTCGTTCTTAGTGGCGACACTATGACAACATCATCATAGCACCCCTCATAAATCCCCCTTTCACGGGTAGATTCTGTGCTCCGCGACTCGCTTCCACAGCTACGAGGAACCGCGATGCGCCTTCCGCTCTCCCTGCTCGCCGCCTGCCTGGCCGCCGCTCCGCTCAGCGCGCAGTCCAACGCCGAACTCATGGCCAACGACCACTACACCCGTTCGCATGATTACGATCTGGTCCATCAGCGCATCGAGGTCTCCAACTTCGACTGGGATTCCACATCGTTCGACGGGCAGGTGACCACCACGCTCGTCGCACGCCGCGCCAGGCTCGACTCCGTGATCCTCGATGCGGGTGCCAGGCTCCAATTGAAGACCGTCACGCTGGCGCGCGGCGGAGCGCTGCGCACCGTGCGCCACGGCGACACGCTCGTGGTCTTCCTACCGGCACCGATAGGGCCCGGCGACACCGCACGTTTCACGATCACCTACCACGGGGTGGTGGAGAACGGGCGGGGCCTCACGTACATCAATCCCGAGGGCCGCCCGCACCGCCCGCGCCAGATCTGGAGTCAGGGCGAGGACCACGACAATCACTATTGGTTTCCTACCTACGACTTCCCGAATGACAAGATGACGTGGGAGCTCGTCGCGACCGTGCCCAAAGGAATGAACGCTGTGTCGAACGGTCGCCTGGTCTCGGATGTCATCGCCAGAGACGGCGCGCGCACGCTCGATTGGCGACAGGACAAGCCATCCGCCACGTATCTCGTGTCGATCGTCGTCGCGCCGCTCGTCAAGATCCACGATGCGTGGCGCAACGTCGCCGTCGATTACTACGTCTATCACGAGGATTCGGCGTTGGCGCGCCCGTTATTCAAGATCACGCCCGACATGATCGACACGTACTCGCGCTTGACGGGAATCGACTATCCCTGGGCGAAATACGCGCAAACCACCGTCGCCGACTTCTTTGGCGGCATGGAAAACGTCAGCGCGACCACCCTCGTCGATTGGCTACCGGGCCCGCGCAATTACCAGGACCGCCCGTGGTATCCGTGGATTCTGATTCCGCACGAGCTCTCGCATCAATGGTTTGGCGACTACGTGACCACAGAGAATTGGGCCAACATGTGGCTCAACGAGGGATTCGCGGAATTCATGCCGGGTCAATACTGGGCGCGGAAACTGGGGGCACGTGCCGAGGAGGACTATTATCAGGACGAGTACGACCAGTTCATGCAGATCGACCAGCAACGGCGCATGCCCCTCGCGGCGCTCGGTTCCAACAACATCTACCCGAAGGGCGCCCTGGTCCTGCAGATGCTCAAGCATTACCTGGGCGACCAGCCATTCTGGGCGGCGTTGCACCGCTACCTGGTCGATCATGCCTTCGACAACGCCACCACCGACGACCTGCGTCAAGCCGTGCTCGATGCCACCGGCGAGAACCTCGATTGGTTCTGGGACCAATGGATCTATCAGGCGGGCTACCCGGAATTCGTAGTCACCGCGAAGTACGACTCGAGCACATCGACCGCCACGCTGGTCGTGCAGCAAGTCCAGAAGGATTCGTCGAAGGCCGACAGCACCGGTCCGCGCTACACGACACCCGCGGTGTTTCGCATGCCCGTTACGGTTCGTGTGGGTACCGCGCGAGGTGACATCACCGCCCGTGCACAGCTATCGCAGCGCGAGGACACGATCGTTGTCCACGGCGTGACGAGTGCCCCGACCATGGTGATTTTCGACGACGGCAATGCGATCCTGAAGCGACTGACCTTCGATCAGCCCACCGCGTGGCTCGCCACGCAGCTCCAGCGCGACCCGAACCTGTGGAATCGTCACTGGATCATCGCGCAGTTGGCGCATCGCCCGGCCGACACAGCCGCGGCGGCGGCGGTTGTCAAAGCGGCAACGAACGCCGACTATTTTCTCGTTCGGGTCGCCGCGGTCGGTGCGCTCCCTACCTTCCCGGCCGCAACAGCGTTGCCCGCACTGCAGACCGCGATGGCCGATACCTCGGCGCAGGTGCGCGCCGCGGCCGTCGAAGCGTTGGGCAATCTGGGCAGCGCACAAGTCGCGGCCCTTGCGCGCCAGGCCTGGACCCACGATTCCAGCGACGCGGTGCGCGCTGCCGCGGTGCTGACGATGGCGCTCACCGACACGGCCGGCCGCCGCGCCACTATTCTCCAGGCGCTGGGGACGCCTTCGTACCGCGACGCCATCCCGAACGCGGCCTACCGGGCCATCGCGCAGACCGGCGATACCACGCTGATCGACGCGGTCGAGGCGCACGCCGGTGAGCAGCGCCTGGCGCCGCACGTCCTTGCCGCACTCGCCGGCCGCGGCAGCGCCCGTGCGATCGATCTGTTGGTGAAGCATCTGGACGACGAACGCCAATATGTGCGGCGGTGGGCGCTGGAAGCGTTCCGATTCTCACTGCCACGCGCAATCGCGCAGTCGAAACTTCAAGCGATCGGCGGCGGACTGAAATTCCCGGACACGAGGCAGGCGGTTGCGGATCTGCTCGAGCAATGGCAGAAGAGTGGCGGGCGCGAGCAGTAGCCGGCAAGCATAAGCTATTGTAACATAGCCACTTAGATCGCCTACTGCTGACTGGCCGTCTTGGTGCTGTCCGGTTTGAGCGCATTGCGGAAAGCGAGCAGGGCATCGTCGTAGTTCTTCAGACGAGACGTCAGTGTCGTTGCCACCGTTGCAGGGTCGCGTCCCGCCGTCTTCTCGCAGACGGGCAGCGCCGCGTTCAACGAATCCAGCCGTACCGTCAACTGCTTCGCCAGAACGCGCATCGAGTCGGCGTACGCGGTCGCCTGCATCTTCGGCCGGCCGCTGATGATGAATGACCGCGCGGTGCCGCACAGCCCGCCCAGGCGGCGAGCCGCCCGGCGACGGGTGAGTGAATCGGCCTGCTGTGTGCGCGCGACGCGGTTCACCCCATCGCGGATCTGCGCGATGCCGCGTGTCGCGGTCTTCAGCCCTTCCATGTATCGGATCTGCTCGATCGTCGGCGGAGGCGCCGGGACCGTAGCCTGCGCGGGCAGCGGTACCGGCACAAGCGGCGGCACCGAGTCTTTGTGCGTGACCGTATCCTGTTGATACGCGACGAGCGTGACAACCATCACCAATTCCCACAACATCGCTGGTACTCCTCTAACAGTTGAATTCCTGCCCCGTTATTATCCCGGGATGTCCGTTCCCGCAACTACTCGCATCATGCGGACCTTTGAGGACCGCGCTGACGCGCTGGCTCACTTCTTCCAGCGCGCCGGTGAAGCACCGCGTCTCATCGCCTACGACGACGCAGTCGGCTTACCGCTCGATCAAGCTCTCGCGGCGCTCGAGTGGACCGCCCAGGTCGGCATTCTCGCCGCCGAGGATCTCGTGCACGCCGCGCGCCTCGGCCCGGATTCGGCTGCCGTCGTCGTAGAACGCCGGGACGGCGAGAACCGTGTCTTCGTGTACTTCGGTCCGCGCATGGACGCGCCGCCCGCTGACCCTTACGAAGGTACCCTGCTCTACGATGAGCCGGGAGTCCGCTCGTACATTTTCGCACAACGCGGCCACGCGATGGCGCATTTTCTCCGTGCCACGCACGGACTGGGCGCGGCGTTGAGTCTTTTATCACGGCGCGCACCCGAGCTGCGTCACATTCGTCGCTGGACGCAGGCGCTCTTCGCCGAACCCGCCGTCGGCCGCTCCACACAACTGCTCGCCGGTTGGTATGCCACGAGTGGCGCCGGCTTTCTATTCATCCCGGCCGACTCAGACCAGCCGTTTGCCTACTGCGAGGTGGCTGTAGAGGGCTAAATACCCCGATGTGGGAACGTGCGTTGCTGTGGATTCACAACTCCACATCATGTGGACGACCGTCGGAACAAGTTGCGGAATCAGTCTTTACTCTCCACATGCAGTGCACATCGAAGTGAGCTAACCCGAAGAAACATCGGCACTTGCGCGGTTTTTGAGCACCCCTATATTGATGTCACGCGAGTTGAAGGGAAGGGTTGGGACCTGGCGTCTCAACAACGCCTTTAACTCGAGTCCGAACGGAAATTCCGGGGAGGGCGCCGATGCAACCAAGGGCTCAGGCGCTCGTTGATCCGGGAGTCAACTCACCGGGTCGGACAGTTGGGGCCAGTCGCGTTGCCCTAGCCACGTCGAAATGGTGCCTCGACGTGCAGTGCGGAAGGTCGGTCCGCGACCCGATCTGACCCGTAGCACCCACATTGGTGAACCGAGCGACCCGACGGGGTTGCTTGGGGATGGAAGCCGGAGCCTCTGCTTGCCCTACCGAGGACGAAACAGTCCATAGGTGGCGGCGGAGAGAAGAACGAAGGGCGCAAGCCCTCGACTCCGGGTAACCAATGTGTCGGAGCCCCCGGGCGCGCTTATCGAGCCGTCCCGGGGGCTTCGTATTTTCGGTCCGGCCAGAACAGCCCGACTAACATCCCAAGTACGCCGCCTGCGACGCACGCCCGGAGCCAGAAGTACCACCACCCTCCGGCCAACAGCAGGAAAACGAAACCCAACACCAGCAGCGGCGCTCCGCCGTCAAGAGTGTTTTTGAACGTGTTCAGTTAATTGGGGTTAGCGCGGCGGGAGCTGGAGTCTTGGAAGGTTGGTGTCCACTTCGTGAGCCTTGTGGAACGGCGGCCGCGGCCCGCGAATGGGAATGAGATGCGCGATCGAGTTCGCATAAAACTCGAGCAGCGGACGGCCCCGCGGCAATACCACCAGCGTGTCACCGTCGGCGACGACCAGCCGCCGCATCCGCAGCATGCGCCAGGCGCGATCCCAGACCTCGGCGATCCGCGCGCCCCCTCGGACGACTTTGCCGTTCACGTCCTTGAGCCGATCCCGCAGCTGGTCCATGCGCTCGAGCAGCGCGTCTTTTTGCACGACCGTCTGGCCGAACGAAAGGAGCGCGGCCGCCGCCAGCGGAACGGGCGTGACGGGAATGATCGCCCCGATGCGCATCTGCATCTCGCGGGCGAGCCGTTCGAGCTCCGGAAGGCGCGCTTCCTTGGGCAGCGTCAAGACATCCGGGGGCGCCGCCTTGAGCCAGGCGCGCAGTGACAGCGGCGTGCCGAAGTTCACCGCGACGCGCCCGTACCGTTTCAGGCGGCCGGTGAACAGCCTGACCGTATTGCTGACGAGGTAGGACACCACCGTGCCGAGCTGGGCGAAGCGGCTGGGCCTGTCCCCTTCGTGGATGAGCTCGCGAATCAGCGAACGGTCCTCCAGCACGCGGTCGTAGTTCAGTGCGACCGGTACGAACCAGATATCCCGGTCGAACGCCGGGTCCGTCAGCGTGCGGCAGATGTAATCGAGCAGCCCCAGTTTCGGGGGCCGCAACTTGCCGTCGCGTGACAGGCCGCCCTCCGGGAAGATCCCTTGGGTGACGCCGTTGCGGGTGATGAGCTGGACGTACCGCTCGAGCACCGTGTGATACAACGGCTCGCGGAAACGCCGCCGAATGAAGTACGCGCCGAACGACTTGAAGACATACTCGAGGGGCCAGGCACGCGCCCATTCGCCCACCGCATAGCTCACGTGCACGCCGCGGGCAAGTACGTACGCCACGACGACGTAGTCTGCGTTGGACCGGTGATTCATCAGGTAGACGACGACGTCGCGCTTGGGGATCTGCTCCAGCGCGCGCTCATCCTGGTAATCGACGCTGGTCTTGTAGAGGAGATTGACGATGATCTTCGCGAGGTTGTAGCCGACTTTGTAGTACGACAACACGTTGAAATGCGGAATGATTTCGTCCAGGTATTTCCGCACCTGCCGGCGCACCGCCGGCTCCGGGAGTCCATGCTCGGCCATGTGCGCCTGGACAGCGGCGGTGATCGCGGCATCGTCTGCAAGCGCCCGTCTGGCTAACCGTCGCTCCTGCAGCTTGTAGCGGTTTAGCCGGACACGGAACTCGTGAATGAGCCTCCCTCCTTCTTGAGCTGCGCGTATCCCATTCCCTTGAGTCGCGAGATCCGCATGCTCATCGGCGGATGGGTGGCGAACCGATCTGCGAGCCAGCCCTCGCTATTCGTGAGCCGCCGCCCCAGCGGGTCGCAGATACACAAGTGTGCGGCGCCGCTCTTGATCGCCCGCGTCGGCGCGTCGGCGGCCTCGATCTTGGCCAGCGCGCTGGCGAGCGCCAGCGGATTGCGCGTGAACTGCGCACTCATGGCGTCCGCCAGGTACTCCCGCCCGCGTTGGACCGCCAGGGCGAGGAGTTGGATGATCAGGGGCGCGAGGATCCACGAGATCACCCACAGCGCCAGCAGGACTGCCAGCAGCGGCCCTGCATTCTTGGACTTGCGACCGCCCCGGATCGGGATGCCGCCGCCGCGCATCATCCGCCCCATGCCGTCGCGCATCAGCAGCACCGCGCCCACCAGCGCCGCCAGCGTCGTCATCAGCCGGATGTCGAGGTTCTTCACGTGGCCGAGCTCGTGGCCGATCACGGCCTGGAGCTCGTCGCGGTTGCAGACGGTCAACAGCCCGCGCGTCACGGCGATGTGCGCATCGCGCATGTCGTGGCCGGTGGCGAAGGCGTTGGGATCGTCGTCGGGAATGATCCAGATTCGCGGGCGCGGCACGCCGGCGGCAATGGCCATTTCATCGACCACGTTGGCGACCTGCCGTTCGGCGTCGGTCTTGGGCTCGGTCAACTCCGCGGCGCCGGTGGACCAGAGCACTTTCTCCGGTCCGGTCTTGTACGCGTACCAGACTCCGATAATCGCCGCGGTCGTCAGGAACAAGCCGAGCCACGGGAAGGGGTGAGACCCCTCGAGCGCCCAGATGTAGTCGCCGCCGAATCCCAACCACGCGAAGAACAGCACGAAGCCAATCACCAGCCAGGTCGTGCGCCGGCGATTGGCTTCCTGTTGTTGGAAAAGATTAGCGTCCGGAGAGGTCAACCTGCGGTACCGCGCGCTCAGCTTGATCTTCGATCTCCCACAGATCCGTCCGCTCGGCGTGGGCCACGCCCGCCACGAGCGTCGTGGGAAACTGCTGCTGCTTGGTGTTGTACTGCGTTGCGGTGTCGTTATAGAGCTGCCGGGCAAACGCGATCCGGTTCTCGGTGGACGTCAGCTCCTCCTGCAGCTGGCCGATGTTGCCGGTCGCCTTGAGGTCGGGATAGCGTTCCACCGTGACCAGCAGCCGCGACAACGCGCCCGAGAGCGCGTTCTCCGCCTGGCTGACCTGCTTCATCGCTTCCGGTCCCGACGCATTCACTTTCACGGCTTGATTGCGCGCCTGAATCACCGCTTCGAGCGTCGAGCGCTCGAAATCCATGGCGCCTTTGACGGCGTTGACGAGATTGGGGATCAGATCGTGGCGGCGCTTGAGCTGCACGTCGATCTGCTTGAAGGCGTTGACGGTCTGGTTCTTGAGCGAGATGAGCCCGTTATAGGCGCTCACCATCCACAGACCAACGATTACTACGAGTACCAGCAGCACCCACATGATTATCGTCTCCTGTAATGGTAGGGGCGCAGCATGCTGCGCCCGTACAGATGTATTACGTGCTGTGGGGCAGGAGTTTCGCGATCGCCTGGCGCACGGTCTCCGCCAACCCGTGGTCGTCGGCGCCGAGCCGGGCGAGGGGGTGGTCGGCGTCGACGTGGAGCTCGACCCCGCGCGTCACCGGAATGCGGCGCCAGACAGTGGGCCCACTGGTCTCCTTGTCGGCATCGCGTGTCAGCCAGGCGGTGAGCGCGCGGCCGGAGCGCCCGCGCGGCATCCCCTCGGCGCCTTTCAGCGGCAGGCGGTCCGGCGTCGGCAGCGAGATGCCCAGCACCTGGGCACAGCGCCGCTCCAGGACGTCGCCCGTCTGGTCATGCATGTCCTTGGTGATCGCCGCCAGCGTCGCGCCTTCCATCTGCCGCAGCTTGATCGCGAGCAGCTGGAGGAAGTGGCGATACGAATAGGTCGCGGCCGTCCCCCGGCCTTCCGGCGGACTCACCAGACCGCGCGTCACGTAAAACCGGATAGTGCGCTCGCTGGGCGCCGCGCGTGCAGCGGCGTTGATCGGCGTTACCGCCGACGCGTCGAGGACGGCTCCGACCACGACGGAAAGATCCCGCAGGTTCCAGGGCGCAAGGTTTCGGTATTCTCGCAAGACGTGCAGCGGATCGGCGTGAGCGACAGTCGTCATGCATCCATCGCGCCCGACGAGCGGTCGCGTTGCAGCGCGGACGAGACCCAGTCCGCGACCTGCTGGAGGTTGAACGGCTTCCGCATCACGGTGCACCGGTGGTGGTTCAGCCAGGTGCGCACCTCTTCTGCTTCGGCGTCACCCGTCATGATGGCGATATGCCCCTCGAGGGCCGGCCAGCGATGAATGATCGCCAGGTAGAGCGCGAGCCCCGACATCGTGGGCAAATGGATGTCGAGCAGCAGCGCGTCCGCCGTTTCGGCCGCGAGCATCTCGTAGGCCGATTCCGCAGTGCCGGCGCTCAGCACGCGATAGCCGTGGCGCTCGAGGAACCGCTCGAGCACGCGGCGCAGCCCTGCTTCGTCGTCGACGATCAGGACGGTGGCGGGTTTCCGCGGGGGTGTGGTCATCATGAGACGCTCGCCGCGTTACGGTGCGCGGGCGTGAGCGTGAGCACCTTGCGCCGCGCGGGCGTCAGGAACTCCTGGACGATGCGCGCGGTGGCCTCCTCGCCGGTCAGCGACAGACGCATTTCGCCCGCGGTGAGGCCGAGGTATTTGCGCGCATGCTGTTGCAGCGTCTTCGCCTGGGCGTATCCCAGCCGTTTCGCGACGTCCTCGATCGTGAAGCCCGGGTCTTTGAGCAGGCGGTGCGCGTACAGCACCCGTGCGGCAGCGAGGATTTCCTTCGGGCTGGGCAGGCCGGCGCGCGCGAACCAGCGCGCGCAGGTTCCCCGGTCCACATGCGCCCGCGCGGCCACCTGCTGAATCGTCTGGACGGCGGCGGGGCTGCGCATGGACTCCTGCAGCACCCACCGCAGCTCGGTCGGCAACGGCGCGAGCGCCGGCGCCAGCTGATCGAGCAACCGATACGACGCCGACTGCATCGCTTCTTCGGACAGCAGGTCGCGTAGGCGCTTCGGATGGTCTTCGGTGGGGCTCAACACGACCTGCGTGATGCCGCATTTTCCCATGGCGAGGAGCACCGGCGCGAGCTCGGGTGTCATGACCGGCGTGTAGAGAATCAGCGGAAGCGACGGGAACAGCACGCGCAGCCGCTCGACTTCTTGCCCCCGGGCCCCGCCGAGCATCGGGTCGACGACTGCGATCTCGACCGGCCGACCGCGAATCGTCTCGAGGGCGTCATCCCAGGTCGGTGCGCGCGCCAACGCGAAGTCCGCCGAGACTGCACCACGCAGTCTCTGGTATTGGAGATCGGAAACTGCTGCGAGTACCAGCATTCCCCTACACGTCCTCCCGAAGAAATCCCTAATTGCCGCAAAATCGCCCTACAGTGCCGCAAAAATGCCCTAAACGAAACGTTCCGCGTGGCCCAAGTTGGCTGGTGCTTGCGACCCCCCCATTCAACCAGACCACGGAGGCTTCATGTCCCGCCGCATCCGCTTCGCCCTAGCGTTGGTCCTCGTGTCGTTCGCGCTCACCGCCTCGGCTTGTGCCGATGCATCGGGTCCGAGCGGCGTCTGCGATCACAGCAATCCGGTTACCTGCCAATAACGCTTAGCCCCCAAACGCTGCTAGAGAGGCCGAGACCTCTCTGAGGGCTTCGGTGGCGTCTATGGGCTCCGGGACTGGTGCCTCCAGATCATCGGGTGTCACGCATTCCCGGAGCCCGTTGATCAGTCGTTCGATTCTAAAAACGAATTCATGCAAGTCGTGTGTGCTGGCGATTTCCAGTGCGCGGCGCAGCTCGTGCTCGGCGCGTCCGAAGCTCTCAAAGCGAGCGAAACCAACAGCAGCCTTGAGGTGGTAGTCCGTGCGGATGTTCGGCGCGGCTTCGCCGCCATGATCGAGTGCGCGCTCGCGCCACCGCTCGAATGAGACGCGGTCACGTCTGAATGACGCGCAGTTCATCAGCTCGATTTTCGCGTTTGCCAGGTTGTCCGCCACGCTTTCGCGGCGCACCACTTCGTTGAGGGCTTGTTCCGCAGCCGCCACCTGACCAATCGCCAGCAACGAAAGACCCAGGTCGCTCAGCGCGCGGAGGCGAGCGGATTCGTCCTCATAGAGCTCATAGGCTTGCCACAAGTGTGGAACACCTTCCACCGTTTGACCGCGGCGATCGAGGGTGTTGCCCAGACCATGCTCGGCTTGCGCTTGGACGGTGCGGAAGCCTTCGATGGTCGCATCAGTCAACAAAGCTCGCCACCCTACTTCAGCCTCGGTGAGATTGCCGCGGAACTGGACAACGCTGCATTGCCCCACACGGCTGAGGAGCACCGATTGGCGATCCCCGACGGAGGCGGCAATTCGGCCGGCTTCGCCGTATCCCACCACCGCGGATTCCCAATTCGCTTGCATGCGTCTCACCCGACCGAGGCGCAGCCACGCCGAGATGGTGTCGGACGTCTTCAGCCGTTCCGCCCCGACGGTGATCATCGCTTGCAAGACGTCTTCGGCTTCCTCGAGATGTGATTCCTGCTCGAGGTAGAGCGCGTACGCGAACAATGCGGGAGCGAGCAACTGGATGTCTCCGTCGCGATGCGCTTCACCCGCCGCGCGCACGATGCAGCTGAGATGCGACGCCTCGGTCCCCTCGCCGGAAAGCTCGGCGC
>WNGP01000453.1_pt1 | contig 31402 bp, 16 predicted proteins | sample 5407671 | NCBI WGS metagenome assembly WNGP01 (sample SAMN13153381, study PRJNA577476) | soil metagenome | isolation source: 40 cm soil or saprolite under Garry oak tree replicate 2 | place: USA:California | collected 2016-06-15 | reverse complement strand
GCGGCGGGCACCGTCGGACACGCGATACGCGCGCGCCTGGCGGCGATCGTTCCGGCCGGCGCTGCGGTCGCCGGTGTGTCCCCGGCCATCCTCGCCGCGAAGGTCCGCGTTGCCGACGCGGCGCAGCGCGACGCGATCGCGGCGGCCTTACGCCAGGATCCCGGAATCGCCGGGGTCGCCCCCAACCGGCTCATCTGGCTCGACGAGACGCCATTCTACCGCCGGGTCAGCCCCGACGCCGGCGCGACCGGCCCCACGACTCCGAATAATCCGCTGTACCCATTCCAGTCCTGGCATTATGGCCTCGTCGACCTGCCGCGGGCATGGGCGATCACGACCGGGAGTGCCGGGGTGCTCGTGGCGGTGGTCGACGACGGCATCCGCTTCGACCATCCCGGGATCAGCGCGAACCTCACGAGCGATGGGTACGACTTCGTGAACAGCGCCGACTCGCTCGCCCTATGTGCCGGCGGCACCATCAGCAACGCCGATGACGGAGACGGCTACGATGCCGATCCTACCATCCCCGCGACCTATTCGCCCGACTCCACCGGGACCTGCTTTCTTCCCGATACGATTGGTAACCACGGTCTGCACGTCGCCGGCACGATCGGCGCCGTGGGCAACAACGGCATCGGCGTGGCCGGCGTGAACTGGGCGGTGCGAATCCGTCCGGTTCGCGTGCTGGGCGTCGGCGGCTTCGGCTCGAGCTACGACGTCGCGCAGGGGGTCCTGTACGCCGCGGGGTTGCCCGCGGACAACGGAGCGGGCGGCACCGTACAGCCGCCGGTGGGCGCGAAGATCATCAACCTGAGTCTCGGCAGCCCGCAGAGCGATACGACCCTGCAGCGGGCCGTTCTCAGCGCTACGCAAGCGGGAGCGCTTGTCGTGGCCGCGGCGGGAAACGGCGGCTCGTCCACGCCCGAGTACCCGGCGGCGTACCCTGGCGTTCTGGCCGTGGCCGCGGTCGGCCCCGACGGGGAGCCGGCGCCATACTCCAACTACGGCTCCTACGTCGGCATCCGGGCGCCAGGCGGCAACTTCGCCTTCGGCGACGCGACCGACGGCGTCATGTCCACGATATGGAACTTCGCGACGGGCTCGCCCGAATACGCGTGGGCCGAGGGCACGTCCATGGCCACGCCCCATGTCTCGGGTGTCGCCGCCCTGTTACTGTCGCAGACAGGGTCCCTCACGGCCTCGGACCTCCGGTCGCGTCTCACCACCTACGCCACGGGGACCGCGACCGCGTACGGGGCGGGTCTCCTGAATGCGTACAACAGCGTCACCCAGCAGCACGGCCCTCCGACGCAGTTGTACGCGCGGCTCTACGTCGCCAGCACCGGGGCGATCGGGCCGACCGTCTCGGCTCAGGCGGACGGGTCCTTCCGGTTCATGAGAGTAGAAGACGGCAGTTATCTCGTGTACGGCGGCGCGGATGAAAGCAACGACGCGACCATCGGAACTCCCGGGCGGGTGTGGGGCGCGTTTGGCGGGGTCGCGAGCCCGGGGGCGGTGACGGTTCTGGGAGCCGCACCCAACGCCGTGTCCTTCACGATCGGCTTACCATCGGGGACGCTCTCGAATCATGCGATCGCCACCGCCAATACGCTGGTCATCGGTGGCTACCTACAGGGGCACATCGTGGACTCTCCGACGGCGGACTACTACAAGGTGCGAATTCCTGCGGCGGCAACCTACACGTTCGAGACCTCGGGCTGGGTGGGTGCGTGCGGCGTGGCGCTCGAGGAAGCGACGGCCATCGGTCTGTTCGACGGATCCGGCACCCTCCTCACGTTTACAGGCTACATCGACCCCGCGCGGTTCGATTACTGCTCGCGCCTCACGCTGAACCTCAATCCGGGCACGTACTACTTCGGCGTCGCGGGCCTGCTCGGACATCGGTATCGCATCCACGCGCGGGCAGGACGGTGAACTGGCTCAGGGCGTGGAGCGCTCGCCGAAACGCAGCCCGACCGTGACGGGGAAGAACGTCGTGCTCGGGAAGCCTGAGACCGCTGCTACCGAGACGTAACGGATATCGAGAAACAGCGCCCGATAGGTAACGTCTCCGCCCACCTGCCACGCGAGCTTGGTCCCGGAGTTGTGAGTCGTCGTACTCCCGGCAGTGACGGAGATCGTGACATGGTACACGCCGACCCCGCCGAAGACGTGCGGGGTCAGCCGCGAGCCCCGCCCAAGCGCGGCGGTGAGGGCTGCGTTTGCGCCGAGCAACTTGATCGATTCGTCGGCCGGCTGGCCGAGCGCAGTGGTGAGGTCGGACTTCAGCTGATCGTTCGCACCATGCGCGCTATACACTAGGTCCAGGCGAAGCCCCAAGGGAGAGCGAGCGCGGTGCAGCGTCATCTCCACCATCCCGGTCCACCCGTCATTGAAACCCTCGCCGCTGGTATCGCTGCGGAAAGCTCCCGTTGCAATGGCGCGGCCCACGCCGATCCCGAACTGCGGTCGGATGCTTTGAGCCGTCAGCGTAGTTACGCCGAAAGCGCCTGCAAGCACCACGGCGCCTAGCGCCCAAACAGTCTCGTGGACGAAGCCGCCGTTACGTTCACACATCTCGTGCTCGAATGGCGCCGGTGCCGGTGTCATATCAATTAAGGAGGGTCTTGGAAGCAATAGATCGTCGTGGTTGTGAGTGCGCAACCCGGTTCGCCCCTGCCCGTCTGGGCGCTTCCGGTGACGGGTGCTGAGGGCGGTGTATCCGCACGTGCGATTCTACCATTCTCCCCGCCGGCTCATCGGGTCCCAGAGCCGTGACGCGGGGCTCTCCAAGCGGCGACGCCCTGGTGGACACCGCTCGGGAGATACGCGCCGCTGCTCCAGCAGTAGAGATCGTTACTTGTTGAGAGACCGCAGGCGTGGGCGGAACCCACCGCGAGGGAGCCGAAGACGAGATTGGGAAGCACGGGCGCTGGGACGGTGCCGTAGCTCCCGCCCCAGCAATACACTTTGCCGTCGGTCGTCAGCCCGCAGGCGTTCCACCCGCCTGCCTGGACGTCCGCGAAGGCGAGTCCCCCGGCGATCTTGACTGGTGCGGGGCTCGAAACCCTCCCTCCGTTTCCGAGATCGCCCGTGTTGCCAAACCCCCAACAGTACCCGTCCCCCGTGGCCGCCAGGCCGCACGAGAAGTTGTTGCCTGCCGTTACGGACTTGAAGGCCAAGCCACCTTGGACGAGTCGGGGAGTGTGACTGCACGGGAACGGGGGGAGGGCCCCGAGGACGCACGTCTCCGCCGGACCAGCCGTGCCGAGCTGACCCGAAGCGTCCTGTCCCCAGCAGTAGGCTGCACCGCTCGTCGTGACGCCACAGCTGTGGTCTTGGGGGCCGGCGCTTACCTGGGAGAACGTGAGCCCGCCAGCCACGAGGATCGGCCAATCGCTGCAGCGCATCGCGCCGTTCACGACGCACGTCGCGGTCGATGTATCGCGACCGAGTTGTCCGCTGCCGTTGTCCCCCCAGCAGTAGGCATCGCCGCTCGTCGTCACGGCGCAGGTGTGGCTGTTGCCCGCTCGAAGACTCGAGAACACGTGCCCGCCTGCCACGGGGACTGGCACCGTTTGGTTGAGGTCCGTGGCGTAGGTCGCCGATCCATCGCCGAGCTGGCCACTCTGATCAAGGCCCCAGCAATACGCCTGGCCGGCGGCGGTGAGGGCGCACGTGTGCATCCAGTCGCTGTAGGGAAGTTGGAAGCCCATCCCTTGACCGATGAGCACCGGGCGAGGGCGGTCGATCATCGTGCCGTCGCCAATCGAGCCGTCGGCGTTTCCTCCCCAACAATAGACATCGCGCGCAAGGCTCACGCCGCACGTGTCGCCGCCGGCGTCGCTTACGCTGCTGAAGCCGAGCACCCTGACGGGCAGGCTGTCGCGGAGGAGTCCAATGCGCGCGTCGATCCAGGTCGCGCCGTGATGTCGGGCCTCGAGCCACGATTGGGCATATGGCGGAGTGTGGAGACCGACGACGCTCGTGTCCCCAGCGCTGAGCGCGATGGTAGCGAACACCAGGTTGCCGTACTGATCCCAGGCGTTGGCTTTGAGCAGCAGCGTGTCCCCGACGACTCCCATCAGGGGGAGCGTGGCCGGCGTGACCTGCAGGCGAGTTGGGGGGCCCGGAAGCGCGGTGGCGAATGCGAGCACGGGCGGGAGCCCTCGGACGACCACGGCAGTCGTCTCTGTCCCCGCGACCGTGCCGAGGGTCCACATCGTCGCCGCGTGGCCCAGGCTGTCGGTGCGCGCGAAGGTCGATGAGTAGTGACCGCCCGGGCTCAGCGACCTCCACCCGACGATGGTCCCCGCGTCGGGCGTGCCGTTCGCCCGCCGCACCTCGACCACGAGGGGCATGGTTAGGGTCTGCGTTACAGTGTCGCCTTGCCCGTCGCCGCTGAGCACGCTGATACGCTCCGACAGGGGGAGTTCTGCCTGCGCGGTGAAATGCACGCTCGGCAAGTTGCAGCACGCCGCGACCGCCACCTGGGCGCCGTCGAGGGAAGACCCGAGCTGCCAGAACACCACCGCGAGCCCGACACTGTCGGTCAGGGTGGGAAAAGCACGGGCGAGCAGCGTGCCCCCTCCAGCCGTAACCGTCCAGTTGACCGTAACGCTCGGCACGCCTTGGCCGCCCGCATCCAGCACCTGCAGGGTGAGCGGAACCGGCAGCACTGCACCCTCCTCACCCGTCTGCTCGTTACCCGTCACGACCTGAAGGGCAGTGGGGGGCCCAAGTCGCGGCGCGGCGGTGGGGGATTGGCCGCAGCTCGCGCACAGGGTGGCTGTAACGAAAGCGATCGCATGAGCACAACGGGGCGGGGATTCGAACGGGCGCACCATGGCGTTGCGCTAGAAACAATAGAGGTCGTTCGCAGTCGTGACCGCGCAGCCGCGCAGGGCGCCCCCCCCGACGCCGAGCGCGCTAAACTGCAGACCCGGAGGGTAGGGGATGGGGAGGACCGGTGTGGCCCCGAAGAACGCTCCCCAACAGTAGAGCTGACCGCTCGTGGTCAAACCGCAGGCATTCATGTATCCAGCCTGAACATCTGTGAACGCGAGCCCCCCTGCCACCTTGACCGGGACGATGCTCGACACGTGCGTTCCGTCGCCGAGGTTGCCGTCGAGGCCGTAGCCCCAGCAGTAGGCGTCCCCGGTGACGGCGAGTCCGCACGTGAAGTGACCCCCTGCATGCACGGATGTGAAGGTCAGGCCGCCCTCCACGAGTCGTGGGACGCGGCTGCAGGGGTGGGGGAGCCTCGGTGGCTCGGGGGCTTCGAGCGCCCCACATATCGTGCTCGTGGAATCGTTCCCGAGTTGCCCCGAGTCGTTGAGGCCCCAGCAATAGGCACTGCCACCCGTGGTGACCCCGCAACTATGCTCCCACCCGGCGCTGACCTGAGTGAATATGAGCCCACCGGCGACGGGAATCGGCCAGTTACTGCACGGATTGAGCGCGGCATACGTGCAGGTGCTGGTCAGCGTGTCGCGGCCAAGTTGACCCCCAGAGTTAGCGCCCCAGCAGTAAGCGTCCCCGCTCGTCGTGACCGCACACGTATGGCGATGCCCTGCGCGGATGGTCGAAAAGAGGTGTCCCCCCCCGACTGCCACCGGGTCTGACGTGTTGGAGTCCGTCGCGTAGTTGGGTGAGCCGTCGCCCACCTCGCCGTCCAGGTTGCGCCCCCAGCAATACGCTTGACCGCCCGTCGTGAGCGCACAGGTGTGCCACTCGGCGGACGGCGGCCCGAGCCCGAGGGCCTTAGCGATTGGCGGGATACTGCTCGGACCGTCGAACGGGTTGTAGTCCCAACAATAGACGTCGCCAGCGAGACTAACGCCGCAGATTTCGCTCGCACCCTGGCTGACCGCGCTGAACGCGAGGACGGTGAGCGGCGTGCTGTCGCGAAGCGCCGCGATCTGGGCGATGACCCACGTCGTGCCGTGGCGACGCGCCTGGAAGTGCGCCTCACCAATATGGTTGAGACCGACGGCGTCACGCTCAACTACCCGCGCGACGGTGGTATCTGCTGAGCTGATCGACGCGGGATAACCGACGGGATTGCCGTAGCGGTCAAAGGCAGGGGCCTGGACAGTCGTCCGGCTGAGAATGATCACGGCCATCGTGGTCGACGTCGGCGTGATCGCGAGCCGCACAGGTGATCCCGCGAGGGCGGTAGCGATCACTGGCCCCTCGATCACCGACGCGTCGGGGAAACCAATGTTCACCCAGGTCGTCTCCTCGCCCGCGAGCGTGCCCAGCGTCCAGTTCGTGGACGCGCGGCCCGTGCTTTCGGTCCTCGCGGACGTAGGAGAGAGCTGTCCACCAGGGCTGTGGGTCGCCCACGTGACAACGATGCCCACGGCGGGCTTCCCGTCGGCTTGGAGGAGCTGGACGACGATCGGCTGGGCGAGGGTATGGCCGACGGTATCTGTTTGGAAGTCCCCGAAGAGATGAATGCGTTGGGCGAGAGAGAGCTGCGCCTGTGCGGTGAATGGCGCGGTCATTCCCCCGCAACAGGTCGCCACGGCGGTCTGTGGGGCGTCGAGTTGGGAGCCGAGTCGCCAGAGGACGAGCACGAGGCCCGTGCTGTCGGTCACACCCGTGCTGTCGCTCACAGTGGGAAAAGCGGGGGCAAGCAGCGTCCCGCCACCCGACGTCACGCGCCAGTCAACCGTAACGTTCGCCACTCCGCGGCCCGCCGCGTCGAGCACCTGCACGGTCAGGGGACTTGGTAGGATCTCCGCTGGCGGGGCCGTTTGAGAGTTTCCGCTGACGATCTGGAGAGCGCTTGGAGGGCCGACGCGCGCCGGCGCCGTGGGCTCGTGACTGCAGCCGTAGGCGAGCACCGGCACTACAACGCCGAGCAGCCGCGACAGGCCAGCGAATGAGGACGGGTGCATCGCACCTGCGATTCCTGTTGGTTACCTGATGCGCAAGCGCTGCAAGGGGCGCACCGCGCGAGGGGACGCGGGCACCACCCGTCAATATCGCGCGCCTGAGGCGCGGCCGCGCCCCTTGCTGTTGCGTCGACGCCCCAGTGTGGACCGCCGCTACGGCATGAACCGCGCCGCACAGTCGCGCGCGGGCCCCCTCCATCGTGATCGGCCGCTAGGTGATCGACCGGCCGGTGGCCTCCGCGAGCGCGGCCGCGACGTCCGCGTACCCGACCGCCGTACCGCCCGTGAGCACGTGTTTCTTGCTGACGTGCGCGTCGGGATGCAGCAACACCTCGACCGCCACCGCCGCGATGTCGCGCGCATCGATGAACGGCACCCGGCTGTCATCTATGGGAGCGTAGATGACCCCCTCCGCTCGCACCGTCTCGGCGACGTCAGCCAGCCAGTTCTGCATGAAGGCGTGGGGGCGCAAGATGGTCCACTTGAGACGCGTGCTCAGCAGGGCCTGCTCCACGGCCCAGTGCTCCTGGGCGATGAGTCATTTACGCGAATCGCGCGTCGGCCAGTGCCAGCCAGCAGCGGCCCTGTTGTTACCAGCGTTGCTACCGCGGGGTCGCTTCTCCGTCGGTGTCTTGGAGCAGCGCCGGCTGGGCAAGGATGTGTGCTCTGAAGAGCGCTGCTTCACATGCCGAAGATCACGCGGTCCAGCGCGTACTTTCCGCCGCCCAGAATGGCGAGAGCGAGCGCGGTGGTCAGCAGCATGAATTCGAATTCCCAGCCCGCGGTTTGTTCGCCGGTGAACTTGCGGTGGACGTTGGTGATAAGGAACTGGAGCACGCCGAGCATCTCGATCACGAGGCCGAGCGCAGCGAGCTGGGTCAGGAAGCCGACCAGCATGCCGAGGCCGCCGGCGGGTTCGGCGATCGAAAGGATGCGGAGCTTGCGCAGCATGCTGGTGGGCATTTGTGCAGAGGGTTGCGTGCTCCACAGCTTGCGCTTGCCGAGTCCGTGGGTGAGGAACACGGCGCCGAGGGCGATGCGGAGGGCGAGCAGGGCGAAGTCGCTGAACTGATGGAGTGAGAAGAAGAAGCCCATGTGGTCTCCAGGGAGGGTAGATAACGGTCAAGGCGCGTAGCCGCTCGCGCGCAGAATCGCCTCCGGATCGCGCAGCTCGAGCAGATCACGAACCGCAGCGCGCGTGTCCGCGGCGCGCGCGTAGTAGGCACCGGAGATCCGGTAGCCCACCCAATAGCCGATGTCCACGGCGCCGTGGTTCTTCTCGGGCGGCACCACGCCGTTGTACATCCAGGTGCGGAGCGTGGAATCGGTCGCCATTTCGTCCTGGAAGTCAACCCAAACATCCTGGAAGTCAACCCAAACATCGTGTTCGTGCGCGCGGCCGTAGATCTGGCGGGGTGTATTCGCCGCCCACGGTCCCACCGCGAGCTTACCAGATGGCGTACAGGTTCCAAGTGATGTGCATCAAGATGGGAACGAGCACCGTTGGGGGCGGCTTAGCAAACGACGCTAAGCTGCGGGCTGATCGACCACATCGCAATGGCGGCAGGCCAAGCCTCTGGTGGAGAGCGGCGAGCCAGAGTTAGAGTCGGCGCGTCCTACAAGGCCGGAGGCTTCCACGGCCAAACCAGATTTTGTAACTTCCAGCCGCAGCAATTCTTAGGTCCGTAGCTCAATTGGTAGAGCACCGGTCTCCAAAGACGGCGGGTCGATGCGGGCCCGCCGTTTTCGTGCTCACGCAGGGTCGTCTAGGACCACCAAATACCTCCAGGTGCATCCCGGACCGGCAAACACTACGGCAAACGGGTTCCGTATTGTCTTCGACGCGGCGCGCTGGTGAAGGTCATGAGATTTGCGCTCTTCCACAGCTGCTCGTATTCATTACTTGTCTACTTGCCGACTCCAAGCTGTGGAGTGCACCGGTGAGCACGGTGAAGGAATCTGGTCAGCCAGCATCGCAAGATCAGGCAGCTGCCCCGAGGCCCGCAGCCCAAAAGGATTCCGATCTCGGGGACTTCAAGCAGATCATCAGTCTGCTCCAGGAAACCGAATGTTCGCGGCAAGGAGAACGGCGAGACGTGAAGAACTTGGAATCCCCGACTGCTCTCCGAGCACTCGCTGGACTGTTCAGGCAAGGAAAGAAGCCCCATGCTTGACGAGGAAGAACAATTATGTCGACAGTATCAGCGCTCTTGTACTATGGCGCACCCCTTAGCGCGGCAGGCCCGGAGGACAATTGGGTCATCGACGCCGTCTCCCGGCCCCCTGAGATACTCTACAACTTCCGCAAGGTTGCCATCGAGACGGCAATCAACGATTTGCGCGAGAGTAAGATTCAGCCAAGACTGGACGACACAGGGTTCGAAAAACTCGTGTCCCCCACGCATGTTGATCAACAGGCCTTGTCGCATCGATCGGCGGCGTCGCTCGAAGAATATCAGCATGAAACAGGAGCACTATTGAAGTCCCTTACAGGCGCCGACGCGGCAGTTTTTTTCGATGCTACCCTAAGGTGTGAGGATACCGAGACCCCCCGTGTTCCGCCCTTTCAAGCGGCGCACTTGCGTGTACACGTCGATCAGAACCCGAGAAGTGCACGGGCCCGCGCCGTGAACCACGGTGGGCCACAGCGCCAGTTCCGCAGGTTTCAAATAGTCAACGTCTGGCGTCCCCTGAACGAGCCGGTTCGCAATTTCCACCTTGCCGTGTGTGACTATCGATCTCTAAATCTCTCTGCCGACTTGGTACCAACCCGATTGAACTTTCCCCCATGGCTGAAAGATCGCGAAAACTACTCGCTGAAACACAACTCGAACCACCGGTGGTACTACTGGAGAGCCCTCTCGCCTAATGAAGTGATAATGTTCAAATGTTACGACAGTGCCTGTCGTGACTTGGCGCTGGTCAGTGAGGGTGGGGAGCGTAGCGGCCTAATTGACGTGGCCGGTCTGTGCCCTCACACGGCTTTTTTTGACGAGGACGGACCTACCACTGGGCGCTTACGAACGTCCCTAGAGATGCGTGCCTTGGTTTTTTACGACTGATCGAAATACGCCGCGCTCCAGTTGCGGGCCGGTGTTGGCGTACACCATGTCCATTGCTAGCACATCGCGAAAGGTCGCGAGGTACTCAGCGAGCAGCGTTGGACTGTACCGATGCCAAATTGGAATCATGTCTTCGATAATGAAATAGTCGCCTTGTTCGAGCAGATGATCGACCGCCCATTTCATGACGTTGAATGTGTTGCGGTGTGCGTCATCGATAACGATCAGCGGGTGGTGAGTGGCAGCGCGGAGAGGCTCAAGAGATTCCAGGGCGGCGCAATCGGCTTCGTGGAGCAGGATATCCGACATCTCAGAGGACGGTATTTGGCATTGGGCAAGGTTATTGTCGATCCCGATCACCTGGCAATTGATCCCGATAAGCCTCGTCAGATCACGAAACCAGACTAGTGATCCGCCACTGTAGACACCTAATTCGATGATCGTTCGCGGGCGCAATTCCCACAAAAGATCGTGGTAAGCTGATTGTGTCGCCGGGTCCTTAAGCAGCCGCAAGCCTCTCCAGTGGCAACGGGGAAATTCTGCGAACCCGAGATCGCGAGGCGCATCAGCCCACTTGTCGAGCGGCCACGCACGGGGCCGATCTGTTAGAACAGGCGGGTGATAGACCGGGTCTTCTCCAACGCCGCGGAACGTATTCAAATCTATGAAGTCTCTGTGAAAATCGTCCTTCATTCCTCCGTCCCTTGACGTCCGCGTCATCTGTTGATGACGACCAATTGTAGACGCCCCGTTGGTATGTCAGGGCCACGGTGGAGTCTGCTGATGGGTCAGGCCGTTCTCCACACAGGGCGCCTATCTCGCGGACCCGAGCCAGTCCGGACGCCGGCCGCCCTCTTCCTAGTCGTCAATGTCCCTCCGTTACGGCGATCGTGCTTCCTGGAGAGTGTGCATCGCCAAGTAGTTTGACCCGACCCACTCCCCAAACGTAGCGACGTCAGCGGCAAGGGTAACGTCGAAGCCGTACTTCCGGGCCTCAGGAACCGAGAACGCGAACGTGGGACGGGGCCGTAGAAAGAAGACGCTCGACGTGCGGGCACTTCCCACGCGCAGGGGAGCAGGAGGAGCCGCGACATGGTGCCTGGGTGCGGGCACCGCACCCTTGGTAACAAGTGTCGCGACTGCGCCGCAAAGCACCAGCACAGAGTCCGGCCGCGCTGGCAGGTCCACCATCTCGCCGGCGATCTCGGCCTGCAGGCTCACGAAGCCGTTCGCACACGGAGTTTGATGGATCAGAGTGAGGATCGACAAATCGTAGTGGGGCGCCATTCGCAGCGGCTGCCGCTCGGCAACGCGGTGTTCCGGAACCTCGGGGAAGTACCTGAGCCGCAGCACCGGGTCGCAGTCTAGCACCGCTTCCAGGTCCCCGGCGTCGTACTTCCCGGTCGAGTTCAAGACCGCACGCGCGGTCTCCTGCGCGACTTTGTAGAGGCGATTGAAGTAGTCCGTCCAGACGTCTTCGAACTGCGGCGAGGGAAAGAGGTTGTGCGATAACCCCATCGAAAAGCACATCGAGTAGTCCGAATACTCCCCAGTGTTGGTCACAACGGCGGTACTCTCGGCTTCCAGCCCTGAATAGCCGCGCCGGATGCTTCCAATCCTCGTGGTCAGGGCCAGCTTCTCTTCCGGGGTGCTGTGCTCAAAGATGTCCATCGCCGCGTTGGTGGCCCGCTGGTGGTCCTGCTCCGACACGCCGTAGTCGATGAGGTAGAACAGACCGGTTTCCGTGGCGCACCCGCGGAGTTCTTCTTGGTGAACGCCTTGCTGCAGCTCTGCAAGGCTCATAACCGAGACAGTCATGCGTGCCATTCTCACATCCTCCCTTAAACTCTCCGAGCCGCGTCTAGACGCAGGGTCTTGAGCTCCGTGCCCAAAAAGCTCGGGAAAAGGACCCGGCGCTCTGTCACCGCAGCAACCGAGATCTCAATCCCGCCGAGTTTCGGCGCAGTCTGGCTGCGTCCGTATGTTTGGAAGGACGAAAATCGATCATCGCCGTCCAACCACAGGGCGCTTCGGATTCGGAGGAGCGCCGCCGAATCCGTTAAGGCGCTTGCGTCTGCATGCGGCAGGTCTGGGCCCGTCGCGTACGGGAAATCCAACACCTTCCCTTGATAGCGGCCATCAGAAGCCTGAAAGTGCTCATGGATGATCCGTCGTACGGGCGCGGCTACCTCGAGTTGAGGTACGCAACCGCCGGGTCGAGCGGCATGTGTCCCTTCCCGCGCAGAATCCGATTGGCTGGCATTAGTTGGCGGCATGGCCGTCAGGTCTGGCCGTTCTTCTCGATCAGTGCCTTAAGGCCGTGCTGCAGGTAGTCGCCGTAGCGCATCGGCTGGCTCCCGCCGCCCTGCGGTTTGCCGTCCGGATGGAACGGCTCCAGCACGGTGTCGTTGCCGGCGTGGACGAAGAACGGCAGTGACAGCCGCTCGATATTGGCCCACTTAACCCGGTGCACCGGGGCCGAGTAGTAATTGTTGGTCAGGTGCGCCATGTAGGTCCCGCAGTTGATCAGGAAGTGCTCGGCCGACACCGGCACATCCAGCCAACCCTCCGGCGTCTCCACCTGTAAATTCGGCACCGGCGTCTGAAAAAGCACTGTGATGATCGAGACGTCCTTGTGGTCCTCAAAGCTGAGCTTCGTGCCGTCCCGCGCCTGCTTTTGCGGGGGGTACTCCTCCTGGTGAGGGTAGCGAATCAGCGAGACTGCGGACAGTGTGTCATCAAAGATCACTTGTGGGCCGAAGTAGTCCTCATTCTTGCCGAGGGCCAGTGCGAACCCGCGAAGCAGACCGCGCGAGAGTTCGAAGACGTCCTTGTAGTATTGTTCGCAGTAGGCGCGGAACGTTGGGTGAGCCAACTCATCCGGCCACCAGTTAACCTCGTGCAGCGGCGCGCCAGCTTTGATCATCGGGTGGTCAGTGGTGAACGAGGGATTTAGAAAGCAGAAGGATTCGACCGCCTTCTTGCCTCTGATCGCCATGTAATATCCGTTGCGGATGTGCGGGTTCGCTGCGTTGTAGGGATGTATCGCTATCCGGAACTTCTCCTCGTCGGTTATCGTTCGATGGAACTCGTTCACCTCCTCCTGCAGCCGAAGAACGTCGATCCCATGGCCTGCCGCGTAAAAAAAACCCAAACCCTTGCAGGCTCTATCGATCTCTACGGCGACGCGCCGCTTGCTTTCGCTATCCTCACCGATCAAAGGTGAGATGTCAATCGTGGGGACCTTCGCAAGTTTGTTCATGTTGCTCCAAGAGCTCTAACGATGAGCCGGCCCATGCCTTCGACCATGGTCTGGTTCCGCACCCACGAATGGTGGGATTCACTGAGCAGTATTTCGACCCGGACTTTGTAGCCCGGCAGAAGCGTATCCAAGTTGTTGCAGCGCGTTCGGAGGTAGTGCTCGAACAAACGGCGCTGGTCCTCGCTTGTGACGACGTCGTTCGGTTCACCTGCCTTGAATAGGACGATGGTCTTGGTGCGTTCCGCGAGGCGATCCAGATCGGCGCGGCTCGGCCTGTAGCGGTAGTTGATGGGATCAAGTAGGTCTTCGACCGTCGGCAAGCCGATTTCTTCCAACGCCTTGGGAACATTGAAGTACGAGTCAATAAGAATGAGGTTGTCGATCCGGCCGCCGGCGCGAGCCAGCTGGTTCGCGATCTCCAAAGACAGCACGCCGCCGAAACTCCATCCAAGGAAGTTGTAGGGGCCTGTCGCCTGGATCCGCTTTACGTGCGGGATGTAGTACTGAGCAAGCACCTCGAACGACTCGCGGGCAGTGTACAAGTGTAGGTTGTTGAACATTACCAACCGGTGACCCGGCAGCTTGCGCCCGATGCTGCTCAGATAGCTTTCGGCACCACCCTCACCCGGCGGCAGCATGAACAGGGTCCGGCCTGGGGCGTCTTCGTTGACGAGGATGTAGGGCACGAAGGCTTCTTGCTGCCTGACTGCGGCCGCGCCGATCACAGATCGGCTGACACAGGTGCGGTTGACAGCTGTGGTGTGCATGATCGACTGTCGCACCGATGTTTCCAGTTGTGCAGTGAACCGCCGTGTGGCCTCCTCGTTCAGCCTACTATCGACCACGGTGGTCAGCTGACCGTCGACGCAGCTCATCGTGATCTCAACGGCTGTGTCGCTAACTGCTTCCCCACTTGTCGCCGCGCTGGCCCAGGTCGGGACGTCGAGCCGCCAAGCGGCCGACGTCGCTGCGGATCCCCTCTCGTAGGAGTCGAACCGACCGAGGTAATTAAAGGTGACTGGTGCAAGAGGCGCATTCTCACTGCCATAGGCCCCACGCAGAGCGCCGTAACCAAGGCCGTGGTACGGCACACGGCGACGGTTCGCCTTCGTTAGCAGGATGCTACGTCCAAGGTCTGGACCAACTTCAACCTGGAGCGGATGCATGGTGGTGAACCAACCCACAGTGTCGCCGACATCAGGTGCTTGGTCGAAAGGCTCGCGCCCATGCCCCTCGACGGTGACATAGTTCGTTGAGCGTCCGGTGAGCGACTGCAGCGCGTAGCCTACTGCGGTTAACAACAAGTCGCTGACCTCGGTGCCGTAAGCCCACGCGCTCTCCGTCAGAAGCCCTTGTGTCTCCGGCGCCGTCAGACAAAATCGCTCGCGGCGTGCCGTCGCTTGAAGTTGCACTGCAAGGGCACTGTCGGAGCAATCCGCCGCCATTAGCTGCGCGATCCGGGCCCAAAGGCGCCGCTCGTCAACGGCGGCCTTGTAGTTCTGCACAGCTTGCGCCCACTCGCGGAAGGTGCTGTGGCGCGCCCCGAGGGTTCCGCCGTGGTATAGGATCTCAAGATCCTGCGTGATGATTCGCCAGCTGACGACATCTACGATCAGGTGGTGGATGGCGAACCAGATCCGGGCGCTGCCATCCTCGAAACCATACAGATAAGCGGCGCAGTACGTCGGACCGGATTCGAGGTCAATAACGCTCTGCCACGCCCCGAGGCGCTGCTGGATCTCTGGTTCAGACAAGTTCCGCACGTTCAACGTGTGTAGGACGACTGTTGGACAGTCGTTTGCGTAGAACTGCTGAGGCCCGCTTGCAGTCTGCCGGAATCGCAGCCAGAACGCATCGTGGTGATCGACGAGTTTGCCAAGAGCGTCGCGCAGACGTTCGGTATCAAGCGCGGGAGTTCGTATGGTGAAGTTCTGATTCCAGCGAGCACGATTGGGCAGCGGCTTGCCGAAAAACCACTTCTGGATCGGCAGCAACGGACACTCACCTCTGAGCATCTCTTGTTCTGCGCGCTCCGGCTCCATGTTTGCCAGGTGGAAGGGACCCTCGGCCCGTGAGAGCACACTGCCGACGAGCGCACGCACGCTCGGAAAGTCGAAAATGTGTCTAACGCTGATCTTGAAACCCGTCTCGCGCTGCAGACGGGTTGCCAGCCGGAGACCACCGATACTGTCACCGCCGCAGCGGAAGAAGTCGTCATCTATGCCGACGGTGCCGACGGGCAGTTGCTCGCCCCACAGTCGGCACAGTCGCGCCTCAAGTCGGCTGCGGGGGGCCGCATAGGGCGACTGTCCGACTGAGAACGCGGCGGTCGGTAGCGCTTCCGTATCCAGCTTGCCGTTGCTCGTTAACGGGAGCGGCCCGTCCAGCCGCATCAGCAGCGATGGAACCATGTACGGTGCGAGCTTAGCGCGCAGCGCGCCCAGCACCTGCTCGTTGTTAATCGACGTACCGCTCTCGGGCACGTAGTAGGCTATGAGCCGCTTCTCGCCGGGCGAACCCTCGTCGCGGCGGCCTACGACGGCGCACTCCCGGACTCCCGGGCAGGACCTAATGGCCGCCTCTACTTCACCCGGCTCGATGCGCAGACCGCGGATCTTCAGCTGCTCGTCGTTGCGTCCCAGGAAATGCAGTTCGCCGTCACGGCCGCGGCGTACGAGGTCACCGGTCTTGTACAGGACTGCGAATCGCCCGTCGAGTCTTTCCGCATCGGTCTGCAGGTGGTTGGGGGCGAAGCGCTCGAGAGTAAGGTCCGGCTTATTCAGATAGCCGTCGCTGACACACTCTCCGGCCATATAGAGCTCGCCGGGTGCTCCCGGCGGGAGTGGTTTCAAGGCGTCGTCGAGGACATACAGTCGCGTGTTCGAAAGCGGTTCACCGAGGTCGTTCCGGTAGGCCTCGCCAGGCTCGAAGCGTCTCACAGTGTTATAAACCGTTGTCTCTGTGGTCCCATAGGCGTTGTAGACCGGCCCAGAGTACTGGCGACGAATGTGGTCCAGGTGGTGCGGCAGGAACGGTTCGCCAGCGGCGAGTACGCCACGCAAGTGGGTAAGCCGTGACAAGTCAAGCTGCTGGATCTGCGTCGGGGTCCCGCTGAGATAGGTCAGCTCCTCGTGCTCACCGTAGTCATAGAGATCGGGCCCTGGCATCCGCGGAGGGATTACCAGTTTGTTGCCGCTGAGGACAGACAACACGAGCTGTTCGATTGAGAAGTCGAAAACGTAGTTCGACAGAAAGAGGACACTCTCCCTCGATTTACCATCCGGCTCGAAGTACCGTCCGCGCAGACTCTCATGGAAACTGACTCCGTTGCGATGTGTCACCAGCACGGCTTTGGGGCAGCCGGTCGTCCCCGAGGTGTAGATGGCGTAGGCCAGATCGGCATCCGTCGAGCGGATGACGGGGTTTTCCGGGGACTGGTCGTCGAACGCCAGCATTTCTAAGTCGAGCACTGGTGGGACGGCATCGGCGACAATCCCTAGCAGCCTCTCACGGTGTAACTGGTTTGTCAGTACTAGCCGCGCCTTCGTGTCCCGCAGCATGAAGGCGATGCGGTCCCCGGGATGGCTCGGATCAATGGGCACGTACCCCGCTCCGGCCTTCCACACCGCGAGTATCGCAACGATCAACAGTTCGTTCTTGTCTAGGACGAGCGCGATCAGGTCACGCGATCGCAGCGGTGTCGTTGCGCGCAGATGGCGGGCGAGCTGGCTGGCGCGTTTGTTAAGTTCGCGAAACGTCAGATGAGTGTCGCCACACGCCACCGCTATATCGTCTGGCCTCTCCCCTGCGGCCCGCTCAAACAGCGCGTGTAGCGAATTGGGAAGCGCCGAACAATCCGTCGGGGGCGCGACTGTTGATAGCTGCCCTACCGATACGTCAAGATCGTTAGCCCAGGCAAGGTCGCAGACCCGGATCGAATCGGCGGTGTGAAAGACGTGCGCGAACTGTGTCAAGATCTGCTTGAAAGTCGCGACGAAGCCGTTCACCGTCGCGTCCTTGAATAGCGACGCAGCATAGGTCACGTTTCCCCCGAGTCCCTCCGGAACCTCCCGGAGCATCGCGGACAGATCGAACTTGACGCTCGTCGATTCTGGGTCGTCCGGCGTGTACTCGGACACCGTTCCGCTGTTCTCATTCGGTCCGGTCCAGGTCAGTAAAGTGAAGTTGATCTGCACGACCGGGTGGCGGCCGAGGTCGGTTTCGACGTCGAGTTCCTTGATGAGTCGTTCAAACGGCAGGTCGGCGTGGACTTGAGCCGCGACCACAGCGGCACCGACCTCACGAATGTAGTCAGTGACCGTCGCCGTCTTGTTGACCCTCACACGAACCGCGACCAAGTTCGCCAGGAGCCCCACGACGTCGCTGAATTCGGGACGGCCTCGGTTGGCAGAGGGGGTGCCGACGACCAGGTCCTGCTGGCCGGTGTAGACACGAAGCATCAGGCACCAGGCGGCGAGTAGGAGACTGTAGAGGCTCACCCCGACGGATCGCGCCAGAGCTCTTAGATATTCAGTCGTCTCCGCGTCGAGGTCGAAGGGGAGTTCACGGCCTCGATAATCGAACCGAGGTGGGCGCGGCAGATCCAGCAGGAGCCGGACCGGCTCCAGTTCAGCAAGGGCGTGCGTCCAGTACTGAGTCAGCTCCAACAGTCGGAACCCCGATATGTACCGACGCTGCCAGACGGCGAAGTCGGTATACCTCGCTCGCACAGGCGGCAGTTGCGCCTCAGACGCGCCACCGAGAAGCGCAGCCAACTCGCGTCGGAAGATGTCCCAAGACCAGCCGTCAAAGCAGGTGTGGTGGAAGACTAGGCTCAGGAATACTTCGTCGGGCAATGCAGGTACGGACACGAGAGTAGCCCGAAATGGCAGTTTCTCGCCCAAACAGAATACGTGCTGTGCCTGCGCAGTCAGAATAAGGTCGAGTTCGGCCTTAGAGCCGGCAACGAGCGTTTCGACCTCGAATAGCGCCAGGCCCTCCCGTTCGCTCAGGACGTATTGGCGGTACAGGCCGTCCTCACTAGCGCGGACCAGCGTGCGGAGCGCGGCGTGGCGGCGGACCAACGCTCGGACCGCTTCGATGAGCGCCTCCTGCGATACACCGGTTAGGCGCAGGCAGAACGGAATATTGTACGCAGCGGTGCCGCCCTCAAACTCGTCTATGAACAGCAAGCGCTCTTGCGCGAACGACACCGGGGGCCACTCGGCGCGCACCGTCGGCATGTCAGTCGACGACTCCACCTCCGCGCTGCGCCCTGCCGTCATCGCTTGCTGGACGCGTCGGGCCTGCGCGGCAATTGTGGTGTCCTGAAAGATGTTCGGCACGCTGACATCGCAGTCGAAGGTGGACGTAACAGCTTGGGCGAGCGTCATAGCGCGAATGCTGTCGCCCCCGAGTGCGAAGAAGTCGTCGTTCAGCCCGATGAGCTCTGGGCGGGTCCCGAGCACCAGCGACCACATCGCGCACAGCCTGATTTCGAGATCCGTGCTTGGCGCAGCGAAGGGAACTGAGCGCTCCGAGACAAACTCGGTTTCGGGCAGGCGCTTAACGTCTAGCTTGCCGCTGGGGGTGACTGGGATGTCCGCGATCCTGGTGATTCGGGCGGGGACCAGGGCATCCGATAGCTTCCGTCGCATCCAGCGCTTGACGTCTGCCTCGTCGAGGTTTCGCTCGCCGATGTAGAAGCCGACCAGGTATTTCTGCGGCGCCACCGACGTCGAAGTGGTGCGGTGCTCACGGGCAATCACCAGTGCCCGGGCCACGCCGGGATAAGAGGCCAGGACCGATTCAATCTCTGCGAGCTCGACGCGCTGGCCGCGGATCTTCACCTGCAGGTCGGTGCGGCCCAAATACTCGATCTCACCATTTGGCAGCCAGCGCGCCAGGTCTCCAGTCTTGTACAGTCGCCCGTTGCGCCCCTGCCGCTTCTCTTCCGAGGTCTGGAAGGGGTTGTCCACGAATCGCTCGGCGGTCAGTTCGGGTTTGTTTAGGTATCCGCGCGCCACGCCGACGCCGCCGATATAGAGCTCGCCGACGCCATTCACGGGTACGCGCTTCATCGCGCTGTTCAGCACGTAGCACGTGGTGTTGGCGACCGGGAATCCGATACTCTTGTCCAGGCGTCCATCGTCGGTCTCGTACGGACGTTTGTGACTAGTGATCGAGATCTCCGTCGGACCATAGCCGTTGACGATGACGCCGTGCGGGAACGTCCGGCGGATCTTGGCGAACACCGGCTCGGTGAAGTCCTCACCGATTGCGTCTATGCGGCGCAGCGACCTTACCGCCGAGAAGTCGTACAGCGACAGCACGGACGGAGTCCCTGACAAATAGGTGACGTGGTTGTCATTCATGTACCGGCACAAACGACGCTCGTCGGTACGCATTCGATCATCCAAGACCACCAGCTTCTGGCCATTAAGAAGGGCATCGGTGATTACCTCGACGAAGTGATCGAATACGTAGTTGGAGAACGACATCACAGCCTCGTCACCGTGGCGCTTGTCCAGACGGAAGAGCCGAGCCAGCGAGGTCTGAAGGTTGACTACGCCGCGGTGCTCGACCAACACTGCCTTCGGGCGGCCGGTCGTGCCGGACGTGTAGATCGCATAGGCCAGGTCGGTGCTCTTCGTTTCCGTGACGACGTTGTCGCAGGGCTCACCTTCCAGCTCAAGATCTTCGACGGCCAGCACGGGTCGGTTCGCGCCCGCCGCTAGAGTTCGCAGCCGGGCCGTGTGTTCTCGGTTAGCGAGCACCAGTCTGGCGTCAGTGTCCTCGAGCATGAAGGCTATGCGCTCGTCCGGGTACTCTGGGTCGATCGGCACGTAGGCAGCGCCGGTCTTCCAGACCGCGATGATAGCGGTAATCATCAATTCGCTTTTGTTCATCACCAGCGCGATCAAGTCATCGGAGCGGAGCCGCGTCAGAGTGCGGAGACGATTTGCGAGCTGATTAGCTTGCTCGTTGAGCTCGCGGTAGGTAAGGGTCTTGTCGTTGTACACGACTGCGGTCTTGTCGGACCAGTTCGCGGCAACCTCGTCGAAGATCGCGCTCAATGTCTTGTCGTCAGGGAAGTCCACCTCGGTGTGGTTCCACGCTTCCAACTGCTCAACCATCGGCGGCGACAGGAAGTCCAGATCGGAAACCGGCCGGGACATGTCGTGGGCGACCTGAACGAAGAGCGTGCGAGTAACCTCTAGCAGTGTGTCGAGGGCCGTGTCTTCAAAGATCTCGCTGGCAAACCAAAGCGTAACGGTCAGCTCGTCGTCTTCCTCCCGGCCCACGACCGCCATGGGGTGGTCGACCCGGTCGGCATCGAAGAATCTCTCAAACCGGAGTTGTTCCCGGAGGCGCCTCTCCTCAGCGTCGTCGAGCAGCTGCGGGTAGTTCTCCAGTACAAGCAGCGTGTCGAACAGCTGGCGCTTCATCATGCCGCTATGCAATCGCCCTAGCTCCACGATGCTCTTGGCGTTCATCGTGTTTACCGCCGACTGGATATCGGCGATAGCGGCTGCGACGCACTGCTTATTCTGGGAGTCGTGCTCCACCACCAAGGGCAGCGTATTGATGAACAGACCCACCGATGAATCGATGGAGTCGATGGGCATGTGCCGTCCGGACACGATGGTGCCGACCACTGTGGAGCGACCGCCACCGATCGCATGCAGTGCCTTGTGCCAGACAAATTGGAGCACTGAATGCAGCGTGACCTCATTGGCCGCGCACGCCTCGGCCAGCGCGCTCGTCAAGTCGGCTCCGAGGCGCAGTTTCTTCGAACGGCGCTCGCGTACGCGATCGTAGGTGCCCAGTGAAACGCGGTACCGGCTGCGGGCATTGAGTAAGCCGTTATAGTCACCACGCTCCTCAATCTTCTCGATCTGATTCGTCCAGTACGCGATGTGATCGTGGCGGTGGGCCTGCCAGTAGCGCTGCGCGGTCAGGTAGGCCCTATCCTCCCCGGCATCGATCGTCCGTCCTTGCGTCAGCTCGACGTAAATGCGGTGCACCTCATCGTGCAGGACCGGCAGGCTCCAGCCGTCGATAATGAGGTGGTGGCAGCTGAAGACGAGGGTGAAGCGGTCGTTGCTCTGCTTGATTAGGTAAACGCGGAACAGGCGGCCTTCGGCCGGGCGGTACGGCTCGGCGCGGTCTTCTTCCCGCAGCCGCTCGATGGCGGCCTCTTGCTCGTCGGCACTCGCATGTTCAGATAGGTCGACGTACCGCCAGTCCAGAGGGCCATCCGCAGGTTCGACAATCTGGATCGGCTCCTCGTCCAACTCGAACCGAAGCCGCAGGCTCGGATACTTGCGCCGCGCATGCCGCCAAGCCTGCTCCATGAGGTCCGGCCGGATACCGCTGCGATAGCGGTACACGGACTGCACAACATATGCGTCGTCGCCTTCTTGGCTCGTCATCGCGTGGTAGAGGAGGCCCTGCTGCAGCCCGTTGGCGATGAGAGAGCCGGCGCCGGGTTTCTCCGCTGTCGGATATCGGTCGCCTGTCGGCTCTATCTGGCGTTTCCGTGCGAGATGCTCGGCCAGGCTGCGCAACGTCCGGATGCGGAACACCTCTTCGACGCCGATGGTCCGGTGCAGGTGCTGCCGGATGCGCGCGATGATCAGGATGCAGGAAATGCTATGGCCACCAAGTCGGAAGAAGTCATCGCTCTCTTTGATCCGAGCCTCCGGGACGCCAAGCACAGTGCTCCAGATGTGGCGTAAGGCTGCAAGGACGTCCTCCAGGTCGTCGGCGTGATCGTCGGGCAGGGAAGCCCGTACGTTGAGTTCCGGCTCTGGCAGCGCTCGGCGGTCCACCTTGCCGTTGACGTTCAGCGGAATGCGATCCAGACGGATCATTCGCGCCGGGACCATGATCTGGATAAGCCTCTTTTCGAGAAAGGCCTGCAGATCAGTTTCCGAGATCTCCACCTTGGGATCTGCCACGTAGTAACCGACCAGACGCCGGTCGCCAGGGCGGTCGGAGACCTCGCGCGCCACGACGACGCACTTCTGCACGCCGGGGTACTCTGTGGCCCGCGCTTCGATTTCGCCCGGTTCAACCCGTACGCCGTTGATCTTCAGCTGAAAGTCCGCGCGGCCCAAGTATTCGACTTCGCCGTTGGGAAGTACACGGCCCAGGTCGCCGGTGCGATAGATGCAGGCGTTGTGGCCCCGGTGCTTGTCGCGCTCTGATTGGAATGGGTTAGGGAAGAAGGCTTTGCGGGTTAGGTCGTCCCGGTTGACGTACCCCCGAGCTACGCCGCAACCGCCGATGTAGAGTTCGCCGATCGCGCCGATCGGTAGTTGCTTGCGCTCCGGACTCAGTACGTACCAGGTCACATTCCGTAGGGGGCGGCCGATGCTTCGGTCTGTTCGTTCGACGGTCCCCGGCGTGAACTCCTTGACTGCGGTGACGAACGCCGACTCAGTGAATGCGTACTCGTTGATGATCAGGCCGCTGAAGTGTTCGCGCAGTTGACGGAGCCCCGCGCTCGTCAGTTCCTCGCCGACGACCAGCACCTTCTTCAAGTCCGGACAACGATGTAGGTCGAAGTGCTGAAGCACCGAGCCGGTGGCGTTGAGATAGGTTATGTGGTGCCTTGCCAAGTAAGCTGGAAAGAGGTCGGGGTCAAGGCGGATGTCCTCGGGGATAACGACCAGGGTTTGCCCGTTGATTAGCGCGATCAGCGTCTGCCGTAGGTGTGGCTCGAACGCGTAGGACGCGAACAGGGCGACGCGCTCCTGTCCCGGCTGCTGCATGTCGTAGCGCTGCGAGAGGTCGGTGATGCTGTTGACCGCGCTGCGGTGATCTTTGGGGACGCCTTTGGGGATGCCCGCCGTGCCCGAAGTGTAGGTGACGTAGGCGAGGTCTTCGCTGTGAAGCTCCAGCGACGGGTTCTGGCGTGACATCCTCTTGGTCACGCCGTCGGCACCGAGCACGGACTCAATCTCGACCGTGACGGCCTTCGAGCCTTCGGCGTCGAGGATCTGACGCAATCCCGCAGAGTGTCGCCGGTTCGTGATAATTGCGATCGGGGTGGTGTCTGCAACGGTCAATCGAACGCGGTCGGCCGCGTAGGTCGAGTCAATTGGCACGTAGGCGGCTCCGGCCTTCCAAATCGCGAACGTGGCGATCACGCCTAGGTGGCTCTTGTCGAGATAAACACCGATCCGGTCCTGGCGATCGACTCCGACGGCGGGGCTGAGGAGCCAGTGCGCGAGCTGGTTGGACCGCTCGTTTAGCTCACGGTAGCTTATGCTCTCGTTTCGGAAAACGACGGCCTCGCGGTCCGGTTCGCGTTGCGCGCAGTCCTCGAACAGCTCGTTGAGACGCTTGTCCTCTGCAAAATCGCCGTCCGTACGATTCCACGCCGCCAGTTGCCTTTTCTGATCCTCGGAGACTAGTTCGACGTCTCGGACGAGCCGTTCGGGCCGGGTGGCACACTGGACGAACACCTCGCGGACGACATCGAGGATTCCACGGATCACTAGGTCGTCGAACAGTTCCGTCGCGTACACTATCGTCCAGCGTAGGCAGCGCGCAGACTCGTCATCCTGGACGACGGCGACGAGCGGGGCAGCCGGCAGTCCGGATTGGAGGAGGTCGCCGTCGGCGAGCACCAGGACCGTGTCGAACAGACCGCGCCCGAATAACGCATCAGGATGCTGATATGCGCCCTTGTCGCGGAGCGCATCGGCAATCTTCGCAGCGGCCATTCCGCAGGTCATGGTGGACAGCTCGGCATGGTCTACGACGGTCGGCAAGGTCTTCGCGTAGCTCGCGCTAGCTAAGCCGATGGCGTCCACGAGGGCGATGACGGTCTTAGTACCATCGCCGAACCCGACAAGGGAGGTATGAAGTGTGGCAAGCGAGAGCGCACCCAAGGACGGTCCGTCGTCCGAGCCAGCCTGGCCCTTTATCGCGGCGTACGCCGCGCCGCCGAGTGTTATCGTGCGAGTCGCTGTGCTTCGCAGGCTCCCGTCATCGCGGGCGACTATCTTGTGGCGCCACTCGTCTCGCAATAATACATCGAGGTCGCAGCGGTCCCCCGATAGCTGCTCTAGCAGCTTGAGCCAGTCTTCGACAGACGCCGTAGCGCGCAGCGGCATCATGCTGGAAACTTCTCACCCGGTTTCATTGGAGATGAAGAGAGTACCTTAGCTTGCCGAATCGGCCGCTTACGGTGATAAGACGGTGCCTCGCTTCATGCCTGGCTCCAAACACCACCAGAATGGGCCTGTGCGATTAGGTCGGGATTAACGTCATCGCACGAATCCACGGTAACCGAAACGGCTCCTTCCTGCAGTGCGACCTGCAATCGAGAATTACGTGTAGTGACTTCACGAAGAACGCATGACGATATCTCCGTGCGGCGACTGTCGGAGACATCGTGCGACAGAGCGAACTCAATCTTCACTTCCAACCTGGACGCGCCTTTACACCAATGGGTCCGGTACTTCGGATGCCCAATCGCGAACGGGTCACGGACCTGGTCGACGCCAGCGAAGCGCGGAATGCGTGTTATCTCCGGGATCTCGTCTACAGCCTCGAGAACTGAGGCCGGCGTGAGGAGCCACCGGTCGCTATTGGGCTCTGGCACCCCAAAACGCGCGCGCCCGAGCGGTCTGATGGACGTCGTCCCGGGCCGACATGACGATTCGTGAGTCACATCAACGAGGTCGCCGGTCAGGTACCTAACGAGAGGTTGTGCCTGCTGGAAGGGAAACAGCGCAGTCAGCGCCAGAAGTCCTGATCCTTCCAATAGAACATCACCACTGTTAGCACCCACTACTTCCGCTATGACAAAGGGCTCGAAATGATACCAACCGCAGTTCAGACACTGAGCGGCACCACCAAATACTTCGCTGATGCCAAATCGATCGACAACCGGTACGTGCCACGTGTCCTCAAGTCTTCGGCGCCAGCTCTCCGTGAGATATTGCGAATATGAAACGACCAGGCGGAGCGCCGTTCGCGGAAATCCGTTTGGGTATCGCGATATCGTGTCAAGAGTGAAAGCTCGCAGGCCTCGCTCTAGTCCAGCCAATACCGAACATCGCTCCTCCACATGCGCATCATTGTGAGACTCGAGCAGAGTCTTCCGTGCGTAATCGAAGCTTCCAGCGTCATAGACGCTGACTTGATGAAAATGGATCGGAGCAGGGACGGGAATAAGGTGCCCATGATAAGGGTTGGTGAACTCCAATCCCCGCAGATAACGGACGACAGGGCGCTCGCCACATTGCCGCGTAAAGAAGTCTCTGATGAAAGTCTGCTCGCGATCGCTCCGCACCGTCACTAGCGGGTTTCCCATCGTGCCGCTAGTCAGGACATCATTGCAGACAACACCCTTGCGATTTTGAGCTCCTTCGCCCGCGGTACGGATGTCCTCCTTGTCAATAGTCGGCAACTCCGCTAGCCGGATTCGATCAAAGGTGTCCAAGTTGCGGCCAACCCACCGTTCCCGAAAGAAGTTTGTCTCGAGCGCGTTCCGGATGGTCGCTGGAAGGAGCGCGTCCTGGAATGCGTGCAGCGCATTAATTGAATCCCGCTGCGAGTCATCGAGAGCGTGAGCGTCAATCGACATCGTCAACAATCCTTGTAATGGACACTCGCCCACGTGGCGAGTGCGGCCATCGAGGTGCACGCGTCTTTGTAAACGCGACAAGCGCTTCGGGAGGGCCGCGCCCGTTCTAGAGTCAGCCGCTGCAGGAGCACGCTCCCTTTAGCCCTAGCCCCGACGTCAACTACCTTCAGTAAGTCGGGTCCGTCGGGTCCGTCGGGGCCGCGTTAACGCTCGCGTTGTAGAGTACTCGGTAGCGTCCCTCTTGCCTCAATCGCCCTCAGCAGGAAGGCCGGCAAGCGTAAGGTGGCGGCCATTCTCGCCTGCGAGGATTGCCCGAGAGAGAAGCAGCAGCTCCTTCGCCTCGGCCGCTGACGCGCGGCTAGCGGCGAACCGACTGATCGCCTGCTGAGTCGTCGCCTGAACAGTTTGCCAGTCGTTCTCAACCGCCCGCTGATACAGGTTGATTACTTGTTCGAGTGACATACCTACGTCATCTCGGAATCGGTCTTCTGGCTTGTCTGCTGGCTTCATGTTAGTGGCCTCCTTGATTGGACACCTACATTTGCACTGCACAGTATCTCCCGTATTCAACCTCCTTCTCGGCCGCTCCGCGCGGCAGGAATCGTCAGTCTCGCGACACTATTCGTGAGGCAGGCCGAACGGACGCCCTATAGACCGCTGGTGGCATGCCCACTAATCGTTTGAACGCCCGCTCGAAGCTTCGCACGTCGCGAAACCCAGACGCGAACGCTAAGCGCGTGACCGATGCGTCCCGTCCTTGGATCAACTCAGTGGCTCTCCTAACGCGGAGAAGACGCAGCCATTCGGTGAAGGAGATCCCGACCTTCGAACGGAAGTAGGCCGAGAAGTACTTTCTCTCAAGACCAGCTATGCGGGATACATCAGCTAGCGTGATGCGATCGGTGAGGTGTGTTCGCACGTACGCGGCAACCGCGCTGAGGCGTGGGTAGTACGCCAACGCAGGGCCATTGAAACGCAAATCGGGATCAGGGCGCTGCACCAAGTACTCCCCATGACCGATCTTCCGGTGGAGATCCAATTGCAACTTACGGCTTCCCGACTCGGGGAAGTAGGGCGTTTTTGCGGCAGCGAGGGGCGGGAATGCGACATCAGCAGACCAGGTGAGCACCCATCGTCTCGAAAACGACGCGCGCACTTCCCCTGAGAGCCACGATCTCACACTGGGGAGGTATCCCAGTACCCCCGCTCCAGCCTCAAGTGACGGGCGGCAGCGGTCGGCCAACGATCAGCGGCGCGCGACATTTTCGCCCGCCGATTCTAGGACATTTACATCCGCCGCTAACACCTTCGGTAAGGTGCCATCGCGTTCCCGGGGCCATCGTGCTTGCAAGAGTCTACGAAAGCGCTCAGGCCCCGCTAGTCATGTCGAGTCACGGTAGTCCGTCAGCCTTCGACCGATTGCCTCCTTCCATGGTTGGCCACAGGTTATTCGTGGCGATGTGTCTTCGAAGTCGCCAGAGTCCGGCTGATCGCGATCGTTAACGGACACGCGATTCAGGCTGAGAAAGAGTTGAAGCCATGCAACTGCACGGGAAGCCAGATACCCCGGGTCTTAGTGATGCGCGTAGTCGCTTAGCGCTCGCTCCGACCGTCAGCTATCTTAACTCAGGTTCGTTGGGGCCACCTTCCCTTCGTGTTGTTGAAAGCGTTTCCTGCTTCCGAAGCGAGCTCGCTGCTAACCCGGTGGACTTCCTGCTACGTCGTGTACCGCCACTGTTGTGGAAAGCTCGTGCCAAGTTCGCAGAGTTCTTGGGCGGCGACCCACGTCGACTCCTGTTCGCGACGAATGTCACCGAGGCTGTGAACCTCATCGCTGCATCGGTTCAGCTCGCAGCGCCAGGTGAGATCCTGCTTAGCGACCACGAGTACACCACGATGCAGTGGTGCTGGGAACGCGCAGCGAAGCGGTGCGGTCTGGATTTACGGACGTTTCCTCTGCCAGACCGCCCAAAGGCGCCAGAGGAACTGTTGGATGCCGCTTGTAAGGCCATTACGCCGCGCACCAGGCTGCTGTTCATCAGTCACGTCGTCTCCTCAACGGGGGTGATCGTTCCGGTGCGAGAGATCTGTGATGCAGCCCATCACCGTGGCATCGTAACCGTAGTCGACGGCGCACATGGTCCTGCCTTCACAAGCGTCCAACTCGGCGAACTCACTTGTGACTATTACGTTGGGAGCGGTCACAAGTGGCTCTTGGCGCCTACTGGCACGGCGTTTTTGTATTTTGGTGTTAGCCGAGTCGATAGTGTTGAGCCGATGCAACTCAGCTGGGGCTATCGACTGCCGAATGAGGGCGGGGCGGCCGACGAGCGTGATAGGTTCGGGAGCACTCCGAGATTGCGCCGCCTTGAGTGTCAGGGTACGCGGGACATTTGTCCTTGGTTGGCGGTGCCAGACGCGATCGAGTTCCTAGCGGGCTATGGAAACCGACAGATTTGGCGACGAATGCGGGAGTTGGCCAGTTACACTCGTTGCAGGCTGTCTGGCCTATCGGGTCTCGTGTTAATGACCCCGGACGATCCTGCGATGAGCGGTGCTATGACTGCGTTCGCACTTCCAGACAGGACCGACCCGTCCTGGCTCCAGACACAACTCTGGGATCAATTTCGGTTGGAGGTCGCAATGCCAGAGCAGGGAACGCAAGCGATGATCCGTGTGTCGACTCACTTCTTTAACACGGAAGTGGAAATCGATCTGTTGGCAGACGCGCTAGAAGACCTGTTAAGCAGGTAGCACTGCTAACTCGATCCAAACGATCGTCGGCTAGCGCTTTCATGATCCACTCCCTGGCAGTGCGGCGACCAAGCATCTCTTGCATGATCATATCATCCGGACAAGGCACCAATGCTGAAGCATTCGTTCATTCTCAGCGCGGTCAGAGGTACCTCGCGGCGGCCAGTGAGTCCTGGGAGTGTAGTCCCGAGGACTGCTTGGCAAACCTGACCGATCTCAGGGCCTTCTCTTTCAGATTTGGCGATCGCAATCGCGGACGAATTTCGCTCCAAACGAACATTGAGAACCACGATCGGCTGCCGGAACGGGCCCAGAGCCTCCGGTCATCGAAACTGACCATAACTGTAATGTGTGGCGCGGCGACGTACTGAGGAGGTTTGCGTCGGGTGACATCGTAGGTCATGACCACGTTGACCGGGTCCGGAGAAATGGCTCCCCTACGCCCTGCTGATCACTGTGGCTCGCCGCGGTAACTCGGCGCCGCTGGCTGCTGTGGGCAAACTGACTTACATCATCTTGCCAGCCTGAGCCTCAGGCATCTATCACGACTGCAATCTAGCAGCCAATGTGCGCCTCCCGTTCAACTAGAACATCACCGGCCGAACGCTGCGACGTGTACCTGGGACGCCTATCGATGCTCCGCCCGATTCACAGGATGCTACTCGATCATGGAGAACGGCTCCGTAGCTCTGAGTATCAGTTCAATTTGGACCGTAAACGGTTTGAGCTCGGGGCTGCTTTGCTGCGCCTTGCGGTCGGACACACGGTGGGGCGGCGCGGAGCAGCTTTAAGCATAGACAGAACTTGTGACTTTTGTGGGAAGCAACACGGTCGCCCGCGGGTGCTTGGATTCGAAGGCCACGTGTCAGTCTCGCACTCCGGGGACGTAGTCGCGGTGGCGATAACGTCAGCGGGCCCGGTAGGGCTTGATGTAGAAGCTCTCGATGGTCGCGCGGCGAGTACCTATCGCAGTATCGCAGACCTTGTTGTCGCGGCAACTGAGCGATCATGTGTAGATACGCGGACCGCGTTTTTCACAGTGTGGACTCGGAAGGAAGCAGTACTTAAGGCGACAGGGTACGGCCTACGCGTACCGATGGCAGAAGTCGTTGTTAGCTCGCCGTATCAAGAAGCGAACCTCATTTCGCTCCGCGGCGCGACACCGCCGCCATGCTTCATGCGCGACATCGACACTGGCGTCGGATACTGCGGAGCGGTGGCGGTGTTCACGAGATCGACCGTTGATGTCGTTGTACGGGACGCGGCCCCGTTGCTTTCCACCGCGTGACCCGTCAGCTACCTGCGGCTTGTCGACATCACGGCAAGGCGCGAGGGCCTCGCCTATCACACGCGCATGCTATGGGTGGATGCCGAGCGGTTCGTGCCGCTCAGGGAGGATCTCTATGGCAAAGTAACCGGAACTTCAGGGAGACGACTTGATCCCCGGAGGAGATGTCTGCTCGACCGTGTGATGGAACATGTAGCCAAGCAGAGCCCCAGCGACGCTGCCGAGTATCGTCAATAAGGCGGGAACAACTACCGGTGGTGCTAGGGCGATCGTGATCGCGGCTGCCAGAGCTGCCCCAACTAAGGCACCGTAACTGGCACCGGCAGCAGCGCGGAGCGCCGAACTCAATTGCGGATCAGACGGAGCCCAGTCAAACGCCACGTCACGCCTCCCATTCCTCCGACGTTCTCACCCGCCCCAGAACCACTTGAAGATACCACCAGCGAGAATCGCCGCGCCAGCTAAGGCGGCAGAAACCCCCGTGATTCGCCTCTTGCTCACCTCCGCCGTTGCGGGATCGCGTATTCGCGCGGTGATCGCGAGCGCCCAGACTACGTTGGCGAGGATCACGACCCACAGCATCGTGCCGCCCGCGGAGATTTTGACGGTGAGGCTCGCGGTCTTCGAGGCAAAGAGGCCGGACGTCGTGACCACCGAGAGCGTCGTCGCGTAAAAGCATAGCTGTCCGTCGCCAAGGTAGTCATGAATCCGGAATCGATTGACGACCGCCCAATTGGCGATGTAGGCGGCGGTGACGGGCAGGCCGGCCGACAGCAGCACGTCGAAGAAGAAGTACCGAAGGACGTTCTCCATCGCGTCTACAGGCGGCGGGTGCTCATCCGTGGTACCACCAGGCCCCTGCCTTGCTCGTGACGATGCAGGCAACACCTGCGCCCACTATCAGCCACCCCAACGGTTGTCCACCGGGAGCATGTGTTTCCGGACCAGCACGGAGGACGAGTACTCCCCCAACTATGAGGAGCCATCCCAGAACCAGGATCGCTTTCCATCCTCTTCGTGTCTTATCGATGATTTGAACTCGTCCAGGTCCCTGCGTGGGATATCCGCAATGCGGACACGCCGCCGCCTTGTCGGAAACGTCAGCACTGCACTCGGGACACTTCGTCAGAGCCATGCGCTCCTCCTACTCACGGCACGCCTTACTGGTCTCCGTCGTCTTCCCCGCGGCCGAGCACGATGTCCTTGACCACTTCTCGTGCTTTGAAGGCGATGGCGGCCCGTGGGGCGGTCAGCACGCGACGGAGCTGAGCGATCTCGCGCGGCATCAGCCGATCGACGGCCCGTCCGATGCTCCGCTCCAAGAGCCCGAGGCTCGGTGCGTGCTTGAGCTGCTGCTGCAGCTGGCGCAGCCGTTCCGCCGCGCGGGTCACGAGGCGCTCGGCCTCTCGGCGCGCCGCCTCCGCTGACCGCTCGGTCTCCTTCCCCGTCGCGCCCTGCCGTCTATCGGCATGTTCTCCCTGCTCGCGGGTGGCCAGGCCGAGCGCGCTCGACGCGTCGGCCAGCTCG